>Ga0207095_10017_pt1 | contig 49747 bp, 44 predicted proteins | sample Alteio_BWMinHeat_88_FD_153529 | JGI IMG/M metagenome (GOLD analysis project Ga0207095, IMG submission 153529) | Enriched cells from forest soil in Barre Woods Harvard Forest LTER site, Petersham, Massachusetts, United States -... | ecosystem: Environmental > Terrestrial > Soil > Temperate forest >... | reverse complement strand
CCGCATCCGCATCGAGGACGACGGTGTTGCCATTCTCAGCCTTGGCTTCGAAGACGTCGTCGTGCTTCCATTCGCTGTGGGCGATCATTTTGGCTTTCCTCTTATCGCGTATTGTCCGTCGCCGGTTCGGGGTGGATGGTCACGCGCGACACCTCCGGGCACTCGAGCTTGAAGCGGTCTTCGAGCGCGGTAATCACCTCGTGCACGCGCTGCATGGTCAGGTGATCGGGCAGTGTGCAATGGCAGGAGAGATCGATGTGGTCGCCGGCGCGGCGCACCGTTATTTCGTGTACATCCTGGATTTCGTTGAGGGTGCCGGCCGCCGCGCGCAGCGCAACCTCGATGCGGCGATCTTCCACCACGGCATCTTCGGGTTGCTCGATGGTAGCGGGTTCACTTTCGATGTGGGTTAACACCGAATCAATTTCGGGCGTGTCGCGCAGAATCTCGGCTTCCATCCCGGACACAAAGTTGTGTGCTTCCAGCAGCGACATGTTCTCGTCCAGTTCGACATGCTGTTCAACGCGCAGGCGCCCATGGTGCGACTGCACGCTTAGTTCGTGCACGCTGACGTTGTTGCGGGCGGCCACAGCGCGCACCCGGTCGAAGATGCTTTCCGCGCGGCCTTTGCTCGGAACGGTGTGGATGACGACATCGGCGTCGGGCAGGGTGCGGTGCACGGCGTCGGTAGCCGCACGTACCAGCTCGCCGGCGTGCTCGAAGGTGTAGCTCCGCGGCAGGGCCAGGGTCAGATCGGCAAAGTGCGCGGCGCCGGCCCGCCGAACGCGGGCCTGTTCGACAGCCAGCACACCGGGCACCTGTTCCACTTCATTCACGATTTGTCGCCGCGTTTCGGCAGGAATCTGATCCATGAGCACGCCAATTGTTTCGCGCGTGAGAGTGAGAGTGATGCGCAGAATCATGATCGAAACCGCGATGGCGGCCACCGGGTCGGCATAGCGCAGCCAGAAAACACCATAGCGTGAGCCCAACCAACTGGCCCCGAGTCCGGCAAGGACGGCCAACGTCGACCAGATGTCCGAGGCGAAGTGGAAGGCGTCGGTAGCCAAAGCGGGAGAACCCGTGCGCTCAGCCACGAACCGCAATTGACGCGAGCGCCAGTAGTCCACTGCAATCGAAGCGACCAACACCAGAACCGGCCAAAGCGAGTGACGCAATTCTACGGTGTGATGCACGATGCGCGACACTGCCTCAAAAATGATCCAGGCGCACGAAACCACCATCAGGCCGGCTTCAGCGAGTGAGGAGACGTTCTCGATCTTGCCATGCCCGTAGGTGTGGTCTTCGTCGGCCGGCTTATCCGACACTTGCACCGAGAAGAAGGTCAACGCGGCGCCGGCAAGGTCGAGCGCCGAATGTGCCGCGTCCGACAGCACGCCCAAGGAGCCTGAAAACAGTCCCGCCGCCAGCTTGAGCAGCGTCATGGCTGCGGCCGCCAGCATGGAGTGCAGTGCCACGCGGCGCTTCTCGGCGGAAAACCCTGACAGGCTCGACACGGCGGACGTCATCGCCTATCTAGACTACAAGCGGGCGCTGCGCGGTGTACAACCCGGCAATGCCAAAGGTGTAGGGCTGCCAGGCACAATCTTCGTATCCGGCCTTGCGCATCAGCGCCAGCATCTCCCGCGGCGGCGGGAAGATCCCCACCGAAGCCGGCAAATACTTGTAAGGGCCGGCGTTGTTGCCCGGGCCAGGACCGGAGACCAGACGTCCGACGGCGGGCAGCACATGCCGGAAATAGAGCGCATAGGCCTTGCCAACCAGGCCTCCCGGCTCGCTGAAATCCAGGATGCCCAAGTGGCCTCCCGGTTTGAGCACGCGATGAAACTCGCGCAGGCCGGCTTCGTAACTCGCCAGGTTGCGGAACCCAAATGCAGTCACAACCAAGTCCAGTGACCCAGGACGCAGAGGCAGGCGCAAAGCGTCGGCCTCCAATGCCACCACGGCGCGGCCAAAAAATTTGTGCCTGCCGCGGTCGAGCATCGCGCGGGCAAAGTCCGCGGCGAGAATAGGCCGGGCGTTCTTTGGCCGATGCTTCATGAGCGCCATGGTCATGTCGCCGGTGCCACAGCAGATGTCCAGAATCGCCGCGTCGGCATCTTCCAGAATCGTGCGAAATCGCCGGGCTGTGCTGCGCCACCATAAACGGTCGACGTTGGCGGAAAGGAGGTGATTCAGCAGGTCGTAACGCGGAGCGATGGAATTGAACATCGCACGCACGGCCTGCGCAGCGCTGGCCTCATCATCAGCGCCGATGGGTTTTGCGCCAGTGGCCGGAGTCATGCGTGCCCTTCAGCGGCCCGGCTCAGCATGAACTTGGCCGCCGCTTCCAGTTCTGCCGGCGTCACATCCTCTACCACGCCCGCATCGCCAATACCTACCGGCAGTACAAAGCGTCGTACGCCGCCCACGTTCTTCTTGTCCGCACTGGTAGCAGAGACCAGTTTGGCGGCACGCAGTTTGAGCGGCGGCAAGGGACCATAGCGATAGATGAGGCTCTCCATCCGCTCCGCCTGGCGTGTGGTGATCATTCCACGCTGGCGCGCGAGATAAAGCGCGGCCACCATACCCCACGCCACGGCCTCCCCGTGGAGCAACACCTTGTAGCGAGTCGCCTGCTCGATGGCGTGACCGATCGTATGACCGAAATTGAGAATCATGCGCAGGCCGGATTCGCGTTCGTCTTTGTTAACCACGTCGGCCTTCATACGAATGGAGGCGGCGATCACCTTCTCCAGCGCCTTAGGGTCGCGACGGAGCACATCGTCGACATGCTCCTCCAGAAAGCGGACCAGCGCGCGGTCGCGAATGATGCCGGCTTTCACGCTTTCCATCAGCCCGGCGCGGAGTTCGCGGTCGGGCAGGGTGCCGAGCACGCCGATATCGGCAAAGACAGCCAAGGGATGATGAAAGCTGCCGACGAGGTTCTTGCCCTCGGGCAGATTGACGCCGGTTTTGCCGCCCACAGAAGAGTCCACCTGGGCAAGGAAGGTTGTTGGCACCTGCACATACGGAATGCCGCGCATGAACACTGCAGCCAGAAATCCCCCCACGTCGCCCACGATGCCGCCGCCGAAGGCGATCAGCAGCGACCCCCGATCGCCGCCTGCCGCGATCATCTGACGCAACAGCTTCTCTACGCTCGCCATGGTCTTATGCTTTTCTCCCGGCGCGAGAAAAAGCGTGATCGGCAGTTCGGAAAAAGAGGCGGCCAGCGTCTCGCCCCACAACGCCCAGATCTCCGGCGAGGTCACGACGAACACGCGCCTCGGAAGTCGACCGGCGATTCTCTCAATCCGTTGCGCCAGCGTAGCAATGAGGCCACTGCCCGCGATGACGTCATATTTGGCCGATGGTGTTTCTACTCGGATGGTTTGCACGTTGCTTTTATCGTAAAGCACCGGTCGGCTCGTTCAACGCCCCATGTTCCAGCGCCCATGCAAGGAATCCCTGCGGAGCATTTTTCAGCCCGGCAATGTTCGCCCCTTGCATGCTCTTGATCTGCCGCCATCTCACATCGCGCACGTCCGCATTGCTCAAGTCAGCTCGATCCAGGGTGGCACCAGACAGGTCGACGCCCGCGAGATTGGCGTCGGTCAGATCGGCATCTTGCAAATCCGCTTGGACAAACTGCGCATGATCGAGGTTCGCCTCGCGCAGATTCGCCGAATTCAGGTTCGCCAGCAGGAAGTTCGTGTAGGCCAGGTCAGCGTTGCGCGCATCCGCAGAGCTGAAATCAGAGCGCAGCAGGTCGGCATGCTCGAGGCGCACGCCCTGCAGAAACGCCGAAGAAACATCCACTCCCACCAGCGGCACCTTGTCTTCGTTAAGCTCCTGCAGTGCTTCGATACGACCGCCGCTGCCACCCTTGCCTTGCGCAGTGTTGATTACCTGCCAGGCCTGGTAGTGCCGCAGTTTGATGCGGTCTCCGGCCTCGGAGAAGTAGAAGATCACGGCCACGAGAATCGAGAATGTGCCGAGGTACTCCAGCACCTCAAGAAATGCCCAGTTACTGAGGGCGAAGGCCGCCCATTCCCAAACCCATTCAAGCGCCACCAGCGGCACCAGCCAACCGGCCGAGGCGCGTTGCTTCCTCATAATCCAAGACAGGGGGCGGGTTCTTGGCGCGTGCAGAATCATCGCGAACGTCAGTTTCCGAGAATCATACATCACGCCGGAAAACCGGAGTCAGTTCAACGAATGACTATCTCAGGGCCATGCCGTAGAAATTCTGGTAAATCCCCCGAACCGTGGCGTAGCACTCGCAGGCCTCTTTTTCGAGGCCGGCAGGGTCGATGATGTGGATGTGGCCGCGGCTGTACCGAATCAGTCCCTTGCGCTGCAAAGCGCCTGCGGCAGCCGTGACAGTGGTCCGGCGCGATCCCAGCATGACCGCAAGGAACTCCTGGGTGAGATAGAAATTGTCGGCTTCGATGCGGTCTCGCACCATCAGGAACCAGCGCGCCAGTCGTTCCTCAGCTTCGTGCAGCCGATTGCAGGCGGCGAGTTGGGCTGAGATGGCCCCCTGGCTCTGCACACCCTGCAGCACGCAATCTCTCATCTCGTCGCTTTCGCAGAACTCTCTCTGGAGATCCTTGAAGGGCATTCGGAGAGCGGTCCCTTCCACCTGTATGAAGCAGCGCGTCGGGATCCGAGCGTTGCCCAAAAGGTGGAAACACTCCACCAGACCTTCCTTTCCCCAGATGCCCACTTCCACGCTCGCGCCGCTCGACATCGTACCCACGATCGACGCGATCCCTCCCGTGAGAAAATGGGCGAATTTCGGGGTCTCGTCTGGCTCGTAAATCACTCCACGCGCAGGAAGGGCGACCGCCCTCATGCGTGACAGCAGGGCTGCGCGATATTTGGGAGAAAGCGATGCCAACAACAGGTTAGGGGACTCGTCGGACATGGATAAGCTGATTTCATACCGTTAACCCTCGTGGAGTCAGGGGAGTGCGTTTGAATGGAATCCTGGTGAATCGCGCTCTCGAAGATGGTTGCGATCATCGCAATGGACAGCTTGCAGTTATGTCCACTACACAACGATATGCCCAGAACCTTCGCGTGAACACTAGGGATTTTCCTAGTTTGTTCGCTACCGGACAGAACTTTGGATCGAGTTGAGCCTATGCTTCCACCACAACGGATAAGAATCACCCTCGTTCTGGTCACGCCGGGAGGATCTTGTCAATGACTGCGGAAGTGCTGGTCTTTAGCCGGGACCAACTGCTGCTCGAGACGCGGCGATTGATCCTTGGGGCATTCTTCCATGCGCAGGGCGCGGGCAGTATCCAGGACGCGGAAGCCCTGCTTGCCATGCATCACTTCGATTTGATCATCCTGTGCTCAACGCTTTCTGAGGAAGAATGCCATAGGGTATTTGAATTCGCCGGGTACCAGAAACCGCGCCCGCAGGTTCTCGTCATGAGCACGCCGGGATGCGACCCGCCGCGGTATGCGGCCGACCATGTGCTGATGACCGAGTCCGGACCCTATCAATTGTTGAAGAGGTCGGCAGAAATACTTGGGGTCGATCTCCCGGCGCCGGGCTTGGTCGGAGTTTAAGACTCCAATCCCTCACGCGAGCTGATACGCGCGGGCAACCGTCGCATCAGAAATCCGGCCCATTGCAAGGCAAGCGTTATGACGACACACGCGATGACCACTGCGACAAACCAAGGACGCTGCTTTTCAATCCCCTGGTACCCAAAGGCGTGCATGGATACGAGCGCCGAGGCAGCATAATTCCAGCGTTGGAACTGCTTCCACCGCCGGGTTCCCAAGGCCCGCAGGGAGTAGTCGTTCGAGGTCGCGAGCAGCGCAACAACGAGAACCGTGGCGAAAGCCCCGGTATAGTTTGCAAAGCCAAACAAGTCGTGGCGCACAGCCAGACCGTGATGATGGTCCGAAGGGCCGTAGACGTAATACTGCCAGGGCCTTCCCCGCAGATGAACGCACTGGCCAATCGCCGTATGCACGATGGCGAGAATTCCGGCCCATATCCCGAGGTCGCGCCGCAGATCGATTGAAACCGGGTTGGGCCGGTGTCGGAGCAGATTAAACGGGCCGATCAGCAACGTTGCGGCGAGCAGCACCAGCGCCGGATATGCCGTGGCGAAGCTGGCGCGGCTCAAGATATCCGCATAAGGACGGGTAACGTAGAGCGGCCAGACACTTAGGAGGGACCCGACCAGCAGGGGAAGATGATGTTTGACGAGTCGAGATGAAAGCCGGCTGCGCCGCGTTGAGGACAACGAAGGAAGCAAGGTCAAATCAAATCTCTCGACTAAATGAAAGGCCTGGCTCTTGCCGAGCTGCCAAGTTTGCCAAATTATAGTTGGCGCGCGACGAAAAACCGGAGAGCTGGTGATCTGGGAGTACGCCGGCTTGCTGCGGGCCGGCCAAAGACGCGAAAGGGCGAAAATAGGAAGGAATCCCCGGGGACACTGCTGGCGCCGCCACGAAGAGCATTTTTGGGTATTCTCCAACTCCCACTTTGCCCCACGGGGCGAACCCCAGAGCATTTCGCCGGACGACGTAGCCTACTGCCCGAATTGCCTCAGATGATGGTCGGTGTGGAGATAGCCCCAGCGCATCCAGTCTCTCTCCGACATTTCCTTGAACATGGGATGGGGCCTGAAAAGGAAACTTCGCGGCTGGCTGGTAAACTTTCCATCGACGCGAGAAGAATGCGCATGTCGGACTCGAACTGCGCGGGCGGTGTCCCGCCGCCTCCGTGCTGATCGAATTCCGGCCGCGTGGGCACGCCCTTGGGCCACTGGAACGGCGCATACAGGGCAAACCTCTTCATGACACTCAGCACAGTAAAACCGCGGGGGATCTCCATCGGCCGGTCGCCCATCACCCCAAGAAAGCTATCGCTGAGATGACAGATCATCTGGGAAGCACTCATCCTCCCCCAGCGGCGCGGTGTGTCCGGGCCGACCCGCTCCAGCCGAGCCAAGATTTCCTGTTTGCACCCTGGGTCACTGAGCAATTTCATCCGCATCCATCCTGATTCGGCGTCGGCGGCTGACTGCGCCCCGAAGAGCACAGCGGCTCGTAAGGGCGCCAGACGCCTGCGAACGTTCAAACGGGAGAGGCGAGGAATTATTCCCACAAAGACGAAAATTAATGCTGAGGACAGTGAGTTCTGCCACCCGATACGGTCTTATGCTGCCAGTGAGTTCACGGGAATCCTGCCTCGGGAAGTCCACCGGTTTGAGCATCATCATCCGCACCCTCGGCGTGGCGGGATGTTGATCAACCAGTAACTTCCGCATAGGCGGTAATGAATCTCTCACGGTTTCACAGTTTCACAGTACCGGGGGGGGAGGGGTCCCTGTTCTTGGTGTCAAATGTTTCGAAAGGGTACTTTGCCCTGCTTTTTGGCACCGATAAGGTCATTTACGAAAACTCCAAGCGGGCGCAGATTGCAGACGTGGGCCAAGAAGTCTCCGCCTCCACACGCTCGTCAGTTTCCATTCTGAGCCAGCCAGGGGAAATGTTCTGCAAATGCGAGTTATTTCCGGATTGGCGGTGATTCACCCGCTTCGAACCCCTCACAGCGCTGTCATCCTGAACGCAGTGAAGGATCTGCATTTGTTCTTTGCGTCACAGCCGGTTTCGGATCGCGAGGTTACGATATCGGCATGCATGACGGATCGTACTGAACTGAAGGGCTGGAGACGCGCCAAAAAGCTTGCCCTGATCGAGTCGATGAACCCGGCGTGGATGGATTTGAGTCGGGATTGGTACGACTGCGAGCCCGCGAATTATCGGAGAGCATTGGATCGGATGGATGCTTGAAAGCAAATGCAGATCCTTCACTCCGCTGCGCTCCGTTCAGGATGACAACCACTCGGGAGAGGGAAGCCGCGGAGTTCAGTTTTCGCCCAGCCAGCGCCGGGTATTCAGCAGCTGCCGCTGATCGAGTGCCCAGACTCTGCCGGTCAGCTCGTCTGCGGGTTTGCCTTCACGTGCGCATTTGTCGAATTCACTCTGCATGGCTTGCATCTTGGCGTCGAGATCGTCGATAAAGTTCAGGACCAGGGATTCGGGGATCATGGGAAGCTTGGGCGAGCCGAACTCGAGCTTGCCATGATGCGACAGGATCATGTGCAGCACCAGCGTCTTGAGCCTCGGTGGAAAGCCGGGCAGGCTGTCCATGGTCCGCTCGGCAAGCGCCGAGCCGATCTGGATGTGTCCCAGCAAGACGCCTTCGACGGTGTACTCGAAACCAACGTCCCAGGAGAGTTCGCGGATCTTGCCGATGTCGTGGAGGATGACGCCGGTGAGGAGCAGGTCCCGGTGGAGGATCGGATAATGAGGGGCAACCCGGTCGGCCAGGGTAAGCAGGCTGACGACGTGTTCGAGCAGACCGCCCAGCCAGGCATGGTGCAGCTGTTTGGCGGCGGGAGCCTCGCGGTATGCGGCCTCGATTTTGGGATCGGCGAGCATCGTAGTCAGCAGCAGCTTCAAATGCGGATCGGTGAACGACTCGACAAAGCTGAGCAATTGACGCCAGAGCGTCTCCACGTCATAGGTGGTAGCCGGCATCAGATCGGACTTGTCGATCTCGACCGGCAACGCCTTGCGCAGTTGTTCCACCTTCATCTGCAGGCGGTCGTTGAAGCGGGAAATGCATCCGCGCACCTTGACCACGTCGCCGCGTTCAAAGTCTTTGGCGATGCGTGGGTCGTCGGGTTCCCATGCGCGCCCCTCCAACTGACCGGTCTTGTCACAGAAGATCAGGCTAAGGTACGGCTTGTTCGATTGCGTGGTGCGAAGCTGCCGGGAGAGAACCAGGAAAAAACTATCGAAGAGTTTGCCTTCTTCAAAAGAAGCCAGGTCGGCTATAAAAATGTCTTTCATTCTGGGGGAAGAGTATCGTAAAGCGGGTTTGAGCCGCCAGCCAGGGAAACGAGCTGGAAGCTAAAAGCCAATAGCTAATAGCTATCAGCTATTAGCTACTGTTGGGGGGCGGGTGGAGGTGTCTGAGCCGGAGCCTGAGAGGGGGCCGGGGCCCCCGGAACCGGCGGGATGGGCGTGGGCGCGGGAGTGGTAGCCGGCTTCTGCTCATCGGTCTGCTTCTTGTCGCTTAGCCGGGTCTTGTCGCCAGTCGTGGTCGAGTTCTTTTTCTTCTTTTTGCTGGCTGTGTCACCGCCCAGGCCGAGCGGTGCGGACTGGGTCTGGCGGTCGGCCACTTCGGCGGCATCGGGTGCGGCAGGCGCCATCGGATCCGTCTTGGCGGCACCTTTGGCCTTGGGCTCCTTGGGCTGCTTGGCGCGATCAGAGTAACGGGTTTTCTTTTCGGGTGCGGCAGGCGGTTCGAGCGGGTTGACCGGCTCATTATTTTGAGCCACTGCGCCGGCATCCTCGGTGGGAGTCTCAGGCCCATTGGGCAGCGTCTTGGTGGGCGCCTGACCATAACGGATCTTTTCCTTCTTGCCCGGCTTCATGCTCGCGGTGTCAGCGGGTTTGGCGGCCGGCGCCGGCGTTGCTGCGGCTGCGGCTGTCGAAGCCGCGGGAGCTGCCGCCTGGGGTGACTTCTGCCGGAAGGTGTGCGTGGTCTCGCGGAACCGAGTCCGCTCGACCTTCTTCTTTTTCTTCGGCGAAGGGGGCGTGTACGAAGCGTAGGAAATGGGAAGAACCCTCTGGTTTCCGCTTGCTCCCGTATCCGTATATCCAGTCTTGATTTCGACGTAGGCGTCTTCGCGCATCTTGGTCAGGTAATCGCGCATCGCCGGCATCATCCTGGTTTCATAGAAGGCCTGTTCCACGTCCTGTTCCACATCTTTGTATTCGGGAACGCCTCCTGGCACGTGCTGCACGACCTTGAGGATGACATACCCCTGCTTGGTGCGGATGGGCTCGGTATAGTCGCCTGCCTTCAGGCTGAATGTTGCGTCTTCCAGCACCTTGGCCAGTTGGCCGCGCTTGTATGTGCCGAGGTCGCCGCCCTGGGCCGCCGTCTGCCCGTCACTGGAGCTGCGCGCCAGCTGGGAAAAGTCGCCGCCCGCTTTGAGCTTGGCCTCGAGGTCGTCGGCCTTAGCCTTGGCAGCTGCGACCTTGGCGGGATCGTCCTGCACACCGCCCTCGGGTGTGGGCGCGGGCGTGCCGGTCGAGATCAGGATTTCGCTAAGCCGCACATTCTCCGGCTGCACATAGTCCTGCTTGTGCTCTTCGTAATACCGCTGCACTTCGCCCGGGGTAATGGACACTCGCCGGCCGACCTCCTGCCGCATGACTTCCTGGGTGATGATCTGATTGCGGATGTTGGCCTTAAAGTCTTCGTAGGAATAGCCTTGCTCCCTGGCCGCCTTTTCCAGATCCTCCATGCTCGCCAGGTTGTACTGCTTGCGGATCTCGTTCAGCTTGTTGATCAGTTCGGTTTCGCCATTAATGCCGAGCTCTTTTCCCTTGGAGAGCCAGAGTTGCTGGTCAATGAGGTTGCGGAGCAGGTCTTTATGCGCCTCGGAAAGCTGCTGCATGGTGGCGCCGTGCTGCCGGCCCTCGTCGTCCAGTTCCTTCATGGCGCGATCGTAGTCGGAACGCGTGATGATCTGGTCGTTTACTCGGGCAATGATGTCTTCGACGACCACCCCGCCGTAAGGGCTTTCGGGCTGGGCGGGATGGGTTTGCGCCCCGCCGGAGGTGACAAAGAAAATCGTGCACAACACCGAAACTGCGGGGATGCGGAGGAATCTAAAAGCCATAGTTGAGCGCCCGGAAGACAATATCGGTCTCTGCCTCTTCGATAGACGTCATTGTAAATGGCTGGAGAGCAGCGGGTCGAACGGGGGCCGGCTCTTCGATTGGTCCAGGAAAGGTTCAGACCGGGAAACGCTGTCTGGCAGTCAGGAGTTTGTCGCGGGTCAAGCTCGTCGTTTTTCTGACAATTTCGGGTTCTCCGGTTACCAGAGAACCCTCGCCTGAGTCAAACAAACCAATGCTATACTTTAGCTCAAGACTGCCTTGCGAGGCCCGTTCACGGCGCCCTTCGCACCCGCTCCGCCCCAGGAAGCAAAGTCGGCTTCCCGGGGACCCCGGTTTGCAGTACGGAGGTACCTTCCGCCCATGACACCCCGCGCCCGTCGGGCCCTATTCACTCTTGTCCTCTTTTTTGCCGTCTGTGCCGTCGTCGGCACGGTCCTGCAGCGGAAAGTCGGCGCCCAGTCCTCCGAGGATGAAAGCCAAATTCGCGACAACCTCAAGGCCTTCACCAATGTTTATGCCCTGGTGGAGCAGAATTATGCCGAACCGATCCAGGGCGACAAGGCGGATATCGCGATCTACGATGGCGCGATCCCGGGCATGCTGCGCACGCTCGACCCGCACTCCAATTTCTACGACCCCAAGGCGTACGCGAAGATGCGCGAGGATCAGCGCGGCCACTATTACGGCGTGGGCATGGTCATCCAGCAACAGAATAATAAGGTGTACGTGATTACACCTTACGAGGGAACGCCCTCGTTCCGCGCCGGCATCCGGCCCGGGGACATCATCAGCGCCGTGGACGGCAAGTCGGCCGAAGGCATGACCTCAGACCTGGTGGCCAAGGCCCTGAAAGGCCCCAAGGGGACCCACGTCCAGGTCACGATGGTGCGCGAAGGCCAGCCTAAGCCGCTTTCCTTCGACCTGGTACGCGACGAGATTCCCCACCCCTCCGTAGATCTCAAATATGAGATCCGGCCCGGTGTTGGTTACATCCACCTCACTCAGTTCCAGGAGACAACGGCCCAGGAGGTGGTGGACGCTGTCGACAGCTTCGGCAACCTCAAGGGGCTGGTCCTCGATTTGCGTAATAATCCGGGGGGCCTTCTGAGCCAGGCCGTCGAGGTTTGCGACCATCTTCTGAGCAAAGGCCAGACCATCGTTTCGCAGCGCGGGCGCGCCTATCCGGACCAGAATTACACCGCGACCCATGGCAATGACGGCAAGACCTTTCCCATTGTGGTGCTGGTCAACCGCAACACCGCTTCTGCGGCCGAGATTGTTTCCGGCGCCTTGCAGGATCATGACCGGGCGCTCATCGTGGGCGAGACCACCTTCGGCAAGGGACTGGTGCAGACCGTGTACAACCTGAGCGAGAACACCGGCCTGGCGCTCACGACGTATCACTACTACACTCCCTCGGGCCGGCTGATCCAGCGCAACTACTCCGGCGTGTCGCTCTACGACTACTACTACAATCATGCCGGCGCCCAACCCGCCGACATCACCAATCGCGAAGTGAAGATGACCGACTCGGGCCGCACGGTCTACGGCGGCGGCGGCATTACGCCCGACGAGAAGGTCGAAGGCCTCAAGTCCAATCGCTTCCAGGATGAACTCGCCTTCAAGTCGGTGTTCTTCCACTTCGCTCCGCATTACCTCGCCAACCGTACCGTTGACCACAATTTCCAGGTGGACGACGCGGTGCTGGCGGACTTCAAGAAGTTTCTCACTGACCAGGACGTAGCCTGGACCGAGAAGGACGTCAACGACAATCTGGATTGGCTCAAGGTCAACATCAAGGAGAAAGTCGTCACCAGCCAGTTCGGACAGTTGCAGGGACTGCGCACGCTGGCCGACTGGGATCCTGAAATCCAGAAAGCCCTGACCTTCCTGCCTGAGGCACAGGCTCTGGAAGACAACGCCCACAAAGTTCTGGCGCAGAAGGCGCAAGCGCGGACCGCCGGAACCCCGCAGGGAGTGGCTGCCCAGCCGTAGGCGATTTCGCGCCCTAATGGACATCAACAACGGACGGGCCCAGTGCCTGTCCGTTTTGCTTTCTGACGATTGCTTATGCCCTTAGCCGTTCCTTACGCGGGACAAATCATCCAGACTCCACCACGCGCTGCCATCGTGAGGCGCAGAAGATGGATCTGCGGCAGTATTTGTTCATCGACTTCCGGCTCGCCGCTCAGCCGCCGAATGTGATGGGCTTTGAGAAGGTGAACGACGTCACCTCTTCACTATTCAAATGGAACCGCCGCTTCCGCCCGTGCGTAAAGGAGAAGCAAGCCCGAGTTCCCCGGAAAGAACGGCCCCACAACTTAAGCGAGGGACGCATGAGAGCCACTCTTCGACTTGCCTTTCGGCAGTTGCGCAAGGCGCCCGGATTCGCCCTGACCGCCGTGATTACCCTCGCGCTGGCAATCGGCGCCAATGCCATCGTCTTCAGCGTGCTGAACGCGTTGCTGTTGCGCCCGCTCAATGTGCCGAATCCCGGCAATTTGTATATGGTGGAGCGCAACTATGGGTCGGAAACGACTCCGTCGCAGTCCTATCCGGACTACCGCGATCTGCGCGACCAGAACCGCAGCTTCGATTCGCTGGTGATGTACGACATCAGGGGCGGCGTGGGGCTCGACACCGGCAAGGGAAGTCCCTCGGTTGTGTGGCCCTACCTGGTCAGCGGTAATTATTTTGATGCGCTCGGCATTCAACCTTACCTGGGCCGGTTTATTCATGCCTCGGAAGAGCATGGCAAGAACAGCATGGCTGAGATCGTTCTGAGCTATGCACTGTGGCACAGCTATTTCAACGGCGACCGCGACGTCATCGGCCGTGTCGTTCAAATGAACAAGCATCCCTTCACGATCATTGGCGTCGCGCCAGCCGGCTTCCGCGGTACGGAGCTTTTCTTTGCTCCGGACCTCTGGGCTCCGATTGTGAACCTGCCTCAGGTCGGCGATGGTGACTTTCTGGAAGAACGCGGCAATCACTCCGCATGGACTATCGGCCATCTGAAGCCAAATGTCACTCCGGCAGCAGCCGCGGCGGACCTGAACACGATTGCCAATTCGCTGGCCAAAGCGTATCCCAAGGCGGACGACGGTCTGAAGTTTTCGCTGTCGCATCCCGGGCTCGCCGGAAACACCCTCGGCCGGCCTACACGCGCCTTCATGGCCGGGCTCATGCTACTCGCCACGCTCATCCTGCTGGCTGCCTGCGCCAATCTTGGCAGCCTCTTCTCGGCGCGCGCAGCGGACCGGGCGCGCGAGATTGCCGTCCGGATCGCTCTGGGATCGCGCCGCCAGCTGATCCTGCGCCAAATGCTCACGGAAGCGCTTCTGGTATCTGTGGCCGGGGGCATTTGTGGGATGGCGGCGGCGATCGCGATTCTGCGTGTGCTCAGCTCGTGGCGGCCTATTCCCGACATCCCGATCAATGTCCCGGTCAATCCGGATGCCAGGACTTACATCCTTGCACTGCTGCTCGCCATCTTCAGCGGGTTGTTCTTCGGTCTCATTCCCATCCGGCAGATGCTGCGCACCGATCCCTGGCAGGTCATTCGCTCGGGCGCCGCCAATGTAACCAGTTCCCGGCGCTTCACTTTGCGTGACATCCTGTTAGGCCTGCAGATCGCCATCTGCGCTGTTCTCGTAACCGCGTCGCTTGTAGCGGTGCGCGGCCTCGCGCGATCCCTGGAGAGCAATTATGGCGTACAACCCAGGGGCGTGATGCTGGCGAAGACCGATCTGCACATGGCCGGATATAGCGGCGAGCAGCAACTGCTGATGCAGAAGCGCATGCTTGATGCTGCCGCCGCCATCCCCGGTGTCACTGCCGTGGGTTACGCCGATCGGCTTCCGCTCAGCATCGGCGGCGGCGATTCCGATGTGTTTTCCGACGCCACCACGGACTACCGACCCACGAATGCCGCGGCCGATGCCCAGAACTTCCAGGTCTCTCCCGACTATTTCCGCGCCGCCGGCACCGCGATGCTTGCCGGCCGCACCTTCACCATGCACGACGTGGAGAAGGCTCCGAACGTCGCAGTCGTGAATCGCGAGTTTGCACGCAAATTATTTGGGTCCGTCGACAAGGCCGTCGGTCAGCATTTCAAGTTCTGGGGCGGCCAGCGGGCTGAAGTGATCGGCGTGGTGGAGGACGGCAAATACGAGACGTTGACCGAAGATCAGAAGCCCGCCATGTTCTTTTCGTTCCTGCAGCAACAGGCCAGCGATGTCTGGATCCTGGTGCGCTCAGAGCGCGATCCGCAGGAGATCGGCGCTGCCCTGCAACGCTCGATGCGCAGTCTCGACCCCACACTACCGCTCGAGATCAAAACGTGGAACAGCGAAATGGACTCGGCCCTTTTTGCAGCCCGCGTCGCCACTGTGGCTCTGGGCGTTCTGGGCTTGCTTGGCGCGATGCTCGCCATTACCGGAATCTTTGGCATGGCTTCTTACACGGTCAGCAAACGGCTCCGCGAATTAGGACTCCGTATTGCGCTGGGCGCTAATCAGCGCAAGGTGCTCGGCGCGGCACTTGGCCGAGCTTTTCGCCTGCTCGCTGTCGGCTCGGCAGCAGGCATGATCCTTGGTGTGCTCGCTACGCGCGTTCTTTCGTCTATCGTCTACCAGGCGACGCCAAAAGACCCGCTCATCCTCGGCGGCGTTGTCCTAACCATGCTGGGTGTGGGCATTCTCGCTGCCTCGATCCCGGCCCGACGCGCTCTCGCTGTCGACCCGATGACCCTGCTGCGCGAGGAATGAATTGGAGTACACAAACGATGCGGACTGCGATGGCTTATCTCTGGCTGGCCTCTCCAGCGGCGACCTTGCGATTGAATTCCGCCGACCGGTTGCGGGGCACGCTCAGCGACTGCCATCGGTCGCACGCAAAGTGCTTGGCGAGAAGAACGATCTGGCCTACGTGGTGAGGATAGTGCGCCAGCTGGCGATTGATGGCCTGCATCACCGAGTGCGGTTCGCCGCGGATGGTCACGGTGCGCGTGAGATCTTGCTCGGAGAGCGATTCCAGCGTCTCAAACAACAATCTCCAGCCGTTCTCCCAGTCCGTCAAAAGCGCCTCGCGCGTCGCTGGAGGATCAACAAATTCGCGGTCCCTATTGCGGTCAGGCTTCTCACCGTCAGTGGTCAGAAAATCCGTCCATCGCGAACGCATGTTCCCGGTCATGTGCTTCGCGATGGTGGCGATGGAATTCGCCTCTTCGTCAAGCGTGGCAAAGAGGTGTTCGTCAGCGACCTGGCCCATCGCCCGTTCGCCGAGCTTTTTATAGTAGGCAAAAACGGCGAGGGCATCTTCGAGATACGAAACGGTAAATTTCAACACCATGCGATCAAGTGTAGTCCGGCGCCGGGCCCATGGAGAGTCGCGGGTTCGCAAAACGCCGCGGACCATGCAGGACCAGACGGTTCTGCTGGCACAGGATGATCGCCCGAGGTAAAATTGTGCGGCCGAAAGGAGGTCGGGGATGCCAAATCCGGCGGATGTCGGGGGTGTGATTCAACGCGAACACGATGCGCTGGCTGCTGAAACCCGCATCGCTCAGTGTCCTCCCCTCGTTGCGGTAAACAACATGGATGATGTGGGGCGGGTTCCGACCAAGCTGCGCTGGAACAATCCGACCACTGTCGCCCGGCTGCCGGGCGCCAAGGGAGCCGCGTTCGTTGTTAATTGCGCGTCGCTCGGTTCGACGGCGCTGTGGGTAGGAACGGCCAACGATGCCTATCGCAGCGATTACCTGCTCTACCTCAACACGACCTACAACCTGAACCTTGCGAAGATTCCCGCGACCTACGATGTGGATCACCTGTATAACCGCAGTCGCGCTCGCGGGTACGGCCTGCAATTTATTCGCGTGGCGCTGGTGGTCGGGCCAGCCAACCGGTCGCACGGCGGAGCCTATGAGAAGGACATCACCGCGAACGAAGCGATGCGCGTGCGCAAGGACATGAAGGTAATGGACGAAATCTCATCAATGAAGTACTTTGGGTTTCTTTCTCCGCTGCGCAACGACCCGCGCGAGAGCGAAATTACGGCTTACGCCAATTTCGCGTCGACGAAACTGGGCCTGGATCCGAAGGAAGTGCGGGAAAACGTTCTGTATCTGCGCCAGAAAGCTTCAACGCCGTGGGCGAAGAAGCCGTAGGGCGCTCCCCCAAAATCCTACGGCTCGTCTCGATACACGCCGATCTCGAGCTTTCCCCCTTCGCTCATCCTGGCGCGAAACATGCCGGGCGTGTTGAAGCTCCACGCCTGCTGGCCGTCGGGCGCAATGGCGATCACGCCGCCATCACCATGGAGCGCCTCCAGTTCCTTGTGAATGACCTGGTCGACGGCCTCCTGAAGCTTGAGCCCTTTGAAGAACACCAGATTGCAGACCTCGCGTGCTACGCCGAGGCGGATAAAGTATTCGCCGGTCCCGGTACCGGAGACCGCGCAGGACTGGTTCGAGGCATAGGTGCCCGCGCCGATGATGGGCGAATCTCCTACGCGTCCCGGCATCTTGGCCTGCATACCGCCGGTCGAGGTACCCGCGGCAATGTTCCCCTGCCGGTCGAGGGTCACCACGCCTACCGTGCCATAGTTGTGGGTATCGGGTGCTTCATCAAGCTGCGCAACAGGAATCAATGCGCCAGCGGGTGGAACGCCGGCTGGACGCGGCGGGATCGGCTTGCCTTCTTTGGTCAACTGCTTCACCAGCGCCTGCCAGCGGCTTTCCGTAAAAAAGAAACTGGGCGGCTGTTGTTCTAGTCCGACGCGCTCCGCGAACGCATCGGCCCCCGGCCCGGCGATCATCACGTGCGGCGATTTCTCCATCACTGCGCGCGCAGCGCTGATGGGATGGCGTGTGCGCATGACTCCCGCCACCGCGCCCGCCTTGAGGTTGGAGCCGTCCATGATGGAGGAGTCCATCTCGTTCTTGCCTTCGGCCGAGAATACGGCGCCGCGGCCGGCGTTAAAGTGGGGATCGTCTTCGAGCACATGGATGGCCGCTTCGACCGCATCGAGGGCCGAGCCACCCTTGTCGAGGACCGCTGTACCGGCTTCCACTGCCTGCGTAAGCCCGGCGCGATAGGCCGCATCGCCTTCCGGGCCAAGCTTGGAGCGCTCGATCACGCCTGCGCCGCCGTGGACCACAATAGCCCAGTGGTGAGTCGCTTGTGGTTCCTGCGCCGGTGCCGCAATACTCGCGGCCATTGCGATTCCTGCTCCCATCAGCACGCCCCATGCCTTCATACCATCTCCTCGCGCTTCTCCACCATCGTATATCGCAGTCGCGCAGCCGCTATCTGGTCGGTGGTGCGCGGGGACTCAGAAGTTGTGGCATCAATGGAAGGGCCCGAACTGCGGATCCTTCGACTCCGTTTGGCGCAAAACACGCGCCAAACTATGCTTAGGATGACAGCTTTATTTTGATGCGAACGTTAGATTCAGAACACTAGTCCATGGTCCCTGGTCCATTTACCATCGCAATCAATGAAGCCATTTTTTCGCTGCTTTCTTACTCTCTCATTCCTGGCCATCGCTGCCGCTTCAGTTACTGCGAAGGCGCGGCCAATCCAGGTGAAGGTAGTCGTGGTCGCCATGTTCGAAGTGGGTAACGACACCGGCGACACTCCGGGCGAGCTGCAGTACTGGGTGGAACGCGACCATCTCGACCGCAGCTACCCTCTGGCTGCCGGATATCACGCCCTGCGCATGAACGGCGAAGGCGAAATGGCGGTTCTCACCGGCCAGGGAACGGCACACGCGGCCGCAACAATCATGGCACTGGGACTCGATCCGCGCTTCGATCTCAGCCATGCCTACTGGCTCATTGCGGGAATTGCGGGCGGCAGCCCCGACCGCATATCGCTGGGTTCGGCCGCGTGGGCCCGTTGGGTGGTCGACGGTGATCTCGGCTACGAAATCGATGCGCGCGAGATGCCCGCCGACTGGTCCACCGGGTACATTCCGTTGCGCAAGGCGAAGCCCTATGAACCGCCGGCCGCTCCGCTTGATGGACAGTTATATGAGCTCAACGCGGTCATCGCGAACTGGGCTTTTGATCTGACCCGCAATACGCCGCTGCCCGACTCCGACAAGCTGAAGGAGGTTCGCGGTCATTTCGATGGCGCGGCGGCGCAGAATCCGCCGAGTGTCCTCATGGGGGACGAGGTGTCATCGTCGACATACTGGCATGGCAAGCTCTCTGATGCATGGGCCGCGGAATGGACGCGCTACTTCACCGATGGCAAGGGGGATTTCGCAACCACGGCGATGGAAGATACGGGCACGCTGCAATCGCTGCGCTTCCTGGCCAATGCCGGACGCATCGACTGGAACCGCATCCTGGTTCTGCGCACGGTGAGCAACTTCGACCAGCAACCCCGCGGCATGTCGGCGGCCGACAGCCTGGCGCACCAGCGCATCGGCTCCTACAGTGCTTATTTGCCATCGCTGGAAAGCGCGTACACGGTCGGCCACGTTGTCGTGCAGGAGTTGCTCACTCATTGGTCGAAGTACGGCGCTTCGACGGCTGGCTCGAACTAATCCGCTTTCGAGTTGGGATAGCGAAACGCTGTGCGCTGCAAGCCCCTCTCGATTCCGTCCTGAATGATGTCGCGGTAAGGGCCGGCCAGGATGCAGGACAGCTTTTCTGCGGCACATTCGTAGTTGCGTCTGGCTTCTTCGAGATTCCCTAAATCTTCGTGGGATTTGCCGAGATTCAGGTAGAGCGAAGGAAAGAATTCAGTGACCCTGGCGTCGGTGACCCGCTGCACACAATTCATCGCCTCCTGGTTCCAGCGGAGAGCAAGTTCCGCGTCAGCCTGGTGGCGGGCAACGTAGTGGGCCGCGATACATCGCTCAAAGTCGTCCGAGCTTTGCTTCCAGGCTTGCTCGAACAACTCCGCGGCTCTTTCGTCGTTGCCCTTGCTCTCTTCCTCCATGCCTTGGACGCACAACTTCACCACCGGATTGTTCGGATCCATGGTTCAACATATCGCGGTTTCAATCTGAAATCTAACCCTTACAGAGAATCCCTCGGGGAGACTCGCCGTCCGCGGAGGCCCCTTGGCGAAAGAGGGCTTGGCAGTGCAGAATGCTTGGGTTCCTCGATTTGAACGATTGCATGCGCTGTGATGGCGGACGAGAGAGACGATTGCCGGGGCACGCGCATTGCCAAGGAGTTTTTAATGCATTCTCCCTGGTTTGGCGAGTTTCTGGGTACGCTTGTGCTGGTGCTGCTGGGCAACGGCGTGAACGCGGGCGTAATCCTGCGCAAATCGTACGCAGCCGACTCAGGCTGGATCGCGATTACAACCGGATGGGCTTTGGCGGTCATGTGCGGCGTGATGGTGGCGCAGGCGTTTGGGAGTCATGATGCGGCGCTCAATCCGGCCATCACCCTTGCGTCGGCCGTGCTCTCCGGAAATTATGCAAGTGTTCTCTGGATCTGGTCGGCGCAGCTGCTGGGCGCCATCTGTGGCGCATCGCTGATGGCGCTTCACTACGCGCCGCATTGGAGCCACACACCCGATCCCGCAGCCAAGCTCGGCGTGTTCTGCACCGCACCCGCCGTGTACAGCCCGATCGCAAATCTCATCAGCGAAATCATTGGAACAGCGGTGCTGGTCATCGTCGCAGGAGCCATCTTCTCACCCGGAGTAGCCGAAAAGGGACCCGTCGCAGGCATCGGCCCGTGGCTAGTGGGCAGCCTGGTGTGGGGCATCGGACTTTCGCTGGGCGGCACCACGGGCTATGCGATCAACCCCGCCCGCGATCTCGGGCCGCGCCTCGCGCACGCGCTGCTGCCCATTCCCGGCAAGCACGGCTCAAATTGGCGCTACGCTCCCATCCCTGTGTTCGGGCCTCTGTTGGGGGGTGTGCTAGCCGCGCTGTTCCTGCGTTTCACGCATCCGTGGTGAGCCGGGTTTCAGCTGACCTCGATCATGATCTTGCCGAAGCGCGTGGGCTCGTGGTTCCATGCTTCGAGAATGCGCGGAGCCTCCTCCATCGCGACCATGTGCGTCACCGCGTCGTCCACCGGGAAGTGATGCGCCTCGAGCATGCGAATGACAGCATGGAAATCTTCAGGCAGAGCATTGCGTGAACCGAGGATGTCCAGTTCCTTGAGCACGAAGAGGCGCGATTCGTAAGCTACTTCTTCTTTCGCGAACCCGATGTATACCACGCGGCCAGTGAAAGCAACCTCGTCGACCGCGGCGCGAAAGGTCTGGCGCGAACCGATGGCCTCGATCACCACGTCGGGCCCGCGGCCATCGGTCAGTTGGAGAAGCATCTCGTGCAAATCTTCGTTGGCGGTGTTGATGGTGTGAGTGGCGCCGGCTTTGCGAGCAGTCGCGAGCTTCGCGTCATCCAGATCAACGCCGACCACCGCGGCGCCACGAAAGGCGGCACCGGCTACGGCACCCAGTCCTACGCCTCCGCAACCGAATACTGCGACGGTGTCGTCCGCTGTCACCCGACCCCGGGCCGTGGAATGGAAGCCGACCGTAAGCGGCTCGACCAGGCAGAGTTCCTTCAAGCTGAGATCGGCGCGGTAGAGCTTCTGCGCCGGCACGGCGATGAATTCAGTCAGCGCACCATCGCGCTGAACACCGAGGGTCTGGTTGTACTGGCATGCATTGGGGCGCTGCCGGCGGCAGGATGAACATTGACCGCAGTTCTTGTAAGGCGATATCGCAACCTGTGTCCCGGGCTGCCACTCAGGGTACTTGGGATTCAGTTCGGTCACCGTGGCCGCGACCTCGTGGCCGGGAATGCGCGGAAACGTGACCAGAGGGTTAGCGCCGCGATAGGAATTCAGATCCGTCCCGCACAGACCGATCCTGCGTACCTGGAGCAGGATCTCGTCCTCGTGCGCAATACGCGGCTCCGCCACCGACGCAAGTTGCGCTTGTCCCGGTCCTTCCAAAACCACAGCCTTCATTTCATCTCCCGACGCAGTGGTCACGCGCGTCGAATCGATGATAGACGATTCGCATGTTCTGCGAGGGCAGCGGCCAGGGGTTTATCCTTGCCTGTTGGTCGATGCTTTTCGTTGAAGGAAACTCTCATGGCGGAAACCGTTTTACAGCTTGACCCTCGCGACAACGTACTGGTGGCGCTCACTTCTCTCACCGCGGGAACGGAGGTGCAGTATGGCCACGCGCCGGCATCGGATGCCTGTCCGGTCACGCAGCCGATTCCCGCCAAGCATAAGATGGCACTGGTGGATTTCAATCCCGGCGACCTGGTGCGCATGTATGGAATGGTGGTGGGCGAAGTCACGCAGCCCATACCGCGCGGGGGGTTGCTTTCTACGCGCAATGTCCGCCATCGCGCCGATCCCTACTTCGCGGCGCGCCATCCGGTCTCGTTCGCGCTACCGGACGCATCGACCTGGCTCGGCCGCACCTTCATGGGCTACCACCGCACCGATGGCCAGGTGGGTACGCGCAATTACTGGCTGGTGCTGCCCCTCGTGTTTTGCGAGAACCGCAACGTGGAACGCATGCGAGAAGCCCTTGAAGAAGAACTCGGTTACGGCAGCTCGCATAATTCCTATCGCCAGTATGTGCGGCGCCTGGTGCATCAGCGGACGAGTGGCAATGAGGTCGGCGCAGGCGACGCGGATGCAGCGGCACAATCGGATCGCGTTTTTCCCAATCTCGACGGTATTCGATTTCTCACCCACCAGGGAGGCTGCGGCGGCACGCGCCAGGATGCGCAGGCGCTGTGCGGATTGCTGGCCGGGTACATTCATCACCCCAATGTGGCCGGAGCGACGGTCCTGAGCCTGGGGTGCCAGAACGCGCAAGCCAGCATGCTGATGGACGAGTTCCTGGCGCGCGATCCGGAAATGAGCAAACCAGTCCTGATCTTCGATCAGCAGAAGTCCGGCCGCGAAACCACGCTGATGAGCCGCGCTCTCGATGAAACCTTCGCCGCGCTCGAACAAGCCAACCGGTCGAAGCGCGCGCCGGCGCCGCTCTCGGCGTTGACCATCGGCCTCAAGTGCGGGGGCTCCGATGGATTCAGCGGCATCTCCGCCAACCCAACTCTGGGGTATGTTTCCGATCTCCTCGGAGAAATCGGCGGCCGCACGCTGCTCTCTGAATTCCCCGAGTTGCACGGAGTGGAGCAGGAATTGATCAATCGCTGCGCAAGCGATGAACTGGCCCAGCGCTTCTACGATTTGATGCAGGCCTATTCCGCGCGTGCCAAGGCCGTCCACTCCGGGTTTGAGATGAACCCATCGCCGGGCAACATTGAAGATGGATTGATCACCGATGCGATCAAGTCAGCCGGCGCGGCGCGCAAGGGCGGCGTGGGACCGGTTCGCGATGTGCTCGATTTTCCACAGTACGCCACCACAACAGGACTCACCCTTCTTTGTACGCCGGGGAATGATGTGGAATGCGTGACCGCCCAGGCGGGTTCGGGCGCGAACCTAGTGCTCTTCACCACCGGCCTTGGCACTCCAACGGGCAACCCGGTGGCCCCAGTGATCAAGATCTCCACCAATTCCACGCTCGCCGAACGCATGAGCGACATTATCGATTTCGATGCGGGCGGAATCGTCACCGGCGAGACGACCATCCCGAAATGTGCCGAGCAGTTGCTCGAGCTCTGCATCCAGGTGGCGAGCGGGGAGCGTTTCACGAAGGCCGAACTGCTGGGGCAGAACGATTTCATTCCGTGGAAGCGCGGCGTGTCGCTGTAAGCGATGATTCCCGCCCATGTCTCAGGTGCGGACGACCTGTCCCTTCACTCCAGAAACGAAGCCACTGCCGCCAGCGCCGCAATGGCCGCCGTCTCGGCGCGAAGGATACGTGGTCCAAGTGACGCGGCGCGCCAGCCATTGGCATCGAAGAGCGCCTCTTCTTCGGGAGCCCATCCGCCCTCGGGGCCGATTGCCATTTCAAACTGCGGCATTTCATTCTCCGCGGCAGCTATCGCTTCCTCAGTGAGGAGGCGCAATGTGGTGGTGCGTTCCTGCTCGGCGAGTACGATGCGCGTGCCTTTAGCAGCGGCTCGCGCCCTTTGGGGAAGTGGGACTGGTTCGCAGATCACGGGCACATCCGATCGGCGCGACTGCTGCGCGGCCTCTTGCGCGATGCGGAGCCATCGTTCCGCGCGCTTCTCCGCGGCCAGGCCGAGGTGCTTCTCGGTCCTTCGCGCTATCACCGGCGCAATCTCCGCTACTCCCAACTCCGTGGCCTTCTCGATCGCCCACTCCATGCGGTCGAATTTGTAGACGGACATGACGAGAGTAATAGGCAGCGCAGGATCGGCTTCGACTTCGGCAATCAAATTGAAGCGGACCTCGTGGGGCGCAACCGCGGCTACCTGTGCGTGGAAGACGCGTCCGCCCGCCACCACGTCCGCCTCCATGCCCGGCTGTGCGCGCAGGACGCGGACCATGTGTTCGGCCTGTGCGGCCGTGATGGATGCAGTGGCCTCGTCCCAGTGTTCAGCGATCCAGCGTCGGCGCGTCATGTTGCTTGCCTTTCCAAGCCAGTTGGAAATCGGCCTTCATCCAGCGTATGCACGCAATCTGAACTCAGGCGACCTTGTGCCCAGAAACACCTAGGGGGCGCTTGAAGCGCCCCCTAGAGTGTTGCCTTTTGGTTGTTGATCCGCTTACTTCTTCTTTGCGGCTTTCTTCGCGGCCTTCTTTGCAGGTGCCTTCTTGGCTGCCTTTTTAGTTGCCATTTGCCTATTCTCCCTTTTTCGATGGGTTGCATCGAACCTGCAATAACAATATTGCAGTTGAGGAAAGATATAGTTTCATGCTTCACAAGTGTCAAGAAAAAAACGACTGAGAGGTGGAAAAAGTGGCAACAATTTTTTCAACGATGTGTCGATCATCGAAGAGAAGCTCAAAGCTTGTGATGCGCCTTGAGCAATGCGAGCAGTAATCCGGCGCAAATATCCTGCCAGCTATGCGCGATCATGCCCGCGCGCAGACTGCGACGGAAGAGAGCAAGCAAACTGAAGAGCACTCCGAAGACACAGAGCAAAACCATGCTGCGCGCCCCCTGGTATCCATGCGCGAAGCCGAACAGCAACGCCGAACCTGCCACCCCTGCGGCGACCGCTCCCCTCGCCCAGGCAGTGAACTGGCGCTGCAGATATCCGCGAAAGACCATCTCTTCGACAAAACCGGCGATGATGCAAACAACAATCCAGGCCGCGATCTCGCGCCCGTTTGCTGGTGCAAGCTGCAGCAGCGTATGAAGAGTCTGTTGCTGGGCCGCGTCCGGCCCAAGCGGCTTTCCCGAAGGGAGAAGCGAGCGGTGGGTGATCGCCGCTTCGATGACTGTCCAGAAGATGGCGATCGTTCCGAGGACCATCAGCGAACCAATCCAGAACACCATGGCGAAGCCCAGATCGACGGCGACGGATCGAAAGTCTCCCGGAATGGAACCCAGCAGTGAGCGGAAAGGAATTTTCCTGAGCCTCAGTCCGAAATAGACCCAGGCAAGCATGAACAGCTCAGTGGTCACCGTTAGAGCGTAGGTGTGAAGTCGATCAACCGAAGCCAGCCCGCCGGAGGTTTGAACCGCGCCCGAGATCGAAAGCAATACGACACCCACGATGAGGACGATCGTATGCCATAGCGACGCGACAGGCCTCGGCCGATCTACAGTGTCGCGTTGTAGCGGTGCGCCGTCGGCATCGCTCACGCCATTTTCGGGTGTCTGCAAAGAGTATTCCTCATTCGGAAATGAAATCGGCTTCAGCACTCGATGATGTTGAGAGCAAGGCCAGCGAGGCTGGTTTCCTTGTAGCGCGACTGCATATCGAGCCCGGTGAGGTACATGGTGCGGATCACCTGGTCGAGCGAAACCTTGTGACTCTCCAACTCATTGAGCGCGATGCGCGAAGCGTGCACCGCCTTGACCGCGCCCATGGCGTTGCGCTCGATGCATGGAATCTGCACCAGGCCGCCGATCGGATCGCACGTCATGCCCAGGTTGTGTTCCATGGCAATCTCCGCTGCATGTTCGATCTGGCCATTGGTTCCCCCCAGCGCGGCGGTCAATCCGCCGGCGGCCATCGAACAGGCAACGCCAACTTCGCCCTGGCAGCCCACCTCCGCGCCACTGATCGAGGCGTTCTCCTTATAGAGGATGCCGATCGCCGCCGAAGTAAGAAAGTAGCGCTGCACGCCTGCATGGTTCGAACCCGGAATAAAACGCTCATAGTAGCGTGCGACCGCCGGCACCACCCCCGCGGCTCCATTGGTGGGCGCGGTGACCACGCGGCCGCCTGCGGCGTTCTCCTCATTCACCGCCATCGCATAGACTGTAACCCAATCGAGAGGGGCCAGCGGATCGGCGGGCATGCCGGCGCGTTCCTTTTCGCCAAGACGTTCTGCGAGGCGGTGCGCGCGGCGCCGTACATTCAACCCTCCGGGCAGAATTCCTTCGGTCGCGATTCCGCGCTCGATGCAATCCTGCATCGTCTGCCAGATGCGATCGATGCCGGCGCAGACGCGTTCCTCGGCTTGCTCCTCGGGACCGGAGACGAGCGCAGCTTCATTCCTCAGCATGAGTTCGCTAATGGTCAGCCCGTGAGTTTCGGCGAGTTCCAGTAGCTGCGCCGCGCTGTGGAACGGATACGGGATTGCCGGCATTCCTGTGCTCATCGCGGGCGGCGCTTTTCCTGCCGAAGCTTCTGAAACGTCCTCGGTGATGAATCCGCCGCCGATGGAAAAGAAGGTTCGCTCTTCAAGGACCGCGTCGATGGCATCGAAGGCCGTGAAGCGCAGACCATTGGGGTGCTGGATATGCGCGCCCGGAGGAAACATGATGGAGCGATGGAAGATAAGGTCCCGGTTTTCCACAAATGAAATCGAGTGCAGGCCGGCAAGATGGATGCGCTCTGTTGCGCGAATCGCAGCGACCGTGGGTGCGATGGAGGCCGGATCGATGGCCGCCGGTTCGTTACCCGCGAGGCCAAGCAGTACGGCGCGGTCAGTGGCGTGCCCGATGCCGGTAAGCGCCAGAGAGCCGAACAAGTCCGCCTGCACGCGCGCTACCTTCGGCAAGACTCCGTGTTCCGCAAGCCCGCGAGCGAACTGGCATGCCGCCCGCATTGGACCCATCGTATGAGAACTCGATGGACCGACGCCGATTTTATAGAGATCGAAGAGACCGGTGGTCACGAAAGTGATTGTAGGACAGCAGACAGTGAACAGTCTTCATGCCTGAGCCTGACTGACAATGGACTACTGGGAGGCTCCGCCCTCTCCAGGTTGATTCTGAAGGCCTGCGGTACATCTGACGCTGTTCATTGATCACAGACGATTGTTCACCGCCTTCTGGTACACTCGCAGCAATTACCCGGTTATGCTTTTCAAGGCCCTCAGCGCAGCCGTCTACGGCATCGACGCCAATCTGATCGACGTTGAGGTCGACTACAGCGGCGTGGTTTCGAATGAGGACCATTTCCATACCGTCGGTTTGCCCGATGCCGCGGTGCGCGAGAGCCGCGATCGGGTGCGCGCCGCCATCAAGAACTCCGGCTATCTGATCCCGCCCACGCACATCACGATCAACCTGGCGCCCGCCGATCTGAAGAAAGAAGGCTCCGGATTCGATCTGCCCATCGCGGTCGGCATCCTGGGCGCGTATGGCGCCCTGCGCGTCGACAACCTCGACCGCTTTCTCCTCGTCGGCGAACTGGGTCTGGATGGAAGCGTCCGTCCGATACCCGGCATGCTGCCGGTCGCCATCCTGGCGCGCGAAAAAAACATCCCCAACCTTATCCTGCCGGCAGCCAACGCCGCCGAAGCGGCGGTCGTGGAGGGCGTGAACGTCTATCCGGTCTCGTCGCTTCTCGATGTGTTGGATCTGCTCAACAGCTCGGTCGTGGGCGTGATCCAGCGCGAGCCGTTCCACGTTTCCACCGAAACGCTGCTCAGCGAGTTACAACATTTTCTCGTCGACTTCAAGGACGTGCGTGGTCAGCACACGGCCAAGCGCGCTCTCGAGGTAGCCGCGGCCGGAAGCCACAACATCCTGATGATCGGGCCGCCGGGATCAGGGAAAACGATGCTGGCCAAACGGCTGCCATCGATCCTGGCGCCGCTCACCTTCGACGAGGCTCTCGAGACCACAAAGATCCATTCCGTGGCCGGCGTTCTCGACGCCGCGGCGGGATTAGTGACCCAGCGGCCATTCCGCTCGCCTCACCACACCATCTCCGACGCCGGTCTTATCGGCGGCGGCGTCATACCACGCCCGGGCGAGGTATCCCTTGCCCACAATGGACTGCTGTTTCTCGACGAGTTGCCGGAGTTTCCGCGCAATGTGCTGGAAGTGATGCGGCAGCCGCTCGAGGACCATACGGTCACCATCGCGCGCGCCAGCATGTCGCTCAGTTTCCCAGCTCGCTTCATGCTTGCGGCCGCCATGAATCCTTGCCCCTGCGGCTACTTCAACGACAAATCGCGCGAATGCATGTGCACGCCGCCGATGATTCAGCGCTACATCGCGAAAATCTCCGGACCGCTTCTCGACCGTATCGATATTCATATCGAGGTTCCCGCGGTTCAATACAAGGAGCTGCGGGGCGGAGCGGCGGCTGAAGGCTCGGCCGAGATACGAACCCGGGTGATGGCCGCGCGCGAACGGCAGCGGGAGCGGTTCAAGAAATTCGGCGAGAAGATTTATTCGAACGCGCAGATGAGCACACGCCAGGTTCGCGCGTACTGCGAACTGGGGGCGGACGCGGAGCGGCTGCTGGAACGAGCCATGCAGCAACAGGGATTGACCGCGCGCGCCCACGACCGCATCCTGAAGGTCGCCCGCACCATCGCCGATCTCGAAGGCGCGGAAAGTCTTTCGGTTGCACACCTGGCCGAGGCTATCCAATACCGCACCCTGGACCGCAGTTACTGGGCGTAAAATAAGAACCGCAATCAGACCTCGCCGCATACTCAGTTCAGATCGAAGAAATGACGGCGATGACAGACCGACAGGGCGCTGCTGAATAAAATAGTCGAATCGCTCCTGCAGTTCCTGTTCGTTCCGGTGCCTGCTTCCTTTGTGAGTGTCCCCAAATCCCCGCAAATGCATCAGAGGTGCCAGAAGCGCCGCGGTTTCGAGGAGGTCACGTGGACACCAACACGCCCCGGTCGGGGTGGGATGTATTTCTCTTTGGCATCCCTCTCATCGCCCTTCTGGTCTTCGGCTTCTTCCGTCTGGACGAAGTGTTCACCGCCCGCAAAGGCGGGAAGCAGGCCCCTCGCCCGGCTTCGCCCGCGGAGCGAAAACGAAAATCGATGCATAGCGATCCCGACGGGCGCTCCTGGGATGAGCCGGACTTGCCTAAAAAATAGGCACTCCGGGTTACTTCCGATTCTTAAGAGATTTCCAATCCCCGCCGATGAAGGGGTTGAGCGAAATGAGAAAACTCACATGGCCAACGCCGAATCGATGGGGAGGATGGAATGGGAAGCGCTGACTTTGTATCCGGTTGGGACACAACGATCCTGATGGTCCCGATTCTGGGAATCCTGGTAATGTACCTGTTTCGTCTGGACGAGAGGTTCGCGGCTCCGAAAGCGTCTCCCCGAAACCGCCGGTTCTTTTGTGGGGTGGATCCGAACGACCGGCCCTATTTGTCGGACCCGGACGGGCAACCCTGGCGCCGGGGCAGTGTCCGCCAGATCGAAGGCAGGTTGAAAGCAGCGGCCCAATCCGAGTGACACAATTCGGCCGGCAAGGCGGCGGCCCTGGGTGTTGGATTAGGTCGCGAAATAGGCTTTATGATTAACATACTAAACAGGTTAAGCGACGCTTGCTGAAACCAAGACTCCGGCACGAAAAAGGGCGCAAAATCTTCCAAAAAACTATTGACCCCAAACCCGACTGGGTATACATTCAGGAGTGCCATCCACTAAGGTTGATCGCACAGTCAGGTTGGGTTGCGCCCTTCTGTCCTCTCCCGCATCAATCATTGGAACCGCGGTTTAGTCGCTGGTCCACCGGTGTGTTTTTGTTGAATCACCGGAAAAGCGGGGAGACAGGCGAACGAACTTCACAACATAGGTTATGTGTGTCACTAAAAAATGGGTGGTGCCAATTCCACAATGTGGCGGAATTGCATCAAAGTTTTTGAACTGGACGAGGTTTCCGCGCGTCTATAACACATGAATGGAAGAATCGGCAACCGGGAAGTCTTTGGTTGCCAGCTGCACTGGCGGCGCCGGGTAGTTCCGCTCAGGTAGCCATTTTTTAAGGAGATATTCGTAATGCGTTCTGATTTGGTTTTCGGGGCACTTAGCCACGTGTCCAATCGTTACCAGCTCTGCCAGCTGGCGAGCAAGGCGACTCGCAAGCTGCACAAGCCCAACACGCGGCTGCAGGACACGACAAACGAGGTCCTGGTCCGCTTTCATAGCACCAATCCCGGTACTCTCGCGCCCTTAGCGGCTCCCGCAGTCCAGCCCATCGAACAGCGCCGCGCCGCTTAAGCCGAGTTTTCCCTGAGCGTTTGTTGAGTAAGTCACGGTTTCAGGCAGCTCTTCGTTTTGCAGAGGAGCTGCTCTTCCGGTTCCCAATCTACACTGCTGAACTCGGGAGATGCTGCGCGCGGCTGCGTGTCTTGCAGTAGCGAACTCCCGCCCCCTTTCGCGGAGCACGCTCCCCCTCCGGCTCTCCCCCACTTCCATCCCGCCCCGTTTGCAGGTGAACATGACCATCGCTGAACTTAAAGAGAAAAACATCACAGAACTTAGCAGGATCGCCCGCACCCTCGAGATTCCAGGCGCCAGCGGTCTCCGCAAGCAGGATCTAATCTTCAAGATCCTTCAGGCCCAGAGCGAAAAAGAGGGCCATATCTTTGCCGAGGGCGTGCTCGAAATTCTGCCTGACGGTTACGGCTTCCTTCGTTCTCCCGACTACAACTATCTGCCTGGCCCGGACGACATCTACGTCTCGCCATCGCAGATCCGCAAATTCGACCTCAAGACGGGCGATTCCATCAGCGGCAATGTCCGCCCGCCCCACGAAGGCGAAAAGTACTTCGCGCTGGTCAAGATCGAAGCCATTAACTTCGAGTCTCCCGAAGAGACACGCAACAAGATCCTGTTCGATAACCTGACCCCGCTCTATCCGCAGGAACGCATCAAGATGGAGACGGTGCGCGAGGCCACAAGCGGCCGGGTTATGGATCTCCTGACCCCGGTGGGGAAGGGGCAGCGCGGTCTGATCGTCGCACCGCCCCGCACCGGCAAGACGATGCTGCTGCAGTCGATTGCCAATTCGGTCACGTCGAACCACCCCGAGGTGGTGCTGATCGTTCTACTCATCGACGAACGCCCCGAAGAAGTCACTGATATGCAGCGTTCCGTCAAGGGCGAGGTCATCAGTTCCACATTCGACGAGCCAGCAGCCCGCCATGTGCAGGTAGCGGAAATGGTGATCGAAAAAGCCAAGCGCCTGGTCGAGCATAAGCGCGACGTCGTAATTCTTCTTGACTCTATTACGCGGCTGGCACGCGCCTACAACACCATCGTGCCTCCTTCAGGGAAGGTGCTGTCAGGCGGCGTCGACTCCAACGCATTGCAGCGGCCCAAGCGCTTCTTCGGCGCGGCGCGCAATATCGAGGAGGGCGGCTCGCTCACGATCATCGCCACGGCGCTGGTCGATACCGGTTCCCGCATGGACGAAGTCATCTTTGAAGAGTTCAAGGGCACCGGCAACATGGAAATCATCCTGGATCGCAAGCTGGTCGACAAGCGCGTGTTCCCGGCCATCGACATCCAGCGGTCCGGCACCCGCAAGGAAGAGCTGCTCATTCCCAAGGACGATCTGCAGCGCATCTGGGTTCTGCGCAAGGTGCTCAACCCATTGTCGCCGGTCGAAGCCATGGAACTTCTAATCAGCCGCCTCGAAAAGGTCCGCAACAACGCCGAGTTCCTCCAGAACATGAACCAGCTTTGATTCATCGACGGCGCGAGGGCAGCCAAGGGCCAGCGCTCGCGCGTTGCGCATCATTACGATGGAACCAAACCGCTTGCCATTTGGCAAATGAATCTTATTCAATCATTTGAAAGTGCCAATAGAATCGGAACGCGTTCGCTTCGGATCATTCGAGTTCGACCACGCAAACGGAGAATTGCGGCGCGACGGGATGCTGATCCGCCTGCAGGCGCAGCCCGCGATGGTCCTTTCCCACCTTCTGGCTTACGCGGGCGAGATCGTTTCCCGCGAAGAATTGCACCACGCGATCTGGGGCGACGATACATTCGTTGATTTCGAGCGAGGGCTCAACGTTTGCATCGCCCAGATCCGCTCCGCCCTGAGCGATGAATCGACTTCGCCCCGCTTCATCCGCACGGTCCCCCGGCGGGGATATCAATTCATTCATCCCGTGGAACCCATTTCCGCTCCCGCCCCTCCGGAGCCCGACAGCGACGCGGCCCGGCGGGAATTCCCCTGGCGTACTTCCCTTGTTTCGCTGGGCAGTGTTGCCCTTGTCGTTTTGTTGATTGTCGGGTTCGTCCAATGGCGCCGAAACTCGCAGGGTCCTTCGGGGCCTGCCGTTGTCGCCGTTGTCCCTTTCGACAATGAGACGGGCGATGCCAGCGTGAACCGGTTTTGTAGTGCCCTCACCGACAACGTCATCGAGCAACTTACATCGGCGAGCCAGAACCACTACCTGGTGATCGGGAACGCCGCCATTCTGAGGGTTCCCAAAGAGCGACGCGACCTGGTCCAGATCGCTACTTCGCTGCACGCGCAATTCGTGATTCTTGGCGAGGTGCAGGGCGGGGGCGCTCAGACTCGCATCCTTGCCCACTTGATTCGCATGCCGGAGCAATCGCATGTGTGGGTTGTTCGCCTGGAGCAGCCCTTCGACGATCTTTTCACGCTCGAGTCCACCGCCGCCCGGGACATCGCTTCCGAGTTCTCCACCAAGTTGGCAGACCCTGCGTTAAGCACCGGCTTACATGCCCCCGCAAGTTACTGAGCTCTACCCAGTTAGCTCTTAACATCAAATTGGCTGGAAATTCTCCCCCTATGGCTTGAGGTGCGGCATTGGCCGCATTCATCCTCGACAGCAGTTCGAATCGAGGAGACTCAAACATGAATCCAGCCAGTCGCCATCTGTCCTTCACCGTCTTGCCGCGCCGCAGTTTTCTTCAGGCTGCCGGCCTGGCCTTTTTTTCTCCCGCGTGGGCGTTCGCGTCTCCTGCCGACCGACCGGCTGCGAACTCAGCAGCTGCCACGTCGGACAGGCCCGCTGCGGGATTCCCCACCCAGCCCGCGGAGCTGGCACGCGAAATCGTACGGGTGTCCCATTTTGATCTGAAGCGGGTGCAGCAATTAGTGGAAGCTCAGCCGTCGCTGGCGCGCGCCGCGTGGGACTGGGGTTTCGGGGACTGGGAATCTGCCCTGGGCGCCGCGTCGCACATGGGCAATCGCCCCATCGCGGAATACCTCATTGGGAAGGGAGCACGGCCTTCGCTTTTTTCTTCCGCAATGCTCGGGCATCTCGACGTCGTCAAGGCCTTCGTGTCGAGCCAACCCGGCGTGCAGCGCATTCGCGGCCCGCACAGCATCAGCTTACTGGCCCATGCTCATGCCGGCGGTGACGCCGCCCGTCCCGTCTTTGAATTCCTTCAATCGCTCGGTGATGCGGGCGCTGAATCGCAGATTCCCCTAACCCAACCAGACCTTGACCGAATTCTCGGCGACTTTCCCTTCGGTCCGGGCGAAAACGACAGGATCGAGGTGACGGTCGATAAGGAAATCGTGACCTGGACCCGGCACGGCACTATGGGCCGGCCGCTCTTCCATCTCGGGGACCGCGTGTTCTATCCGTGGGGCGCCGCCGCAGTGCGCATTCGCTTCAACGAGGAAGGTGCCGAGACGCGCATGACCGTCAATGATCCGGACGTGGTGTTGACCGCGTTACGGAGAAAGTAGCCGGGATTTAGTTTTCCCTGAACAAATCGGGGAGTTGTTCGGCCAACTCTTCGCGGCTGTAGCGTGGGGTGATGTGCTGCGAACAGTTCCAATCAAATCCCACGACTGTAAGCACAAAGATGCGCTCGACCCGAGGCCCGTTCGCGCCAGCTCGGAGGCGGGCTTCGAGTGCCGGATCCTCTCCCGGTTCCACGATACGGGCATGACCAATCACCTTGAGCCGGGTCTGATTGGGATAATCCATGAGAAAAAGGGCAACACGGTCGTTGGTACTAATATTGCCGGCGCTGATGTACTGCTTGTTGCCTGAATAGTCGGCGAAGGCCAGGGTGTGTTCATCGAGAATCTTGAGAAAGCCCGGGGGGCCGCCGCGATGCTGAACATAGGGCCACCCTTCGGGAGTCACGGTTGCCATGTAGAAGCTGTCGCGGGCGGTGATGAATTCCGTCTCGGCGGGCCCGAGTTCCTGCTCAGCCGCGCCAGAGCGAGCCATCCGCTCATACTGGGCACGCGAGCCGTTGCGCCGCTGCAGTTCCCTGGCGGCCTCGGAAAACATCGTATTGGCGAACGTGTACGGCATTTGGGGTTTCCTTCCGGGCTCTCGGCGTGGAGGCCCATACCCTGGCCCGAAACGCCGTTTCAGATATCTGCTACTATAGATACCGAACGATCGGTAAAGATTCACCTCACCCGATAACCAAACGGTCGTTCAGATGAATGGCGGGCTTCCATGGCGTTTTCCAGGCTGAACGATGACGAACTGGCCGACAGAGCCCTCGACGTGTTTCGCAATTATGGGTATGAGGGTTCGAGCCTCAGCCGCCTGGCTGAATCGGCGGGCCTGGAGAAGGCGAGTTTCTATTATCGATATCCCGGCGGCAAAAAAGACATCGCGCTCGCGGTTGCGGCGCGGGTGAGCGCGTGGTTTGAAGAGAACGTGGTCGAACCGCTCAAGGGTGCTGGTCCCCTGCCGCTGCGTGTGAATCGGGTGGCGCAGAGATTGAGGAAGTTCTATGGAGATGGGAGCCAGCCGTGCGTTCTCGACACGCTCTCTCTGCGCGGCGGCCCGCCGGAATTGCAGGCCGCCCTCGCCGATGCGCTTCAGGCATGGGTCGCCGCCTTTACTTCGATCGCGCTGGAAAGCGGATTCAATCGGATAGAGGCGGTACGCCGGGCGCAGCAGGCCATCATCAACATCGAAGGTTCGCTCGTGCTGTCCCGGGTCTCGGCCAATCCGGGCATCTTTCTCCGCACACTTGCAGGACTGCCTGCCTTCCTCGCCAGGCCATAATATCTGGATGGTTGACGGAGACGCCGGCATCTGGAACGCTGCGCGGCGCCCCTCCCGGAGGGAATTTCGCAGGTACGGAAATGCTGGTAAGATATAGAAGTCACTCGGCGTGGGGCTGTAGCTCAGCTGGGAGAGCGCCTCGTTCGCAACGAGGAGGCCAGCGGTTCGATCCCGCTCAGCTCCACCATAGAATCAACGATTCGACCCTCACCCTCTTCCCTTTCAGGACTGGCATCCTAACCTCGAGTATCTTCTTATTCATCATCCAGCCTGACTGCGCCTGTTGCCGAGGTTGTTTCCGATGCTCGCTCCCAGGGATCTATTCGCACGGCCGAAAGCTCCGCAAACATGGGGCAACATCGTCAAGTGGTGGGAAACACGAAGGCTTTACTTCAACCTCATTCTCTTGATCGTGCCGGCACAGATCCTAATTTCTCATTGGTCGGCATTCAATAGTTTGACGGACCGATGGCAAGCCATCCTCCTCTATCTGCTTCTGTTTCAGCTGCCCGCGAATATCTGGTACACCGGCGGTTGGATAGTCGACCTGTTTCTGAAGAAGGCGGTGCGACTTTCCGCTCCCGGCTTTGCACCCTGGGCTCTGGCGGCGGGAATCGTCTTTTCGTTGCTGTTTCTGTTCTTCTTTAAAGTTTCCTTCTCTCCGTATACGGGAAAATTCTCCCTGTTCTAATTCGACGACCTCTCACGTGGAAAGAAGGGCGTCGAGCGGTATGCGGGTCCACTCCGCGATCCATCCGATTGCCTGCGGCAACACCCCAAGGGCGAGCGGCGCAAGCGCCCGGCCGGCGTTTGTGACCATGGCTCGCGAAAGCCACGTCGCCGTCGACATGCCTCTCCGTAATTGAGCGCGCAACATTCGCTGATGTTGATCCGGGCTTCTTCCATCGAGGTAGATCTCTGCCGCCAGGGCCCCCGAATGGAGTGCGATGGCCATGCCGTCGCCGGTGAATGACGGAATCACCGCGGCCTGGTCGCCGACGCACCATGCACCGCTGTTTCGATACGACATGTACCCATAAGGAATGGACGAAATTGCCAGCGGGCGCTCCCACAACGCGCACGCGCCCGCAAGACGCCTGCCGATGTGCGCATTCTCTTGGAGCAGGCCTGCAAGCACTTCCGGCCATCCACCCAGCTTGCGAAGACGCGAACGGCGCACGACCAGGCAGAGGTTCGCCGCATCATTCTCGACCAGGGCGAGCCCACCATAGCCGCCGGAGAAAAGAAAAAGATCCATGAACCCGCGCAAGGCTTGTGTCTCGGCCGCGTTCAACCTCCAATGCAGCTTAAAACCGACCAGGTCGGATTGCACCCCGGCCGTCCGGCTCCACCCACGCAGGTCATGCTTGCCCGTGGCGAGAAAGACGGTACGCGCCTGCTGCACAGTTCCGTCCGCCCATTCAGCCGTCCAGTTGTGGTCTTTGGGTGCGAGCCGCGCCACAGTCACCCTTCGGCGCACGATGCATCCTTCTTCCGCTCCCCGCGCCAATAGGGCCGCATCTAGCACGCATCGCGACAGAGACAAAGCGCGGAACGGCAGCGGCGCTTCCAAAACGCTGCTCCCGACGGAGAGCCGCAAATGCTCAATGGGCACTGCGCCGAGACTGATGAGATCGATTCCTGCCTCGCAAAGGTATTCAACCGCTTCGGGGCTGAGGAACTCGCCGCACACCTTATGGTGCGCAGCCCGTTCCTTTTCCACCAGCATCACATCTCGTCCGGCACGCGCCAGCCGCAATGCTGTCATCCCACCAGCGAGACCGCCTCCGATTACCAGATTGTCGATCAGGTTGTTCCCCATCGCGGCACTCACGGTGATTTCCTTCGGCTCACGCACAGGCGCGCCGGCTTGTAGCTGAGTACCTCGAATTCGTCTTGAGTCAACCCCGCCCGCCGACAAAGCTGCCGCCATTCCTCCGGAACGAAGGCGCGCGCAATCGAAACCGGGCCGTCGTGCTGCACAAATGGATGCAACCCGGCCGCCTTAGCAAACCAGCGGAAGAGGTGATACGGAACCGCTGCCCGGGACAGGTCGTTGATGAACCATCCCGTCTGAGCGTTCTGCTCCATCCAGCGCACAAACCGGACCACGTCCGGGTCACCTAGATGATGCGTAAACAGCGAGCTCACGATGAGATGGGCCGGCTGTGGCACACGGTACGCAAATATATCCCCGGCGACCCATCGGATGCGGCTGTCCGATTGTCTCTTTGCAATGGCGATTGAATCGGGGTTGAGATCGATCCCGGCCAGTTCCACCGCTATCCCCGCTCGCTTGCCCAGCGTTCGATCCGGCGCAACCCGTCGCCGTAACCGCAACCCACGTCCAGGATGCGAAGCGGCTCGGACACCGTCGTCGGCCGCATCTGGTCGAGCCAGCGGAGCACCGGGCGATAGGCTCCAAACCAGCGATTTACCCGGGCCAAGTCGCGGAGGCAGGCTTCGATGACCTCCGGGCTGCACGGCTCATCCATCAATTCGGACAGTTGAGCCCGCTGACTGAAATCCAGCCCATCATGCGGCATGGAAAAGCATGGTCTCCGCCGTGACGCCCGGCCCGAACGACATGGCACACCCGGTTTGCCCCTTCTCCGCGCGCGCCAGCACCTGCTCCAGGACGAACATCACAGTAGCCGAAGACATATTTCCGAATCGCGCCAGGATGTCGCGCGAAGCGGCAAGCGCATGTTCGGGCAGGCCCAGCCCTTGCTCGACCGCATCCAGAATCGTGCGACCGCCCGGATGCACGGCCCACAAATCGATCGTCTCGGGGTTTCTTCCCCGCGTGACCAGTTCACGCGTCTCGCCGAGGTGGCGCTTGATCTCCCCCGGAACCTTGCCTGAAAGCTGCATGTCGAAGCCCATTTCCCCGATCCGCCACGTGATCAGGTCGCTGGTTTGGGGGACATTCACCGCCAGAAAGCTGTCGATCGCCAGTCCTTCCGGCTCTCCACTTACCAGGCAAGCCGCGCAACCATCCGCAAATAGCAGGAACGACAGCATCTGTTCCAGGTCCTGCGTCTCCTTGAGGTGCAGCGAACAGAGCTCCAGGTTCAGAATCAGGACCCTGGCGTCCGCCTCCGATCGCACAATGTGATGCGCAGACTTCAATGCGTTGATCGCGGCGTAACACCCCATGAAACCGATCATCGTGCGTTCGACTGACGGGTTGAGCCCCAACCGCCTCACGATGTCGAAGTCGAGTCCCGGCGCATAAAGGCCGGTGCAGCAGGTCACGATGACGTGGGTGATGCCTTGCCGCTCAGCCTTACTCAGCGAGAGCTTGTCCAGCGCGCAACCGGCCAGGCACGGAGCAAACTTCTCAAACGCCCGCATGCGGCGCGTCGTCGAAGGAAAGTCCCCGACCACGTAGAGATCCTCAGCGTCGCGCCAGTAGGAGTTTCCGTCGCCGATCGGTTCGAGGAACGAATAACGGTGCTCGATGGCCGACATACGTACCATGCGCCGGAAGAGGTTTCGTACCGTTCCTTCCGGAAGCATGCTCTCGGCGAATGCCACAAAGGCGCGATGGACATCGTGTCGCGGGACTGCGGTGGCGATGCGGTGAATATAGGCTGTCGTCATTGGGCTGCCTCTCGCAACTCGATGCTTGGCTTCAGATATAGCAGTTCGATGCCGGGGATTTGTCAGTCGATTGCAAGCATTTGCGCGATTCCGTCCCGGCTCGGCTGCTGGTGCTTGGATGCCAGGTCGGGGTAGAACGATCCGCCTTGGCTCCTGGCGCTTCCATCCGGTGCAAAGAATCGACGTCGGTTTGCCATTCCATTCCACGCCCGGCATAACCTGCGGCGAATCATGCATCTATAGAATTTGGCATGTCACGGGTTTGATCGATCGGATCGATTCCAATCCAAACCGCCAACCGTGGCCTTGGATCCGGTCCCTGGGGTTTCCCGCGCATCGGATTATGGGAGAGCATACAGGATGGGACTAGGGATCGTTCGCGGCTTACCATCGGGACGGCCTGCGTACCGTGTCGAGGCCCCCAGGCCACCAGTTCCAATCGCCTGCAATGCGAAGGAGCGCGGGACCAATCACAATTCGCACGAGTGTCGCATCAATGAACACCGCGACCGCCAGCGTAAATCCGATCATCTTGACCACCAGGAAATTTCCGAAAGTAAATGCCGCGAACACCACGATCATGATCGCGGCGGCGCTGGTAATCAGGCCTGCGGTTCGAGCCAACCCCTCCGCGATTGCGTCCGCTTCATTCAGCCCGCCCTTCCTGGCTTCGAGAACCCGTGCTACCAAAAACACTTCGTAGTCCATGCTTAGTCCAAAAACGATGGCAAAGGCGACGATCGGAACGAGGGGAAACACGCTACCCGTTCCCCCTTGCACCCCCAGGAGGCTACTTCCGTGTCCGTCCTGGAAAACTAAAACCAACGCTCCGAAGGAAGCCGCAACCGAGAGCATGTTCAATACGATAGCCTTGACGGGGGCGAAGAGCGATCGGAACCCAGCCAGAAGTGCCACGAGCGTCCCCACCACCACAAGCGCCGTTACCGGTGCAAAATGGTTCGTGACAATTGTCTGGTAATCGGCGTTCAGTGCCGGGATGCCGCCAATGAGTAGAGTGGCGCCCGGCACGCCGGTGAGAGTCGCTGCGCCAGTCTTGCGGAGCTCCCGAACCCAGTCAACCTGACCGCGCAGCGAAACCGAACCCGCGGGCAGGACTTCAAGCAACCCTGCCCGACCGTCACTACTCAGGAAGGTTCGACGCGTTTCCCGCGAGAGGTTAGTGAGGGAGGACCGGTTGCCCTCCGCAATCGTAGTGATGGAAATGACGCGGGCGCTGCGCGGGTCGCTTGCGAGTTGCCTGGAGAAACGATCGAGGACGTTCCACCCCGGGTCAGTTTGCGGAATGGAATCCTTTGGGAGCTCGACGATGATGCGCAGCGAATAAACGACGCCGGCCCGGTCCATTTGTTCGAGAGTATGAAGCGCGTGTACCGATTCCGCCGACTCCGGAAGCCAATTCCCCCTGGGGACACTCGTGTCGAGCCGCGTGCCCTCCCAGGCGAGAAGAAGCAGGGGGATACCGGCCAGAACGATGGATAGCCACGGGCGGGCGATCACTACCTTTCCCCATCGTCTCCAGCGAGCTCCCGTGCGCGTGGCCCGATCCCCATCCAACGCTGGAGTGAAGGGTAACCGCCCAGCATTGATCCGCGGCCCGAGCAAAGCCAGCACTGCCGGAACGAGAGCATTTGTGAGCAATACACTGATCCCCGCCACCAGAAATCCAGCGACGCCGATGGAACGGATTTCACTGATGGGAACGGTCAGGAGTGCCAGAAATCCGATGGCGACCGTCGAGGCTGAAATCAGGAGTGTACGACCTGCCTGCCGGGCCGCAATCACCGCGGCTCTGGGTCCGGCATGACCGGCGCAAATCGCCTCCCGGAACCGGCTGACCATGAGCAGCGCGTAGTCAATGCCCAAACCTAGCCCAAGCATAGTTGCCAGATTCTGCACCAGAATGGACAGGTGGAAGCGCTGGGCCAGCAACCCGGTAATCGCCAAGGTTGTCGCAATGGCGAGCTGGCCAACCGCCAGCGGAATCAGGGAGGCAACGAAACTTCCGAAAGCCACCAGCAAAAGTCCGAGGGTCGCGGGAATCACCAGACTCTCCGCGCGCCGCACATCGTCGGCGCTGGCTTTCCGAATGTCAAAATTCAGCGGAAGCTCGCCTGTCAGTTCCAGCTTTATGTTGGGATATCGGCCCCGCAATTCATTCGCGAGAGCGCTGGCTCGTTCGTGAAGTTTGGAAACGAGCGACTCCACCGGAACCTCGGTCGACGCGAGGCCGACTAAGACGAACGTCCCGCCTCCCTTGCCCAGGAAAATCGGATCGCGCAGCTCGAGATGGGAAACGACTCCGGACACGCCGGGTTCCTTCCTCAGTCCGGCGACGATGGTGGCCAAGGCTTGCTCGCCTTCCTCCGAATCCGCGGGTGGGAGGCCCTGAACCACAAGCACAACCCGATCCACGAATGGTGATCGAAAACGGCTTACCAGCTCCTGCCGGACAGTTTCCGCGTCGCTTCCCTCGACACGGGTCGCCGTCTCCAGGTGGCGCTCGGCGTGAAAAGAAAATGGAAGAAGCGCTACCACGGCGGTAAGGACTACGCCGGCCGCCCAGAAATGGCGCACATGCATGAGAGTCATGATTTCATAGAAAATCGGCGCAGGCGAAGGGCCATCGACACCCTCCTCATGCATCGAAGGACTTTAGAGGCCAAATTGTCACACGTTGCGGAATTGATTGTCGAGGCACCGTTTCTATCCTGGTCGTCTCGTATTCTCGCGAGGATCGACCGGTTTAGCGCTCACATGCCTGGCTGTCGGAATCTGCTAAATTGGTTCCGTCCGATGAGGAGGCTCAATTCTTAGTTTCGCGTTGCTCTCACTGCTTGCCGCCATTCAACCTGGAGCCTTGGACCCCCGCGTCGGCTCCTGGAAGCTCATTTCCGCGCAGTCTACCCTGGATCCGCCCAACAAACTTTCCGTCACAGCCGTGCGTCATGAAGTGCATGTGGTCATGTCAGGCGACACCCACCTTGATTTCACCGCCAAGTCGGACGGACATGACACTCCCGTGTCCGGCAATCCGGCGTTCAATCAAGTCGAACTGCACAAGATCGATAAGAGGCAAGCCGAGGTCAAGGAGATGAAGGATGGAGCAGTCGTGGGGACAATTCGAGACAAACTTTCGAATGATGGGAAGGAGCTGACCATTACGACAGCGAGCAAAAGCCACGCCGACCAGGTCTCGGTGTGGACGCGAAGCGGAGGCGCGAAGGTCGCCGGTGATCCAATCGCGGGCGAATGGACGCAGGACTTGACCAAGACACGCTTGCGCCAGGGCATGATGCTCAAAATCGAGTCCGACGGAAACAACGGGGTCCGCTTTTCAGGCGACTTCAGTTACACTGCCCGTTTCGACGGGAAGCAATACGACCTGCAGAACTCCCGCAACGATACCGTCACGCTTCAACTTGTCGATCCGCACACCGTGGATTCGATTTACCTGCGGGACAACCAGGTGGCTCAAAAGGACAGGTGGGTGGTTTCCGCCGACGGGCACCAGATGACGCTCACCACCACAGGCACGTTCGAGTCCGGCCAGCATATCTCAGAGAAGCTGGTATTTCAAAAGCAGTAGCGGCTCATGCATTCGGCGTGGCCCGACGCCTAATCGGCGGCAACGGCAGCGTTGACCTCACGAGCCGCAACCGAAATGATCCCCTTGCGATGCATGAATTTCAGAATGCCGTTCACCGTATCTTCGAGAGACGGATCGGCCTGGCCCCACTTAGATACATCGCGAGCCGCCTGGTAGGAGGAACTTTCATAGCGCTTGAATTCCATCGCGGTGATGTTGTCCACGGAGCCTACCAGAAAATCGAGCAGCGGGAAAAGAAGATCTTCCTTCCGGCATCTCCGGATCAGCTCGGGAACGAAATCCTTAACGCTGAATATTTCGAATTGGCGCCCGGTCGATTTGGTAATGAGCCCGGTAATATCCATCATGTTTGCGTAGTCGTCGCGCACGACATGATATGTCTTGTTCTCCGTTCCGGGGGTAGTCGAAATCGCGACGATGTTGTTCGCCACAATGTCAGCGGGAACGAAACTGACTTGGTTCAGAGCATCGACTCCAATCCCGTGATTCACCATGAACGCCACTAAGCGAACCGCGATATCGAAGTTGTTACCCCCACCTGCAACCGAGGGACTCACCAGAGCAGGCCGGAAGATCCGCGTGCAGAGTCCCCGACTGCGCGCATCTGCAACCACCTGTTCCGCTACCCATTTGGACTGGCTGTAGCCGAAATCGAGAAGCTCCATATTTTCATTGAAGTCGGTCTCATAGAGGACGCTCTTGACGGCCCAGCCAAACACAAAGGTAGTCGAGACGTAATTGAATTCCTTGGACCGTCCCTCGAACGCCAGTCTCAAGACCTCGTTCGTTCCCATCACGTTAGCGTCGCGCATGCGGTCGTAGTTGAACAGGTAGTTCACGGTTGCGCCGTTGTGAAACACGGCGTCCAATTCGTTGGCGAGAAAATCCCAGACGTCTTGGCTCAGGCCGAGCTGTGGCAAACCGAGATCGCCGCAAATGGGAATTACACGGGCCTCGAACATTTGCATCAGACCGGCTGGACAAGGCCCCATCGATTCCATCGCCGCCTTCAGCCTTTGCCGCCCCTGAGCCTCGTCGGATGACCTGACGAGAACATAGATCTTGGCCCGCGTCTGTTCCAGCAAGCTCTTTATCAGGAACGGTCCAATGAAACCAGTGCCACCCGAAAGGAGCACATGATTCAGGACGGGTGTCTGCGTCAATGGCGCGGGCGCCGGAGGCGCGAAGACGAGCTTCCGGTCGTTGCTCATCATCTCTTTCTCCGCCGCGCGCTGCTCTTCACGGAAGGCCGCCAGGGAATGACGCAGCAGCACCAGTGCTTCTTGGGGAGCGCTCTCCAGCTGCTCGGCCAGTCGAAACAGATCGGCGACACTGACTCGCTGAATGACACCGATATCGACCTGTCGCGCCAGCATTTCGGCGCCTTTGTCCTTCAAAAGCTCCTTGAGTTCGTGCATGAACACGACAAGATCAAGGGAATCCAGACCCGCTTCGACGAGGTTGTACGATTCGAAGCCAGTCAGGTTGTACCTGGCTTTCAATTCGTCGAAAGCCGATTGAACCTCAGTCGCGGATTCTGAGGACCCGGCGTCCTTCTCCCGAGAAAACTCGGAAAGAACGGTAAACTCGCCTTCCAGCCACATCTGCTTGGTCTTGTGACGCATAATCTTGCCCGAACTGGTTCTCGGTATCGCACGAGGTGCTATGAAGGAGATCAGCGCCACTTCCACGTTGAGATAGTTCCGGACCGCCGCGGCGATCTTCCGCGCGTCTGGAAGCACTTTCGGGTTTTTCACTTCGGCCACGATTGCCAGTGCAGGCTCGCTGTCTTCATTGATCTGGAATGCGGCAACGCAATTGTGCCGGATCAGGCCAGACGCCCTCTCCACGACGTTTTCGATATCTTGCGGATAATAATTTTGGCCGCGAAGGATAATCATGTCCTTGATGCGCCCGCAGATGAAGAGCTCGCCTTCGTGGAAGAATCCCATATCGCCGGTCCGAAGGTAGCCGTCGTCATAGGGGCTGTCATCCACGAGCCGCGCCCGAAACTGCTTCAGAGTCAATTCGGGATTATTCCAGTAACCCAAACACTTCCCGAGCCCGGCAATCCAGATTTCACCGACATGGCCTGGCACAAGAGCGACGTGCTGATCCGGATCCACGATCCGAACATCCATAGTCGGGAGGGGAGTTCCACAACTGACAATCTGCGTGGCCGCGCCGATTTCGGAAACCTCGGTCGTCATGCGGGCCTTCCCCAGTGCGAGGGCACGCTTGTTTACCGAAACGATGTTGCGGCCGCCAAGTGAAACCGCCAGAGTGTTCTCCGCCAGCCCGAACGCGGCATAAAAGCTCTCCGACTTCAGGCCGTAGGGCTGAAACGCCTCCAGAAACCGAGTGTATGTGTCTGGTTTTACGGGTTCCGCGGCGCACATTAAAATCCGGAGCGAACTTAGATCGCAACCTTCCAGGCTCTCCTTGGAGAGCCTTCCGGCGCGGAGGCAATAGTCATAAGCGAAGTTCGGCGCCGCCGTCGCAGTTGCCTGATAGGTGTTTATCGCGTCGAACCAGAGGACCGGCCGCTGGATGAAGTCCATCGGAGCGAAGCCATGCGTCGTGCCCCCACTTAGCGCTGGATAGAGGTAACATCCGATCAATCCCATATCGTGATACTGGGGAAGCCAGGATACGACGACTGGGTCGGGATGATCGATGACGAGCGGACAGGTATGCAAAATGTTTTCGTGCGTCACCATCACGCCCTTGGGCTCCATCGTCGAACCCGAGGTGTACTGAAGAAACAGGATCTTTGCAGGATCGGCAAAACACTCGTCCGAAATCGGATCCAGGAACTGTTCAGTGACGATCCACGGAAGGCCCGAAATGTAGTCTACGTCGACTCCGGACGCCGCGACTCCACTTCGAGTGAGATTCGTCTTCAAGGATGCGTGGTAATCCGTGCTGGTCAAAACGCCGGCCGCCTGGCAATCCTTGGCAATGTGGACCATTTTGTACAACGCGCTCTGGAAGCCACGTGAACTGGGGGGATAAACGGGCACGGGGATCAAGCCCGCACGCACGCAACCAAAAAATGCGCAGATCATCTCGAGCCCCGGCGGATAGGCCAGCACAAGGCGGTCCTCCGCCCCGAACTGACCATCCTTCAGCAAGTGCCCGGCGATCGCCTTCGTCCGACGGATAAAGGACGCGTACGAATAGCATTGGATCGGATTGCCGTTGAGGTCAATGTACGAATAAAGGAGTTTGTGCGGGTGTTGATCCCCCAGCCTATCCAGTTGGTCCAAAATCGACGCCATAATTGATCCGGAATAACCTCCCAGGTGGGATAGAAAAATTCAGTGCACAAAAAACACGAAATGACTTGCTGCTCCCCGTCCCGTGGCAAGTGAAATTCATCTTAGTCTCGGAGTGCGGAATTCCAGTGTAGGCGAGTGCAGGCCGACTTTGCTGAGCAATGGTATAACCAAGCGTTCTTTGCCTTTGTTCCGCTGGGTCTGGTCGGGACAAGTTCCGCCTGAACGGCTAAATCCACGAGGCGGGAAACCTTGCGGGACCCGGCCGGGCGTCGAGCGTCCCACTCGAAGCGTCGTCGCTGTGTACGGTCGATCACCTTATATTAACAGAGCCAGGAAGCAATGCACATGCATTCTCACTTCCAAAAACGAGGCATCCCACTCCGGGCCCGCGTAATTCGAATCTCCTTGATTCTCCACAAGTTCTCGCGCTAGTATCAGCTTGTCGAAGCGGGCGGCGGGGGGCCGGCAGACTCTTTGCTGCCCAAACGCTGATGCTACCGGCCGGTCTACGCCGGGTCAGCTTACAATCAATTGTGGAGGCGCCTTTGACGTCGGAGACCGAGTCGGTCATCACTTTCGAGCCGGATATCGATGATCTTGTAGCCTCTGAGTCCTCGCGGCTACCGTTCGCCGGCGACCCCGCGAGTACCTCGTCCTTCCCCAAAGTCTTGCGCCGCCGTCTGGACAGATTCTTTGCTGACCGGAACATTTCTCCGAAAGCCGACCGCACCATGTGGGTCAAGATCGGCATGGGTCTTACAGTGCTGGCGGGCAGTTGGATTGCTCTCTACGCGCTCAGGCCCGATTCATGGAGATTTATTGCTCTCTATCTTTTAAGCGGCCTCGCCCAGACATTCCTTTTGCTGAATATTGCCCACGACAGCAACCATAACGCCGTCTCGTCTGTGCCGTCCGTAAATAAGACCCTGAATTACGTTTTCGATGTTTGCGGTATCAGCTCGTACATGTGGCGAATCCTCCACCATCGAGGGCACCATTCGTGCGTCAATCTCCATGGCGAAGACGACGCGCTCACGGGACGCGGAATCTTTCGGTTTACGCCTCATGAACGCCGGGCTAGCTATCACCGCTTCCAGCACATCTACGCGCTGTTCTTTTACGCTGTCTTCTCTTTGGATTATGTTTTCGTAAGGGACTTTGAGAGCTTTTTCTTTCCATCCCACAGTTATCTGAAACGCACCAGGCATTCAGCGCGAGAATACGCCATCCTCTTTGCGGGGAAGGCTTTCTACCTAACCTACATGCTCATTTTGCCGGTCGTGATCCTGCGGAAGCCGCCCCTGCTGGTCGCCGGGGCGTTCGTGCTGGTCCATTTGATCATCGGTTTGACAGTATCGCTGGTGTTCCAGACCACGCACACTATTGACAGCACGTACTTCCCGTCGGACCGCAGCGAGTTTGACAACGGGGTCTATCACATCTTCGCGACAACAGCCGATTACGCGACTGAGAACCCGATCGTAGGTTGGCTCGTTGGCGGCCTCAACCATCACATCGTCCATCATCTCTGCCCTTTCGTCTGCCACACCCACTATGCTCCGCTCACCCGGATTGTGAGGGAGACCGCTGAAGAATTTGGCGTCTCCTATCGGCAGCATCCCACCATGACAAGGGCAATCCGCCATCATCTGCTACTTTTGAAGCAATTGGGAAACGAAACCTAATTCAAAAGGGGATTAGTCTTTAATAATGGCTACCCTATCGCTTCAGGCAAACCCCATGAGATCGCCTGCCGTTCTGAGCAATGATCCGGGAAACGGGGTGTGAGATTGTCCACATCGATACCCGTTGTTTCCCGATTTCGGTCCTTTGCGGATTCGCGCGCGATGGCTCGCAATCCCGTGCGGATCTTGACAAAATATAGTGAAGCCTACGGTGCCACGTTCCGGTTCTATCTGGGCGGCCTCAAGCCAGCCATCGTTACCACCGATCCCGCCGTCATTCAGCATGTGTTGAAGACCAATGCGGAGAATTACCAAAAATCCGAAATTCAAGTAAAACGAATGGGCCACTTCCTGGGTAAAGGTCTTCTGACCACCCACGGAGAAGCCTGGCGCACACAACGGCGCCTTATCCAGAGGGGTTTCGAGCGAAAACAGCTTGAGATTCTTTCTACGATCATGCAGGACTCTCTGGCCGAGTCGCTGCGGGAGTTCGACCGGCAAGTGAGTCTCGGCCCCGTCGATATCTACCCCCAATTCATGAAAATGACCTTCTCGATGGTCGCCAAATCGTTGTTTGGCGCCCGGCTGAAGGATGAAGACATTGACCTCGTGAGCCATACCATCTCCACCGTTCAGGAATTCATCGTTCGGCAAACTATTCAGCCCTACCTGAATCCCTGGTTTGCCGTCTCGGGTGACCTGGGCCGGCACGAAGAGATGCGGGTACGTGCGGACGGAATTCTGCTCCAATACATCCAGAGCCGTCGCAGCCAGGAGCCCGGCCATGATCTGCTCCAGATCTTGATGGATGCCCGTTACAGCGATGGCCAAGGCATGAGCGATGAACTGGTCCTGAGCGAGAGCATGCAACTCCTGGTCGCCGGCCATGAAACATCTTCGAATGCACTCTCATGGCTTCTGTATCTTTTGAGCACGCGCCCGGATTGCCTGGAACGATTACGGCAGGAGTTCTATTCGGTGTTGGGCGAAGGACCGCTGAGTTTTGGCGACGTTCCCAAGTTCGAATTCGGCACGCAAGTGATTCTGGAGGCACTCCGCCTCTACCCGCCGTTTTGGATGGTCGACCGCATGGCTGTCGCCGACGACCGCATAGGGGATCTCGCCATCCCCCGGGGATCGATGGTGATTGTGTTCATCCACGGCGCCCACCATGCACCTCGTTATTGGCCTGACCCGGAGAGTTTCGACCCGGAGCGGTTCACCAAAGCGAACGAGAAGCTGCACACGCCTTTTACCCATTTGCCCTTCGGAGCCGGCCCGCGGGGCTGTATCGGCGGAAACTACGCGGTACTGCAGATCCTCATGATTCTGAGCGAACTGCTCAGAAGATACGACTTTCAGCTAGCGCCCGGTCAGACGATCGAACCGCGTCCGATGGTCATCCTGCGACCAAAGAACGGCATTCGCATGACCTTCACCCGGAAAATTGCGTCGGACCTGTGCCTCGCCAACGCACCGTCCGACCGGAATCGGCATGAGTCGTAACGTCGATTCCTGGTAGGACGGAGGCGTCTCGTCTTCGATTTCGATCCCGCCGGCAATATGCTAACGTCTTCTTACACCCCAGCTTCCACGCGACGTCCGGCGGGCAAGGTGCCTAGGGTGTTATATGACGGCGCCTCCGGATCCAAGGCGGGCCGCTTGAGGGCGGATGGGAATTCAGATTGCACTCAATCATCGCACCCACTATCGGTACGAGAAGGAGATATTCCTCGGACCGCAGGTGATTCAGTTGCATCCCGCGCCCCATTGTCGAGTCCCGATCCTCAACTACTCGCTCGACATCACTCCATCTGAACATTTGCTGAACTGGCAGATGGATCCTCACTCCAATCGCCTTGCCCGCCTTATCTTTTCGAAGAAGACGAGTGAATTCCTGGTCGAGGTGAACCTCGTCGCTGATTTATCCCCCATCAATCCCTTCGAGTTCTTTCTGGAACCCGGAGTCGAGGAGTACCCGTTCTCCTATGCGCCGCGGGTGGCCAGGGATCTTGAACCCTACCGATCGGTGAGCGCGCCGGGGGCGCTGTTGCAGGCGTTTGTTTCCGGTCTCGGGGACGAAAGATGCGGAACGATCAATTTTCTCTTGCAGCTGAATCGAAAGGTGCGAGACGAGATCGCTTACGTCACGAGATTGGCGCACGGGGTTCAGACGAGCGAGGAGACCCTGGAGAAGCGCTCGGGCTCCTGCCGTGATTCCGCATGGCTATTGGTTGAGTGCTTGCGAAACTTGGGGATCGCAGCGCGGTTTGTTTCCGGATATCTGATTCAACTGGCCGCTGACACAAGCCCCGGGGCAGTTCCCGCCGACGGTCCAAAAGTCGACTCGGCTGATCTGCATGCCTGGGCGGAGGTGTACCTGCCGGGAGCCGGCTGGATTGGTTTGGATCCGACGTCGGGACTGGTCGCCGGCGAGGGCCACATCCCGTTGGTCTGCACTCCCACTGCCTCGCAGGCCGCGCCAATCGAAGGCACGGCGGAGCTGCCCAGTGCGGAGTTCAACTTCTCCATGACTGTCCGCCGCTTGAATGACA
>Ga0207095_10016_pt1 | contig 49947 bp, 32 predicted proteins | sample Alteio_BWMinHeat_88_FD_153529 | JGI IMG/M metagenome (GOLD analysis project Ga0207095, IMG submission 153529) | Enriched cells from forest soil in Barre Woods Harvard Forest LTER site, Petersham, Massachusetts, United States -... | ecosystem: Environmental > Terrestrial > Soil > Temperate forest >... | reverse complement strand
CACGCCGATTGCTTCCTTCAGTTCGATCACCGTTACCTTTAGTGGCGTCGTTGATCCATCAACATTTACCTCGGCCGACATCGACGTTTTCACCGCGCCCAACGGCGCGACGATCAGCCCAACATCGGTCGCGGATATCACCAGCGTGCCGCCGGGGACGCCCAACCCGCACAACGTCTACCAGATTAGCTTCCCAACCCAGACCGCCTTGGGGATTTACAACCTCACGATCGGGCCCAAGATTACGGACTTCGCCGGCAATGCGATGAATCAGAACAACAATGGCATCAACGGCGAAGTCCCGGCCGACGAATTCTCAACCCAGTTCGTCATCAACACCGACGACAACGGACTGTTCGTCTCCGGCCTTTATCACGACATTCTCAACCGCTCGGCGGACACGCAGAGCTTCATTAACCAGGTGGCCCCGCTCGACGCGGTCCGTCTGAGCCTGTTGCCGAAGTATGCCAACGGGTTCCTTGTCAGCAAAGAGTACGACACGAATTTGGTGAACGGGTATTACCTGAAGTATCTGGGGCGCGCCGCCGACTCGGGCGGGTTGAGCGGCAATGTCGGGGCGCTTCAGGCCGGCACGAAGGACGAGCAGGTCATCGCCGGCCTGGTCGGGCTTGCCGGTCGTGGGATTGATGTTGCCCACGGCCAACTGCAGGTTGGAAATGTGCGCCAAAGGCAAATAGCCCCCGTCAACCGGAGAACCGTCGTGAGCCACGTCCGGGAAGATCGTCCACGTCTTGCCGTTGTCGAGCGAGCGAAAAACGCCGGCCTCGCCGCCCACATACAACGCCGGGTGCGTCGGCCCGGTTGGATTGGCCGGGCTGTCGGGGATGACAAACCGCCAATCGGCCACGATCGAGGTCAAGAAACTGGCCTCGACAGCGGCTAGACTGGGGTCGCCGAACGCGCTGTGCATGAGCGCGAAGAGATTGCCGTTGATCTTCTGCCAGGTCGCCCCCGCCTTGGAAGAATCCACCATGTGGTACACGCCATTAAGGGTGACCGCATAGGCTTCGTGGCTGCCGCGGAGTGGATTGGTGGCCATCGCCAGAACCGAGGATCCGTCCAAGCCGCCGGAGATCTGGGTGAACGAACCGCCGCCGTTGAAGGTGACGAAAATGTTGCCGTTGATGGTCCCAACGTAGATGAAATCGTCGAGGTTGCCGCTGGGGTTGGCCGGATCGGGCGCCCCGTAGGCCAAGGCCGGCGCGTAGGAGCCGTCCAGAGTGTTCGCGGCGGTTGCACCGGTGTCGCCCGAAACAAATCCGATCTTGAACCAGGTGAGGCCTTGAGTACTTGTTCGAAAGATCCGGCCCGCGGCCGAACTGATGAGAAGCTGGTCCCCGTTGATCGGGTTGACCGCGATGTTGGACTGGGCGACGTCGTGGCCGAAACCTTGGGCCAGGTAAGGCCATTGCGGATCGGGTACGCCAGGAGGCGGGACAATGTTGTTTTTCTCGAGCAAGCCGAACGTGCGGCTCGTGAACAGGCCGGTGGTCGGATCGAACTGTCCTTTGGGGTTGACCGAGAAGAAGTCGGTCGGCTGAGTATGCAATCCCGTTCCCGGCCATTGGTAAGTGTACATCGTTCCGGTCCCCGTTTGGTCCGTTGCGATGCCCGAGCCGTCCCCCGTCGGCCCGGTCCACTGAATGTTGCCGGTGGCGAGGATATCGGGCGTGGAAACCGGGAAGCCGTCGTCCTGCGCGTTGCCGTAGAAGAGCGCCTGGCCGATCTGCGCGGCCAGGATGCTGGGCTGAGTGGCGCCGTAATAGAACTGGGTGATTTGCAAGTTGCCGTTGCGGCTTCCGGTGACAACCGGGACGTCGCCGTTGGTGCTGCTCAGGTCGGTCACGCTACCCAGGCTCTCGAACAGCTGGCCGTTGCCTTGATCCACGCCTGTGAACACGCCCTGGTCGTCGCCCAAAATCAATCGGGTCTGCCCGGTCAACGGATCACGCATGGTGATGATCCGGTGTTGGTCCGTTGTGCCAGTGAGCATGTCGTTGGGAATGTCGAACGCTCCCTTTAAGGGATTCCACAGTTTATCGAATGGACTCCATCTAATGTCCTGCCCCGAGTTGGTGAAGGAACCGCCCACATCAGAGGGCCCGGGCGAACCGGCCACCAGCGTAGCGTTCGCCAGAAACGGCTGGAACGGGTCGCGCAGCGCGTTAATTGTCGGTTGGATAATGGTCTTGCCCGTGTTCGGGTCCGTCAGCACCAAGCCGTCAAACGCACCACCGCTGATCGAGCCAGTCGTTGCGGTCTGAGTCTGACCGCCGTCGCTGTTGCTGTTGTCGTGGGAGGTGACGTTCTTGGGGTCGATGACACCCGTCGTGTCCACGCGGACGAAACCGGAGAGGTTGCCGTCAGCCGTGCCGCCGACGTAAACCACGTTGGGGTTGTTGGGGTCAATCCCTAGGCTCAAGTCGTAGTTGCCCTGCGTAAACAGCGTGTCGCCGGTCACGTTGAAACTCGGCCGGGTCTCGTTGTTGGTCGGGAACTGCTTCTCGGGAATAGGGTTCGGGACGACCGGCAGCGCAATCTTGGTCCAGTTCTGGCCAAAATCCTTGGTCAAATAGACACCGTCGAAAGAACCACCGCCACTCTTCGTGACGACGGCGGCGTAGAGCCATCCCTCGTACCCTAAGTCCTGAACGCGATTGCCGGTCAGGAAGGGGGTCGCCAAAACGATGCGTCCTTTCGCGCCGTTGGGCGTATCCGAGGGCGCGGCGACCGAGATGCCGCTGGTGTCTGGGTTGCGGATCAGAGGATTGCCGACCCCGCCGGCCATGGGATTCCACGAGCTTCCTTGGTCCTGGCTGATGAAGACGCCCTCACCCTGAAAGGCGCCGTAGAGGATTTGTAGGTTCCCCGTCGAGACGCTGGCGCTGGCGGGGGCGAACAGGACGTCGGTGGCAGTCCCGCCGCGCACTTTTGTCCAATGCTTGCCTGTGTCGACGCTGCGCCAGATGCCGCCGTTGGCGCCGATCAGGGCCGCAAAGATGATTCGCTCGCCGCTAGGCGCGGCCACGGGGTCGATGATGACCTTGAACGTTGATGTGCCGACAAAAATATGGTCGCGCTGAGGCGAGTTGATCGGCAACTCATTGCCGTTGGCGTCGACGTTGGTCGAGCTATCCAGCAGCGTCCAGGTGGCGCCGCCGTTCGTCGAGCGCAGGAATCCCACGCCCGTGGAAGCAGTGTCTGCTTCGCCGGTGCCGGCCACGAGGATCGACTGATTGGGATCGTTATTCCGGGCGAAAACGGCAATGCTGCCGATATTGATGCCGAAGGTGGGACCGAAGTCGGTCAAGGGCGTGTAGGTCGGTCCTCGCGAGTCCGTGGTGAGGAAGTCGGTGGTCTTCCACACGCCGCCGCTGGCGCCGCCGACGTAGACGGTGTTGCCCGAGGGGTCCGACGGGTCCACGGCCAGGCCACCGATGCGTCCCGAATTCCCATTGCTGTTGATCGATGCTGGGCCGACCGCCGTCCACGTATTATGCGAAATCGGGTTGCTCGGATCCATCGTGAAAATGCGGAACGTGGCGGTCGCCTGATCGGCGACGGCCTCGCCCAGGCCGGTGCCGGGGAGGGATTGCAACAGCGACAAGGACCAGTTCTTCAAGGTGCCAGCCGTAGTGGTCGAATCATTCTTGATTACGAGTTTGTACACCCCGGCGGACGCTTTGCCGACCAACATGCTCAAGGGCTGTTGCGGATCGAACGCGCCGTTGAACGGAGGCTGCCCGTTCTGGATCGGCGTCAGGGCCAGATCGGAAAGCACCGTGTTGGTGAAATTCGCCCGAGTGCCGCTATCGCCCACGTTCGTGAAAAGCTTAATCTGGGTGCCGTCCGGAGCAACGAGCGTGGCCTCCAGGTCCGGGTCGTGGGAATCGATGATATTCAGAAGGATGCTCGCGCCCTGGACGAGGAAGTTGGTGTTGACCGTGATCGGGATGGTGGTGGTTTTTCCCGCGGGCAGGGCAACCGCCGCGCCGGTGTACGCGGCCGTGATCCCAATCGTGCTCTTGCTGACGGTGATGCCGTTGCCGCTCGCCGGAGAAGGCGGGTTGCCCGGAACGCCGTACGTAAACGTGCTGGGCGAGGTGACGACGATAGCGAAGGTGCCGTTGTAGGCCGATTCGTTGGCGCCCGAGATGGTGACCTGGTCGCCGGTGACGAACGAGTTCGCCGTCGTGGTTGTGGCCGTCGCGATGCCGCCCGAGCTGATAATGCTGCCAATCAGGAACGTGGGGGAGCCGGCCTGGTTCCCCCCGCGCAGCGTGTCCAGGCCCGCGTTCATGTTGGTGTCCATCGCTTCACCGGCCGCGGACAAAACGTTCGGTCCCAAGACAACCGTATAGGTGCCGCTGAGCTGCTGCGTGGGGAAGCCGATCCGGAAGGTGCGCAAGGCCAAGGCGGCCGCCGTCCCCGGCGGGTCGGCGGTAATGGTGAACGGCCCATTGATCTGTCCCGCGGGACCGAACATGCGCACGATCGAGGCAGGGGTGAACGTGGACGCGTTCATGTCACGGTCGAAGACCACGTCGATGGAGTTCGTGGTGCCATTGAGCACCAGGTTGTCGGGGGTTGCGGGATTGCCGGGCACGTCGGTGCTGACGACGTGCGGACCGGGAACGATCAGCGGCAGTGTGTTCTGGTCGTAAGGCAACTGGAAGGGGATGCCGCTCAACGGCCGGGGGGCGGCGTACACGTCGGTCACTGCACCGAACTTGCCGCTGGCATCTTGATCCATCTTGTTGCCGCCGTTGACGATCGTCGTGGCGGTCCCGGCGCTAATGTCGAGGCTCCACGTGAGCAAGGTGCCGATGTCGAGTTCGAATTGGTCCTGAATGTCCAGGGTCCACGTCCCGTTTGGCGATATCCCATTCAGTACGGCCAACGGCGTCTCGGGCGTAAAGGTTCCGACAAACGGCGCGCTACCTGCACTGATTGGCGTGGCGCCGTTGTCGTCAAAGATGGTCGGCGTAATGGGCGGACTCGAAGTCGTTCCGTTGCCGAAGTTGTGTCCGGAGGATCCCTCGTTCTGGGACAGGGTGACTTTCGTCGTCCCGTCCGGCCCGATCAATTGAATCTGTAGGTCGGAGTCGTAGGTGTGATCAATCCGCACCTGGACGGCGATATGGGTGATCAGCAGAGTGGGGTCAATGCCGGTGATGGTGATGTGGGACAAGGTATGGGGGCTGTTGGTCCCGCCCGTGTCGGGCTGGCCGGGACCGGAGTCGGGGGGAATGGGGATCGGCGTATCTGTCGCCGTCTGAAGGCCGATCGGCGTTCCGCTTACCACGGTGACCCCGGGTTGCCGGATGCGGTCGGCGATAGCCGGTCCGACGGCATAACTGTACGTGCCCGTGTAGGTGCCGCCGAGCGTCTTCGCCTTGGTTGGGTCGAAAACTACTTCGAACAGCGTGGCCCCGGCGATCTGAGCCGGCCCAAACAAACCCGGGTCCACAGGCGTGACCGACACGTTGTCGAGAAGAATGCCGGGCATACTGGCGGGCGTGGTGGGGTTGCGGAACATGACCTGGACCTGGCCAGTCGTGAACGTGGCCGGGTCAACGGGGCGGTCGAACTGGACCCGGAACCGGTCGGCCAACAGGGTGCCGTCGGAGGCGAACGTGTTGTTGATGCCGGTGTCGCTGACCGGACCCATGGTGCTGCTGACGATGCGCGGTCCGGCGGCAATGACACCGCGGCCCACCTGGATTGACTCCGACCCAGCGTTTTGGTCGCCCGCCCAGACCGCGGTGACCTGGCCGCCGAAGGCCACCACTCCTTGCCGGTCGCCGAATCCGAACGTCTTATCCCGGCTTGGGTTGCCGGACGACGAGTTGTCGGGGATGGGCTCCAGTTGGACGGTGTTGCCCGTAACGGCGTCCAGGGCATTGCGCGTGGGATTAAGGAAGGTCTGCGGGCTAAAGGTCTCCCCACCGTCGATGCTCGTGGCCACGTAAGTCGCCACGCGCGCGTTGGAGGCGTCATGGCGCGCGTCGTAGAAGGAAATGACCAGCGTCCCGGTGAGCGGATCGACCGCAACATTCGGTTCAAACTGGGCGCGGTCACCCTCGGAGAAACCGTCGCCCGGGAAGTCATCGTTGATCTTGACTGGCTGACTCCAAGTACCCCCACCGTCATCGGAGGTCACAAGGAACACGTTGGGGTCGCTGCCGCCGCCTCCTGTATAGGCGGCGTAGAGCCGGCCCTGGAATGAGCTAAAGGACCCCAGCGTGTTGTCCACCGCCAGAGATAGGCCCGGACCAACGCCTCGGTCGGGCGCCACGGCAGCTTTATCGGGGTACGGACCAATGACGGCCCCGCCGATGACCGATCCTCCTTTAACTGTGAGGCGGTTCTGATTCGGAGTTAGCTTCGAGGTGAAATTGAGCGACCAGTTGTCCACCGATTCGACCTGATTGGCATGGCTGCGGAAGTCGATGATGACTAGCTTCCAGGTGCCATTGATCCCGGCCTTATCTCGGCCGACGGCCAGGGAGGCCAGGCTTCCCCCCTCGGCCTGGAAATGCGCCGTGTAGGGGGCCTTGGCGTTTGTGTCGGTAATGCTGCGGGCCGCCTGGTCGTCGAAGGTCGTTCCCACGTCGTAGGTGTTGAGCACGCCCAAGTTTGCGGCGTCCGCAACACCGTTACCGGTGGCGGCGCCCGCGGAGTCTACCCCATTCTGCAAAAGTGTGATGGAATTGCCATCCGGCGCGAACAGAATGACCTTGATCTCTCTTAGGTGCGGGTGAACGACATTGAGGGTGACGTCAAAATCGGAGACCGTGGTGAAGTTGGGGTCGGTGATGTTGACGTTCGCGGTGAACGAGGTGATCTGCGCCGTGTTCCCCGTCCCCTTGTTGCCGATCAAGATGCTGACGTCATTGCTGTCCTGGTTGGCCACGGCGAGATCGAGACGGTTGTCGCCGTTGAAGTCGCCTGCCGCCAACGAGACCGCGTTTTGATCCACACTGAACGAGACACTGGCGTTAAACGTCCCATCGCCCTTGCCGGTAAACACGGTCACGGTGTTGACGGTCCCGTCGGCGGTGGCAATGTCCGGATTGCCGTCGCCGTTGAAGTCGCCCGCAAGAATTGCGGTCGAGGTTAGGTTGCCGGCGATCGTCGCGGCAGCTTTGAACTTCGAATTACCCGCGGCGGCATTAATCAAGATCCCGATGTTGCTCGAGCCGGAGATGAGAACGGCCACGTCGTCGTAGCCGTCCTTGTTGAAGTCGGCCACGGACAGGGCCGTGACAGACCCGCCGGCCGGGCTCGAGACGGCGGTCGTAGCGAATGTCCCGTTGCCGTTGCCCACGAGAACGGTCACGTCATTGCTGCCGCTATTGCCCGTGATCAGGTCGACCTTGCCGTCTTTGTTGAAGTCCCCGGCCGCAATGGCTGCCACGCCAGTCCCGACGGTGTACGTGGTTGCCTGTACGTTGAAAGTTCCATCGCCGTTGCCCAGCAAGATATGAACCTTGTCATCCGTGGTGACTACCGCCAGATCAAGCGTGCTGTTTCCGGGCTTGCGAAGGTCGGTGACCACCAACGTCTTCGCGTTGGTGCCCAAGTCGTAGGTCGCCGTGGCCGTGAACGTGCCGTCCGTGTTGCCCGTCAGTATCGTGACCACGCTGCTATTCTGGCTGAGAAGAGCCAGGTCGGTCCTGCCGTCGCCATTGAAATCTCCGGCCGCCATGAACAGAGGCGTGCTGCTGAGCGTCGTGGTGACCTTGGGTCGATAGAAAAAGCCGTCGCCGGTTCCACGCAGTACCGTAATGGTTTTGCTGGACTGGTCGAGCGTGGCAACGTCTTGATGGCCGTCACCATTGAAGTCGCCCGTCGCGACGACGATGGGAGCCGTGCCGACGGCGTAGTTTTGCGCGTTGAGGTACAGCCGGGCCGTACCAAGGGCGTTCGTGATTCCCCCCGTGCTCCCATTGGCCAACGCGCCCACACCCCCATTTTGGATCGTGCTGGACACGAGGCTGCTGTTGGCAAAGTTGTTCCATACGATGTTCACCTCGCCACCCGAAACTCCCGCGGAAGGCCGGCCGCTGACCGTGCCCTGCGACACAACTAGGCGCGGGAAGGCATCTCGATCCAGGCCAACATTGATCCCGTCGTTTACGGGGATTTGCGTACTGAACGTGTTGCCCCCGTCCGACGAGGCGATGATCTGTATTTTGTTTGGGTTGAACTTCGTGAGATCCGCACCGGTCGGGGCGGTATCGTTCATGTTCCAGGCGACGTAAACCGGGCCGATCCCGGTGACGGGATCGACGAACGGGTCGGTCTGGGTCGCCAGCGTTTGCGGGTCCTGGAAGGTCCTCAGGTTATTATCCACCGCCACCATCGGGTTCAACGCGGGATCTTGGGCGGCCCATTGGTAAAGAATCTTGTCCGAAATAATGTTTACGGGTGCGCCACCGCTGAAACTGTACTTTTGAAGGACGATCTGCCCCGCGGTTGTTCGCCCCGCTAGGGTCGGAGCGTTCTCTTCTGCGTAAACGACATAGAAATTGCCGTTGCGGTCGAAAGCGACACTCGGGTCCGTTGCGTCGGCGAATAGAGGGGGCGGCATGTTCTTCGGCGGAGGAATGCTGAAGTCAATGTTCTCCGGCATAATCCCGGAAACCAGCCAATTCTGGCCGCCGTTGACCGAAAAGGCTAACTCCACACCCTGCACGAAATTCACCGGCTCGTTTACGACCTTCGTGCTAAAGGCCGCGACCATGTGCTGCGGATTCAGGGGGTCGTACGCGATGGACGGGGTGTTGCTGGGACTGGCGCTCGACCCCGCGAGCGGTAAGCTGGTCACGCCAAGTGGTGTGATCGCCGGCAAGACGGACAAGAGCGTCCGGTCCTCCAACTGTTCAACGCCTAAGCGGATCGCCGGCCGTGCCCTGCGTCGGCCGACTAGCGGACCCCTGCGTTTGTCGCCGAAGAGATTTTCCCGCCATGATTCCCCAAACCACCGGAGAAATAAGCTACGTTTCATGTGTTGAGTTCCGTGTTGAAAAAGTGCGAGTCGCCAAGCAGCCTGAAGCCGGGCGCGGAGCCAGCGCGGCTTGAAACGAGAGAGCTTGTGTAGGCACCGTGTGATGGGTGGGACGCGCAAAACCGGCGTCCCGCATCTCCTCAGTGCGCGGCAACGAGTACAAACCGACAAAAAAACAAAACCATCCACCGCCAGAGGAGACGTCGAACGGAATCTTCCCTGTTAAGTTCCGGACGTGTAGCGTTCTGGCACCACCGGGTGCGCGCGGATGTACCGAGCAGCCGCGGCACAGGTCGACTTAACATTTCGCCGGCGCTTCCTGCGTTGCTTACCTCCCCCTGCGCTCAAGTGGCGCGCCGGCGAGGAAATCTGCCGTCGTTCGACGGCAAGGACTAACGGGGCCATCCGAGCCAAGAGGTTCCGAAACCGATCCATTGCAATTGCTGGAATAACCACGGGGGTCGAAGGGTTTCGGCAGCGAGGACAATCAAGCGTAATGAGTGATACGAGTTCCTCTTGATATTCACATGTCCCGATAACCCAGAGGCAATGGAGAATCTGAGGCTATCAGCCTTTACGCGCCCCCGCAAGCACAAAAAACAAAAAATCGCCATAGCCGGGGAAGTGTGGGTGGGCGGCGTCGGGTTTTCTAGCTTTTCCATTTTTGACGCGCGATCCGATCCGGTGCGGGAAACGCCGCATTCTTTTGTTTGGCGTTGGAGTCCCGGCTTCAGACGGTTGAAGCCGGGACTCCATCGCCAAAGTGCACGACCACCTGACCCGGCATTTACTGGCAACCAGGCCGCTTGCGTTGGTATCATAGACTCCTCCTAGTCCGACCCGCCCTTGTGTGCCCAGAGCGCTCCGCCGTGAGTACCACCCCATGCGACTGCCTTCCCTCACCAGCCTGGCCCTGTCAGCATCGTTGATCCTGAGCGCCAACATCCTTCCGGCCTTCGTGTTGCATGCCGCCGAACCGGGCGAGTGGGACCAATTCCTTGGCTCCAACCGCAACGCCATCAGCACGGCAAAAGGCCTGAACCTCGATTGGAAGGAGAAAAAGCCGAAGGAGGTCTGGAAGGCGCCCATCGGCGCGGGGTTCTCCTCCATCGCTTGCGTCGGCGACCGCCTTTTCACCATGGTCAACCGCGACAAGCGCGACTGGGCCGTCTGCCTCGACGCCGCCAACGGCAAAGATATCTGGGCCGTCGATCTCGCGCAGGTGTATCGCGACAAGCAGGGCCAGGGACCCGGGCCGCGCGCCACGCCGACCTACGACAACGGCCGGGTCTACTGCCTGCACCCGATGGGCGACCTGTTCTGTTTGAATGCAAAAGACGGCAGCGAGGTCTGGAAGGTCAACATCTTTGACGAGAGCAAGGCGAAGAACCCTGTCGGGGCCACGTTCTACTGGGGGCTGGCTGCGTCGCCGTTAATCGAGGGCGATCTCGTCATCGTTCAACCCGGCGGCGACAAGGACAACGCCGTGCTCGCCCTCAACAAGGAGAACGGCAAGCCGGCCTGGAGCGCCGGCAGCGCTTCGGGCGGCTATTACGGCTCGTCGATCGCCATCGACGCGGTGGGGCGGCGCATGATCGTCACCGCGACCGGCTCGACGCTGATCGGCCTGGATCCGAAGAAGGGCACGGAGCTTTGGAGCCATGAATTCGGCAATCGCGTGAAGTGCAACTGTGCTTCGCCCGTCTGGGTGGACGGCGTGCTTTTCTACTCCGCGGCGTACGGCGCCGGCGCGGTCGCCCTGGAGATCGTCAAGGACGGCGCCAAGGTGACGGTGAAAGAGAAGTGGCGCAACAAGAACCTCGGCACCCAGTTCGCCACCAGCGTGGTTCACGAGGGCTACATCTACGGCTGCAACGGCGACCTGGGCCGATGCACCCTGCGCTGCCTTGATCTCAAGACCGGCGAGATCGCGTGGGAGGAGTCCAAACCGGGCAAATGCTCCCTGATCGGCGCCGAGGGCCGGCTCTTCTGCATGGGCGAGAACGGCACGCTGCGGCTGCTGGAGGCGAACCCGAAGAAGTACGTCGTCAAGGGCGAAATGGAGGACCTGTTGACGTACAAAACCTGGGCTGCCCCGGCGCTGGCGAAGAAACGGCTCTATGTCCGCGATGAGAAGAATCTGATCTGTCTCGACGTGAGCAAGGACTAATTCATGACGATGGCTCGAATTCTCTGCCCTGCCCTTCTCATGCTGCTGGCGGCGCCCACGTTGGCCCGCGCCGACGGTCCGGATGCCGCGGCCTTTGAGTTCTTCGAAAAGCAAGTCCGCCCCGTCCTTATCGACAACTGCTACCGTTGCCACAGCGACGCGAAAGATAAACCGAAGGGCAAACTCCGCGTCGATTCCCGCGCCGCCATCCTGCGCGGCGGCGACAGCGGACCCGCCGCCGTCCCCGGCAAACCCGCAGAGAGTCTGCTCATCAAGGCGATTGAACACAAGATCGACAAACTCAAGATGCCGCGCGACGGCAAGCTCAAGGACTCCGAAATCGCCGTCCTTACCAAGTGGGTCGAGATGGGCCTCCCCTGGCCGAACTCGGAAAACGACAAACCGATCATCGTCAAGAAGTTCGAGATCACCGAGGAACAGCGCAAGTTCTGGTCCTTCCAGCCGGTCAAAGTCATCCCGCCGCCCGACGTGAAGGACAGGGTGTGGCCGAAATCCGAGATCGATCGCTACATTCTCGGCGCGATGGAGGCAAAGGGCGTCAAGCCCGCGCCCCCCGCCGACCGGCGCACCCTGCTCCGCCGCGTCACGTTCGATCTCACCGGCCTGCCGCCCACGCCGGAGGAGATCGAGGCATTCTTGAAGGACCAGTGGCCGGAGGCCTATGCGCGCGTCGTGGACCGTCTCCTCGCCTCGCCGCAATACGGCGAGCGCTGGGGTCGCCACTGGCTCGACGTGGTCCGCTTCGCCGATTCGCGCGATTCCCGCGGCATCGGCGGCGACGCCGACATTACCGAAGGCTACCGGTACCGCGACTGGGTCGTGAAAGCGCTCAACCACGATCTGCGTTACGACCGATTCATCATTCACCAGATCGCAGGCGACATGCTGCCGCCAAAGGAGCGGGGCGGCATCAACATCGACGGCCTCGTCGCCACCGGCCTGCTGACTCTCGGCGAGTGGGGCACCGGCGACGCCGACAAGGAGAAGATGCTCACCGACATCGTCGCTGATCAAATCGACGTCACTTGCAGATCATTCCTCGGACTGACCACGGCCTGCGCCCGCTGCCACGACCACAAGTTTGACCCGATCAGCAACGAGGACTACTACGCGCTGGCCGGCATCTTCTTCAGCACGCGCATCCTGCCCGATCCCGGCCGCAAGACCGACGGTTCGCCCATGCTGCGCACGCCGCTGCTGCCTCCGGCGGAATTCGCCAAACGGAAGCAGCACACGGACCGCATCGCCGAGCTGGAAAAAGAGATCAAGAAACTCGGCGATGAGCAACGCACCGCCTTCGCGAAGGAGTTGCTTCCGCAAACCGCGAGGTACCTTGTCGCCGCATGGGACTTCGAGCACCGGCCTTCCGATCAGGCCAAGCTTCCCCTTGCCGAGTTCGCCGCCAATCGCGAACTTCACGCCTTCGCCCTGCGCCAGTGGATCGACAACCTCGGCATGGGCGATTACAAGCTCATGACCAAGCCGGTGACCGATGTCGCTGGGCGCAAGGGCGTGCACGCCTGGAAAGGCGAACCGGATTGTCCGTCGCTCACCGTCAACACCAACGATCGCGAGGAAGCGATTCTGACCTTCAAGCTGCCGCCGAAATCGGTTTCCGTGCATCCTGGCCCGAACAACGGCGTGGCCGTCGCCTGGCAAAGCCCGATCACCGGCGCCGTGCGCATCTCCGGCAAGTTGACCGACGCCGACCCGGCCGGTGGCGACGGCATCGCCTGGATCATCGACCATCGCCAGGCGGGCGGCCGTCGCGAACTGGCGTCCGGCGATTTTCCCAACGGCGGCGCACAGGACATGGCCAAAGGCAAGAACGCTGACCGGCTCACGTCCATCGAGGTCAAACCCGGCGACCGCCTCGAACTGCTCGTCCTGCCCAAAGAGAATTACATCTGCGATACCACCACGGTGGAGTGGGTCATCGCCACGATCGACGGCTCGGCAACGTGGGATTTGACGAAGGACCTGCTCGACAACCCCCACCAGGCCAACCCGCACGACGACCGCCTGGGCCACAAGGGCGTCTGGCACTTCCTCGACATGGCCAACAGCAACCGCGCGAAACAAGGCAACGCCGACGCCGCACTAACGGCCTGGCAGCGCGCCGCCACCGGCGGCAAACGCGAGGAAATCGAACAGGCGTCCCAGGAGTTTAGCAAGACGTTCAAGCTGGCGGATGCCCGCAGCCCATTCTGGATCAACCGCCCCGAGGACGAGAAAGCTCTGCCCGCCTCCCACCGCGAGAGTTTGTCGACGCTGCGCCAGGAACTCGACACGCTCAAGAAAAACCCGCTCCCGCCCGTGCCGATCGCGCTCGCCGCCCAGGAAGGCGGCGTGCCGCAAAGCGTGTATGCGGGCTTCCATGACGCCCGCATTCAAATCCGTGGTAGCTACGAGCGCCTGGGAATCGTCGTGCCGCGCCGCTTCCCCGTCATCCTCGCCGGCGAAAAGCAGACGCCCATCACCAAGGGCAGCGGCCGCATGGAACTGGCCCAGTGGATCGCCTCGGACAAGAACCCGCTCACGGCCCGCGTCATGGTCAACCGAATCTGGGAGTACCATTTCGGCCAGGGCATCGTGCGCACCCCCAGCAACTTCGGCAAGCAAGGTGAAAAGCCAACGCACCCCGAACTGCTCGACTACCTCGCCGACCGCTTCGTGAAAAACGGCTGGTCCATCAAGCAGATGCACCGTGAAATCCTGCTCTCAGCTACGTATCAGCAATCCAGCGCGGTCAGCGACGAAACTCTCCGCCTCGACGCCGACAACCGCCTCTTCAGCCGCATGAACCGCAAGCGTCTGGAGGCCGAAGCCGTTCGCGACAACATACTCGCCGTCTCCGGCCGCATCGATCTGACCATGGGCGGCCCCGCCACCCGCGACTTCGCCGGCCCGCGCCGCACCCTCTATCTCATGACAATCCGCTCCGACAAAAGCGGCTTCGGCCCCCTCTTCGACGCCGCCGACCCCGAATCCAGCGTTGACCGCCGCACGATCTCCACCGTCGCGCCCCAAGCGCTGTTCTTGCTCAACGACCCGTTTGTGCTTGAACAGACCAAGTCGCTGACGAAGCGATTGCTCGCGGAGAAGGCAGCGAACGATGGTGAGCGCATCGACAAAACCTACGTGGTGCTCTACGGCCGGCCCCCTTCCGACGCGGAGCGAGTCATCGGCGAAAAGCTCTTGAAACGCTTCGCCGATCGCGGTCAGAAGACCGAAGCGGCCTGGGAGGCGTATTGCCAGGTGTTGCTGTGTGCGAATGAGTTTATCTACGTGGATTAGGTTGGTCGTCGCCGAAAACGCGCAATGCCCAAGCAAAGCGCGTGATTGAAAGAGCCGCCTCATGGCCCGAAGAAGAGCAGCGCCGGCGTTTCCGTCGACGCACGCTTTGCCCCCGCTCTGGCGTAACCAACTTATTCGTTTGTATCACGGTACCTTGGATGTACACGTTGCCTCGATTCTGAGTGGGATCGATCCCTCCGTCGGCCATGCTTACACCGATTTCGGTCAAGGATTCTATACTACGACGTGGGAATCCCAGGCTCGTGAGTGGGCCTCGGAACTGGCGCGGGCAACCAGCGCGTCGCCGGTGGTCGTTACTTTTGAAGTCGATCGCGACGCTTTAACCAGTTTCGACGCGCTGTGGTTTGTCCGAGGCCGGTACGATGCGGACGATTACTGGAGCTTGGTGTTCCATTGCCGAGCGGGCCAGCCCCAACATGTACGCACCCGGAATCAGGGATGGTATGATATAGTTGTCGGACCCGTAGCCGCGTCTTGGCGGCGACGGCTGGCGATTCCAGACTACGATCAGATAAGCTTCCACACGCAACGCGTGTGCCAGGTGCTGGATAACAGCAATCCGAGGAGATTGCCATGATTGATCGAGACGCCAAGGATGCTTTTTGGGCCGTGGTCGAGGACTGCTTAGTGGACATCCATCGGTTAAACAGGGCGGCAGCGCGCAAACTCTGGAAGAACCTTCGAAAGCGCATCGAATCTCCGGCGGATGGCGATTTGACCGATCTGTTCTATCACCACGAACCGTTCGACGTCGCGAGTAGGCTTAAGGGAAGTCAACTTCCGCTCACTGAAGTTCGTTCCAAGTATGATCAAATACTGGCTGCTCATAACTGGTAGGGAGCGAAACGGCGAAGGTACGAAGGCGAGACAATACTCGACGGAGGGATCGGGCCAATGAACTCGTTGTTCTTGAAGCTATGTCCGAGTCGCCGCGACGCCCTCCGCCGTTTCGCCAACGGCTTCGGCATGGTCGCCCTCGCCGGCCTCCTCGCCGACGAAGCGAAAGGCGCCGAAACCAACTCTGCCGCCACGAACCCCCTCGCCGTCAAGCCGCCCATGTTCGCCGCCAAGGCGAAGCGGCTTATCTTCCTGTTCATGTCCGGCGGCCCCTCGCACGTTGATCTCTTTGACCCGAAGCCGCGCCTGGCCAGCGACAACGGCAAACCGCTGCCGTTCGAGATGCCGAAGCTCGTGCGCACCAAGACCGGCAACCTGCTGCAATCGCCGTTCAAGTTCAAGAAATACGGCCAAGCCGGCATTGAGGTCAGCGATCTCTTCCCCAACGTCGCCACCTGCATGGACGACATCTGCGTCCTCCGCGGCATGGTCGCCGACAACATCAACCACAACGGCGCCTGCCTTCAGATGAACACCGGCGAGCAGGCGTTCTCCCGACCCAGCCTCGGCTCCTGGCTGCTCTACGGCCTCGGAAGTGAAAACCAGGACCTGCCCGGCTACGTCGTCATCAGCCCGTCGCAGCCGGCCCAGGGCGCGCCGCTCTGGAGTTCCAGCTTCCTCCCCGCCGCGTACCAGGGCACGCTCGTCGCGAATCTGAAGGACCCCATTGCCAATCTGAAGAACGCGCGGTTCTCGACCGACCAGCAACGCGAACAACTTGACGTTCTCAAGGAACTTAACGAACTCCACCGCAAGACGCGCCAAGAAGATAGCCAGTTGAGTGCCCGAATCGAATCGTTCGAGCTCGCTTTCCGCATGCAGCGCGAAGCCCCCGAAGCGTTCAATGTCAACGCCGAGACCGAGGCGACCAAGAAGCTCTACGGCCTCAGCGACAAGACAACCGAAATCTTCGGCACGCAATGCCTCATGGCCCGCCGGCTCGTCGAACGCGGCGTCCGCTGCGTCCAGGTTTACCACACACAGACGGCCAAGCGCTCAAGCTGCCAGCTCTGGGACCAGCACGGCGGCCTTAGAGCCGAACTGCCCGCCAACTGCGCCGCCACCGACGCCCCGATCGCTGGACTTCTCAAAGACCTGAAAGCGCGCGGTTTGCTCAAGGACACGCTCGTTCTGTGGGGCGGAGAATTCGGTCGCACGCCCACCGCCGAAGGCACCGACGGCCGTGAGCACCATCCCTTCGGCTTCACGATGTGGCTCGCCGGCGGCGGCATCAAGGGCGGCATCGTCCACGGCGCCACCGACGAATTCGGCTGGCACGCCCTGGAGGAAGACAAGGTCCACGTCCACGACCTGCACGCGACCATGCTCCACCTCATGGGCATCGACCACGAGAAACTCACCTACCGTTACGCCGGCCGCGACTACCGCCTCACGGACGTTTCCGGTGAAGTCGTCAAGAAGATCCTGGCCTGATGAAACTCCTTCTCACCAACGACGACGGCATCGATGCCGACGGCCTGGAAGCTCTGTTCACGGCAGCCGTGACGCTGGGCGATCCCGTGGTCATTGCCCCCATTGACGCTCACTCCGGTTGCGGCCACCGGGTCACTACGCACGAGGGATTGCGCATTGAACCGCGCGGACATGCTCGTTTCGCCGTGTCGGGAACGCCCGGCGATTGCGTTCGCCTGGGCCTGCACCAGATCGCGGCCGACGCCGACTGGGTGCTTGCGGGCATCAACCACGGCGGCAACCTCGGCGCGGACGTCCATCACTCGGGCACCGTCGCCGCCGTGCGCGAAGCCGCCCTCCAAGGCAAGCCCGGCGTAGCCGTCTCGCAGTTTGTGCGCAAAGGCATGCCCTACGATTGGCGGCGGTCCTCCAAGTGGATCGAACCCGTCCTGCGCGATCTGCTGGCCCGACCGCATCTGCGGGGGTCGTACTGGAGCGTCAATCTGCCGCACCTGGAACCCGACGGGCCTGATCCGGACGTGGTTTTCTGCCCGCTCGACCCGTCGCCGTTGCCGCTCGCGTTTCGTCAAGAGGGCGAACTCTGGCACTACTCGGGCGACTATCATACGAGGAAGCGCCACCCCGGCAGCGACGTCGATGTCTGCTTCCGCGGGAAGATCGCCGTCACGCGGTTGTCGCTTGGATAGAATTCCATCACGAAAACACGAAAGGTCGAAAACACGAAAAGAAAATGACACAGCTTGCTTTTTTTTCGTGTTTTCGTCCTTTCGTACTTTCGTGATTTGCATTGATGAATTAGGAGTGCTGCCATGCGTCACCTTTCCGCCTTCGTCGCCGTGATCTGCATTTCCCTCCTCGCCGCCGACGAGAAAAAGAACGACAAACCCCTGACCCCCGCCCAGGCCATCAAGAAGGTCGATGAAAAAGTCGTCGTGGAAATGCTCGTGCAAGCCAGCAAGAACCGCCTGGAGAAGTTCAAGGAAATCTACCTCGACTCCGAGCTGGACTTCAAGGACGAGAAAAACCTCGCCATCGTCATCACCGAGTCGTGCGCCGCCAAGTTCAAGGACGCCGGCATCGATGAACCCGCCGCGCACTTCAAGGACAAGACCATCCGCGTGACCGGAACCGTAACCCTCAAGGACAAACGCCCGCGCATCGAGGTGAGCGAGCCGAAGCAGATTGAGATAGTTAAAAAGGATTGACGGCGGCAATCGGAGCCCGCAGCGCAAACAATGGTTCCCTTGGTTGCGCCGCAGGCTCCGGTAGGGTGAGCTCTCAACATGCTGAGAATCTGGGCCTCCGGAGTGTAGTCGTGCTTCGTTACCATGCGAGGACGCTCCAACTACTCGGTGTTTCGCCCGGCATCTCGGAAAGCGCCGTCACAGAGTTGGATTCCGTCGAGACGCGGATTGGCCGCAGGTTGCCCGCATCGAAGAGAGAATGGTATTCACTAGATGGTGCCTGCCAAATTCTGCGCGAGTATAGCAATGACGACCGGCCGCTGCAGATAAGCGATTTAGGGCTGCCCCGGAAGGACACGAGCGGTGGGGGGCCGCATGATTTGCTGGCGCGCAACCTCGTCGTGTATCGCTACGAGAACCAGGCTGTGTGCGTTTGGGCGGTCCAGCTCGACGGCTCCGATGATCCTCCCGTGGTCGTGAACGTCGATTCGCAGTTCAAAATCTGGACACGCTGTGCGCCCACATTCTCGGGGCACCTGCACGCATGGATGTGGGACTATGCCCTGGTTTTGAGGGGAGACCACTTGATTCAGGCGCAGAACCAGCCCCTGACTACGGAAGCGATCGGATTTCTGAGCCAGCACTTCGATGTCGGTCCGGAGACCTATGGTTGGCCTGGCGACACGCAGTATCGATTCTTCAACGACGATCAGCGGATACTGATATGGGCCGGGGAAGATCAGGCAGACTGGTGGCTGTCCGCAGATCAAGAGGAGTCTCGTCTCCGCCTAGTCCGCACGGTTTGGGACTGCGATAACGTCGGCAAGTCACTGTGGTCCAATACCGGGATGGACGACTCATTGCTGAAACAAGCGCGGGGGCCGCGCTCCCAGGGAAATTGTTAGGGAAAACAAGTGATAGAAAGCGCGTTTTTGCTGAACACTCGGAATCCAGAGAGTGTCCCATGAGCCCCACCGAATTCCGCCGCCTGGCGCTCAGCCTCCCCGAAGCCGTCGAATCCTCCCACATGAATCACCCCGATTTTCGCGTCCGGGGCAAGATTTTCGCCACTCTCACGGGGGCGGACGAATTGTGCGGCATGGTCAAACTCACGCCGGAGCAACAGCGTTGGTTCGTCCAGATCGAACCCAAGGTGTTCGCGCCCGTCAAGGGTGGTTGGGGGCTTCGAGGCGCTACTAACGTGAACGTGGCATCGGCGACCGAAGAGACTTTGCGTCCGGCCCTCGTCGCCGCGTGGCGGAATGTCGCGCCCAAACGCCTGGCTGAGGAACACGATGCCGAGGAGTAACTCGACGGGTGTCCTTCGGGCAACGGTTCGTATTGCTCCAATCCATTCCCACGGATCGCGCATCCGGGAAAGATCGGCTCATTAAGGTTCGGAGTAGCAAATGCGCTCCACCGATCCGTTTCAACCAGGTCCCGCTGAGGTAGGCTCGACCGCGCCCTACGATCCCTCGCGGAGGTTGGAAAGGGAGCCGTCGCCGCGCGTGCCGATGGCCCTGGTAGGGCCGAGCGGCACGTCGCCCACACAGGAACTCCAGGTCCTGTTGCGCAAGCGCATGAAAGTAGTGTCCTTGATCGGCCTCTGCGTGGCGCTCGTGACAACAATCGTCATCTTTCCCGGGGCGCTGGCGACCGGTTACTGGCAACTGATCGCGATTTATTCCACATGCCTGGTGCTGGCAGTTGTTTCGACCTCCGTGTTGTATAGCCGGCTGCGCCTGTCGGTGGGCAGCCTGCGCGCCGGGGAGTTCATCGCCCTTGCCGTTCTTGTGGTGCTTCTGGTCTGGTATATCCTCGACCGTAGTCTCAACTCGCGTGACGCTGCGATTTTCGCCACTCTGGGACAAGGTCAGTTCGTTCTCAACGTCGTGCCCGCATCGGGCCGGCCGCCGGAGCCGCAACCGTTGGAGACGGGTCTCGGCGACTTCGCCATGCATTATTTCGGCGGCCACTATAACCTGTTCTGGTTTGGCCTCATTTTCGGCTACGCTTTGTATTTCCCCAATACCTGGCAGCGTTGCGCGCTCGTGGTGGGGTCTCTCGCGGTCCTGGCGATCGCGCTCAATGGGGTTATTGTCTGGTGCGACGCCGCGGTGCGGGGAGATGCGATGGGTGTTCTGTTTTGGCAATCCGCGTCGTGGATCGGCATTGCCGCCTCGCTTGCCATCTTCGGTTCCTACCGAATCGAGAGCACGCGCCAGGAGGCGGTGAAGGCCCGCAAGCTCGGGCAGTACCGGCTGAAGGAACTCATCGGCGCCGGCGGCATGGGAGAGGTGCATTTGGCCGAACACGTTCTGCTGCGCCGTCCTTGTGCCATCAAGCTCATTCGCCCCGAACGCGCCGGCGATCCAAAAAACCTCGCCCGCTTTGAGCGCGAGGTGCAAGCGACCGCGACCCTGACGAACTGGCACACGGTGGAAATCTTCGACTTCGGCCGCGCGGCCGATGGCGCGTTCTATTACGTCATGGAGTACCTCCCGGGACTCAACCTGGAACAGTTGGTGAGTAAGTATGGCCCCATGCCTGCCGAACGTGCCGTCCATCTTCTCCGCCAGGTTTGCGCCGCCCTGCACGAAGCCCATGCCATTAACCTCATTCATCGCGACCTCAAACCGAGCAACATCATCGCCTGCCGGCGTGGCGGCAAGGACGACGTCGCCAAACTGCTCGATTTCGGCCTGGTCCTCGATCGTACGCCGGAGGGCGATTGGGAAAAGCTCACTCAGGAAGGCGTTCTGACCGGCACCCCGTCCTATATGTCGCCCGAACAAGCGGCGAACCGGGAATCCCTGGATGCACGCAGCGACATCTACAGCTTGGGCGCCGTGGCATACTTCCTGCTCGCCGGCCATCCTCCCTTTTTCGGCAAATCCGCCGTGGAGGTCCTGGCGGCACACTTGCACCAGCGACCGCAAGCCTTGCAAGAACTTCTTCCCGGTTTCCCGCACGATGTGGAAGACGTCGTCTTGCGTTGTTTGGAAAAGGACCCGCTCCGCCGATTCTCCGACGTGGCCAATCTGATGCGGGCGCTGCAAGACTGCCGTTGCGCCGGCTCGTGGACGGAAGCGCGGGCCCGCGAATGGTGGGAAACGCACAAGCAAGCGGCCACCGTCTGAAGCCGTTGCCGTGCCTTCCGCCCCAGCCGTCGTTCGCCGCCGGCTGCGACGCGACGAGTTCCGAGTCCCTTCGTCGCGCCCGGAGGCAACCCTCAGCTGCCGCAACCCTCCCTAAAAAACACTCGCTCCCTGTCCTCCATTGTCATCCAAAGTCCTCTATAGACACTCAAGCGATAGAAAATATCCACATTGCTCTTGACTAGTCCCGCCCCTCTGTGGCAGAATATGCGTGGCGGATTTCTTTTTGCCGAGGACCGCCGGCGCGGATGGTTGCGGTAGCAACCGAAGGCGTCACCCCCGTCCGTCGAAGGCCCGCCGTTGTTGCCGGAGACTCACCCCATGCCCACGCTCTCGCCTACTCCTGAGCCGATCGTCTCGCCCTTGCCGTCGCTCCCCCGCAAAGCGACAATCCGCGTCAATGAATGCCAATCATGTTCCGCACCCACGTTACCAAACGGTGATAACGGTAATCAGGCAGTGAGTGACTTTCAAAGCGGATAGCCGCGGTAGCAACCGAAGTCGTCACCCCCGTCCATCGAAGGCCCGCCGTTGTTGCCGGAGGCTCACCCCCATGCCAACGCTCTCGCCTACCCCTGAGCCGATCGTCTCGCCCTTGCCGTCGCTCCCCGCAAAGCGACAATCCGCGTCAATGAATGCCAATCATGTTCCGCTCCCACGTTGCCAAACGGTGATAACGGTAATCCGGCAATGAGTGACTTTCAAACCGCGGACCATTTGGGAGGAGGCAAACAGACAACGCGAGTACAGTCCTCCCTAGCCTATGCCGTGCGCCTGACCTTCGAACGAGACGGTCCCTATCGTAAACGAAAAGACGAAACGCATCGAGCCCGCCGCGCCAGCTAGGTTTCCCTTGCTGTCGCGGCGGGCTCAGTTGATTTCTTTCGAAGGTGTCCTTTAGTTCGAGGTCGTCACCAGAGCGCCGAGCGGGGCCGTCATGAAAGCCGCGCTCTTGGTCTTCTTGACAGGCTGCGTCGGATGCTGCGGCTGTTTCCACGCGATGACATCGCGGATGATTTCATCCAGACTGTACCGCGGCTGGTAGCCGATCGTCGTTCGCACGCGGGTCAAATCCGGCACGCGGCGGCGGATTTCCTCGAACTCCGAACCGAACACTTCCGTATACGGAACGTGCTGAATGGCCAGGCGCGGGTTCACTTGCCGGGCAACGCGTTCGGCCAATCCGTGGATGGAGATCGGTTCGTCGTTGCCGAGGTTGAACACCTTTCCACGCGCGCTCGGGCAGGCCATCAGCCCTTGAATCGCCCGCACCACGTCGGACACGTGGCCGAAGCAGCGGACCTGTTCGCCGTCGCCGTAGACCTTGATCGGGCCGCCCGACAAGGCTTGATCCACAAAGCGCGGCACCACCATGCCGTAATAACCGGTCTGCCGTGGTCCCACGGTGTTGAAGAAGCGGCCAATGACGACCGGCAGTCCCACTTTGCGGTGGTACGCGAGGGCCAGATGATCATCCAGCGCCTTGCCGCAGGCGTAAATCCAGCGGCCCTTCGAGGTGGGGCCCAGAACGCAATCGTCGTCTTCGTTGAGCGGCATCTTCGGGTTCTTGCCGTACACCTCGCTGGTGCTGGCCATGAAGATGGGCTTCGTCGTCTGGGCGGCCAGGCGCAGAATCTTGGCCGTGGCGTCATTATTGATTTCCGCCGTTCGCACCGGCTCATCCAGGATCAAGCGCACCCCGACGACCGCGGCGAGGTGATAAATCTCGTCCGCCTCTTGTATCAGGGACTCCATCAGCGGTTCGTTCGTGATGGTGTCGGTCACGACCTTCAAGCAGGCATGATTCTTCACCTTGGCCAGGTTCGTCAACGATCCGGTCGACAAGTCGTCGATGACGACGACGCGCCGCCCTTCCGCCAACAAGGCCTCCACGAGATGGCTGCCGATAAAGCCCGCGCCGCCGGTCACAAGACTGGTGTTCATCAAAGATGTTCCTCTCTGTTCCAGTTACCAATGCCACGTTGCATTCCGGATGCGGGCCGGTGTAAAGCTCTCCGCATAGGACGTTCGCAAGAAGATTTCTTCCGTGGTCGCCACCAGGCGCACCGTCAGAAGAACTAATTGATAGATCGGCACGAGGGGGAAGACGGCGCAGATCAGAAGATCTCGTGCCAAATGGTTGGTGTAATAGAGGGCGGAAAAAATCTGAACGATTTCGAACACAAGGTAGCAAAGGTAGAGGGTGAACAGCATGTATCCACTTCCCTCAGGCCGTTGCCAAAGCAGCCAGACGAACCAGGCCCAGATGCCGTACATGCAGAACAAACTGAAATACCAGCTTTCCAGCAGCACCAGAAAGTCGCGCATGCGAAAGTTACGGCTCCAGAAGTAAGCCATGTCAATGTGCTTACGGGAGTGGTTGCGGATGCCGACGCTCCGGTCCCAGCGTAGCCGCTGTTTGATCAAGGCCCACCAACTGGGCAGCCCGTCGGTGTAGCACTCGGCGTACGGGGCAAAGGCGACCTTGTGGCCCGCTTTGCGGATGCGCAGAGTCAGGTCGAGGTCGCCGCTGGAGCCCTCGTCCCAGCCGAAGCCCTGGTCCAGGGCGGTCCGGCGAATGGCCGAGAAGGCGCCCGATGAGATCCCCAGGATTCCGAGGCGTGCCATAAGGATTCGCCCCACAAAAACGCTGTGGAGGAATTCGTAGGCCTGAAACCATGTGGCCAAGTTCACGAAGGGATTACGCCCAAGCACCGCGCCCGAGACGATGCCAACGCGAGGATCAATCAGGGGCTGAACGACCTCCCAGATGGCGTCGGGTCCGAGTTCGGCGTCGGCGTCCAGCCCAATGATGACCTCGGCCTTGGTATGCAGCAGTGCCATATTCAGCGCCGGCGATTTACCGGTGCGATTGGGGAGGCGAAGGACACTCACGCCGGCATGATGGCTGGCGAAGCGGTGCGCGGCGTCGACCATTCGGTCGGTGGAACCGTCATCGACCACGATGATTTCCAAGCGCGGGTAGGTACCCCAGATCGATTGCAATGGTGCACCGATATTCTTTTCTTCGTTGTAGCCCGCGATCACCACGCAGACGGAGGGACAATAAGTGTGTTCGGGTATCTCGGAGACCCCGCGCACCCAGCAGCAAAAATCGCGGCCCATGTCCCACATACACATCACCAGCTTGCTGAGGCCATAGCGCGGGGTGTCGATGAACAACAGCGCCCCAAGCACGGCCACGAGCTGGTCAGGATGCAGGCAGGTGAGCCAGTGGATCCAATCGGTGAGCACGGTAGCCTCTAAGTTCCTGCAAGTTTGCCTGGTAGGCCGGGAAGCGGAACTCACAACGCAAGCATTGCGCCACTTCCACCGGATCCACGTTGTTCCCCTGACAGTCCAAACAGCGGTAGGGACCCGTGACGTAATCAAAGTCCGAGGCCACGACCAGACGCCGTGTTCGGCATTTGGGACAGACAACATCTTCCCCGGTTTCAAAATCGCTGATGCGCCCGACATGAGCGCAGGCGAAGTGATGAATGAGGAATTCGTTCTCCAGGTTGGCGGAGCCGCAGTTTGGGCATCCTTCGCGGAAGGTCGGCACGCTCTGGCACCGGGGACAAACCTGGACCTTGTCAACGAAGACCCGTTCCAACGCTCCGATGGCCGCCCACTGGTCGAGGATTCCCGGGGCAAAGCCCAGTTGAAAGGTCATGGTCTTTTTGTCCAGCGCGGGTGTCAGGTTTTCCGGCCTGAGGATCTCGCTGCCAAAGCCGCCGACGCGGCCCCTGATCCGGAGTCCGGTTGCTTCCCTGGCCTCCATGGATTCGATGTCGATGCCGGTGACGCGGCGCGTGCCGTCCGCATCCTGAAGGAACGCGATCAAGGCCGTCGTGGGCAGATCGGGCGCATCTTTCCAGTTCAGTTCCAGTTCGCCGTCCGCGGCGATTTCCAGCGGGACGCCGACAGCCCGAAGGCTCCAATCGGGAGACCCATCGGCACGCACCGGAACAATGGTTAGATGCCCGGGAAAGCGGAACTTGGGCTTCTCCACCATGCGATCGACGGTCGCGGAAGCGGACTCCAGCACCGTGTCCGTCTTGGATCGGGGCTGCTCCGTCAGCGTGGGCAGTATTTCAAGGTCAATTTTCATCAAGGTGTCTCCCCTGAGCGTTGTGCGGCCAGCCGTATGGAAGCTTCACGACCCCGCCGGGACGCAGGGCCATCCATCGTTCCCACTCATCGTCGGGCCGGAGAGTGACGGGAAGAAGTTTCTGCCCCTCCATGTAATGCCGCTTGATCTGCTCCGGCGCTGCCTCATATTCGTCGCCGACGCGCGTCACCGTGCAGTGTAATTTGTCCGGGTAGGGCTCCATGACCACGTCCACTTCACCATCCACCGCGAAGCGGTCGCCGGCGGATTGGGGCAAATAGAGGACGACGCGAAGCGACCCCTCCTCGAGGAATGAGAGCAACGGCTCCCCTGCCTTGCAACGTTCCCCCACCAGGCGGAGGTGCTTCACCACGACGCCGTTGGTCGGCGCCCGAATCTCTCCTTGATCGATCCGCTCTTGAAGCCGTATCCGCTCGTACTGGAGCGCCTCGATTTTCGCCACGAAGGGCTTGAGTTGGTCCAACCCGCTTGCCTCCAGCCCGCCGGAGCCGGGCGTCTTTTTCAGCAGCGTTTCGGCCTGATCGGCCCGCTTCTTGAGTTCGGCGACGGCGGTCCGCATCTGCTCGACCTTCTTTTCCTGTCCCTCGCGGTTGAAGCGGATCAAGTCGTACTCTTCGTCCGAGAGCGTACTGCGCGCGTGCAAGTTCTCCGCCCGCCGGAGACTGGTCTTGAAGTCTTCAAGCCGCGATTGTTCCTGCAAGAGCTGGCCGAGCGTTTGATAATACTGGGCAATGGCGCCGGGTCCCTGGTCCAGGTTGAAGGCGGCCTGCCATTTCAGCCTGCCCGTTTCCGCTTCGAGGTTGGCCTGGGCGACATGCATTTCGTCGCCGAGCTGGGCGTGGCGCTGGCGCAATTCGGTGTTTTCGATCCCTACCAATAGATCGCCCTGCCGAACCCGCTGCCCTTCGCGCGCGTGCAGGCAAATGACGGCTCCATCCCAAGGCGGCGATACCTGGATGACGTGCGCGGTCACCGTTCCGTACGCTTGGTAGCGGAAGAACGACTGCCAGATCTGATACCCGGCATAGGAGCAGACAGCCAACAGGAGGACGGCGACAAACCATCGGCCCTTGGGCCGCTTGGGAAGAGGGGTTGGCTTGGTGATGAGACTCGACCCTGAAGCGCTCGGATTGCGTGGAAAGGCATGATTGGGAGGCGCGCCGGGTGGAGTCGCTGCCGGCGCGATTGCTGGAGACGGGTTGCCGTTTTCCACCTTCATCGTTCGTTCCTTTGGGAGGCAGTCTCGGGTTCGACCCAAGTAATCCGGCACTTGGGTCTCGGGGATGGGACCGGGGTGGACATGGAATCCGGTCGCAGTTCTGTTTGAGAAACTCGGTCCAATTTGGCCGCTCCATTGCGGCATCAGGTCAACGCCCGCGGGGACTGCTTTTCCGCGGGACGAGGCCGGGACCAGTAGGCATCCGGTTCAGGGTAGGGAGGTAAGGATGGGCGCTGTCGCAACCGGATGGAGGGGAGGTTCTTTCTCCAAATGAAACATAAGCCCGATAATGAGGAAGTCAAAGAATTGAAGCGCGATTGTGGCTGGCCCTTACACGCTCGTCTCCCGTTATGACTGAGAGATTAACCGGGGACGCGCTCTTCCATGCGGTCCTTCCTACAATGCTCCTGTCCAGCTCCTTGACTCGCAGAATTCCCTGAAAGGCGGCCCGCCCGATGGGCATCACCACCACGTTTCTAGAACAAGGCAAACAGAAACCAGGCGACATCGCTGCTTTGCTGGCCGATTTCCTGTCCGGCACAAGAACCCGTCTTCACGTGGCCATCTACGATTTTCGCCTGAGTGACGCCCTCGCCGCTCCGGTAATCAAGGCCGTGCGCGATCGAGCCTCGGCGGGCGTCGAGGTGTGCATTGCCTACGACTCCGGCGGCAAACAACGCGCCCCGGCAGCCGGCGGCGACCCCGGCACTCCCGGCACGTCCGCGTTCGTCAAGAATCTGGGCAACGGCATCCAGTCCAAGGCGATCACCGGCGGCGATCCGCACATGCCTCGGTTGATGCACCACAAGTACATCGTTCGCGATGGCCAAACACTCTGGACGGGCTCGACCAACTGGACCGACGACTCCTGGACTCTTGAGGAAAACAACATCGTTCGCATCGAGTCGCCCGAGTTGTGCGGTTACTACGAGAAGGATTTCGCCGAACTCTGGGCCCGCGGCGACATCGGCAACACGGGGGCTCACGACACGGGCACCGTGCAAATCAACTCGGCGTCGGTCGAGGTCGCCTTCGCGCCGGGCGAGGGCATGGCCATCGACCACGAAATCGCCCACCGCATCGGGCTGGCCCGCCGCCGCATCAAGGTCTGTTCCATGCTCATCAACTCCGGCGCGATCTTAGGCGCGCTCAACGATAGTCTCAAGCACCGCACCCTCGACTACGGCGGCGTCTACGACAAAACGCAGATGGACGGCGTTCTCGCTCAGTGGAAGGGCCAGCCGAGCGAATGGAAAATCGCCGCGTTTCAACAGATCGCCGGGCCGCTGTGCGGCAAGCGATCAACCCCCTACGGCCCGAGCACGCCGCACGACTTCATGCACAACAAAGTGTTGGTCTGTGACGACACGGTCATTACCGGCAGTTACAACCTCTCGCACAGCGCCACGGAGAATGCCGAGAATATCCTTATGGTCACCGATCCGGAGCTGGCGGAGCGGTACATCGCGTATATTGACGGATTGGGGGCGCGTTACCGGACTCTCGAAGGAAGGTAGATGAGACATGATCCGACATATTGCGGGAGTGGCCACATTGTTGTACGGGCTGACGTCCATCGCAGGCGGGACGCTCGGTTACGTCCGCGCGGACAGTTGGCAGTCGCTGCTGGCCGGCGGCGTGTGCGGATTGATTCTACTGCTTTGCGGCGTGGGTATATTCAAGGGGCGGATACTGGCGTTCATCTCGCTGCTTGGCGCTCTTTTGGTGTCGCTCGCGCTGGTCGGCCGCTTCGTTTACAGTTCCAGCAGTCAGTGGGATAAGCTCGGCGCGTATTTGGAAACCACGCTCGGCCAGACCGCGGCGGTCATGATTGGCGGGGGCCTGGTGGTTATTCTTCTGTGCTTGGCGGCGCTATACTTCCGGCGCAGATAGATCGAAAGGACGACCGATTCATGCCGCCGCACTTTCTCACGTGGCTGGGCGCCGGGATCGCCACTTTGGGCTTTGGCGTGCTGGCCCTTTCCGGTGGCATTCAGGGCTACGTCCGCAAGGGGAGCAAACCGTCGCTCATCGCGGGCGGCATCAGCGGCGTGCTTTTGATCGCTTGCGCGGTGGGTGACTGGTTTCAGTTATGGTACGCCGCGGCCGGGGCGATCTTGGTATCGGTGCTGCTGAAAGGCCGCTTCGTGGGGACGCTGGTGAAGGAGAGGCGCGTCTCCGGAGGCGTCTTCGCCACGGCGCTGGGAAGAGTGGCGGTCGCCGTGGTGGTGTTGGGCATCTGCACGGTTCTTCTCAACGCAATCGCGCTCTTGAATCAAGTTTAGCCGCGACGCGCAGTCTTCGGAGCGGAGCGCGGGGGAGCACCCTTGCGCTCCGCTCCGAAGACTGCGCGTCGCGGCTAAATTTACTTCACGCTCATCCGCGCCGGGCGGCCCCTGCCCTGTTTTTCTGTGTCGTAGTACTCATACACACGTGCTGCCGGCACCGCGACTTGTACCGGCATCTTCGCCCGCAGCGTGTAAGTCAGCTTCAGCGCCTTGCCCGGCTCCAGTCCACGCAGATAGACGATGGCGCTGCGGGCGTTGACCTGGAACTTCTCGATCTTCTGGTCGGTCACCAACTTGGCCAGCTCTTCGGTATCGAGCGCAAACCCAGCCGGGATCGGCAGATCGAGCAGCACCATCGGCGCGACCTTGTCCATCTGATTGACAACGGTCGCGGTCGCTTTCACCGTGTCGCCGACGGCGAGGTCGGTGCGGTCGTAATCGATATTGATGGACAGGGGTTCGCGGGCAACGGGCTTTTCGGACTCGGGGACGTGGTAGCGGAACGCGACCTGGTAGCCGACGCCGGTGCCGCTGGTTTCCGTTAGCGACAACCGATTGGCCCCGGCGACGAGTTTCGAGGACAGTTTGATCTGCTGCATCACCTCGGCCTGGTCGGCGGGGATAATGATCTCCTTGACGAGTTCGTCGTTCAGTTTCACTTCAATGCGGCGTTCTTTATCGCCGCCGAGGGGTTTGTCAGTCGCCGCCAGCAGCGCTTTCAGGCTCAACACGGTTGCCTGCGTGGAGTGCCAGGTGCCGAGGCTGTCCTTCTGCTCGACGAGCCCGGTCAGCGCGCCGCGCGTCGTGGCGGAGTATTCCGGTTCTTGAATCAGGGCGAGCGCGGCCAGTGCGGTGGTTTCGATGCTGCCGCTTTTGCCGGAACCGTAGAACGTCGTCCGGCCCGTGGCGGGCTGTTCCCACCAGACGCGGCGCTGATCGTCCGATGTTTTCTTCTGCGATTCCAACCGATCCAGGTACGGTTTCACTTCCTTGCTTTTTGGGTCGATGGCCAAAAGCGCGTTGCACACTAGCGCGAGCACGTGCGGATCGTCGATCTTCTCGGGGCGATGGGCGAGCAGGTAATCCTGCGTCACCCGCGCGTCGCTGTTCGACTCCTGTCCGCCGTAAACCGCCCAGCCGATGTAGGCAGTCGTGGCCAGGCTTGCCGTTTCGCGCCCGCCCCCGACCGGATCCTGGTGCATCGCGTGCGCTTCCGGCTTCCACGATCCGTCGCTGTTTCGTTTATCCATAATCCACTTGCGGGTGCGCGTGATCAGGTTGGGATCAACGTCGTGAACGCGGGCCATGTCTTGGAATTCCATGAGTCCGTACGCGGTCAGCGTCAGGTTGGCGGGCGGACGGCCGAACCAGTCGAAGCCGCCGTCCTTGACCTCGAAGCCGAGCAGGCGTTGGTAGCCGAGGTGGATGAACTGCCGGGCCTTGCCTTCCACGTCCGGCACGCTCTTTTTGGTGCGGTGCAGGTAATCGAGGGCCAGCACGTTCGGGTAGGTGGTGGACGAGGTTTGCTCGAAGCAGCCGTAGGGCATTTTGAAGATGCCGTCCAGCCCTTCGAGTAGCTGGCTGAACGTGGACGGGTAAATCTTGACGAAGAGCTTGGAGCTGCCTTCGACGGCGTCGGCGGGGACGGTTAGCGTCTGCCCGGCGGGCTGCTGAAGCGTGCCGTTGACCACTTGTTCGACGCGGCGGCCATCGGGTACGACCTCGATGTCCCGGCGGATCGCGTCGCCGACATTCGAGCCGAGGGCGTGGACTTCCAGCTTGTGATCGCCGACTTTCGTGACCTTGAGGCGATAGTGCGTGGCGCGGACCTCGTTTGGTTTCAGTTCCAGGCTTTGCTCGACGTCGCCCCCGCCCTCGCGTAGTAGCGTAAACCAGGCATCGCCGTCGTCGCGCTGGAGCGTCAGCTTCACGGTCTGCGCCCGGTCGAGGTAGTTGTAGACGACCACCGGCACGGAAACCTCGTCGTTGCGCGTCATCGACACCGGCAGGTTGAGATCGACGAAGAACGGCTGAAACACCCGCAGCGGGGCCTGCATCGCGCCCAGCCGCCCGTCCGCCGACACGGCACTGCCGGTCAGCCGCCAGGTCGTGATCGAGTCGGCCAAGTCGATGTCGAGGCTGGCATGGCCCTGGTCGTCGGTTAGGATTTCGGGCTTCCAGAGGAGCGTTTCGGGGAACCATTCCCGGATTCGGGGCGGGTCGGCAAGACCAGGGAGGTCTGGTCCCAGCGCGACAACTACGTTCTTGTTGAAGGTTACTGTATTCGACATGCCGTCGACAACTGATGGGGGCGCGTTGGGTTCTTGGCCGGCACGCCATGCTCTGTCCTCGCTCCTACCTCTGGCCGCACTCTTACTCGTGGACTTGGCACCACCTGTAACGCCAACCGCGGAGCCGACTTTCGAAAACGTGGTATTCGAGTTTGATCCGAGATTTAGACTCCCAGTGGCAAGGAGCACCAGAAACGCCGCAGCCGATGCACCGACGACATGTAAGGCGATCATAACTTCCTTGCTGACCATGAACCAAAGGGCGGCATAGAGCAGTAAGGCCGCCACGACGCCGAATGCGCCCCAAAGAATGTAGATCAAGTGCTGCCGACGATCACGCAACTGATCGAATTCCTGTTCCTTGGTCGGGAAGCTGTCGGCGGAGAGCGAATGCACGGCTGAGCTGCGCGCCGATCCCCTCGCCTCCACCGTCCGCGAAAACAGCGCCTGCTCAAACCGCTCAATCTCCGCTGGCGGCGCGTCCTTCAGGTCGGGCGCCCACGGGTAGATGGCGTACACCGGCTTGAGGAGTTGCTGCTCCAGCAGGTAGAACGTGCGTTCCATGCCGGGGGCCTGGTCGAGGACGGCGAAGACGGCCTCGTCCACCGCTGCCAGGCTGATGGCGCCGGCGGTCGGCTTGCCCAGGGCGTCGGTCAGCGTGAGATCGACCTTCGCGCTCTTGCCGGGGCGGTATTCCTTCTTGTCGAGTTCCGCACGGATGTTCAACTGGTCCGCCTGGCGGACGACTACTACGCGCGTCTTACGCACCGGCAGTCCGTCGCGGCCAAAGCGGTAAGCGCACAGTTCCACCGTGCCGAACAGGTCGGCCGGCAGGTCGAGCATCTGTTCGCCTCGGCCTTCTTTTATTTCGACCATGTCGGTAAGCAGCGTCTGGCCGTCCTTGATGAAGTCGATAAACACCGGCTCCACGCCGCCGCCCAGCGCGGTCAGCTTGACGGTGTCGCCGCCGTTGTAGACGGCCTTGTCGGTGCGGACGAGGAAATCGCGGTCGAAGCCGCCATATTGCAAATTGACCGCCTTTCGGCCGACTTTGCCCTCGGCGTCCGTCGCGCGGATTGTGTAATCCAGCGCCGCGCTTTCTGGGGAAATCTCGAACGAAGCGATGCCGAGGGCGCTCGTTTTCAACGATTCTTCCCGCCCGCTCACAACGACCTCGGCCTTGGCCGGCCGGCCGTCGGCATAGCTGACGTAGACATAGACCGTGTTCGCGACGCCATGCACGACCGTGCCCGCTTCGGGGATGACTTCGATGCGCAGCGGCTGATTGGTAACGACGCGGGAGACGGTTTTGGACTGTTTCTGGCCGGCGGTGTCCTCAACGCCGATTACGAATGACAGCCGAGCGTCGCCGGAGTTTTGCTCCTTGCCGATCAGCTTATCCGGCACCCTTAGGTCAAACGTCGCCTTGCCTGTAGCATCGGTGCGGGCCGTGATCTTGTTGACGGATTCCTCCTTCACGTCGATCCCCTTGACGTCAATCTCAACGACGCCGTCGGCGACCGGTTTGCCGAAGAAGTAATCGACCTGCACCGTGCCCTTCACCTTTTGACCCGGCTCGTAGAACGGCTGGTCGAGTTCCACGTCGATCTTGAACTTGGGCAGGACGTATTTCTTTACGTCCACGGTCAGCTTGCTTTCGGTGTCGCCGATTTTGCAAGCGATGGCGTACGGCCCTTCGATGATCTCGTCGGCAAGTTCGCAGTCGGCCGCGGCAATGCCGAATGTTCCGCTCGGCGCGCGCTGCTTGTAGATCATGTTGCCCTTGGGATCGACGACGGTGAAAACTGTCTCCTGGCCCGCGACCGGCTTCAGATCGGGGCGGCGGAGGGCGAGTGAGCGGACGTGAATCGCTTGGCCCGGTTGATAGACCGGTTTGTCGCTACTGAGCATCAGTTTCCACGAACGCTGGAGCCGAACTTTCTGTGTCAGGATTTCAGGCTCGCTGGCCGTTTTGGCGCTCACGACCAGTACATATTCGCCGTCGGCCCAGTCAGGCAATGCAAAGCGGGGCTGGCCGGTTCCGTGAGCGTCGGTCTGGAACTCGGCCAGCGTGATTGTGCCTTCTCCGTTGTGGCTGCGCAGCTCGATGGAGACGGGGACGTTGCTAAGCGCCGCGCCGGTTGTGTGGTTGACGAGTTGCACGCGCAACGACCCATGCGTCCCGGCGAGGAGGTTGGTTTGGCCCAAGAGGCGGATTTCGTAGGGAGAGGGCGTGAGGGTGGCGTAATAGATGTTCGCGCCGATGAGCAGCATGACCGATGCGGCCAGGGCGACGACGACGGATGGGAATACGCGACGCCGCAGCTTCCGCCAACGTCGCTCATGGGCTTCGACGCGTTGCAACGTTGTCTGAATCAATCGCTCGGGCGCTTCACAAGCAGGCAACGTGGTGAATGCAGCTTGCCGTTTGCGGGCCTCGTCGAGGGCGACCTTACAGATGGGGCAGGCTTCGGCGTGGCACTCGAGGTAGGCGGCGTCGCCTTCGTCCAGCGCGCCGTGGAGGTAGGTGTCAACGTAGTCGATGACGTGGTCGTGTTCGTGGAACATGGATTTAACTCCTGGGCGGGAGACGAGTTTGACGTTATGTGGGAGCAAGTTTTCAACTTGCTCAAGCCGAACCGGCAAGTTGGAAACTTGCCGCCACGACTTAGCGGAGGCGCGGTTCCAAATACTTCCGCAGTGCCGCCAGTCCGTGGTGCATGTGGGAGCGGACGGTTGCCTCGGTCCGTCCGACGGTTTCAGCGATCTGGGCGTATGACATGCCGTCCCAAATGCGGAGGGCGACGACGGCGCGTTGTTGGGCGGGGAGCCGTGTCACTGCGCCGGCAACCAAGTGGGCGGTCTCCGTCGCCACCAGCGTATCCGCCGGCGAGGGATCGTCGGTCAACGGCGAACTCTCTTCCTCCAGCGCGGCCGGTCGGGGGCGTTTGCCGCGAAATGTGGCGCGGCATTTGTTTACGGCGATACCGAAGAGCCACGGTTTGAACGGGCGGGGGAATTCGTATTGCCGGCGTTTCGACCAGACGGCAAGAAAGACTTCCTGAAACAGCTCTTCACCGTGATGCCGGTCGCCGACCATGCGGGTGATGAACGTGAGCAGCGGACTGGCGTAACGCCGCACCAGCGGCTCCAGGCAATGGCGTTTGCCTTGCGCCACCTGCGTCATCAGCCATTCATCGCGATCGGAGCGTGCGTCCATCAGCGGTCCTCGCGCTGGGTTGACGCCATCCTATATGCGCGCGGCGTGGGGTTTGTTGAAGGGGAAAATCGCAGCTCGTTTAGCCGCGACGCGGAGTCTTCGGAGCGGAGCGTGGGCTCGCTCCTTAACGCTCTTGGAAACTTTCCGCCTTTTCGAAAAGTACATACAAAGATCGTAGTCGATTTCAAAGAAGAAACTTGCAGAGGACCACGCATGAAACGCCTCGCCTGCTGCCTCGCCGTTGTTTCCATGGCATTCTTCGCCCACGTCGCCCTGCCGGCCCGCTCGGACACGAAGGACGCCAAACCGGCGAAGATCGACAACTTCACGCTCAAGGACACTGCCGGCAAGGCATGGTCGCTGAACGACGCCAAGGAGAGCAAAGCGGTCGTCGTCCTCTTCCTTGGCACGGAATGCCCAATCAACAACGGGTACATGCCGCGGCTGGTGGAGTTAAACAAAGAGTACGCGGACAAGGGCGTGAGCTTCGTGGCAATCAACTCCAATCATCAGGACACGGCTGAGAAGGTGGCGAAGCACGCGAAGGAACACAAATTCACCTTCCCGGTTCTGAAGGATGGCGACAACAAGGTCGCCGATCAATTCGGCGCGAAGCGGACGCCGACGGCGTTTGTGCTGGATGCCGAGCGCGTGGTGCGTTACGAGGGGCGGATCGACGATCAGTTCGGCGTCGGCTACAAGCGGGCCGCGCCGACGCGCAATGATCTGGCCGAGGCGTTGAATGAGGTGCTCGCAGGTAAGGCCGTAACGGAGGCGAAAACGCCGGTCGCGGGCTGCCTCATTTCCCGCTCGGTTGAAGCGAAGGCCGATGGGACCGTGACCTACAGCAAGCAGGTTTCGCGCATCATTCAGAAGAATTGTCAGGAATGCCACCGCGCCGGGCAGATTGGCCCGATGGCGCTCATGACCTACGACGACGCGTCGGATTGGTCGGCGATGATTAAGGAAGTGGTAAGCGACCGCCGTATGCCGCCGTGGCATGCCGACCCGAAATTCGGCCATTTCTCCAATGATCGCCGACTGAGCGACGCCGACCGGGACACGATGCTCGAATGGATCAAGCAGGGTTGCCCCAAGGGCGCTGAGAAAGAGCTGCCGCCGAAGAAGGAATTCGCGGAAGGTTGGCGGATCGGCAAGCCCGACGTTGTGTTCGAGATGCAGAAGGACTTTACCGTGGTTGCCAAGGCGCCTAAGGGGGGCGTGCCGTATCAGTATTTCGGCATCGAGACAGACTTCGACGAGGACAAGTGGATTCAGGCGGCCGAGGCCAAGCCCGGTAACAAGGCGGTCGTGCATCACATCATCGTCTACGTCAAGAGTCCCGATTTCGGCAAGCGCAAGGAGGACGGCATCGGCGAGGGTTTCCTGGCGCCGTACGCTCCGGGCGACATGCCTGCGATCTTCCCGGAAGGCACGGCCAAGAAGATTCCCAAGGGCTCAACCCTCATCTTTCAGATTCACTACACGCCCGACGGGACCGAGCAAACCGACCGTTCTTCCGTCGGGTTGATCTTCGCCAAGAAGCCGCCGGAACATGAGGTGCGAACCAAGTCCATCGCCCAGCGCAGTTTCACGATTCCGGCGGGCGAGGACAACCACAAGGTCGTCTCCTCCACGACGTTCAAGCAGGACTGCGAGGTCGTGGCTCTTTTGCCGCACATGCACCTGCGCGGCAAGGATTTCGAGTATCGCGTGACGTATCCTGGCGGCAAGACGGACACGATCCTGGCGGTGCCGAAGTACGACTTCAACTGGCAGGCGTCCTATCGTTTTGAAGAACCGCTGGCGCTGCCGGCAGGCTCGCGGATTGAGTGCACGGCGCACTTCGACAACTCCAAGAACAACCCGAATAATCCGAATCCCGACGAGGCCGTCAAGTGGGGCGATCAGACGTGGCAGGAGATGATGATCGGCTTCGTCGATTACGTGGTGACGCCGAAGAAGGACCAGAAATAGAAAAGGCTCTCACGAAGGTGCGGCCGTTCTTCGAGCCCGCGGCGCAAGCAAGGAAACCCTTGCCTGCGCCGCGGGCTCCAGGTTTTTTCATTGCCTCTTTGCGTTGGTGCATGCGATTATTTGAAGAGTTTCAAAACGTTGCAACCGTGCGTTCCACCATCGGGGGGAAAGAACACCATGCGTATTCGGTTTGCCGCACTGGCGCTCTCTGCCGTCGTTTTAGGCGTGTTTTCCACCGTCACCCCGGCCGCGAATTGGCCGCGCTTCCGCGGGCCTAACGGCGCCGGCGTATCAAGCGACAAGGACGTGCCCGTTAAGTGGGGCGACAAGGAGAATATCCTCTGGAAGGCGGACTTGCCGGGTGAAGGGCATTCCTCGCCGATTATCTGGGGCGACAAACTGTTCCTCGAGTCGGCGAACAACAAGCAACGCATGTTGCTGTGCATGGACGTGATGAATGGCGACATCCTCTGGCAGAAGGCGGTCAATGGATCCACCACCGCAAAGCACAATAAGAACAGTTTCGCCTCTTCGACCCCCACTACCGACGGCGAACGCGTCTACACCGCGTTCTGGGACGGCAGCAATTTATTCCTCAACGCCTACAGCTTCAAAGGCGATGCGCTCTGGAGCAAGGATCTGGGCGAATACGTGAGCCAGCACGGAGTCGGGCAATCGCCGATTGTCTGCGAGGATAAGGTCATCCTCGTCAACGACAATGACAAGGCGGCGGCGGTCCTGGCATTCGACGGCAAGACCGGCAAACCGGCCTGGCGCGCCGAACGCAAGTCGTACCGCGCCTGCTACTCGACGCCGGTGTTGCTCGAGAAGGAAAAAGGCGCTACCGAACTGATTGTCGCCAGTACGGCCGGCGTCACCAGTTATGACCCGAAAGACGGCAATGAAAACTGGAATTGGACCTGGAACTTCGAGAAGGCACCGCTGCGAACGGTCAGCTCCCCGGTGCTCGCGGACGGACTTGTCATCGCCGGCGGGGGCGAAGGGCCGGCGGGGGCGCGGCATACCGTGGCCGTCAAGCTTGGCGGCAAGGGAGACGTGTCGAAGACGCATTTGGCATGGGAACAGAAAAGCGATTTTCCCTACGTGCCGTGCCTGGTGATTTCGGGCGATCTTCTGTTCTTCGTCAATGACAAGGGTATTGCCCACTGTCGTTCGCTCAAGGACGGCGGTGACGTTTGGACCGAACGGCTGAACGGCGATTTCTCGTCCTCGCCCGTGCTCATCGATGGGAAGATCTACGCGACCAACGAGGAAGGCGTTACGTACGTCTTCGAGGCGTCGCCCAAGTACAAGTTTGTATCCAAGAACACGCTCGGCGAGCCCGTGATGGCGACTCCGGCGGTTGCGGATAACAAGCTGTACCTTCGCGCCAAGAGCCACCTCTACTGCATCGGCGCGAAAAAGTGAACCAATAACTACTACAGCGCACGGTTTAGTGTGGGCCGATTTTTCGAGAGTACGCGGTTTCTGTGCAAGTTGTGCGTTTCTGTGCAAGCTGTGCATTCTGTGCAAGTTTGTGCGTTTCTGTGCAAGTAATGCGTTTTTGTGCAAGTTGTGCGTTACTACGCGGTTGCGCGTTTCTGTGCATTCTGTGCAAGTTTTGCGTTTCTGTGCAACAAGTGGGGTGTGCGTTTTGCACAGCAATTGCACAGCAACGCGGCGGTCGCGGAAAGAACGACTGGAAAGAAAGTCGTTGCACCTTCCGTGAAACGACCCGGGTCCGCTGTCGGAAGGTAATGGGAAACCACTACTTCCGGCGAGTGGAGTGTGTGTGCTGTACGAGTGCAACGACCTAGGTTGGCTAAGGGCGGGGATAGGGTAGGTTGATCTGCTTAACACCCGGCGCTGTAGAGTAAATACGTTCCAGTTTAGCCTCGACGCACAAGCTTCGGAGCGAAGCACGAGCCGCACCCAGCACTCCGCTCCGCAGACTCCACGTCGCAGCTAAACTTCCCCCGGGCATGCGCCTACAATTCCTACATCGGAACCCTGGCCTATGAAAGTCCGCGCATGCCGATCATTGAAGCCCGCGAGCTTAGCCGCATGTACCGCGTCGCCCAGAAGGTTCCGGGCCTCATGGGCGCGGTGCGCGGGTTGTTTCGCCGGCAATACAAGGAAGTGCGCGCGGTGGACGGCGTCAGCTTCACCATTGAGCCGGGCGAAATGGTCGCGTTTCTCGGCCCAAACGGCGCGGGCAAGACGACCACGTTGAAGATGCTCTCTGGCCTGATCTACCCCACAAGCGGCACCGCGACTGTCCTCGGCTTCACGCCGTGGGACCGACCCGACGCCTTCCGCCGCCGTTTTTCGCTCGTCATGGGCCAGAAAAACCAGCTTTGGTGGGACCTTCCCGCCGCGGACAGCTTTCAGCTTCACAAGGAAATCTACTCGCTCGAAACGAACGCCTTCAACACCACGCTCGGCGAACTCACCGAGATGTTTGGCGTCAAGGACTTGACGCGCCAGCCGGTGCGCGAATTGTCGCTCGGCGAGCGCATGAAGATGGAGCTGATCGCCTCGTTGCTGCATCGCCCGCAACTGCTGCTGCTCGACGAGCCGACCATCGGTCTTGACGTCGTCGCTCAGGTGACGATTCAGAAATGCCTGCGCGATTACAACAAGTACCACGGCGTTACGATGATCCTGACCAGCCATTACATGCGCGACGTGGAAGCACTTTGCGCGCGCGTGCTGGTTATCACGCACGGCAAGCTGGTCTACGACGGGCCGCTCGCCGGCATCGTGGAGCAATTCGGCCAGACGAAATTGCTGAGCTTTCAATTCGACCGCGACATCCATGACGGCGAACTCAGGAGTTACGGTGAGATAGTTCGGCAGGAAGGGGCCTTCGCCGAGTTGCGCGTGGAGCGGGGGCGGGTGGCCGAGGTCCTGGGGGCGATTCTGGACCAATACACGGTGCTTGATACCAGCGTCGAAGATCCGCCGCTCGACGAAATGATCGCGCGCGTGTTTCAGGAGGGGAACGCCTACCATGAAGTCGGCTGAGGCGGCCGCGTTGCCCGAACCGGGATATCTTGTCAGCGGTATGCGCAAGTACTACCGCATCTTTCGCGCCTCGCTCATCGAGCGCATGGTGTACCGCGCCGACTTCTTCATCAACACCATCCTGCGTTTTCTGCCGATGCTCACGACGATCCTTTTGTGGAGCGCCGTTTACGCGGAAGCCGAAGAGATTCGGGGATTTTCTTTCCACCAGATGATCGCCTACCTGCTCCTTGTCCATATCAGCCGCATGTTCTCAAGCATGCCCGGATTGGCCAACGGCATCGCGCACGATATTCGCGACGGGTCGCTCAAGAAGTACCTCGTGCAGCCGTTGGACTTCCTGGGATACTTGGTCTCGTATCGGGTAGCTCACAAAACGGCATACATTGCCATGTCGTTCCTTCCTTATGCGGGCCTGTTTCTGGCGTGCAACCGCTTCTTCGATACGTTTCCCGACGCTCCCACCCTCGCGGCCTACGTCGTTTCGTTGGTATTGGCGTTTTTCATCGGCTTTTTCTTTGAAGCCATGCTGGGCATGCTGGGCTTCTGGTTTCTGGAAGTCTCGTCGCTGCTTTGGGTTGTCAATACCTTGAGCTTCTTCATTTCAGGGCAGATCCTGCCACTTGATTTTCTGGACGAACCCTGGGCATCGATCCTCAAAGCGATGCCGTTCCAGTACATGGCTTACTTTCCCGCGACTGTGTTCCTCGGAAAGGTGCAGGGCGCCGCCTTGATTCAGGGTTTGCTGATCGAGGCTTTTTGGGCGTTCGCGTTTTTCTTCATGGCCCGGTTTCTGTATCGCCTCGGCTTGCGGCGCTATAGCGCTTACGGAGGGTAATCCCGCGATGGGCGCCATGACGCGTTACGTGCGCTTGCTGAGCGCGTTTGGCCGGTACTCGTTGCTGAACGAGATGGCCTTTCGCAGCAATTTCATCATCAAGGTCATCGTCGAAGTCATTTGGCTTGCGATTCTCCTGACCTTCTCGAAAAAGTTGTTCCTCGGCGCATCAGGCGAACTCGCCGGCTGGAGCGAGCCCCAGTATTTCTTCTTCGTCGGTTGCTACTTCGCAATGGAGGGGCTGGTCGAAACGCTGTTTTTGGAGAACTGCGGCGAATTCACCGAGTTGGTCCGCACCGGCAACCTGGATCTCTACTTGTTGCGACCGATTGACGAGCAGTTCATGATCTCTCTCCGTCGCATCGACTGGTCGACGTCGCTGAATGTCGTGCTTGGAGCGGGGGTCATGGCGTGGGCGCTCCACGACATGAATTGGCGTTTCGAATTCCAGAGAGTCGCGGCCTTCGCCGTGATTTTCCCGTGTGCGCTGGGAATTGCCTACGGTTTCATGCTCGTAGTCATGTCCTCGAGCGTGTGGCTGGTGCGGAATCAAAGCCTCCTTGAGATGTGGTGGCTGGTGACGAGCTTGATGCGGTATCCCAAGGAGATCTACCGTGGCTGGGCGGAGCCGATCGCGAAGTTTTTCACCTACGCGCTGCCCATCATGCTGGTGGTGAACATGCCGGCGGAGACGATGGTGAAGGCGTTCGCGTGGGAAAACGTAGCGTGGATGGCGGCTGCCACCATCATCGTGTTGGCGTTCAGCAGGTGGTTCTTTCTGCGGGCGCTGCGGAGTTATCGGAGCGCAAGCAGCTAAATGGGCCCGCTGGATGCGCGTCGCAATCGGTCACGCACCGCGAGCCATTCCTCCGTGTCTGGCGGCATTGTCACGATGATTCGCTCGACGCCCGCTTCATCCAAACTGTGCAGCGCCGCATACATTTCGGCCGCATAGGCGGTCACGTCCGACGGCATCATGATTCGCCTCAATTCTGGAAGGTGTGCCAATTCAGCGCCGGTGAACGTGAGCCATCCGACGCGCATTCCTGTCCGGCAGAGCGCTTCCACGCGCGCCGCTGCGTCAACATTGACGCACTCCAGAGGAGCAGTGGGCGCGTAGTGGCGCGCGAGCAGACCAGGCGACCGCAGCGCCCCGCCAGCGGGTGACGCAAGGCGCTGAATCGGCCCGACAACGGCCTCGATCTGCGCGGGGGAAATCAAGCCGGGGCGCAGCAATCGCGGCGGCGACGTGGATACGTCCAGCACTGTTGATTCCACGCCGCCGGTCGTCGACCCGGCGTCGAGCAGGAGATCGATGCGACCGTCCAAACTGCGACGTACATGTTCAGGTCTGGTTGGCGACAAATGGGAGGAGCGATTCGCGCTCGGAGCTGCGAGCGGCGTGTGGACCGTGCGCAGCAGTGCCAACGCGACGGGATGTGCCGGAACGCGGAGCGCGACTGTCGCCCCGCCCGCCGTTACGATGTCCGGTACGCGCGGATTTCGCAAAAGCACCAGTGTGAGCGGTCCCGGCCAAAACCGCGCGCTGAGCCTGTCCGCCGCTTCCGGCCACTCGCTTGTCAATTCCTGGGCCTGGTCCTTCGCGGCGACGTGAACGATCAGCGGGTTGCCCGCTGGCCGGCCCTTGGCCCTAAAAATGCGGGCAACGGCGTCGGGATCGGAGGCGTTCGCGCCCAGACCATAAACGGTTTCAGTGGGAAAGGCGACCAAGCCGCCACGCCGCAGGACCGAAGCGGCCTCGGCGAGCACGGCCGGTTCGGGGATTACGGGGTCAACGCGAAGAACGCGTGTGTGCATGGGGGCTCGACCTACTCGGCGCGGTGGGTGAGCTTTGAGGCATCCTCAATCGTAATCATTAGTTCGAAGAAGGGAAAATTCTACCACGGCGCCCCGGGCACGGCAATCATCGAAATCGCCGATTCAATTCAAGAAAACCTCCTCGCACAGACTGGCTTGAATGCGCGACCGTGACGTGCTAAGGTCGAGTGATGGGATCGGCAACGATCCCATAAGACCTCTGCGGTGTCCGTTACCTGGCGTATCTTTTGACGAACCGATGGAGTACCCGCGGGAGCCAACAGACGGTCGGCGCTTGCAAGCCCACCTTCGAGTGGGATCCGAAACCCGGTCGTGAGGCGCCCTAGTACATTGCGGGTTCTCAAAAGCGCCGAAACGGCACAGGCGGAGGTTTTTCACGCGCCTTTACTCAAACACATTTTCGTAACAATAACGCTAGACGTTGCATGCCATCGCCGCGCACCTAGCCGTGGCGCCGGCATGGAGAAAATTATTTTGCGCGGACCGCGCGGCTACCCGCCCGGCGGCGCAAAACCACCCGCAGTCTAAATCCTGATGTCGCAAAAGCTTAATGCGCACGTCGATAGCTTGGCCATTTTGTGCCCAGGATCCGCGCCGCGCTCCCAACCTCGGAAAATTATTTTTGCGGAACGTCGCTGCCCTTTACCTGGCAAAGGCTTCCGTTTTTCGGTGAGCTGGCATCGTCAGCTGAAAGTTTTTTAAGGTTGACACGGCGAATGAAGTCGTTACCCTTTCCATTCATGCCGACGCCCATTGGATGCTACTCCCAGTGTGAGCGACCTCGCGATAAAGGATGGGAAATGGTCAGAGCACTCAACCTTGCTATTCACACCGATGCTTCTCCAATAAAGAGTACCGCGCCCGGCCTTGGTGCTAGCGGCCGGTCTCCGAGCCGGTCAGGATTGTAGTCGCTTCCTTTCGTTCTCCCGTGTTCTTTTGACCGTTCGATCTTTTTTTTCCCCACCCAGCCTATCGAGTGCTGCTCGGCGTGCGCGCCGCAGATGGGGCGTTGGGATTGAGGAGCCAGATTCCAGCTTCCGAACAGTGCCCACCCGGGGTCATGGACGACCCGCGACAGGCGACAGGACGCGAGGGTCGAGGGACTGGGCGAGTGCGGCCGAAGTCTCTTCAGCGGCGCTGTTCGGAGCTGGTCTCTTTCCCCTCCGGAAGGACTACCTCCCGTCGGGGAGGCCCGCAAGGACGCGCGACGGCCACACGCTAGGCCGGCCGCGAAACGGACGCCGCGGCCGGCCGCGTTGTTTTTTGGGACCAGGAAATCCTACTGCGGCTCACCGCCATGTCTTTCGTTGAATCATGGAGGTCGGTTCGGGCAAGGACGCCCCGCTCTTGGGTCGCTCTGTTTTGACGGAACCATGATCCGGTCCGCAAGCCGTCTCGGAACCAGTCGTGACCCACGCCGCAGCACTTGTGGCCGCTAAATCAAGGATGACGCGAGTTGGGCAGGGACGCCCTATTGCGCTGATCCACGTTTCCGTACATTTCTTTCCGTCCGGCCGATACTGGCCATTTTCTCCACAAGCTATATGAAGCGCATTGGAGCCGTGGAACCGGGTCCGCGGCGCATCAGCTCCTTGAAATATTCCCCGGGCGAAACTCAACGGCGAGACCCCTGCATGTACCGCACCGAGGCCGCCTACGAAGCCTTGAAGCGCGATTGGACGGATCAATTCGTCGAGGTCGTTGCCAATCGCCCCGAGTTGAAACGCTTCGCCGGCATCGTCGGGCGCGTCGTTACGGTGAACCATAACCTCAAGGCCGTGGTCGATTTTCAGGATGGGGGTTGGTACGATATCCCGGCCTCAACCGAGTTCCTCAAAAAGCTCGACCCGACGGAAGCCAAGGCGAAATACGACCCCAAGGCCAATTGCGCCCAGCCCCTTCCCGAGAAGCAGAGTTAATGATCGTCCTGATCGACAACTATGATTCCTTCACCTACAATCTCGTACAACGCCTCGGCGAGCTCAACCCGGCGATTGAACTGCGGGTGTTCCGCAACGATGAAATCGCCCTCGAAGACTTGGAAAAACTGAAACCTAGCCGGATCATCATTTCCCCCGGCCCGTGCACCCCGAAAGAAGCCGGAATTTCCAATGCGGTCCTGGAGCGCTTTGCCGCGCGACTGCCGATCCTGGGCGTTTGCCTGGGCCACCAGTGTATCGGCCACACGTTTGGGGGCGAGGTCGTGCGCAACTTCCGCGTGATGCACGGAAAAACGTCGCTGATCCACCACGACAACCAGGGAATCTTCGCGGGACTTTCCAATCCCTTCGAGGCCACGCGCTATCACAGCCTGGTGATTCGCCGCGAGACGTTCCTCAACGACGACTTCGTCGTCGACGCCTGGACAGACGAGCAGGAAATCATGGGCGTCCGCCACAAGAAATGGCAGTTGCACGGCGTCCAATTTCACCCGGAAAGCTTCCTGACGGCGGAAGGGCCGAAATTGTTGAAGAATTTCCTGGAATTGCCGGCATAGAACGCACGCGGTCTCGAATGACACACAAGCCGGAAGCGCAAGCGAAGGGCTGCCCTTCAGGCTTGTATGTCAATTCCCACTGCGTCGAGTACAGCAAGGGATCACATGGCCACGCGCGGCGGCGGACGGGTATGGGTCTCAGCCGGTCAGGACTTTCTCAAAAATCACCAGGTTGTCTCCCCGGTCCGGATCCCAACGCATGCCGACGATGTCGTATTCCTGCATGATGGCGAGATGTAACATCGGTCGGACCTGGTTGTGGCACTCGAAGCGGATTGACTCGTAGTCGTTGTTCCGCGCCCAATCGTGAATGGCATCCATGAGTTGCGAGGCGATGCCCTGGCGCCGGAATTCCGGCAACACGCCGTAGAACCAGGCGAAGAAGACCAACGGCTTTAGTTCGAATCCAAGGAAGAATCCCACCGGACGTTCGCCCAGCCGCGCGATCATTTGGAGGACGTTGTAGCGACCGCGAAATCGGCGCTGGAACGCCTCGAGATCGCGTGCAGGGCGGAAAATCTGGTTATAGAGATCGACGATGGCGGGCAATTCCTCAAGCCCGACCCGTTCGATAATGGCATCAGCCATGCGTGCGCTCCCCCCGGGAGTGACGGGTTGGTTGGAGGTCAGGCGACGACATGAGTTCCTCTCACCGCTCGGGCCGATAAAGCGACCCGATGAGCTCCTGCCAAGATGGCGCCTGCCAGTTCGAGAGGTCGTCGAGATCGGCGTCCTCGTCCGGCTCGATGGCCGGTTTCTCAGCCTGAGCGGTTAGCGTTGCCGTCTCCTCGCGTCGGGGAGCGTCCTTGTCGCCGCTCCGCCTCCGTCCGCGGCCGCGACGCCCGGAAGGCTCGCGTGGAGAATCGTCCGATGCGCTTTCCCGGACTATCGTTTCGCGTTCCTCGGCAGCGGATTCGTCCCCTGGCGCCGCGGGTTTCTCATCCCCTGGCGGCGCGTCACCGGGACGTGAACGCCGCCTTCGCCGCCGTCCGGAACGACGTTTGCCGCTGCGTTCGCCTTCGGATTCGTCCTCGTTCTGATGCGTGGTTCCGGACTCAAGTTCCGTCGGCTGCTCAACCTTCGTTGACGCTTGGACGACTTCCGGAACCTTTTCGGAATCGCGTTTTCTTTCACGCGGAGCAAATGTTACTTCTTCATCGAGCGGTTCCCACATCGGCGCCTCCATGGACCTGCTCGGTTCGACTGGCGGCTCCAAGGGCGCGGGTGGGGCGGACGCTTTCTCAAAAGTCGGAGGCCTTGGCGCGATTGGTTTCTCCGGTTCCAACCCCAACTGTTCCGCGAGCGCCTGCCAGTGGTTGGACCGGTCGTCATTCTGGATCATAATTCCTTCTCTCCGACCACGGCGGCAAGAGGCGATACCTACAGGCGATTGTAGCAGAAACGCCCGGCTGCCGCTGCGCTTCGCGCCGTCTGCTGTTAGGGAACGTTCCCAAGGTTTTGATTTGCGAGCATGGCCTATCTGGAGGACAATGCTTTGGCTCCCAGTGAATTGGTTATTCTCCAAGTCTCCAGGTGTCAACTATGCGTTTTCTTATTCCTTGCGTATTCGTAGTTCTGACATTGCAGCTCGTGGCCAGTTCGCCGGTGCGTGCCGGCGGCGTCCCCGCGCCGGATTTTCAGCCCGATCCAAAATCAGTGCAACGCTACGGTCCGGCCTACCGCTATCCGCAAGCGGGCTGGATTGTCTTGCACATTGAAGGCGAGCCTTACGAGTGCGGCTATCAACATGGGCGGCTATTGGCTTCCGAGATCGCGGCCCATCTGCGCTGCTTCGCAGCCGTGCAGAATTCCAAATCACCCGCCGACGGCCTGAAGCAGGTCCGCACGCTCGTCAACGCCCTCTTCGTCCGCCGTTACGAAAAGGAATTCCTCGAAGAGATGAAGGGAATCGCCGAAGGCGCGACCGCCGCCGGCGCCAAGGTTTTCAACCGGCCGATCGACCTCGTTGACATCGTCGCCCTTAATTCCTGGCCGGAGATCGACACGCTCCCCTCCGCTCTCGAAGCGACCGCGACAGGACTGGAATCCATCCGCTTTCCCAAGCAGGAACCGCGGGCCATGCCTCCCGCCAAGCCGATGCATTGCTCCGCCTTCGCCGCTACCGGACCGGCCACAGCGGACGGCAAGATCGTCTTCGGCCATATCACCATGTTCAGCCTCTACCCGTCGACCTTTTACAACGTTTGGCTTGACGTGAAGCCGGACAAGGGCCACCGCGTTCTGATGCAGTCCTATCCCGGCGGCATCCAGAGCGGCATGGATTACTACCTCAACGATGCCGGTCTATTGGTGAGCGAGACCACCATCGCGCAGACCAAGTTCGACGAAAAGGGCATGACGGTCGCGTCGCGCATCCGGCAAGCGCTCCAGTACGCCGATAGCATCGACAAGGCCGTCGAAATCCTCGGCAAGGACAACAACGGGCTGTACACGAACGAATGGCTATTGGCCGACATCAAGACCAACGAGATCGCCATGTATGAACTCGGCACCGCCAAAAGCAAGCTCTACCGCAGCAGCAAGGGTGAATGGTTCGGCGGCGCCGAAGGTTTCTATTGGGGCTGCAACAACACCAAGGACTTGGACGTTCGCCTCGAAACCGTTGCCAGCCTGGAAGGCAAACCGGCGAATCCCGTGTTCTGTCCGTCTCCGCGCGACAAAGTGTGGGTCCGCCTCTATGACAAGCACAAGGGCAAGATCGGCGTCGATTTCGGCAAGGAGGCGTTTACCACTCCGATCATCGCTTCCTCGTACTCCTTGGACGCGAAATTCACCACGACGGACCTGGCCAAGCAGCTAAAAACATGGGCGCTGTTCGGCCCGCCGCTTGGCCGCAGCTGGCAGCCGAGGGAAGATGAGCGCCAGCGCTACCCAGAAATCCAGGCGCTGGCGAGCAACCCATGGACCGTGCTGACCGCGACGCCGCCGGCCAAAACCAACGGCGAAATCGCGAAGGCCGTCGATCTGGGCGATCTGAAGGAGCATGAAAAGAAGGTCAAGTCCGACGAGGATGAGGACGGCGCCGAGAACGGACCTGCATGGCACGGCACGCTCCTTCCCAAGACCGATGCCGACATTTGGCTTGCGGCGGCCTTCGCTGATTATGAGCGCTATTATTCGCTTGAAAAATCGCTTCGGCATAAGTCGCACGGAAAGCTGAAGGACGAAGACCGCGACCGCTTGGCGGTGGAGCGCTATGGATATCTCAGTAGCTACAAGGCAGCGGTCCGAGCATGGAAAGACGTGCCGCTCGCCGAGACCAAGGCATCGGTGCGCGACGATGCCTGGTACCGCGTTGCCGCAGGCAAGGGATTTTGGGTACTACACGATTTGAGGCTTCACCTTGGAGATGAGCAATTCGAAGAGGCGATGGAATCGTTTGGCAAGCAATACGGAGGCAAGACGGCAACGGTTGAACAATTCCGCAAGGCGATCGAAAAGCCGGGCAAAGACAAAAGTCGGGCCCGCACGTTGGAGGATTGGACGGCGAGCAAGGGCCTCCCGAACACTGCGGGAGGCACATTCACGATCCAATCCTTCTACTCCGAACTCGAGCAAACCCTTATTGTATACGGCGCCGGCGAAGAATCCGCCGCCAACCATGAAGCGGCCGAAGCCCTTCAGAAGGCCATAATTATCCACTCGTCAAACCTTACCGTTCCAATCAAGGCCGACAAAGACGTAACCGAGGAGGACCTGAAGACCCGGCATCTCCTCCTCATCGGTCGCCCCGATTGCAACGCACTCGTCGAGAAATACCGCGCCAAGCTGCCGATCCAGTTCGGCGCGCGTTCCTTCGTGGTGCGCGAGGAGAGTTATGCAAGCCCTGGCAGCGGCGTGATCGTCGCGGCGGACAATCCCGTCAATCCCCGATATTCGATGGTGGTAATCGCCGGCCTGAGCGCGGACGCAACTCTGCGCGCCGTGCCGCGCCTTCTCCACAACGAGGGCCGGTCCGCCGAGGTGTTCGTGCTGCCCAAGAGCGGACCGAACAAAGCGCTGGTCCTGCCCGCGCCCGACTTGATCGCGGGTGGACCGCAACCCGGCAAGTAATTCAACATAAGAGCCCACGGGAGGCGACCCCGTGGGCTTTGGTGTTCGCTGTCATGGAGTGGTTCAAAAAGGCCGCAGGCCAATGAGCCCGAATGCGATGTCGCTCGGCCGGCACTCGGTCGTGTCGACTTTTGACTTCCTTTCGGGACCAGTCCCTTTCTTCAACAGCTTCTTCGCGTCGGAGTTCGCCTTGGACTCCGGCGACGACTCCTGCGACTCATCCCCAAAGGGTGCTGCATTCTTCTTCGACTTGGCCGGAGGCGGGACGTTGCTGGACTTTGGGCACGGTCCGTTGTAAGGGCAGCCCGGATACTGATGATGAGACGCCGGATCCTCCAGGCAATCCGGAGCGTGCCCGACGGGCGGTTCGCATGACTCCGTCGAACCCGTAAGCGGCGTGCGGAAAAAACTCAGTATCGAGCCGAAGAATGTCCAGTGCGTCGTCGTCTCGGCGGGCGCGTCCTCCGCATGCGGCATGATGTTTACCAGCTCGGGTTCCTCGTCTTCGCAATACGGCATGATCGGCCCGGTCGGCATGCATTCCTCCACGCCCAGCTTCTGCGCATCTTCGAGGCGCTGCAACCCTCTCATCAACTCCCGAACTTCCGGCGGCACATCGCACGGCTCCTTGGCGGTCGTACTGTCCGCGCCGGTCTTGCCCGGTTCTTGTTGCTCGTTGATGACAATTCTTCCAGGCAGCCGATTTTTCGCCGGGCTGTCCTCGATCTTGATCATCGGCGGATAGCCCGCCGAAGTGATTTCCGCCGGCACCGGATCGGAGGGCGCTTGGGCGACCAAAGACGCGCCGTGAGCGACTGTTGCGTTACCGTCATCACCAAAGGCAGGAGCAACTGCCTCGGCGAGCGGGCCCCAGGGATCGCCCTCGCTGATGGTTGCGTTCGACGTGCGCAGCCACCGAGCCAGAGTCGAGTCGGTATGATTGTTTGCGTACCAGCCGGCGCTATAGGCCGACACCGCGCCTACCTTACCGGGGCGCGTCAAGAAAACAGTCTTTTTCCAAATTCGTTAATTCGCCTACTACGGCGCCGCGTCACGGCACGACCGGGACAACCTACCCAGCGCCAGGCGCGGGCTGAGGCCACCTTAACTATTCGTCCAGACACTACTCGGCTCGGGAGGTTCACGGAGGGACGCAGCGAAGAAGGAGCGCAACGCCGAGGCATGGGGAAGCATCCAGCGAAACGGCAGGCCAGTGGACTGGTGACGACAGAAATGACGTGCAACTGGTCTGGCACCGTGCGGCGCCCACAGCTATAGTCCGCCGCGCGCTTGGTCGGTGGGACGGAGACTGGTCGAGCGGAGAAG
>Ga0207095_10014_pt1 | contig 54042 bp, 58 predicted proteins | sample Alteio_BWMinHeat_88_FD_153529 | JGI IMG/M metagenome (GOLD analysis project Ga0207095, IMG submission 153529) | Enriched cells from forest soil in Barre Woods Harvard Forest LTER site, Petersham, Massachusetts, United States -... | ecosystem: Environmental > Terrestrial > Soil > Temperate forest >... | reverse complement strand
GATGGCTCTCGGGTGGGATTTTTTAAGCCGTAGGAGCCATGCGGTGGATGAGGAGGTGGCTTCAGCCAGTGAAGAATACAGAGACCCGTTTAAACATTTGGCAGAAATGAACGAGCCTTCTGAAGAGAAGCCCACTGAAAGTGCAAGCAGCAGTTTTTCTCCGGGGAATAGTATGCCTGAGGCGCTCCTGCCACCTCCAGGAAGAACCACTGCGATTCCATCAGAGCCCGCGGCTGGGAACGAGATTCCGAACCCTGGAGCCATGTCTCCAAATTCTCCGGTGGAAATTGAAGACCCATGGAAATCGTTGATGAAGGCGTCAACTCCTTCTCCGAAGAGGGGACGTGAAATTTCTTTGGATCTTGGGGGGAATGAGGAAAAAGGATGAATTTGCCACGAGGGAATGCTTTGTTGAAGGAAACCCCCCTCTTGTTGGAAGATTTGAAGCTGAAATTGGCTAATCTTCAACACCACGGCTTCAACGGTTATGTGAAAGCAGATACGGGTGATACGGCCTACTGTGCTTTCCTCAAGGAAGGGATCGTTAAGAGCGTCATCGAGATTTCGGGGAGAAATTTTTCTTTGATTTCGGAGCTTCTCCTTTATCATCGACTTCGCAAGGCCTCCTTGAACTTATCTTCTTTCGTGCTGTCTCCTGATCTCGTGGATGTCTTATCGAACTGGTTTGCATTTCAGGAAAAGTACGCCAACTATCAGGTTCGAAAAAAGGAGTTTCGCAAACTCTTAAGCTCTCTTGATTCAGACAAGCTGACCGGGGTGGTCGAGATTCAAGGAAACGAAAAGAAGGATTCTGTTTATTTCCTCTTAAGTCAAGGGCACATTGTGACTGACAATTTCCTTGATGCTTATGGACAAATCATCACAGGACCTGAAAAGGTTTCTGACATTATCGAAAAACTTTCTTCAGAGGGAGGAATCATCAATAGTTATGGGGAGAAGTTCGAACTGATTGATCGAAAAGGGAAGCAAATGGTGGAAGAACTTAGCCGCTATCGTGAGCTTACAGCCACCATCGAATCAACAGCGCTTCGCTTGGGTGGAGGGAATGTGGTTCGCGTTGATGAAACGGTGTTACGCGAATGGTCGCGTTATGGAACAGTACAAAAAGTCGAAATCATCGTGGGGCAAAGTGCTCCGGTGTCGTATAAAGTGACTGGGAAAAAGGGACTTGGAAATCGAATTTCATTTGTTTCATCCATCCAGAAGAAACTTGGAGTGAATAAAGACGAGCTCGTTCTAGTAAGGCCAACGTAAGTAAGATGGGACAATATCAATCAGTCTTGGAACGACTCAAGAGCCTTGAGGGACTCAAGGGAGCGTTGATTGTTTCTGACAAGGGAGAGATTTTGGAGTCTCTTCCGGTTTCGTTGGATCAGCTTGAAGGTTTGGTTCGACTCGTTTCCGAGAGTAGAAAAAGTGCTGAAAGCCTCGGCAAGGAACTTGGCAAGGAGAATGCTGGCCAAAGTTACATTGAGTATGACGGCTTGAACATCACCTTTGATGCTTTGTCACCTAAAGAACTGCTTGTCATCATTGCGATTCCTGGAGCCAATCTGGGACGGATTCGATACGAGATTAAGCAAACTAAAAAGTTGTTTCTCCAAGTGTCCGGATGACGGATCGCTCTCTGAGTAGAGAAGGATTTTTGAAAGCAGGTTCTAATGGGCCTGTATGAAAGGTATAGAAAATGCTGTGGTGAAGAAGCGAATTTTGGTGGTTGATGATGAACCGCACATCTTAGAGCTCGTAAAAATAAGCCTCGAGGGAGATCACTTTGAAATATTGCAGGCCGCCAATGGTGACGAAGGCTTGAAACTCGCGGGTCAAAAACATCCCGATTTGATTCTTCTTGACATTCAAATGCCTGGAATGGATGGATATGAGGTTTGTCGAAAGCTAAAGACAACGAAAGAAACAGAAGCCATCCCAGTGCTCATCCTCACAAGCAAAGACAAGCCTGTCGATAAAGAAAGATGGCGTGATTCGGGTGCAAGCGCTTATCTCACGAAGCCTTTTAGCCCACTGAAGTTATTGGCTGTGGTTAAGGAGCAACTAAAACCATGAGCGGGGAGAGAAAAAAGGGCTCAACGAAGAAAGAGGAAGAAAACGAATCGAGTCAGGTCTTGAATTTTCCAAGCCACAAGACTTGGCCAGAACCAGAACCCAAACGAGAAAAGAAGACGATTTTGGTGGTTGACGATGAGCCCCACATGGTTCGTTTGCTTCGATTAAATCTTGAACCCGAAGGATACGAAGTCCTCGAAGCCTTCGATGGCGAACAAGCCTACAGCCTGACCGTTGAGAAAAAGCCGGACGTGGTGCTCTTGGATGTGATTGTCCCTAAAAGAAGCGGTATTGAGGTGTGCAAGGCCATAAAGCACAATTCGGAAACGGCTAGCATTCCTGTAATTCTCATCACGGCCCGGGGTGAAGGAATGCGGAGAACCGGTCTTGAGTCAGGAGCCGATCTTTTCTTAACAAAGCCATTTAGTCCGCTTCGGCTGTTAGCCGAGATTCGCCGTATGGCAGAAAGAAAGTAAACAGCCCCTTGGTTCAGCCTAAGAGTCAAGATCGGGAAGAGTTTTTCAAGCTGTATGAAATCAGCCGCGTCATCAACTCCTCTCTAGATCTAAAGACAGTCCTCCAATTCATCATGAACATCACCAACGATATTTTCAAAGCCGAAGCAGGGTCAATCATGCTAATTAATTCGGAGGGTAAGTTAATCATTGAGGTGGCACAAGGGTTAAGTGAAGAAGTGATTCGAAATACCGAGGTTGTCTTAGGGGAGGGAATTGCGGGATGGGTGGCTCAAAAAGGAGAGCCGCTTCTCTTGGATGGAAAGGTTGAAGACTCCCGATTTACTGCACTCGTCGATCGTAAGGATGTCATTAAGAGCTCTCTTTGTGTTCCTCTGAAGACGAAGGAAAAAATCATTGGCGTCTTGATGCTTCGGAATCCGACCTCATCTCCTAAATTTACAACGGACCATTTGCGATTTCTCTCTGCCATTGCCGATCAGGCTGCCATCGCTGTGGAAAATGCCCGCTTGTATCGTGGAGAAAAGGAACGAGTCGAAGAAATGGTGCGACTTAATGAAACCCTTTCTTACGAGAAGATGAAGGTTGAAGCCATTCTTTCAAGCATGGCAGACGCTCTTGTGGTCACCAATCTGTCGGGAGACATCTTGACCACGAATCCTGCGGCGGAACGGATTTTTGGGATTGACCGGAGTCTACTCCTGGGTCGTTCCTACCAGCTCTTGTTTTCAGGAATCGGCCTGGAAGATCTTTGGAAAAAGGGGCTCCACGGAAAGACCTCATTCACCGAAATCAGCCTGAAAAAGCCAAAAGAACTTTTTTTTCGGGTCATTGTCTCCCCGATGAGAAACGTCGATGGAGCTGTCCAGGGAGTAATTTTTTTGCTTCAGGACATTACCGAGCTCAAACGTGTTACGCAAATGAAAAGTGAAATCGTCTCGATGGTTACGCACGACTTGAAAACGCCATTAACCAGTATTCAAGGATTTGTCGAAGTCATATTGTCTCGGGATCTTCCACCGGAGACTTTGCATAATTATTTGGTGATTGTGAATGAAGAAACGGTAAGGCTTGTACGCTTAATCAATAATTTGCTTGATCTTGCAAAACTCGAAGCTGGGGAATTCAAGCTCAATCAACGTCCTGTCGATCTCATTAAGATCATTCGCTCGATCATTCCTACATTAACTTTGCGAAGCTCGAATCACGAGATCGTCTTTGTCCCTCCAGCCTTTGTCCCCAAAGTGTTTGCCGATGAAGATCTCATCATTCAGGTTTTGAACAATCTTCTCTCGAATGCCATCAAGTATTCTCCTGAAGGTGGAAAAATTACGATTAACCTTCGATGGTCTGAGAACCTTGTGGAAGTTGACATCTCCGATCAAGGGATCGGAATTCCGCATGAAAAACTGCCACGATTGTTTGATCGTTTTTATCGGGTTGATTCGAAAGCCTCCAAAGGGATCGCGGGAACAGGGTTAGGACTGGCGAATGTAAAATACATTGTTGAAGCACATGGAGGTCATTTGAGGGTTCGGAGCGGAGAAGGCAAAGGAAGTACGTTTACTTTCTCCTTGCCGGTCGCAGCAGGGTAAGCAGCATTGATCCGTGGAGGGGTTAGTGTCGGAAACAGCTGAAGGCTATCGATTGTCGCTCGACTCACATTTGGAAAAGCTTGAACAGATCCTTAAGGACAATCCTGACGATCCTTCAGCCTTGATGGCTGTTGGAGAGGTGGCTTTTCGTCGTGGGCGTAATCTCATCGCTCTTTCTGCCTTCCACCGTCTGATGGAAATTAAGCCCGAGGTTATTGAAGTTCGTCTGGCTCTTGCTAAGATTTATGGTGAGCAGAAAATGTACGATGAGGCATTTCGCGAACTCAGTGAGTCGTTTCGAATTGAGGGGGGAAACGCGGAAGCCAGAGTCCTTTATGAGATGCTCGCCCGAGAGGCCACACCTCCAGAGTCGATTTCCTCCAGTATCCAAAGTGTGCTTTCACGCATGCCTGACGAAGATGATCTCACCGTTTATCTTCAACAACTGACCGTTGAGAAAGAACGATTAACCAGCGATGTTCGAGAACTTACAGCGCTTCTGAAGACTTCGTCTATGGATACGATTCTTGAATACAATAAAAACATGGCCGTAAGACGCCTTTCCTTGATCAATGAGCTTGAGGTCAAGGCTCAAGCCTTGCAAGCGCCACCTCAACAAAAAGTAAAAGAGGCAGCGGCTGTTCCTTCAAAAAAAGAGAAGGAACCCGGTGCCCAATCTCCGACCTTGAGTGAAAAGGAAAAAGCGGTCATTTGGCTTATCGGAGCACTTGATCCAATTTTACAGGAAATCAAGAAGACCAAGGGGCTGAGGGGTCTCTTTGTTTTGGGTTTAAGAGGGGAAGTTTTTCATGCGATTGATGACGATAAAATTGATTCCGCGACACTGGGAAAGACTCTCTCGCTCGTACTCAAGGAATGTTCAGCATTTCCTCACCAATTGATTTACTGGGTGGTAGAGTTTAATGAGGGGCTCGTGGTTCTCCAACCGATCGCTCCCCACATTTTCCTGGCCATGGTGGCGGATGGATCCACTAGTTTTGGTGCGCTTCGCTATCTGATGGACAAGGGCTTGCCTCGTATCAAAGATGCGTTGCAATCGGTTGAGGTTTCGGCACTTGAAGCCTAGCCGCCGCTACACACTTTTCGTTTTGGGCGTGGCCTTGTGGTGGCTGTATGGTCTTGGAATCGTGTCTGTGGTTTCGCGTTTGGTTGGGCTCCCTTTTTGGGGTCTTGAGGGGAGAGTTCTTGACGCTTATTTTGATACCGCGCTTTTTTTTTCGTTTGTCTAAGCTTTCCTTGGCTCGATCACCATCCTAAAGCACTCTTTCTGTCCTTAGCCTTCCTCATTTCAGCGTTTTTCAGCTGCCTGCATTCAGTCGCCATTGGTGCTAGTCTCGTTTTTTTCTTGAAGACGGCCGGGTGGATGGCGACTTTTCTTTTAGCGACCGGAATCGGGCGGAAGGAATCGGCGAAATACGATCTTCCCCTCATTTTTTTAAGCGGAGGACTTGGCGCTTGTGCCGTGGGGTATCTTTTCTGGCTGGTTGCAGGCAAGAGCGTGTTTTTCATGTCCTCCACCTTTTACGAAAGTGATGTTTTCGCAGGGTATCTTCTTCTTCTTATCCCATTGGCTGCAAGTTTGGCGGTTTTTTCAGACGATGGCTTGCGAAGGCTCATGTACGCGCTCGTGACGGTTCTGTTCGTTCTTACTTTAGCGTTTACCGATTCTCGAGGAGCCATCTTGGTCTTTTGTTTTGTGATGATTCTTTGGTTTTTGTTTGTCATGCGCAAGCGCTACGGGACACTCAGATCCGTTGCCGTTTACGGCCTTGTCTTCACGGTCTTTGGAAGCTTCTATCTTGCGCTTAATCGGAATACCCCTTTCGTACATCAGCTATGGGAAAAAACCACCAATCCTTCCAGTTGGCTTGTGACCATCAGTGCCCGTCTTTCTTTTTGGAAGGGGGCTATTCTCATCTTCTTGAACCATCCGTTTTTTGGAAGTGGCTTCGATACGTTTGGACGGCTTTTCCCGATGTTCCAGGAGCGATTTACTTGGTATTCTCGTTATCCTCATAATTTTTACCTTCAACTTTTGTCAGAGGGAGGAATTCTCACTTTTTCAATTCTGGCGGCGATTCTAGTTCTGGTCGGCCAATCGGGCTTCCGGGCGGTTCGCGCTTCAGAGAAGGACATTTGGCTCCCCTTAGGGTTGCTCCTTGGCTTTCTTGCTGGGGTCTTGCATCTCTTGGTCGATGTTGACTCAAACTTCACTTTATGGAGTGTCCTGTTTTGGGGAGAGGCTGGGCTTCTTGTGTCGCTTGATCCAGCCTGGAAGTCCATTTCGCCCACGTCTGCATTCAAATGGGGTGTTCGAGCGATTTTTGCTGCGTTGTTTCTCGGAGGAATTTTCATCCAATCCAGTGCAATTTTCGACGAGCAAGCTCAAGCAGAAAAAGAGAAAGGGCACTTCGAGCATGCCTTGAGAAAAGAAGAATGGGCCCTCCGGTTGTTTCCATACGACGCTTCTTATGATGAACACAAGGCACAGCTGGATTTTGCTCTTTATCGAAAAACAGGAGAAAAAACACATCTTGACACGATGAAACATGATTTTGAAAAGGCACTGGCTTTGGATTCGATTAAGCCTTTGTATTTGTTTGAGTTCGGAGAAGCGATTATTCAAACGGGAGGAGACATTCGAGACGCAGAGGGCTTAATCGAAAGAGCGATTCTCCTTGACCCGATGAATTATCCGATGCACCAAACAAGGCTTGGAGATATTTTGCTGGAGGAAGGAAGAACGAAAGAAGCCGAAGATACCTACGGAAAGGTGATCGCGCTTTATCCAGAAAACCAGTTGTTTTCACTCCAATTTTTTCGAATGCCAGATTATCAAAACGCACTGGCCTTGGCACATCTCGGGTTAGCCAAGGTAGCGCTCAAGAAAGACAACACAAAAAAAGCTGAAGGGGAGATTGAGATTGCGTCTCGACTGGCTCCTGATCAGCCCGAGGTGAATTACATTGCAGGACTCTTGTCCTTAAATCGCCGCGACCTGAAAGAGGCGAAGAAGAACTTTCAGAAAGCCAAGGTGGATGAGCGTTTGGCAGGAGAGTCCTGGAAATGGCTTGCTTACGTTGAACTGAATCTCAAACACAACAAGGCTGCACTTGAGGCGATTCAAAAGGCCATGGCACTTGGAAATCGAGGGGCTGCAAGTTTCGTTATTGCCGGGGACATCTATCAGATTGAGGGTGAGAGGGAAGAAGCTGCAAGGATGTGGCAGAAAGCCTCAGAGCTCGATCCGAAGAACCAGCTCATTCGCCAAAGGATTAACGGTTCATTCCGGGAAAAAGATGTTCAGTGAAGTGGGAAATGCGAGGTTTCATGGATGGATAGTTCGTTTGCCAATCGTGATTTCTCTTGGATCTTGCAGCATGTTCCCCCCTGGAAACGACGCATCAAACGAGCTATCGATTTTGGGGTTTCTCTTATGGCGTTAATCTTTTTCTTCCCAGTCTTCGTCTTGATCGCTCTTCTCGTGAAATTGGCCGGAGAGGGCCCTGCTTTCTTTTCCCAGGAAAGGGTAGGGTACTTAGGAAAAACATTTCATGTTCATAAGTTTCGAACCATGGTGAAGGACGCCCTTAAAAGAGGGGGTTACGAAACCAGTGAACAGGATCCACGAATCACGCCACTGGGAAGATTCTTGCGTCGATGGTCCTTGGATGAGCTTCCTCAGCTTTGGAACGTTTTCAAAGGAGAAATGAGTTTGATTGGGCCAAGGCCCACTCTGGCGTATCAAGTAGACGCCTACACCGCGCAGCAAAGGCGGCGGTTACTTGTTAAACCAGGAATGTCCGGACTTGCACAGGTCAGTGGAAGAAACGCCCTCACTTGGCCTGAAAGAATCGAATTGGATCTCCAATACATTGAGAATTTTTCGTTCTGGTTGGATGCGAAGATTTTCTTTAGAAGCTTTGGATTGGTTTTGGGGAGAAAAGGGGTTTACGGTGACAAGAGCCTTTAATCCACCTCTCCCCTTTGCTCGCCCACTGCTTCCTCCTCTGGCGCAAGTGACCAAGCATCTCGATTCGCAATGGGGCCAAGGGGGAGTGACAAAGGGGCCGATTGTCCGGGATTACGAAAAGAAAGTGGCGCAGCACCTGCAGGTTAAGAATGCGCTTGCCGTCTCAAGTTGCACCACCGGATTAATGATTGCGCTAAAAGCATTAAACGTCAGGGGTGATTGTCTCGTTCCCGCGTTCACCTTTACGGCTACCGTTCAAGCACTCCTTTGGAACCAGGTGACGCCGGTGTTTGTTGATTGTGATTCGACCCGATTCACGGTGAGCATGAAAGACTTGGAGGGAAAGCTTTCCCAAGAGACCCGTGCGGTTTTGGTCCCTTACGTTTTTGGTAATCCCCCCCCCTCTTTCAGACCTCGAGTCGTTTTGCGAAAGGCATGGCCTCCCCTTGATTCTCGATGCTGCTCATGCGTTTGGCACTTCTTATCAGGGGAAGCCAGCAGGAAGTCATGGAAAAATTCATGTTTTTAGCACGAGTGCAACGAAACTTCTTTGCACCGGCGAGGGAGGAATCGTGGCGACCCATGATTCGGCTTTGGCGAAGGTGCTTGAATCCATGAGAGAGTATGGGCATGCGGAAAACTACGAAACACATTACCAAGGGCTCAATGGACGAATGTCGGAATTTCAAGGCGCTTTGGGCATTGAAGCTCTCGCTTTACTTGAAGAACATGCAAAGCGTCGAAACAAAATTGCTGAAGGGTACAAGAAAGCCCTCAGTCACCTCCCCATCGCGTTCCAAGAGATTGAACCTCAGTCTCGTTCTTCGTACAAGGACTTCGCCATTCTTCTCTTGGATGATTGGGTTATCTCGCGTGATGATGTTTCATCCACGCTCGAAAGCGAGGGAATTCCCAATCGAAAATATTTTTCTCCCCCGTTGCATCAGCAAGAATTTTTCTTGCGGTACGCATCAAGGAGTCAAACGCTACCCAACACCGAGAGGATTTGCCAAAGAATATTATGCCTTCCGATCTTTTATGATCTTAAGGAAAGCCAGATTGAACAGATTGCGCAAGTCCTTACCCGTATTTTTCATCAGCAAAAGACCACCGTGGGACAACAATGAAATTTCATCATCGGCTTTTTCTTTTAACCGTCGATCTCATCTTGCTTTTGGGGAGCTTGCTTGTTGCACTTGTGATTCGATTTGAAGGGGCCATCCCAGCACGTTATCTCCAACCCAACATCATTCCCTACGTCACGCTCTGCGTTCTAAGCGCAGGAATCCTGTGGGTCTTTGGTCTTTACAATAAACTTTGGCGTTATGCGAGCATCGAAGATGGGATTCACCTTTTCAATGCGGTGACGGTAAGTTTTGGCATTTTCGCGATTCCAGTGTTTGTCAGTGGTGGTGATTTCTATCCTCGCGGGGTGGTCATCATTGCTTGGCTTCTCGCGCTTCTCCTTTTAGGCGGAGTTCGATTGTTGCTTCGCCTAGCAAGCTCTGGTTTTGCGTTGCGCGCTGGGGCGCGGAAAGTTCTCATCATTGGGGCGGGAGATGCAGGGGAGGCTGTCATTCGCGATCTAAAACGGGAGCATTCGACCTATTGGCCTATCGGGATCCTGGACGAGGAAGAGGAAAACAGGAATTTGAGAATTCATGGTGTTCCCATTCTCGGGAAACGATCGGATCTCCCCAAGGTTGTTCGGGAGCGAGGCATTCGTGACGTGGTGATCACCTTGCCATCCCCTTCGATCATGAAAGAAGTCTTGTCTCTTTGTCAAGGTCTCAATGTCGAATTCAAAACCATACCGAGCATCCATGAGTTCATGAATGGAAAGGTCAAGCTTAATCCGGTGCGAGAGATTCGAATCGAGGATCTTCTGGGACGGGAACCCATTTCGATTAGCCTGGAATCGCTTCAATCGTATCTCTCTGGACGTTCAGTTCTTGTGACAGGAGCTGGGGGCTCGATTGGAGGGGAACTCTGTCGGCAAATCGTGAATTTTCAACCCTCACACCTTGCGCTGATTGGGCATGGCGAAAACTCGATTTACGAGATTTTTCTTGAGTTGCAAGCGAAAAAGAGCTGTTTGGTTACTCCGATCATTGCAGATGTGCGCGATGAGGAACGAATGGCTAAGATTCTTGAAACAACAAAGCCCGATGTTGTCTTTCACACAGCAGCGCACAAACATGTTCCCTTCATGGAAGCCCAGCCATTTGAAGCGATTCGAAACAATTTTCTTGCAACCTGCACTTTAGCAAAGCTTGCATTCCGATACCAAGTGAAGAAATTTGTCTTTCTCTCTACGGATAAATCAGTTCAGCCTGCAAGCATCATGGGGGCAACAAAAAGGCTTTCAGAGATGTTTCTGCAAGCGCTCAACCGAGAAGTGACTAGTGGAAATCAACCGGCTCCCCAGTTTATCTCTGTTCGATTTGGAAATGTGCTGGATTCTCGGGGAAGCGTTGTTCCAACGTTTCGCAAACAAATCCTCATGGGGGGGGCCAGTCACGGTTACCCATGCTGAGATGACCCGGTATTTCATGACCATTCCTGAAGCGGTACAACTTGTTCTTCAAGCTGCAGCCATTGGAAGCGGAGGAGAAATCTTTTTGCTGGATATGGGACGGCCGGTGAATATTCTTGATCTCGCTTACCAAATGATTCGTTTGGCCGGTTACGAACCTGAGAAGGATATTCCGGTAAGCATCGTGGGGCCAAGGCCAGGGGAGAAACTTTATGAAAAACTTTACGCCGATTACGAAAAGGTTGAACCGACATCGTTTGAGAAGATTCTCGTGGTGCGCTCAAATACCCGGCCGCTTGACGAATTGACGCGGGCCGTGGATGAGATAAAAATGATTTGTGAGAAAGAAGACAAGGTCAACTTAGCGGAATTCTTGAAGCGCTTGATCCCTGAGTATGCCATGAGGAGGAACGATTGAAGGAGTCGACGACAGCGGTAGCCAGTGACCAAATCCAACAGCGACGTGAGCACCTGCAATTACTTCGGCAAAAGTGTGACCCCTACAGTCAACAGGTTAAAGTCACGCATTCAGTTCAAGATGTCCTCGAACGCTATACCCCGCTAAAAGGGGAAGAACACTCTGAGGATCGTGTCCAAATCGCGGGCAGGATGATGGCCTTGCGTTTGCACGGAAAAGCAGCGTTTGGGGATTTGGTTGACTTGTCCGGGAGAGTGCAGGTGTATTTCAAGTTAGACAAGCTTGGCGAAGAACAATGGGGAATTTTTGAATTGCTGGATTTAGGAGATGTTCTTGGGATCGAGGGGAGTCCGTTTCGCACCAAGCGTGGAGAACTTACCGTTCTCGTGGAACGCTTCCAACCGTTGGCAAAGTGTTTGTATCCTTTGCCGGAAAAATGGCATGGATTGAAAGATGTGGAAGTTCGTTATCGTCAGCGTTACTTGGACCTGATCGTGAACCCTGAGGTTCGAAAGATTTTTCTTTTGAGGAGCCGATTGGTTTCGTTGGTTCGTCGTTTTCTCGATGAGCGAAATTTCCATGAGATGGAAACTCCCGTGATGACGGGTTTAGTTGGGGGAGCCGAAGCGCGTCCCTTCATCACGCACCATCATGCGCTTGACATCGATCTCTACTTGCGAATTGCTACCGAGCTTTATCTCAAGCGCCTCATCGTAGGCGGACTCGAACGCGTTTATGAAATCGGGCGGATTTTTCGAAACGAAGGGGTTTCTACGCGTCACAACCCTGAGTTCACCATGCTGGAGGTCTATGAAGCCTACAGTGATTATGAAGGGATGATGAAGCTCACGGAAGACTTGTTGGTTTTCTTGTCGGATGACCTCCTAAAGACAAGACAGGTTCCTTACCAGGGGAAGACCATCTCCTTTGAACCCCCATTCAAGAAATTGTCCTATGCTGGCGCGCTCATGGAATATGGGAAGATTGAGCTTCAGGAAATTCGAGACTTTGAGAAGGCTAAGGACATTGCAAGAAGACTACGGATTCCAGTCGATGGTAAGACCCATGGGGGGCAACTCTTGGATAAGATTTTTGAGGTGGTCGTTGAGCCACATTTGGTCCAGCCCACTTTTATCATCGACTATCCGATCGAGATTTCACCCTTAGCCAAGCGAAAGCCTGAAGACCCCACGTTGACCTACCGGTTTGAGCTTTTCGGGATGCACATGGAGCTTGCCAACGCGTTTTCGGAGCTCAATGACCCAGACGATCAACGCCAACGCTTCCTGAAGCAACTCGATTTGAGAGAAGCAGGGGACGAGGAGGCTCACATGATGGATGAGGATTTCTTAAGGGCCCTTGAATTTGGGATGCCCCCAACCGGAGGCCTTGGCATAGGAATCGATAGACTGTGCATGCTTTTTAGCGATTCCGCGAGCATCCGGGAAGTGGTCTTGTTTCCCCTGTTAAAGCCGAAAAAGGACGAATCCCTGGAAATCGAGGAATAAATCAGGAATAAATTGGGGACAAAGGGCCCTTAAGAAGAATGGGGGGACAACCGATAAAAGAAATAGGGGAGCTCTTCCCTCAATTTGTAAAGAAAGGAGGGAAACCAAATGGCAGACCGACTCAATCACGTTCAACACCCAGACCAACAAAACAACGTGAACAACACAAACAAGACTGGTGGCGCGCAAGGAACAAACAAGGGACGGCAAAACCAGCACAACAATGTCGTTAACCAAAACCAAGCCAACCAGCATTTAGAACGCCAAAGGGGCTTAGGAAATAGGTTCAATGGTCAAGGTTAACAAGGCGTTCTAGCTCAAGTTTTTGACCCGCGGGTCCTTCATGGAAGAAGGGCTTTTTTATTTCCCTAACCAACAGCTTACCCATGAACAACCCCGAGATCGCAAAGACCTTCAATCAGATCGCTGACATTCTAGAAATTCTGAACGAGAATCCGTTTCGAACCCGCTCGTATCGAAAGGCGGCCATGACCATCGAGACCCTTCCCCATGAGATTCGTGATTTGGATGAAGCCAAATGGAAGGAAATTCCCGGAATTGGGGAGGGGATTGCAGGGAAAATCAAAGAGTACCTCACCACCGGTAAAATGAAGCTCTACGAAGAGCTGAAGAAAAAAGTTCCCCCTCAGGTCATTGAGATGACTCAAATTCCTGGTCTAGGTCCAAAAACAGTCAAAAGACTTTGGGATGAACTTGAGATCAAAACCATTGCCGATCTCGAGAAGGCCGCACGTGGAGAAAAGATTCGGCAGTTAAAGGGCTTGGGAGAGAAGGTGGAAGAAAAGATTTTGAAGGGGATCGAGCTCCGACTGAAATATAAGGAGCGGCGCGGGTTAGGCAAGGTGCTTCCGCTCGCACATCAATTGATTAAACTCTTAAAGGAAAAAACGGGAGTGGAGCAGATCGATTTGGCTGGAAGCCTTCGCCGAATGCGTGAGACCGTGGCTGATATCGATATCTTGATTGTGAGCAAAAAGCCGGAAAAAGTCATTGACACGTTCACACGTTTGCCGCTGGTGGAGGAGGTCGTAGCTAAAGGAGACACCAAGTCAACAGTACTGGTCGGTGAGGGAATCCAATGCGATCTGCGGGTGGTGGAAGCCAAATCGTATGGGGCGGCACTCCACTATTTTACCGGCTCCAAAGCTCACAACATTCGGCTTCGTCAACTGGCACAAGACAAAGGATTAAAGTTAAACGAATACGGGATTTTTAAGGGGGAGAAATATGTCGGTGGAAAAACCGAAGAAGAAGTTTTCGCGTGTGTTGGGCTCCCCTTTATCCCTCCTGAAATTCGCGAGGATCGAGGTGAAATCGAAGCCGCTTACGATGGAAAGCTTCCCAAGCTCATCGAGGTGGGGGACATCAAAGGGGATTGCCACATGCACACGTTATGGAGTGATGGGAGCAATCCCTTGCCTGACATGGCTCTTGCGGCCAGCAGGCGGTATAAATATGGGGCCATCACCGATCATTCTCGATTGGTTGGGGTGACAGGTGGCATGGATGCCAAGACTCTTTTGCGACAGGTTAAGGAGATTCGTGCCTTGGCGAAAACGTTCAAAGGCTTTACGTTACTTTGTGGGATCGAAGTCGACATCCGATCGGATGGGAGCCTCGACATGCCTGACGAGGCCTTGGCTGAACTGGATCTTGCTGTGGCGAGTGTTCACACGAAGTTTAATATGAGTGAAGCAGAAATGACGGCACGAATCATGAAGGCGATCGAAAATCCGTATGTCACCATTGTCGGACATCCAACGGGAAGATTGATTGGGTATCGTGAGCCTTATGCCGTGAACATGGATCGATTGTTGGATAAAGCCAAGGAGACCGGGACATTCATGGAGCTGAATTCGTTTTGGGATCGTCTTGACCTCAATGATGTGCATCTTCGAATGGCTAAGGAAAAGGGGGTGAAGATCATGATCGATACCGATTCCCACAACACCAGTCATTTCGAGATGTTGCAGTATGGAGTGGCCAATGCTCGTCGAGGATGGATTGAACCAGCCGATGTGGTCAATACCCTTTCCACCGCCGAGTTTCTGAAAACCATTCGCGCCAAGCGGCAAAAAAGTAAATAACAAACAAGGCGATTTGCTTTTTTTTGACGAATAGGCGGAGGGTATGGCAAAGAAAATTCGTGTGGGCTTGATGTTTGGAGGAGAGTCTCCTGAACACGAGATTTCAATTCGATCCGCAGAAACGGTTGTAGAACTTCTCAATCCAAAACGTTATCAGATTGTTCCCCTTGGAATTGCCCGAAATGGAAAATGGAAAATGGCTCAAAAAGCAGGCCAATCTCTTACTCAAGTTCTCAAAAAAGGGAAACTTTTTGTAGAGTGGGGGAAGCTGGGTGAAAAGGTCGATTTGATCTTTCCATGCTTGCATGGTCCGTTTGGTGAGGATGGGACCATTCAGGGTTTGTGCGAACTGTTGAATGTTCCTTATGTTGGATGCGGGGTTCTTTCTTCCGCGGTCGGCATGGATAAATCAATCCAGAAGCGACTGTTTAATCAGCAAGGGTTGCCCGTGCTCGACAGTTACAGTTTTGAAAAGTGGAGTTGGAAGCTTCTCTCCGATGGCATTGTCGAAGACATCATGAAGCGATTTCCGTTTCCCGTTTTTGTGAAGCCTTGTCGGCTTGGCTCAAGCATTGGCATTAGCCGCGTCGATTCGCCAAAGGATCTTGAGAAAGGTTTGAACTTGGCTTTTCGACATGATTCCAAAGTCTTGATTGAGAAGGCAGTTGTCTCAGCGCGAGAGTTTGAAGTTTCGGTGATGGGAAACGAGCTCCCTGAAGTCTCTGAAGTTGGGGAAACCATCCCATCGAATGAATTCTTTGATTACGAAGCCAAGTATAAGAAGCCTTCTGGCAAACGCGTTCCGGCTGAGATTCCGGACAATGTTCGAAAGCAGATGCAGGTTTGGGCTGGGATGGCGTATTTGGCCCTTGATTGCAAAGGGTTTGCTCGTGTCGACTTTCTCGCAAAACCCGATCTCTCGGAGATCTACTTGGGAGAGATTAACACGATTCCAGGGCTGACCCCCACCAGTTTATTCTTAAAGCTTTGGGAAGCCAGCGGAAAGAAACCCGCGAATGTGATTGAACAATTGATCCAGCTTGCGCTTGATTTGCACAAAGAAAAAGTCCGCCCGTAACCACGTTCTTCAAGAGATCCTTTGATGGCTGTCCATCTTGGCCAGGATGAAGAGCTTCGAAATCTTTTTCAATGTCGCGTCAATGCGTGGGTTTGTTCCGATGAGTGCATCGACGAGCTGATGAATCTTTCTAAGCTTCGAGTAGGTGTCGTCATTTTTCCTAGAATACCACACTTTCGCCAAACAAGATTTTGAGCAAAATTGAGCCTTTGCTGATCGGGCCGTGAATGATTTTCCACACGCGATGCAAAGTGTCTGTCGGCGACGTGTACGAACCTGAACTCCTTTTTTGGAGAGTGCTGCTGCGGCTTGCGAAAGTTCCATGCTCTTATCGTAACCGATTACAATCCAAAAGTCAAGCCCAAATTTGGATTGTGACCGGTTATATTACTCGGTGGTCAGAACACAGAGCAACCTCGATCAATAAGGCTAACAACTCTTGTCTTCAAGGCGCGCACATTTTAGATTTCTCGAAAGATCTAAAATGTGCGCTTGCGGTTACCCCTTAATAATCCCAATCGGTTTCATGCGAGCCACTTTGGGAGAAATGCCGGAACCATGGGCCACCTCAACGACATCGACGATGTTCTTGTAGGCCAGAGGGGCTTCTTCGGTAACGGTTTCCCGACTTCTCGCCTTCAGAACAATTCCTTTGGAGGCTAATTCTTCAATGAGGTCCTGGTACTTGATTTCTCGTTTGGCTTGAGTCCGGCTTTTTTGCCGACCTGCGCCATGGCAAGTGGTTCCAAAGGTCTCTTCCATCGCTTTCTCACTTCCAACAAGCACGTAAGAAAAACGTCCCATGTCCCCTGGAACTGGAATCGGTTGTCCAATGTTCTTGTAATCGGTGGGAAGTTCAGGATGCCCAGCCGGGAAAGCGCGAACCGCCCCTTTTCGGTGGACACAAAGTTTCATTTTTTTCCCATTCACCTGATGCTCTTCAATTTTGGCGATGTTATGGCAGACATCGTAAATCACTTCGATTCCGATTTTCTTCGCACCAAGCCCAAAAATGTGCTCAAAGGTTTCTCGAGTCCAATGCGTGATGCATTGTCGATTTGCAAAAGCAAAGTTTGCGGCACTTGCCATGCCCCCAAGATAGTTTTGTCCTTCAGGCGACTCGACGGGAGTGCAGGCTAATTGTCGATCTGGAATATTAAGGCCATATTTCTGCAAGGCTTTCCCCATGGTGGCGATGTAGTCGGTGGCCACCTGATGGCCAAGGCCGCGTGAGCCGGTGTGGATGAGGATTGTAATTTGTCCAGGATAAAGTCCCATAGCCTGTGCCGCTTTTTCGTGGTAGATTTCATCCACCACCTGAACCTCCAAGAAATGATTGCCACTTCCTAAAGTCCCAAGCTGATCTTGGCCACGTCGAGCCGCCTCGTTGGAAACCATGTCAGGATTTGCGGAAGAAAGGAATCCACTTTCTTCCAAATGATCGAGGTCCTCTTTCCATCCGTAGCCGTGCTTAACAGCCCAGCTTGCTCCCTCAGTCATCACTTTTCGCATTTCTTCTTTGGAAAGTTTGATTTTTCCAGAAGATCCTACACCGGTAGGAACAGACAGGAAAAGCTGATCAATGAGCTCTCGAAGTTTGGGTTTAACCTCTTCGAATGTCAAACTCGTTCGGAGGAGACGAACACCACAGTTGATGTCAAATCCGACCCCTCCTGGAGAAACAACCCCATCCTCCACTCGGGTGGCGGCTACCCCTCCAATGGGGAAACCATAGCCCCAATGAATGTCCGGCATGGCTAACGAGGCTTTCACGATCCCCGGGAGCGTGGCTACATTCGCCACTTGTTCCAAGGCTTGGTCGTTCAGGAGGGCTTCCAAGAGTTTCCCCTCCGTGTAGATGATGCCGTCCACTCGCATGCCTGGCTTGTACTCCATCGGCAATTTCCATCGATAGGAGTCGATTTGTTCAAGTGGCAAAACATTTTTTTGCATAACAGGTCATCCTTCTCTTACACGTCAAAAATTACACGAAGCGTGCAATGTTCATTCTGGATCACTTGGACATCATGGTAAGTGGCTGCCTTGATGTAGGTATTGATTTTATGTTTGTCTTGTATTGGCTCACCAGCAACCTTGGCCAAGAGTTTTGTCGGCTTCAATTCAAGAATTTCGAAATGACTGAAAAGCACCTTCTCTGTGTCATAAAGATAAAGAAGCCTATTAAGCCAGCTGATGAGAAGATCGGCAAGAGAGTCTGCCTCCACTTCAATCGAGAATGGTTGGAGTGGCGAAACGGGAGTGTCGACGTGAGCGATGATCGAAAACATCCCTTTGGCTGCATTCACAAAGGCTTCCTCAAGATTGGGTCCGCTTGCAAGAAGCCCAATGTCGGCCGTGTGATCAAGAATGGTGAAACCCGATACCGGGACTTTCATCAGGGTTAGGGCAAGTCGTAAGAGACAAGCTCCAGGTGCGTTTTCGATTGACCTCCCGGGGTTTTCGAGTTCCAGTCAAGGGCGACGGCACCGACCACTGGATCGAGCCAAAAGGATCCAGTTCCCTTTTTCGGTCCTTTAAAATCGATGAGATAGGTCGGGAAAGTGCCCGCAGGAACCGTGGTGTTGGTTTGACTTCTAACGATGAAAGTTACTTTGTCACCATCAAAGGTCGTGTTCCATTTTTTCCCAACAATGACTTCTGCCGGAAGCCAGAATTCTCCAGTTAAGGGGTTCAGAAGTCCTTGGGGAGCTGTCACGAATTGACCTTTCCAAATCGGCTCCGTTTCTTCCACGAGGGTTAGTTCGAGAGGAGCGGTATGCTTGGGTGAAAGCTTTCGGCAATGAAGCTGAAAGGTGAGGGCAGGCATCGATTGTTGTTGTTTTCCAAGCTGATAAGTAACCGTTCCTTGATACGTCCAAGTATTTCCGTCATTTAAAGGAAAACCAAGCTCTACCTTTGTCCCTCCACATCCGGAGACAAAAAGGGCACTAACGAGTAAGGTTGTGAGCCAAAGCGTAAACTTTGTTTTTTGAGATGTCATATTTTTTTGCAATTTCACGAGAGGCTTCTCGGATCGAAACACCCTTTTCTACCAAGGCTTCAATTTCCTGTTTTAGTTGCCCTGGTTCGATTTCCTCTGGCGCTTCTTCGCCGGCAATAACCAGTGTGATTTCTCCCTTCGGAGGACGTTCCTCGACTTTCTTCACGATGAGAGAAAGTGTTCCTCCAATGACTTCTTCATGAATCTTAGTGAGCTCGCGTACTAAGGCGGCAGGGCGGTCACCGAGCACCTCCAAACAATCCTTTAAGCTTTCGAGAATTCGATGGGGAGCTTCATAGAAAACCAAAGTTGCAGGGAATGACTTGACTTGTTTTAACATCGTCTTTCTTGCTTTGGACTTGGAAGAAAGAAACCCAGCAAAAAAGAATTGGTTCGTTGGAAGGCCTGAAGCCACGAGGGCGGTGACACACGCGGACGGTCCTGGAAGCGAAACTACGGACAACCCTTCCTCGTAGCATCTTCTGACAAGCTTGAATCCAGGATCACTCACAAGCGGGGTGCCCGCGGAAGAAACAAGAGCAATTGATTTTCCTTGGTTTAGTTTTTCAATCAGTTTTTCTTCCTTGGCTTCAGAGGACCCGGAATCATAATAGCTGACCATTGGTTTATGGATGTCAAAGTGATGAAGTAGTTTCTGGGTGTGTTGGGTGTTCTCAGCGGCAATGAGGTCAACTTCTTTCAGAACACGCAAAACCCTCAAGGTAATGTCTTCCAAATTTCCAAGAGGGGTTGGGCAAACAAAAAGGGTTCCGCGTTGAGCCACTTGACTCACTGGAGTTAGACGCGAGCTTCAGAAGGGAAAAGCCACTTATCAAGCGCTCGGGTGTAGTGGGCAATTTCCTGGTCGGTAAAGAAGACGGCGATCTCTCGCTTCGCAGACTCCGCAGAATCGGATCCGTGAATCAAATTGTTTTGAATCGAGATTCCGAGATCTCCCCGAATGGTTCCCGGTTCGGCTTCGGCACAATTCGTGGAGCCCATAAGTTTTCGGATTTGTTGAATCACGCTTGGACCTTCTGCCACCATCGCCACAATGGGGGAGGCAGTAATGAAATCAACGAGTCCCCCAAAAAATGGTTTTTCTTTGTGAGGAGAATAAAGCTCTTCGGCTTTCTTCCGATTGAGATGCACCATCTTTATCGCCACGAGCTTTATCCCTTTTTCTTCAATTCGAGTCATGATTCGCCCGATGTAGCCACGTTCAACAGCATCCGGTTTGATGAGTACGAGCATCTTATCCATGCTGGAATGGTTCGAATAGAAAAGCGCTCATTCCTCCAACGTCATTCTAAGAAGCAGCTAACCTTCTCGAGATAACCGGAGACAGATCAATTTTTGCTTGAGTTCTTCAATCACCAAGTCCCAGAGAAAAGTTTTGGCACTTTCTCTTCCGGCGATTCGAAGTCTCTCGCCCAGGGAAGGTTCTTTAGCCAGCGATGCAAGATACGTGGTGAGCTCGGAGGGATCGTCACTTTCCACCATGAGGGCATTGTGGAAATTCTTGGCATAATCTTCGCCGGTATTCCCGGTTATCGCCACTCCGCCACAAGCCATGACCTCGAGGCCAACCAAGCCAAAAGGTTCGTGTCGGCTGTTGGCTAGAACCGCATCCACCCCTCGATAGATCACGCGTTGCATTTCTTCAGAAATGTGAAATCGTAAATCAGCAATATCGGCTTTCGGATTCTCTTTCAGTGCTTGGAGTAAAAGTGGAAGAGGCGCTTCCTTGGGAAGCTTTATGGAGGCGATTTCAAGCCCGAGTGTCCAGGCGATTTGTCGCACTTCTTCCCCGTGTGACTCCATGCCGCCTCGCATGAGAAGCTTAGGGCGATAGCCAAGTCGCTTCAGCATGGCCATGCTTTGAATCGCCATGACCCACCGCTTATCGGGATCGAATCGACCGACCTTGGCCAGAAGAAGATCGCACGAAAAAGCTTTCGAGAGCTCGCGACTTTTTTCCAAGGGGATAGGGCTGAGCCATCGCTTCGGGATCCCGTTTGGGATGACCCATGATGGGACGTGATGGCGCCAGAGCATTTCTTGCTTCATGTATCGGCTGACGGTTGTGAGGGTTGCATGTTTTTGAAGCGCATACCAGTTGATCCGGTGGAAACCAAACGTGTTGTTGGCATTCCAAAGAAAAAATGTACGATTCTGCTGGTTGGCTCCTGCAACCAATTGAGAAAGGGCGATGGTGGTGTTCGCCATGTGCCATTCTTCACTCAGGATCACGACATTCTTTCTTGGTTGTGCCAGGAGAACATGTTGCATGACCCACGGGGGCAAGCTCCTCTCAAAATCTAAGCATTTCCCCTCCTCCCCATCGTAAACACCCAGCGGATGATACCGGCTGATCCATTGGCACCAGCGATGATAGGTCAATCGACCAGAAACCAATTTCTCCACTCCGGGCAGCTTGGGATCTCCAGCAAAAAAAAGATGGGTTTCGTACCCTCCTTCCGCTAACGCACGCGAGAGCTCACTCATTCGAACTCCAAGGCCTCCGGCTTGGCTGTAAAGGTCCGGACCTTCCATAGAAAGCAAGATAAATAAAGTGTTGGAGGGTGCGAATTCGGGGAGAGGGTGCCGGGTTGCCTCTTTGTAACGCGAGGTGATTCGCTTGTGTGTTCGCTTAAGCGGTGACACGGCTTCCTGGTTTTGTCACTGGCTTGCCTTGCTGGCACAAAGAGCAAGTTTCTTGGGTGGCCGTTTCGAGTTTCAGTTTAAGAAGTGAGTACGTTGGATAAGTAAGGGGCTTGCCTCCTCGATCAACCAACGCGGTTATTCCCATGACCTTGACTTCTCGAGATTCCAAATAGCGGGCTACCTCAAGTGCGGATCCCCCGGTGGTGAGGACATCTTCGGCAATCAATGCTTTGCTTCCAGTTGGGATCTCAAATCCTCGACGTAAGGTCATGGCTCCACTCACCCGTTCAGTAAACGCATTTCGTACTTTCAGTTCTCGAGCCAACGCGTAAGCAAAAAGGATTCCACCCATCGCAGGCCCAATGACCCAGTCCACTTGAAGTGAAGCGACTCGAGCCGCTAAATCTTTAACCAGTTTTTCTGCAACTTGTGGATTTTCGAAAAGCCGCGCACACTGCACGTATTGACCGCTGTGGAGACCGGAGCTTAAGAGAAAATGTCCTTCTAAGAAGGCACCAGAATCTCGAAAGACTTTGAGGACCTCGTCTTGGTTCATCACTTTCTGCGGTTTCTTCTACGGATGCTTAACCCACTCATCTTTTCCCGTCATGAGCAATGGGGAAGTTCAGTTTTAGGCCGCGAGCCTCTGACCGTAGGGGGCACTGTAAAGAATTGGCTCTTCTTCTGGAGGCTTACGGTCTTTTCCCATCAGATGCTGGGTGTAAGCATGCTTGTTGCTCCAGGGGGGTGGAAGTGGATACGGTTTGTCCGAGCTGATATAACCGGGGCGCCAGCTATCTGCCGTGTCCGCGAGGAAGCTTGTTGGGGCATCCAGATCGACCCAATCCTGACGAAGGTCATACTTCGCGACACTCCGGTTAAACCGGCGAATGGCTTTGCCCGAAGCTCGCTCCCAGTCCCATCGCCGCATGTTTATTTCGGTGTTGAAGCGATCGGCCTCATTATCCTTTAGCTGGAATTTAAACTCCTCTTCCGTCATATTATCAGGATATTTTGGTGAACGTCCCTTGTAATCTACTGCATCTTTTGGACAAAGTCGTTGCAAGCGAGGTAATTCCATGGGGAGTGTGCTAGCGAGTCGACCCACAAAATGACCTGCCTTAAGGCAGTCGACGTCTGCTTTCACCACCATCTCATATCGGTCAAACATGTTGAACATGATCAAAGTAACTCCAACATAGCTCTGGGATACTTTGTCAAGTCCCACCCCGATACAACTGATGGGAACGAAATTACGTTGAAGCGCATTGTTAACGGTGGCTACGATCTCTTCTGGCGTCAAGGGGCCGTTTTTCTTGAATTTGGCTAGGATTGCTTCTGCAACCAACTTTTCTATTTGGTGGTAGATTCCGTCAGCCGCCATCTTAATCTTGTTCTGGGTGTCTTGCTCGATGTTACTGTAGAGTCGCTCGTGTCTCTGGAAGGCAGTCGGTTTTGTTTTGCCATCTCCGAAAAAGATTTCCATGCACTCATTGTGGCTCCTTATAAGTTCTTCATAAGGGGTGGATTCCATTCGCTTCACACGCAGAGCACCTTCGAAGCGATCGAGTACATGCTCTGTCCGGGGCTCGGCTTGAATTGCTGGAATCCGTTTTGGCAATATTCGACCACCGCCTGCTTGCGCTACCGGCGCCCAGGATGATTTACCTTCATTGACTTCTCCGACTAGTTTTAGGGGCATGTTAGCCTCGGAGTTCAATCCGCCTGAAAAACATCAACCACCGCCGCCAGAACGGGCCCGAATATTTTCCATAGCAATTCGTCTTTCTTCCCTGTTCCAGTCAGCAAACAGTTGTTCCCAGCCTTTTCTCATGCTGAGTAAGGAACTTACAAGGAGCTGGCCAATGTCTTGTCCCCATTGAACGAACGACAAGTACTTTTCAATTTCCCACTTCTTCTGCATCAAGAACGTGTTGATACCCGCCTTGGCGACTTCGATTTGGATCTGGGCCAAAACGTTTAAGAAGAGGTTGTCTTTAATCTTATCCTGTACATCGACGTTGGCAAGCAGATCCGCGACCGGGTCACCTGTCCCCTTGCTCGTTGGATTTTCCTTTGGCATCCCTTCACGTACGATCTTTTCCCCACCCTTGCCAAAAAATGGAACTTCATGCAACGGGAACTCTTGGGTCTCGCCTCGCGTTGGCACTGTCTGTTGTGTTCCTTGTGGCGCCGCTCTGTGTTGAGTCCCTTGCGGTGTTGCTAGAGCCACAGTGGATGCAGCGAGAGCAGGCACAGCTAGACGCCTTAACATTCTCCTGATTCTTTTCCAGTCATCCGGAGTGAGAGTAGTGTCCGGACGGGGTTTCGGTGTTGGAATGTCAGATTCTGCGGTGCCGCCTGTCTCGCCCTGAGGTCCAGTACTACCTTCGACCGGAGTGCCGGCTCCCGATGGATTCGTTTTCTCAACTGTCATTTCGATCATTCCTCCAGATTGGTTTTTCTTAAGTCACTAATCTTCTTTAATAATACCCATTTTACTTGCGATAGTTCCGGCCCGTTTGCTTGGCGTCTGTTCAAGCCACCCCATGTTAATGGCATTGTTAAGGGCGACTACAGCAAAATCTGGTGATTGAACACTCGAAACTGTTGCCATGACGAAATTCACCCCATTGAAATTTTAAGCTTAAAACAAGTATACCAAGGATTAAGAAGAGAGGGAATAGGCTAAACGGGAAGAATTGTTAACGTTTAATGAACTTCTCGAAAAGCTGCAAAGTTCCTCTGCTTAATCCATTTTTAACCTTCCCTTTATTTGCCCTTAGTGGATCTTGCTTTCAATTTCGGTTAGACTTAATGTTGAGAAATACGTGTGTCGTCATTTCTAATGAAAGGAGCTAATTGAGTATGCAAGCAGTAAGCGTAATTCGTGGAGGGGTAGGGGCTAGAAATCCATTTCTTGGAGTTGCAGCCGCAGACGAGAATGGAAGAGCACCCAGTGCAGCTCGCCACGTTGGCGGTAATTTTGCAGCAGCAGAAATGAACATGAATGGCGATGGGACAGGGCTTACAAGCCAGACCCGCAATGCAAACACCCGTTTTAGTCCAGTGTGGGTCACTCCAGTCGCGAACCCTTCAAACCGGGGCGATTCGGCAGTACGCCACGATCCAGAATGGTCAACGCAAGCTTTTCGATTCGAGCAAAGGCTTCCAGGGTCTAGACCTTCCTCGAAAGAGTCATTGGCTGATGCTGAGAGGCGAGCCTGGGCACTGGTTTCCAAGATTGATCTCAGACAATATTGGCGGGGATGGTCATCATCCATTTCCAGGACTGGATCTATCAAAGTTGTCTAATAATAAGTCGATGCATTAACCAGTTCTTAACTGGAGAAGCTAGACGGAGCTGTACAGCAGTGGACAGCTCCGTTTTTATTACTGATTATGATTCTGACACTAAGCTGGAACACCAATAGACGATCTCAGGCCGCTTCCTATTGAACAAGTTGAACAAACCGGGCTTCCCAGCAATGACAAGTGCGACTTCGGGAAGTTTTGGCAAATTCTTTAGAACGGGAACCATCGGATAAAATCGAGAGGAAATGAATTTACTGAACGGCAGGAGTTGCAAGACCTCTGCCAAGCTTCTGAACCCACTCGGCTGTCCCTTTAACCCATTCTGCCGTCAAGCTACCTAAATCTCCAACGATCTGTTTTGCAGTGCTTCCCACCAAGGTCATGATGTGAGCCGCGTGAGTCGGAATGAGTGTGATCATTTCCCACATGTTTCTGTTCATCCCAAGCGCTGCCTGTACGCCTATCTGTTGCTTGAACACGTTAGCTTGTGATTCCGCTGAACCCAAAGCCACGTCTTGAATCCCTTTGGAGATCTTGCCGTAACCCTCCAGTCCTTCGCCTGGGCCTAAGTTGCCTATTACTTCTTGGGCTTTTGCTAGATCCTCGGCCCCCAGCATTTGACCGGAAACGGGTTGCTTTTTTCCCTGCTTTTCTGCGGCTTTTCGAACCGCATCGTCAAACATCCTTTCCAGGTCGTCCAGCTTAACCGCATCCTTCAATTGTGCTTGCAATATTCTCATGAAATCTTTCTTGTAATGCGTGGGTAATTTTTGGTCGTCAACCAGGGTAGATTTATTTTGCAAAAATGTGGCCAAAGCCTGTTGAAGTGCATTTTCAATAAACACTGGCTTTGGATCCAGAAACAAATAGGCGAACGCAACACCAAGCTGTTCTCTTGCTTCGGCTATCTTGCTCTTGATGTACTGAGCGGTATAATCAAAAGTTTCTTGTGGCAGAGGTTCCGCCTCGACTTTATGTTCAGCACCGGCACCTGTATGGTGCGCAGCGTTTTGCCCTCTTTGACCGACTTGTTCGGCACTGTCCACCATTGAAGCATGTAAGGTGTCGGCAGCTCGAGCACGAGAATCATCGATATTCCCCTGATTTGCTGAGGCATCGTGTGGAGTTAATTTTGGCTGTTTTGGATCATTGATCGGACCAACGCTACTCATGAGTTCTCCTTCTCTCGTTTTCTGTTCTATTTCTATTATATACCTTGGACCCACACCCCTGACTAGAGCCCGACATGAAAACAATGTTAACTCTTTGTTAAATTTGGCCAGAGATCGAAAGCTTATTAAAGCTGATTTACGAAGAAAAGCCAGAACCTCCGAAATCGTCCCGAGGGGAGCCTCTTTTTTCGGGAGCTCCCCGTCTCCGGAGCACGGCTTCGACGTCTGGGTGTTGATTCTGAATCGCCAGTGCCAGAGGAAAGTTACCATTCGTGTCCTCGAGTCCATGACTCGCGTTGTGGTCGAGAAGCACTCCCGCGATTTCAGAGAATCCGTTTTGGGCGGCACAATGCAAAGCAGTCATACCAGCCCGGTTTTGATGATTTATACTGACTCCTTTTGCAAAAATGGCAGTGAAATCATCGGAAGCCGCACCCCGGGCCACCAGCATCTTTACCGCATTTAATTTGCCGTTCCATGCAGCCAAGATGAGAGGCGAGTTAAGCTCTGTATCTTCAGCATTCAGCTTTGCTCCAAGTTGCAATAATGACTTGATAACATGCTCATGCCCGCGTGCTGAAGCGGCACACAGAGGAGTCCAACCGCGTTCGTCGCGAGCTTCGACATCAGCGCCGCTGGCTAAGGCGGCAATCAGGTTCTGACCATCGCCGCTTTTAGCTGCCTCCAGCAGCCTTCGATCAAGCGTATTCGCTCGTTCTTGTAAAAGCCGAATAATTCTCTCGTCTGTGGCAACCCTTAGGGGTGTAATCCCTTGAAAACCCGTCATTCTTGGGTTTGCCCCTCCTTCGAGAAGAACCTCCGTGACAGAAACGTGTCCTTCGGTAGCAGCAATGATAAGTGCGGTGTTGCCCCACTTGTTCCAGGCATTAACATTGGCGTTGTGCTGAAGGAGAGAACGAACAACTTCGGTGTGTTCATGACAGACGGCAACGATAAGCGCGGTATTCCCAGACTGGTTTTTGGCATCAACTTTGGCGCCATACTGAAGAAGAGAATGGACAACCTCAGTATGCCCTCCCGAAGAGGCAAGGATAAGAGGGGTATTGCCATACTGATCCAGGGCATTCACACTTGCATTATGCTGCAGGAGAGAACGGACAACCTCAGCATGTCCTTTGCCAGACGCAACGATTAGCGGTACTTCCCCATACTGGTTTTGGACATTAGCATCCGCGTTATGTTCAAGGAGACAACAGACAACCTTAGCATACCCTTTGAAAGTGGCAAACTGAAGCGCCGTGTTGCCGATCGTTTCTTGGGCATTCGGATCTGCTTTATGTTCAAGGAGAGAACGAACAACTTCGGTGTGTCCTTTCCAAGCCGCCAGAATCAGCGGAGTGTTTTGTAGTTTATCTCGAGCATCAACAAAGGCTCCTGAAAGCAAAGCAACATGAAGTTCAACCAGATCCCCTTTTTTGGCAGCATTCAGCAATGACTTATTGTTTTTCGGGGTCGGTCCAATTTCAGCTTTCGCGTCTGCGCGCCGAATTTGTGCTAGGGCGTCCAGGAACAAGTTTCCCTTTTTACGAGGAGGCCCTCCGGAGGAGCTTGTAGGATGAAAATGGATCTTCAAGTCTTGGTTCCCCCTAAGTGATGACTGCGCACATGATGAGTATACCCACAGTTAGGATTGGACAAGTATGAACAAAATGTAAATAGTTCGGCAAGGGCGGTCTTGTTAGAATGATTGTGTGGCACGTGCTATGATTTTTTCGTTTCTTCGATTGAGCCAAGAATCGAGAGGAGGGATTGCTTTGGATCTGGAGCTTCCAGAATCGGTCGACCGATGACCAGGTAATCGGCCCCAGCTTTCAGAGCGTCGAGGGGGGAAAGGGTCCGTTCCTGATCATCCTTTGATGATTCAGGAAGACGTATTCCGGGAGTGACTAGGATAAACTTCGGGCCCAGTTTTGCGCGAAGCATGGCGGTTTCTTGAGGAGAAGCCACCACACCATTTAAACCCACTTGCTTGGCCATTTGCGCCAGCAGACCCACCTGCTCTTTGGGGGAACGGCCAACCCCCATTTGGTTAAGATCCTCGCCATTCAAACTTGTCAAGACCGTAATTCCGACCAAGAATGGATTTCCTTCTGCTTCTCCAAGGGCTTCTCTCAGCATTCTCTCTCCCCCCAAAAGATGAACTGAGAGCATCCAAACCCCAAGTTTTTTGGCCCCTTTGACCCCTAAGCGAACCGTGTTTGGGATGTCGTGAAGTTTCAGATCCAGAAATACACGATAGCCTTTCTTGTGGAGTTTTTCGATCAATTTTGGGCCTTCTTGAATGAAGAGTCCTGGACCGACTTTGACGTTATGAATAAGGCCTTCAAGAGGAGGGAGGAGTTTAAAGGCTGTTTTGGAATCGGGTGTATCTAAAGCCAGGATAAGCTTGTCCTTATTATTCTGCACGCGGCTAGTTTCGGGAAAAATTGAATGCTTCCTCGTCCCAACTTGACGCTATCTCTCGAAACGGCTGCGGAAATTTAAGATCCCAGAATATCGGCCCAAGATTTAGAGGCCTGACGATAGAGAGTCATTTCCTTGGCTGCTGCGGCCGTTTGGGTGTATTTCTGACTGGCAATGGCCAATGCCGTGGTCGCCTTGGCATCAGTCTGTAACTTGTACTGGGTGGCCATTCTTGCGGTTTTGATTGTCTGCGCTGATTGTTGTTGGCCTGCAATCAGAGACTCGGTGGCTGCACTTGAAGCATAAGCAGAAGCAGCCTGAACTCCTGTGCTTCCGAAAAGCCCTCCACCAATTCCTAAGAGGCTTGTTAGAATTCCGCCCATGGTGCGTGGACCTCCTTCATGCGTTTAACAGCTGTACAAATTGTTTTCATTTTATTAACAATATCACGTCCTGAATGGGTTTCGTAAAGGGGGAATTGTAAATAAGATGTGAAGCATTCGTTAACAATTTGTAAAGTTTTTGACGGGAATATGTTCTAGGAAAATAGATGACAGGTCAAGAAAGAGGAAGCCTTCGGAGAAAAACAAAAAAGCACCTATAACCCCCTCCTCTCGAGATGGCAGAGAAGAATCTAGCTCTACAAGCTCACCGGAGTATGCTTAGCTCTCCAAGATGAACTTTGGGCAGAGGTTATACAGCGCTTGTGGTGTTTCCTTGATTGACTTTTTCGTTACCTTTTGCGGTCATTTGCGTAACCTGTCCAAGTGACCCCAAATACTCTTGCATCGTAGTAGCCTGCACTTGTGCGGCCAATGATGTTCGATCGGAAATCCCCTTTTGGGCTGTCGTGGCCGTACCGAGTTGAGCTGTTAATCCTGATTCTAACATCCCCGCGATAGTCGAATTCGTTGCCTGTTGGGTTGCAAAACCCATGGCGGCTAGGACATTCGGATCTACGCCGATGCCTGCTCCAATTGGTGGTGTCATTTTTAAAACCTCCTTCTTGAATTCATCTTTGCTTCGATTGCCTACCGTATATATCACGACAGAAACCCGCTTGTAAAGCTCCTGGCATTAACAAATTGAGTCATAATTGTTAACCTTTTGTAAACTGACAATCAAGTCAGGGGCTTTGCCATTTGGTAGCGTTCGATTTGAAACCCCCATTTCTCAGCAATAGCGAGGGAGGCTTTATTGCTGACCGTAATCATCCCAGTGAGATAGTCGTCATTGTTTTCTCTAGCTAGTTCTTCTGCTTTTCCGAGAAGAAGCTTCCAAAGCACCTTTCCCCGATACCTTGGAGAGATTCCCATATCTGAAACCACCGTTTGTTTTTCACCTGTGCTTGCCTCTAGTTGGTTCACCAACAGAAAAAGATAGCCGACGATTTTTCGGTTAGACGTGTCTTCGAGAAGAAGAAGCTTAAAAGAGCTGGCCGTCGACCACACCCTTTTTAGCTCAGCCAAGACAAGGTCGACCATCGCGTTAATCGAGGCTGGGGCTATTTTGCGGGTCTCCGGGACACTCGCCAAGGCGCATTCTTGAACCAGCTCGCGAATAAGAGGAAGGTCAGCAAGGGTACCCAGACGCACTTGAAATTTCATTATTGTAGCCTGAAGACGACAGGGAAGGTGATTCGGGAATCCGCCGCGGCCCCGTTCTGGACGGCGGGTGCAAAGCGCCAACACTGCCGCACGTTTTGAACCGCGGCCTCGTCCAGGGCTGAGTTCCCCGAGCTTTGGGCGACCTGTACCCCGAGGACTTCTCCCCGTTTTCCAACCGTTACCACCAACACGACCGTCCCTTCAATGCCTTGATCTCGCTCCGAGTCAGGATACGGGGGCTGACAGCGGGCGAGAACCGCCGGATCTTTTCGGTCAGGGAGCACCAGCCTCGGATGGGAGATGGGGGGGGGAATCTTGACTTTTTCAGTGTTCTCGATAGGCCCTTTCCCTTCCGGAGTTCCTTCAGGATTTCCAATCTTGGTTCCCCCTTTCGGTTCGTCGATTTGTGCAAGGTTTGATTTGCTTTCCGCGGTCTTATCTTCTGCAGGCTTCTGGTGAAACTTGACTTGCTCAACATGAAGCAAGGGGGCCACGGCTTTTGAATGCGATTCAGCTACTCTCGGTTTCAGCTTCGGAAGCGGTGGGGGTTTTAGCTTTGGTTTGGCCGGAGGGGGCAATTCCTTGATCAGGTGAACACTGATGAGCGAGCTCTTTTTTGGTAGAAACGCTTTTCCGTAGCGGAGAACGAAGGCATAGATAAGCGCATGAGCAAAGAGGGCCATGATAAGAAAAGCAAAAAGATGGCCTTCCCAAACCCGCTTTGGTTTTGGGATAAGCAGGCTGTCGTTTGCCCCCGCGTACGCTTCCATTTACACCCTTACCTCGATTCCACCGGCGCGGCGAAAGAAATGTCGTCAAGACTTGCGGTCTTTGCTGAATCCATGACCTCGATAACCACCCCGTAAGGGACTGCTTGGTCGATTCGCATCACTATTTCAGTCGTATTTTTCTTCAAATGTTCTTGGTAGAGGTAGTTGGGGAGGATGTCTAGGTTGATGAGCTTTGAGCCGACAAAAACGGCGTGCTTTTCAGAGGCCCATGCTGGAATGGTGACCGTGACCCCTTTGTAGTGGCTTTTTTTAAATTGCTTGGGGCTTCCCTTGGGAAGTCGAAAGTTAAACCCAAAGACCCCTGCGGCTGCTGCAATCAGAAAAATAATGAGGAGAACCAAAAGAACATCGGTGAGTGGCGTGATGTTGATTTCTGCCATCACCTCTTCTTCTGGAAGTTTCCCGAAACGCCGCCGGTGCCGAAGTCCAGCCATGGCTAAAGGATTTAGTTCCCTTTTTCTGACTTTTGCGGAAGTCCGAGATCCGCAGGAAACTGCAATCCGGCTTGTTTGAAGAACAAGAGTTCGCCCAAGCGAGCGGCGTAATCTGAAATTTCTCCAATCATCCGTTTGATTCTTGATTTAAAGAAGTTAAAAGCCACAACCGCAAGAATGGCCACAAAAAGTCCCCCCGCGGTGGTCACCAAGGCTTCGGCAACACCCGCCCCTACCGTTTCGATTCCTGTTTTCCCATGTTTGGCAATGTCATTAAAGGCTTGGATGATTCCAAGAACCGTTCCGAAAAGTCCGACAAACGGGGCAATCACGGCAATCGTGCCAAGAATCGAGAGGTTGGCTTCAAGCACGCGAGTGGAATCAGAAATGCCAACGCTCATCGCGTCCAGAATGTCTTCGCGGCTGCAATGGGAACGAAAAAGACCAATCTTAAACACTTGCGCCAGGAGCCATTTTCGTTTGTCACAAAACTGGATGGCGTCATCCAGCCGATCATGAGAAACAAAAACCGCGGTTTGCTTTAAGAGCCATTCCCCATCAATGCCACATCGAATGACCACGTACAGACGTTCCAGGCAAATGGCTACCACAATGATTGAACAAGCGATGAGGGCATAAACCACAAACGTCCCCCCAATGTCCATGTATTGCATGAGTGCTTCTAAATTCATGGTCTTTCTAACCTCCTTCAGGTGTCATGTTCGGATCCAGAATTCTCAAGTAACCTCGTACCTTATCGGCTTTAGCGTGATTGTTTTGTTTTTCGTAAAGTGAGAGAGCGGATTCCCATTCTTGTTTGGCCTTGGCGTAATCTGATTTGTGGTAATAAAGATTTCCGAGTTGCTCGTGGGGTTCTGCAAGTGAGGGATCCAAGGAGGCTACTTTTTGGTAGGCCGGAATCGCCTTGTCGATCATTCTTGAATTTTCATACGTTTCAGCCAGTGAGAGAAGAATGGTGGTGTTTTCGGAAGCAACAGACGAGGCTTTAAGAAGCGCATTGAGGCCTTCCTTTTGATTTCCAGCATGGATGAACGCGATTCCCAGGCCTAAGTAGGCGTAAGCAAGCGGATCAGGGGAAGCAGGGGCTGATTGAAAAAGAAGAAGGGCGTTTTGAAAGGAAGAGATTGCCTCCGCAAAGTTTTTTTCTTTGAGGTAGGACCAACCCAAGGTCGAATGAGCTGCCGCGTTTTTTGGATCGAGCTTAATTCCCTTTTCTAACGCGTCGATGGCTTCCTTCGTCTTTCCAGCGTTTGAAAGGGCTGCTCCGAGGTTGGCGTAGAGGCTTGCATTTTCGGGAAGAAGCTTAATGGTTTCTTGATACACCTCCACTGACTTTTCGTAGTCCTGACCTTCATAATAAAGAAATCCAAGATTTTGCAGCACGGCCACATTGTGTGGATCGAGCTTTCTTGCTTTTTCTAGGTAAGGAAGCGCTTCCTTGCTGTGTTTTAAATCGAGCAACAAATTTCCGATGGCTTCATTAAGCGACAGGTCCTCAGGGTTTGTCTCCAAGCTTTTCTTATAGTAAGGAAGCGCTTCTTCTCGTTCGCCCAAGAGCAAATAAGATTTGGCTAATCCGGCATTGGCACGGGGCTCGTTGGGGGAAAGTAGAACCGCTTCTTGATAATCTTCTTTAGCCAGAGGGAATTCTTTCATCTCGAGCTCGGCATCTCCCAAAAGAATCCAACCACTGGAATTTTTCGGGTCGAGCTTCGTGAGTTGGAGATACGCCTTTTTGGCTTCAGCCCAACGCTCTTCCTTCATGAATTGTTCTCCAAGCTTTTCTTGTTCCAGCACTCGAGCGTGGATAGTCTGGGGAGAAGACTTCTTTGCTGAAAACGTGAAAATGGGGGTGAAAGAAATTAAGAAAGCAAACAAGAGGTAAGTCAAGGCTTTACGATCGGTTTTGTTTTGCATTTTCTTTCTCTTTTTTTACTTCTTCTAACGGTTTTGTGGCGAGGGAGATATCGGTAAATCCGGCTAGCTTGGCACTGTCCATCACACCGGCGACAATCCCGTAGGGTGCATCCTTGTCGCACTTGATGATGATCTTGTGGGGGTGTTTTCCGTCTGCATCAAGCGGGAATTCTTTGGCCAGCTTTTCAAGATAGGCTTCGAGGTTCGTGAATTCAACGGGCTTTGCTCCTACAAAAATGCCTTTGTCTCTTCCGATGGAAACCACCAGGTCTGTTTCGTTTGCTTTGTCTTTGTAGTGGGTGGTGGGAATTTTAATTCGGTCTCTTTGAATGGCTCCCGCCGTAATCATGAAAATGATCAGAAGGACAAGCAGGACATCGGTTAACGGAGTAATATTGATGGAAGCCATCAAATCGTCATTTTGATCTTGGGAAATGGCCACAGTGTTTAGTTCGAATCGTGATCTCCCTTTCCTTCACACAGGACATGGTGCAAGTCTGGAAGAACTTGGCAGTAGCTTGGACCATTTTTCTGTTGCTTTCTTTAGCGATCCCCCAGTGGCGAGCTGGGTTTTGTCTGAATTGCTTAATTCCGGGCTTCGTGTTTCTTCGGTGGTGACTTTAGCTCCCAAGACAACACGTCATAGTTTTCCCCAAGACTTGAAGCGGCTGGCTGATGGAAAAGGAGTCCCCCTCTTTAATCCCGATACGCTTCATTCCGCTGAATTTCAGCAGGCGTTCAAAAAGACAAAACCTTCCGTGATTGCCGCCATGAGTTTCTTGAGGAAAGTTCCTCCGGAAATTCTACAAATGGCCCCCCTTGGCGGAATTAACTGGCATCCGGCTCTCTTGCCCCGCTATCGAGGTTCATTTCCTTATTTTTGGATCATTTTGAATCAGGACAAAGAAACGGGTGTTACGATTCATGAAATGACCAATGAGTTTGATGCGGGGGACATTCACTACGTTCAGAAGATTCCGGTGGATTCTCAAGAAACGGCCGGAACACTGACACTGAAATGTGCATCGGTTGGAATCCAGTTGCTGCTTCAAACATTACGCGAACTCGCCGCAGGGAAGTCCCTTCCAAGAGCTCCACAGGACCCTTCTTTAGCGACCTATGGCCTGATTCCTGACGCATCGGTTCTCGAAATCAATTGGGATGAAAAGGCCATGAACATCCTGGCTCTTATTCGTGCTGGCTCCCCTTTCTTGGGAGCGATGACGATTTTTAGAAATCTTATCTTGCGAATTTGGTCAGCTCGACTCTCAAGACCCAATGACGAAGGAGCAAAGCCTGGAACCTTGATTGTTTCCCGCGGACGAGCGGATGTGGCCACCCAAGATTACTTCATTACCCTCGAAACGGTGCAGCTCGAGCTCTTGCGCTTTTATTCAGGACAGGAGTTCTTACAGATTGCAGGACTTGTCGATGGAGAGATTCTCGGGAGGCCCTAGGGCTGGTAGGAAGTGTTCCTACAAGTGAGGAACATAAAACCACTCATCATGGAAGAAACCCTGAAAACCACCTCACTGTTTGGTCAGCACCAGAAAGAAAATGCCAAGCTAATCCCTTTTGCTGGCTGGCAAATGCCGCTGGAATATCGAGGCATTCTTGAGGAACACCGGACGGTTCGAAAAAAGCTTGGTCTTTTTGATTTGTCACACATGGGGGAACTTGAGATTTCAGGAGAGGGAGCTTTAGATTTCCTCTCGGAGATGATCACCGGAAACCTCACCTTGGTCAAACCGGGCCAAGCGCTGTATTCGGTGATGTGTCGTGACGATGGTGGAATCTTGGATGATCTCGTTGTTTATCGAATGGAAAACAAGTTCATGTTGGTGGTGAATGCTTCCAACACCGACAAAATTTCGAAATGGTTGGAGGAACATCTTCCTCCCGATGTTTCAGTCAAGAATCGAACGGATGAGATTGCGCTTCTTTCCATTCAAGGAGCACCTGCTGAAACTTTCCTTCAACACTTTTGTCCCGACAAATTGTCAGCGCTGTCTTACTATCATTTTATCCAATCCAGTGTTTTTGAAATACCCGCAATCATTTCGCGCACCGGCTACACCGGAGAGGATGGATTCGAGCTTTACGTGGAGGCGAAACAGGCGCCCCTGTTATGGGAAAAGATTCGAGAAAGAGAAATCCCACCGATCGGTCTTGGTGCGAGAGATACTCTGAGATTGGAAGCCACCTATTTGTTGTACGGAAATGACATGGATGAAACCACCACCCCTTTGGAAGTTGGATTATCTCGGGTCGTTAAATTTGAGAAAGAGAAATTCATTGGAAAGCAAGCGTTGCTTCGACAAAAAGAGATGGAAGTGCCTCGAAAATTGATTGCTTTCACCATGGACGATCGGAGTGTGGCGCGAAAAGATTATCCAATTCTTCTTGAGGGAAAAAATGTCGGTCGAGTAACCAGTGGGACTTTTTCCCCCACCCTGGAGAAGGGGATTGGTTTAGGGCTTGTGGAAACTATGCTCACCGAATGGCTCTCGGTTGGATCAGAAATTTCCGTTGAGGTTCGTGGTCAACCCCACCCAGCGATTGTTAGCAAGAAACCGTTCGTTCAAGGAAGTGTTAAACGTGGTACCTGAAGATCGATTGTACACCAAGGAGCATGAGTGGATTTCAATTGACGGGAAAAAAGCCAAGGTCGGGGTGACCGATCATGCGGAAGAACAGCTTGGCGATATTGTTTATATTGAGCTTCCCAAAAAGGGTGGGAACGTCAAGCAAATGACTCCGTGTGGCGTGATTGAATCAGTGAAAGCGGTTTCCGAGATTTATGCTCCGGTTTCAGGTACGGTGATTGAAGTGAATTCTACTTTAAACGATCATCCAGAAAAAGTCAACCAAGATCCGTATGGGGAAGGATGGATGTTTGTGGTAGAAATGAGCAATCCAAGCGAGGTTTCGAGTCTTTTGAAAGCCCCAGATTATCTTGGTTTGGTAAAGGCTTAAGCCAACCGAATGATTGGCGCCACTCCGTCAGAGATTAAACAAATGCTTTCAGCCATTGGGATTGGGGCCATTGACGAGCTTTTCTCTGATATTCCAGAAGAAGTAAAACTTAAAAAGGGTTTGAAAGTGCCACCGGCGATGTCCGAACAGGAATTGCGGCGAAGCTTTTCTGAACTGGCGAAAAAAAATCTTGCCTTGGCGGATCAAACTTCCTTTTTAGGGGCGGGCGTTTATCGCCACGACATCCCCTCGGCGGTGAAGGCTTTAATTTCGCGAGGTGAATTTGCGACAGCTTATACCCCTTATCAAGCGGAAGCAAGTCAGGGGACACTTCAATCGATCTACGAATTCCAAACACTCATTTGTAAATTGGTGGGGATGGATGTGGCTAACGCCTCGCACTATGATGGGGCCACTTCTCTTGCGGAAGCCGCTTTGATGGCCCTCGATATCACCGGGAAAGAAAATCTCCTGGTAAGTCGTGCCGTTCATCCTCATTATCGTCAGGTGGTTGGAACTTATTTTCATGGAAGAAATCTTCCGATAAAAGAAACGCCACTCTTTGAAGGATTGACGTCGACTGAGGAAGTGGAAGCCTATCTTTCAAAGAATCCAACAGCGGCTCTTCTTGTTCAATACCCTAATTTTCTGGGTCTCCTTGAACCGCTGGAAGCGTTAGCTTCCATCTGCAAGAAACATGGCACATTGCTGGTCGTAGCGGTTGTTGAGCCGGTAGCCTTGGGCTTACTCAAGCCTCCAGGTGAACGGGGGGCTTCGATCGTGGCAGGGGAAGGACAAAGTCTGGGTATTCCCCCGTCGTTTGGCGGCCCGCACGTCGGATTTATCGCGACCACCAAGGAGTACATGCGACGAATTCCAGGTCGGCTAGTAGGGCAAACGCTGGACAGTAAGGGAAAGCTTGCCTATACCTTGACCCTTCAAGCCCGCGAGCAACACATTCGTCGTGAAAAGGCAACGTCCAATGTTTGCACCAACCAATCCCTTTGCGCGGTGGCCAATGCGATTTATCTGAGCTTGCTCGGAAAAGAGGGCTTTAAAGAGGTGAGTGCTCAGTGCTATCACAAGGCTCACTATGCCTTTCGACAATGGACGAAAACAGGCGCACTAAAGCCACTGTTTAATGCACCCTTTTATCACGAATTTGTGCTTCGAACACCAATCAAGGCTTCTGAATTTATGAATCTTATGGAAAAGGAAAAGATTCTTTCTGGGTATCCTCTCACTCAGGATTATCCTGAATTTGGAGATGCCATTCTTTTGACCGTCACCGAAGTGAATCGACGCGAAGAAATTGATTGCTTCACGCGGAAGCTTGAAGAAGCGCCTCGCTTAACGAGAGAAGGGTGTCTGCATGGCTGAACCGCTCCTCTTTGAAAAGAGCGTTCCAGGCCGGCCAGGGTATCAACTCCCCACCTTGGATGTACCCCTTGAGCCGCTCCCAACCGATGATTTGCGCAAGGATCTTGAACTTCCTGAGCTCTCGGAGCTCGACGTTGTTCGTCATTTCACTCGGCTAAGCCAACTGAACTTCTCAATTGATACTCATTTTTATCCGCTTGGCTCGTGCACCATGAAGTATAATCCGAAAATTAATGATGAGCTGGCTGGACTTCCGGGGTTTGCCGATCTTCATCCATTCCAACCCGAGCATCAGATCCAAGGGGCTCTGGAGCTCCTGGTTCTTCTGCAGAAAATTTTAGCTGAAATCACCGGAATGGATGCCGTTTCATTGCAACCGGCGGCAGGGGCTCACGGAGAGTTAACGGGACTTATCATGATCCGGGCTTACTTTCGGGATCGAGGGGAAAATCGACACATAGTGTTGGTGCCCGACTCTGCGCATGGGACGAATCCGGCCACAGCTGCCATGCTCGGTTTTAAGGTGGTTCAAATTCCTTCGAATGCAAGGGGTGGAGTCGACTTGGAAGCGTTGGATGCCGCTCTGTCTCCCGATGTGGCGGCTTTGATGCTTACCAATCCAAACACCTTAGGTCTCTTTGATGAAAACACGCTCGAGATTGCAAAACGAGTTCATGCCAAGGGGGGCCTCCTTTATTATGATGGAGCCAATTTGAACGCCATCTTAGGCATTGCGCGCCCTGGAGACTTTGGTTTTGATGTGGTGCACCTGAACCTCCACAAGACCTTCAGCATACCACACGGGGGAGGTGGCCCAGGTGCTGGCCCGATTGGGGTGAAGGCTTTTCTTGAGCCGTATCTTCCGCTTCCGGTGATCACCGAAAAGAAACAAGAGGCCTCTTCCATACATTATGCTCTAGACGAAAATCGTCCGAAAAGCATAGGTCGAGTGAAAGCATACTACGGCAACTTTCTTCACTTGGTGAGAGGGTTAGCTTACACGTTGGCCCAAGGCCCTGGCGGTCTCCGAAAAATAGCGGAGATATCGGTTTTAAATGCAAATTATCTCATGCAGGCGCTCAAGAAATATTACGATCTCCCCTATGATCGAATCTGCAAGCATGAGTTTATCCTCTCAGCCAAACGACAAAAGGCCCATAACGTCCGAGCGTTGGATATCGCGAAACGGCTCTTGGATTACGGGATCCATCCTCCCACCGTTTACTTTCCGCTCATTGTTGCCGAGGCACTCATGATTGAGCCAACCGAGACCGAAAGCAAGGAAACTTTGGACCGCTTTATCGAGGTGATGATAAAAATTGCTGAAGAAGCGGAGAAGAATCCCGAGCTTGTTCAGGGGGCGCCGTATTCGACCCCTGTGTCGCGGGTCGATGATGTGCTGGCAGCTCGCAAACCCAATGTTTGCTGGTGTTCTTGACTTTTGATGTTAACTGCCGTAAGATAAGAGTAGATGGCTAACAACAGCAATCCTTCTACAAACCCAATTAGCCCCTTTACGCCCCATCCAGGGGTTAGCGGTCAAGGGGAAGAGAAAGGTTTGCTCCCTTCCGCCAGGAAAGAACAACTCCCCGGTTCACGGCCCGATCAGGTTAGTCTTAGCAAACTTGGAGGTCGGACTGTCAACCTCTTAGAAAACCCGGAGCTCAGCAATGCTCCTTCTCCTCATCACACTTTTGCGAACAAGCTCATGGAGCTCCTCCAGGGGCCGAATCAAGAAGAGAAGTGGATTTAGTCCCTCGACCTAAAACCTCAGCAAGACTTGGATATGGGGATGAAGTGAGTTGAACCTGCTTTCACGTGGTGTCCGCTGGTATATTTTTGTGGCTGGGCTTGCGGCAGGGAGTTTTCTGTTTTATTTCACGGTACATCCGAGTGTTCAGAACTTTAGCGTATGGCCACTCTTATCGTTTCTTGCTTTCAGTTTGTTTTTCGAAATTCTCCCCTTACCGGCGGCGGATCGAAACCCAGTCCGTGTTTCGGGGATTCTGTATTTTGCAGCCTTCTTGCTCTTTGGACTTACCCCACTTCTTTGGATTGTCTTTTTGGCGGTTACCCTTTCAGAAATCCTCCAAGGGCGAGTTTGGTATCGTGCTATCTTTAATGTTTCGCAACTTATTCTTGCTTATTCGATCGGTGGAATTATTTACAGTCTCCTTTATTCTCCCGTGGGTTCACTTTGGAGTTTTGGAAATGTCGTTTCGTTCATTGTTACTACGTCGACCATTTTTGCCGTAAGCCATTTTCTTCTTTCAGGGATCATTAGCTTATCCGAACATCGTGACTTCTTGAGCGTATGGAAAGGTCGACTGGAAGGAATCTTCTTTCACTTGTTCGTTAATCTCCCCATCGGAGTTTTGGTTGCATTAATTTACAGGCTTGAGCCAGGCATTCTCCTTGTTTTTGTTTTTCCATTTGCGATAGCCCACTACGCGCTTCGTGTTCAGAACACCAATCGCGAGCTTGACAAAAAAATCCGAGAGCTTTCCCTTCTATTTGAAGCAAGCCACTATCTTGGAACAAGCCTTTCTCTGAAGCGTGCCTTGCAAGTTCTCTTGGATGTGGTTGAGCGGATTATTCCGTGCGAACGGGCTCAAGTTTTTCTGTTAAACGCTGAGGATGGGGAAGTGTTGTTGTCCTTGAGTGCGAGCAATCAACCCTTCATAGCGGGCAGAGAGCTTAAATGGAAGCAGTCAGAGGGAGCAATTCTCGTGGTTCCACAAAAAGGGTATGGGATGATTGTGGACGATTCGATTGGGAAGCGATGGCGAGCCGTTCGGGCTTGGGATCCAGAAGCGATGGTTCTTCTCGAGAAACTGTACGCCAATCAGGAATCGTCCATGAACGTGCCGCTTCAGCTGGGGGATCGGCCTTTGGGTTTCTTGGAAGTGACAAGCCCCAATCGACGACTTTACACCGAAGAAGACTTGAAGCTCTTAAGCACTTTAGCTAATGTGGCTGCTGTAGCCATTCAAAATGCCTACCTTTATGAAGACACCCTTGGGTTTGCTACGAAAGATGGGCTCACCGGTCTTTACAATCATCGATTGCTTCAAGAACTTCTGGATAAAGAAGTGGCCAAAGCAAGTCGTGAAAGGTTTGAGATTTCGTTTATCTTGTTTGACATTGATCACTTCAAGAAATTTAATGACCAATACGGGCATCGAACCGGGGATCTCATCTTAAAAGAAATTGCAAGAATTGCTGAAAAATGTATTCGAGAAGGGGATATTGTGGCTCGATATGGGGGAGAAGAGTTTGGCATTATTCTGCCGCACACTTCTAAAGCCATGGCTCTAGAAGTGGCAGAGCGGTTGCGAAAGAGTGTTGAGAATGCTGATTTTGCTTTTTTGCCTCAGGTGGGAAGGGTGACGATCAGTTTAGGCATCGCATGCCTACCGCATGATGCTGGAGACAAGCCCAGTTTGATTGAGGCGGCTGATTCTGCCTTGTACTTTGCCAAGTCGCTCGGGAGAAATCAAGTGATTTCATTTACGCGGAAGATCAAAGCGCGAAGCGAACGAGAGCGCATTTTGGGAGTAGAGCGATTGCAAAGTTTCTTGATGCTTAAAATTGCGCGAATGCTCGCTAATTTCTTGGATGTGCGAGAAGGGGGATCCCCTGGCCGTACGGTTAAGGTGGCGACCTGGGTCACGAAAGTAGCGAAAAAAATGAAGGTCCCCCTTGAAGAAATTAGTGTAGTCCGAATTGCTGCATTGCTTCATGATCTCGGCAAAATTGCTGTTGGAAAGAAACTCTTAAGAAAGCGTGGTCCTTTAAGTCAAGAAGAAAGGGATGCGGTTAGGCTTCATCCGGAAATCGGGGGAACGCTCGTGGGTCAATTCCCGATTTTTCAGCGCGTTTCGGCCATCATTGCACAGCATCAGGAACACTATGATGGCAAAGGTTATCCGGTTGGCCTTTCCGGGAGTGATATTCATTTGGGTGCGCGGATCATTTCTGTGGTGGATGCGTATTTTTCGATGCTTGAAGATCACGCGTTTCGAAAAGCGTTTTCTCTTGAAAAGGCTAAAGCTGAACTGGAAAAGGGATCGGGTACACAGTTCGATCCTGACGTGGTGAAAGTTTTCCTCGAGCTTTTGAACGACGAAGTTCGAGAAAAAGTTTCGCCTTAGCTAGGGCTTGTCGGCGGCTTTGGCTTTTTGCATAGCTTCTAGCGCTTTCTCTGATAACCCGAGCTGGCCATAAAGGGCGCTTTCACGGTACAAGACATCGCTTCGCTTGGGATTAAGAAGTGAAGCGGCACGATAGGCCCAAAGCGCCCTTTCAGGTTGCTTAAGTTTTTCATAGCTTTGGCCCAACAGGGCGAAGGCATCGTCGTTTTTTCCGCGAACCAGCAAAACTTTGTCAAGGACTTGGATGGTTTCGTGGTCTTTTCCAAGCGCTGACTCAGTCTTGGCAAGATGCATATAGGCTTTGACGTTAACGGGGTTTATTTGTATGGCCTTTTCGAATGCGATTTCTGCATCGGTGTATCTTCTCTGGCTTTCCTTCGAAATGCCATCTTCAAGGAATGGCGAGCTTTCATCATTTAAGAAATGTTCTCCCATGTGATCGAAATCGTCTGGAATATTCATGACAGAATCATACATCAAGTCTTCGGGGAGTGAGGTGGGGGGAAGTTTCCAATAGAGATAGCCAAGACTTCGGGCAAGAAGTTTTTCTGAACGCGGCAAATAAAGCATAGAGCTCGACCCGAGTCGAGCCAATGAGAGGATTTCGTGGTTTTGTTCCCCCCAGAGGGAAACGAAAGCGTAGCTTGGGGATTGCTTGCTGTAAACGTCTTTGTCTGTAAAGGCGATGAGATAGTGGCCAGGGGTTGAAGTTTTATCCGCGCTTAAGAGAAGCTCTTCGGCGGTGTATTGTCGCCTTTCGGTGTTAAAAGCTTGCTCGTTAAGGGGGGCTTCTGGAAGGATGACGATATTCTTGAGCCCAAATTTGTTTTCGCAAAAACTCTTCAGTTCGTCCAGTGGTGGTCCTCCATAGGGGGCAAGCGGAAGGAAGTCGATGGTGGTGCCGGGGAGCGAGCTGACCACTTTTTCAGTCGGTTTAGTTTTCGATTCGAGAAACTTGGTTGATAAGTCATGGGGAACCAAGCCCAAGGCTCGTCCATCGATAGGATCCACCGGAACCCGAAAAGTCTCCTCTGATTTTTTTACGTGGTAGTTGATGTTGGCTTTCAGGCTTCCCACGTCGAAAATTGGGGCATTGGCCTGATAGAGCCGGCCATCGGTCTTCCCTATCCACAAATCAACGACGATTGGCTTTAGATGAGATAAGGCTTTGAACGCCTCATTTGAAAATGGAATCTGCTGTGATGGGAGAGTCGGAAGTGCATTGAGCAAATTGGCCAATTTGATCTTCACAACATAGTGATGGGTTTTGATTCCGTTTAATTTTTCGTCTCCTTTTTCCTCAACTTCCTCTGCTGCACGAAGTTTTAGAGCCAGTTCCGGAGGGAAAGCAATGTGAACGGGTTTCTCAGGAGCCGGCTTCAGAGGAGAAAGAAAAGCGGGATCGAGCACAAACCATTGGCCAATTTCATCTGCTTTCCCAAAAGGGCTTTGGTCTAAGATAAAATAAAATCGGTGGTCAACGAGTTTGGCTTGTCCTTGAAAATCCATTTGCATTTCTTTTAGATCGCCATGGACTTTTGCAATCGCAGCGACACGATCTTCTTGCCGAATGAAGTTTAGGTTTATGAATCCGGAAATGTCTTGTTTGCGTTCTTTGTACTTAAGTTGTACGTTTACGGTGAGGTTCGGTTCTTTAAAGAGCTGTTCGAAGGTTTGCTGGAGCAGGGTGTTCTGATTTCTGCTCGATTTCGAAAAACTTACCCCCGAGATGAAGAAGAAGACGGCTAACATGAAAATCCAAAATCGCATTTCCCACCTCCGCAATGAAATTCTCTAAAGGAGACTTGCCATTCCTGCCTGTATATTCTATGATATTGTGCTTTTAAAACAAACGAAGATTGCTTTGTTCGGTGGAGAAGTTTCGAAAAGTCTCTCTCCAGCCATGCATAACGAGGCGTTTCGCCACTTAGGTCTTCCTTTTTGTTATGAGGCTATTTCAATTTCCCCGGAAGACTTTTTAACCCGATTTGAAGAAGCCAAACATGGGGGATATCTTGGGTTGAACATTACGATTCCTTTTAAAGAGAAAGTAGTCCCTTTGCTCGATGAGCTTTCACCTCGAGCAGAAAAGCTGGAAGCGGTGAATACGGTCCTCTTCAAAGAATACAGAAGCCATGGGGAAAATACTGATGTGGATGGGTCACTCGAGGCGATGGTGCAAACGGGATATGCTTTCGATTCCAAAAAATCGGCGTTTATTTTTGGAGCAGGGGGAGCAGCACGAGCCACCATTGAGGCATTAGCCCTCCTTGGAATCAAGCAGTTTGTGGTTTCAAGCCGCACCTTGAAACGTCTCCACGAATTGCTGACTTGGTTTGCAAAGCATTACAGCCTTGACTATAACCTTGAAGTGGTCGGTTCTGACGAAAAAACCTGGAAAGAGCAATTGGAAGCTCCCGAGATCTTTGTTAATGCGGCCCCTCTCGAAGCGTGCCAAATACTCCCCTTTTTGCCGGAGATTAAGTTTCGGAAGAAAGTCTTAGTGGTGGATTGGATTTATTGGCCTAAAACCACACCCTGGCTTGTAAAAGGGGAACAAGCAAAGGGGACTTTGGTTAAGGGATACAAAATACTCCTTTACCAAGGTATGAAATCTTTCTACCGCTGGACAGGATTGGAAGCCCCCGAAGAAGTGATGGAAAAAGCCTTGCTTAAGGAGCTTGAATGACTTTGCGTTTTCTTACCACCGGTGAGTCACATGGTCGGTGCTTGATCGGTTTTATTGAAGGCATTCCCTCCGGTCTTCCCCTCGCCGAGGAAGACTTAAACGGCGATCTCAAGCGGCGTATGGCCGGTTATGGTCGTGGTGGACGAATGAAGATTGAGAGTGACCAAGCCATCTTGCTTTCGGGTGTTTTCCGGGGCAAGACCACCGGGGCACCGATTGCGGTCATGATTGAAAACAAAGATTGGCAGTTGCAGCGCGAAGATAAGCTCCCCCCGATCAATTTTCCAAGACCTGGCCACGCGGATTTGGCTGGACTTTTGAAATATGACCAAACCGATATTCGAGCGATCTCGGAACGTGCCAGTGCTCGTGAAACCGCTGCTCGAGTAGCCCTTGGTGCGATTGCAAAGAAATTTTTAGCTCAATTTGGTGTCGACATTTTAGGAATCGTCACCGAGATCGGGGGGATTGTTTCGCGTCCTCCGTCCCTGTCGATTCGGCAACTAAGAAGTCAGGTGGAAAGTTCCCCCCTTCGGTTTCCCTCTCCCCAAGAAGAAAAAGCTGTCATGGAATTGATCGATCGATGTAAAGAAGAAGGGGATTCGCTCGGTGGCGCTTTTCTCGTCATCGCCGAGGGAGTTCCCGTTGGGCTCGGAAGTCACGTTCAATGGGATAATCGCCTCGATGCCGCCCTTGCTCAAGCCATCATAAGCATCCAGGCCATCAAAGCGGTAGAAATTGGAGAAGGGTTAGAGAATTCACGGCGAAAGGGATCTGAAGCACACGATCAGATCGGATACAAGGAAGGAAGATTCTTCCGTCATTCGAACCGTGCAGGAGGAACTGAAGGGGGAATCTCTAACGGAGAGCCGGTCTTAGTCACCGGTTACATGAAGCCGATCTCAAGCATACGCAAGCCGATGGCTTCCGTGGACATGGCGACAAAGGAACCTGGAAAGTCTCATTATCAGCGGGCCGACGTGTGTGCAGTTCCCGCGGCGAGTGTTGTTGGAGAAGCCATGGTGGCCCTGGTGTTGGCGACTTTCTTCCAAGAGAAATTTGCGGGGGATTCAATGACCGAAGTAACGCAGAGTTACAAAACGTATCAGGAGATGGTTAGCCGTCGATGAACTCTAAACGCGTGATCATTACCGGATTCATGGGGACCGGAAAAACCGTGGTTGGAAAGGTGTTGGCCTCCAAGTTGAAGTGGCTTTTTTTCGATGCGGATGGTTTGGCCGAAACCACGGAAGGGATGCCGGTTTCTGAAATCTTTGAACGGAAAGGAGAAGCGTATTTTCGAAAGCTTGAAAAGCGCTGTCTCGAAGGGCTTGTTTCGATGAACGAAGTGGTGATTTCTACGGGTGGTGGCACACTGCTCGATCCAGAAACATTGTCCATGGCCACTGAGAATTCCGCCATTGTTTGTTTGGTGGCTTCGGAAGAAGAGCTTAAGAAACGTTTGGCTAAGGACAAGACTCGGCCTCTCTTAAAGGGTGGGTTGAATGCGGCACTCGAGCTTCTCAAGGAAAGGGAACCTCTCTATAAAAAAATAGGAACTCAGGTCGATACCACCGGACTCACGCCAGAGCAAGTGTCGGATAAGATCTTGGAATTGCTTGGCATTGATTTGGCAGCTGAAAAATAGAAGCAGCCATGAAGGGATCGATGCTTACCTTGGATCTCGAATCAAAGAAATCGTCGAAAATCCGTCGTTCCCTCCGAAAACTTCGACTTCGAACTCCCCATGGAAATGTCCAACTCCTGGTTGGTCGCGGATCACTTGAGCAACTTCCAAACGCTCTTTCCTCAATTCAGTTTTCGGATATTGCTTTGGTTGCGGACAAGACTGTTTTTACTGTTTTTGGAGATCAAGTAACAAGCTTACTCGAAAAAGCAGGCCACCCGGTTCAGGTCATTGAGATTTCCGGAGGAGAAATCAACAAGAATTTGCAATCTGCGAAGAATCTTTACAGTCGATTGGTAGAAATCAGTGCACGACGGACCACCCTCGTGGTTGCTTTAGGTGGGGGAGTCATCACCGATCTGGTCGGATTTGTGGCATCGACCTACATGCGGGGCCTTCCACTGATCTTAATTCCCACGACACTCCTTGCCCAAGCGGATGCCGCCATTGGTGGAAAGACGGGAATCAATCTTCTCGAAGGGAAAAACTTGGTGGGAACCTTTTATCACCCACAGTTTGCCTTCATTGATTCGCAATTTTTAAAGACACTCCCCGCACGCGAATTTCGGAATGGCTTTGCTGAGATCATCAAGATGTGCATGCTGGAAGGGGAAAAAGCTTTCCGAGAAGCGTTCCAGTTTTCGAGTGCGAAAGAGAAAGAGAAGGAAGAAATTCTTGACTCCCTTCTTCTGCGGTCGATTTCAGGAAAACTGGCGATCGTTGAACGCGACCCTGAGGAAAGGGGCGAACGGATGCTCTTGAACTTAGGGCACACGTTTGCTCATGCGATCGAAACAGCTACCCACTACGAGCGGTATACCCATGGAGAAGCGGTGGCCATCGGATTGGTAGGCGCCTGTCTCTTGTCTGAAAAGGTTCTGCGGCTTTCTAGGAAGACGACCCGTCTGGTGGAAGCCCTCTTGGTGAAGCTTGGTTTTTCTGTTCGCTATGAGGATATCTTGCCTGAAACACTTCTTGGCCTCATGGGACGAGACAAGAAACGGACAGGATCACTTCGCTTTGTTCTTCTTTCGGATCTGGGCAAAGCGGTCGTTAAAGAAAATATTCCAGAAAATCTGGTGATGAATGTGCTAACCGAGTTAAGGGGTGAAAAAGGAAAATGACCATGAAAATTCTTGTTTTAAATGGCCCCAATCTCAATCTTCTCGGTGAGCGAGAACCAGAGATTTACGGGAAAGATTCCTTTGAAGAGCTGGGTCGAAAAATTGAAGGGTGGGCAAAGGAATTAGGAATGGTGGTTGATATTCGCCAATCGAATCACGAAGGAGATTTGGTTGACGCAATCCAAGAGGCCCGAACCTGGGCTTCAGGAATTGTTTTGAACGCGGGGGCGTTAACCCATTCAAGCTATGCGTTACGAGACGTGATTGCCGCCGTGAAAATTCCCGTGGTTGAAGTTCACCTTTCCAACGTTTTTGCCCGAGAAGAATTTCGCAAACGTTCGATCATTTCCCCGGTTTGCATCGGCCAGATTAGCGGATTCGGCCACCTAAGTTATCACCTAGCGCTTCAGGCTTTACGAGAGCTCGGCCTCCGCCGCTTAACCGTCGTTTAAGACTGGCAGGGGATTTCAAAGTACCTTGGAAGGCCAATAAGGTGGCTCCCGTTGTTCTTCCGCTTGGTTTTGTAATTCTTGGGATCCTTGTGGCGAAGTTTCTTGGGGTTCACACTCTTTTTTGGTGGGGACTCCTTGGGGTTTGCCTCATGGCTTCTTTGTGGAAAGGCTTGCGGTTTTGGCCGATCTTCTTTCTCTTTTTTTCTGTAGCAGGTCTTCGCTATGGCATGCTTTCGGATTCATATCGAGACGATTCGTTAAAAGGATTAAACGGCCAAACGATGGTTTTCAGGCTCGAGGTGGATGAAACACCGGTTGCAACCCCGGAGCACTATCGCTTTTTAGGAAAAACAAGTCAGGCTTATTTTGGCCAGAGATGGCATCCGCTTCAAGCCAAGGTTCTGGTTTACTCACCCCAATATTTTTCTCTTCACTCGACAATTCAAGCCGAAGGGGTCTTGGATGAACTTTCAAGAAAGGGGAGTGCATACCAAGCAAAGGGTTGCCATCATTTTTATTTTATCTCGAAGGCTATAGAAGAGAAAAACCGTCCCTTTCTTTCATGGGCCAGTCAAAGTCGCGAGTCGATGGAATCGTGGTTTTCGTTTTCTCTTTTAGCACCGTATGATTCTCTAGCCAAAGGAATTTTCTTTGGGGATCATCGGCAAATCGAAGACAATGTCATGGATGAGTTTCGCGTTACGGGAACGTATCATCTCTTGGTGGCTTCAGGACTGAAGGTTGCCTTGGTTTCCCTCGGCATTTGGTTTCTTCTGTGGCAATGTCCATTTCAGGTTCGATTGGTTGGTGCAGGGCTAGCCGTTCTTGGTTATGCCTTTCTCATCGGGCCTGAACCACCCCTTTTGCGAGGAGTCTTGATGGCGCTGTGCGCGGCGATTGCCCTCTTGTTAGGGCGAGGACGAGATAGCTTGGATGCTTTTCTCCTTGTGGCTTTTATTTTGCTGCTCGTTAATCCATTTTGGCTTTTTGATCCAGGATTTCAGCTTTCGTTTCTCTCGGTTTTTGGCATTCTTTTCTTTTTTGAGCCGTTGGCTTTGAAATTAAGCTTCTTGCCAAAATGGATCGCGGATTCAATCAGCGTGACGATCTCCGCTCAACTTCCGATCTTGATTCCTCTTGCTTATTACTTTCACACGTTTTCTTTGATTTCGCCTTTGGCTAATCTCTTGGTTGTTCCCTTATCCGCTGTCTCGATGTTTCTCGGAAGCTTAAGCTTTGGGCTAAGCTTTCTCTGGAAATCAGCCGCTATGATGGTTTCTTCTTGTCACCAAGTCGTGTTAAGCCTGATGCTTTGGATTGTCAAAGTTTGCAGTGAGATTCCTTTGGCCTATCAATCCGTCAGTACCCCTAACCTTTTGACTATTTTTCTTTTCTATCTGAGTTTAGTTGGCTTGTGGCTGATCAAGACTCGGCAAGGAAAGATCTTGTTCGCAACGACGTCTGGGTTACTCGCATGTTTTTGGATTCGAAGTTTTTTCGTGAGTCCACCGACACGCATTACTTTTTTGGATGTAGGGCAAGGAGACTCGGCCATTCTTTCGATTCAAAGAAAGACTTTTCTCTTGGATGCAGGGGGAAGTCCAACGGAAACAGAACTCGATGGATTTTCGGTGGGTGAACGCGTAGTGGTTCCCGCACTTCGTGCGCGCGGAGTGAATGTTCTTGATGGGATTCTTCTCACGCATCCGCATCTGGATCATCTGGGGGGAATGTTGGCGGTTCTACAACATTTCAAAGTCAAACGGATTTGGCTTCCAGATCTTTCGACCCCTTCGCCGCTGTATAAGACATTCTTAGCAGAAGCAAAGAAATGCAAGATTCCATTACTCTTTGTTCATGACCACGAGAAAATCCAGCTTGCCGAAGGTGCAACCCTCAATCTTTATTGGCCGGAGTTTCCGTTATTGCACGGAACGCATTCGGATCTCAACAACAACTCCGTGGTGAGCCAGCTTGAGATTGGTGATGTCAAGATTTTGTTTGCTGGTGATGTCGAGCTGGAAGGAGAAAAAGCGCTCCTTAACCACCTCCATCCAAAAAGCTTACTCCGAAGTCAGATCTTAAAAGTTCCGCATCATGGAAGTGGCACGTCGTCCACGGAAGATTTCTTAAGAGCGGTATCCCCGCGGATCGCAGTGGTTTCTGTCGGCGAGCACAATCTTTACCATCATCCATCCCCTCTCACACTCAAAAGACTTCGGAAAAGGATTCCTTATGTTTACCGAACCGATCATGATGGAACGATTGGGTTCGAATTGCTTTTAGATGAGAGAACGCCGAGGGTCAAGCCAATCCCGGAATCGGTCTCCCAATAAGTTAAAGCCCAAAACGGTGAAGGTGATCATCAGGCCTGGGAAGATCACGGTCCAAGGGGCTTTCTCAAGGAAGCGGACCGTATCGGAAAGCATGGCGCCCCATTCAGGAGCCGGGGGTTGAGCCCCGAGGCCAAGGAAACTGAGTCCAGCCAGATCCAAAATTGCACCTCCAAGACCCAGAGCCAATTGCACAATCAAGATTCCTGAACAGTTGGGGAGGATGTGAAACAAGAGAATACGCCAATTTGGGTTTCCGATAGCGCGTGCCGCTTCCACGTATTCCAAGGGTTTGATGGCTAAGACTTGGCCTCGTGTGAGTCGTGCAAAGAGCGGAATCCCCACAATGCCGATGGCGAGGGTAGCATTGGGAAGGCTTGGTCCAAGAATGGCCACAATCGCGATCGCCAAAAGAATGCTTGGAAAAGCAAGGAGAATGTCCATACAACCCATCAAGGATTGATCGATCCATCCACCATAATACCCCTTGAAGAAGACCGATTCATGAAAGGGGATTTGGAAGAAATTATTCACTTAATCAGCTCCGGTGAATTAGGAAAAAACTAAACCAGGAGGTTCACCATGTACTGTCCAGACTGCGGCACATCAAATGATAATGCTCTCCCTCAATGTCAAAAATGTGGAAAACCACTTCCTGTTCTATCGCAAATACCGAGCCCAAGTGATGATTCAGTGGTTTCGACCATCATTCCGTACAAAAACCCTTATGCCCTCATTGCCTATTACCTCGGGGTTTTCTCGCTGATTCCGTGTCTTGGAATTCTTCTCGGCATCACTGCCTTCATCTTAGGGATAAAAGGATTAAGCTATGCAAGGGAACATCCTGAAGCAAAAGGTCGAGTCCATGCACTGGTGGGGGTTTGGGTCGGAGGAATTTTTGGATTTGGGTATCTGATTCTGACCATCCTCCTCATGTTATTTTCCGCCGGAATGTTCGGAATGTCACGCAGATAGTCAATTGATGACCGATTTGTCTCTTCTTTTCCTTGTCTTTGTTTGGGGACTGAACTACTCCATTGTGAAAGAAGCACTGAATCATTTTTCTCCACTCACCTTCAATGGAATTCGATTCTTGATTGCCTCACTGGTGATTTTCATTCTCTTCAAAGGATACAACCGAACTTTCCCCTCATTCAGAAAAGATTGGGGGAAAGTGATTGTGGTTGGACTTCTTGGAAACACTTTTTACCAAATTCTTTTTATTCTTGGTGTCAGCTGGACTTTGGCCGGAAACACAAGCTTGATTCTGGCCACAACCCCTGTTTTTGTAGCTCTTTTTGCGGTCATGCTGGAAAAAGAAAAAGTAAGTCCACGGATGTGGGGTGGCATTTTCGCCTCGTTGTTCGGGGTGGGGCTTGTTGTGATCGGAAGTCATTCCGCCATTGGGCTTGGAAAGGGAACCCTTCGCGGGGATCTTACGGTTTTCTTGGCCGGGATTGTCTGGTCTATCTACATTGTGGCCTCTGCCCCTCTTGTTCGCAAGTACGGAGCGATGGCCACCACGGCGGCAACCCTTTGGACTGGCGCGTTCTTCTTGTTTCTCTGTTCTATTCCATCCTTGCTTCATCAGAACTGGAGTATCATCACCGGGCGAGATTGGGGAGCTCTTTTCTACAGCGCCATTCTCTCAATCGCACTTGCCCAAGTTCTCTGGTATCGGGCCATTGGAGAACGAGGAAATGCGCGGACTTCAGCCTACAGCAATCTTATCCCTTTGGTTGGTCTTCTTGTGGCATGGCCCATGCTTGGCGAAACCCCGCAATTCTTGCAAATCATCGGTGGGGCCGCTATCATTGCCGGCCTTTTTCTCACCGGCTTTCACGGGGGTATCGAAGAATTAACAAGTTTGTAACAATCTTCTCTTGCCATTTCCGCACTAAATGGGGTAAACTAGAAAAAGTATTCCCAGTGATACCAATTGTTTACAAGGAGCAATGTTCATTATGGTTATTCATAATCAAGATCCAATAGGAGATACAAACCGTTTTTTTCTTGGTGTCTTGGAAAAATTCATAGGCACGGGCTTACTCAGGGCCAAACCGAGCGCATTCTATGATGACATCTTTCGAGGGCACATTGCTTCGTGGCGTGACACGTATGACTTGAATCCTTTTAGCGGGCAGGTGCCACCACAGCGTGACGGAATCGTCGCGCGAAGAGAACTGATTGAGACTGTGACTCCTCCCTACAATAATCAAGAAAGTTGTGAAGCACTCGCGGATAAGTGCCGTGGTCTTCTAACCCAAGCGACCCAAGCGGGAGCTGTCGATGCATTTCATTTCGTTGCACAACGACTCCTTTTTGGAGATCAGTCCCCACCAAAGAAGGCATTCCCAGAGAGCGGCGACACCCCTACTCAACAAACAAAACTTGAAAAACAACTCCTTTCTCTTTTTGCCCCTGGTGCGGAACAAGGCACCATTAACAACCGCTCGCTCTGGGCGAATGCACCCACTATGCTTGATGCTAGCGTAGGTTGTGTCCTTCATCTGCAAGGACAAGGCTACCCTGTGGAAACCGTTGGGGGTGCTCTTCAACATGTTGCTGTCAAAGCTTACACAGCAAGCGCGAGCGAAACCTACCAAGTCCTTCAGCCCTGGACAGCCATTCACCGTGGAGTGCAGTCCTCCCTGATGGAGGCACGCCTCAAGGGTCATAGACTACCAGCAGGACATGTTGTTATTGGTCATCACGTTGGCTTTGGTGCGAATGGATTAGGATAATACGAGGAAGATCACGGAACCACGTGCGTCTTTTGCTTGACTTCAAGCCCTGATTTCGAAACCTTGAAGGGAAGAATTTCTGCCCCTTCTTGCTTTAAGACATCGGCTACTTTCTTTTTCTTGTCTGGCTCAACCCAGGTCATCATGCAGCCTCCACCACCAGCGCCACAAAGCTTGCTCGTTTTCGCTCCACCCTCTTTGGCTTTTGCCATCAAGTGCTCCACGACCGGTGTGGTCACCCCTTCAGCCAGCGCTTTCCGATTTTCCCACTCTTCTTTGAGGGCATCACCGATCTCATCCCAGTTCCGCGCTAGAACTGCTTCCCGCATTTTCAAAGCGGTTGACTTGATTCTTCGTAACGCGTTGACCGTGCTCGATTCCCCGTCAATGTAGCGGCGCATGATCGTCCAGTTGTTCTCTCCAGAAAAGTGAGGGATTCCGGTGTACGAAAGAATGATTCGCGATTCCAGAGATTCGATTTCTTGATCCTGGTAAAGAATGGGCTCTCGCTTTATCCCTGACTCATCGAAGACAAAAGCATTCAATCCCCCATGCATGGCAGCCAAGTAATCTTGCTTTCCGGTGGGAATTCGAATGGTTTGAGCTTCTAAGTTTGCCCCGATATCGATGATTTGCTGAATGCTAAGCTTGTTCCCATTGAACTCGGCCATCGCCGCACTTACTGCCATTAATAGGGCCGAGGAAGCTCCAAGACCAGATCCTTGAGGGGCTTCATTTTTTGTTGAAAGCTTCATCCCCTTGGAAGGACGGTAATGCCGAACAGCACGAATCAGCAAATCCAACTCGTTTTGGGGGCGGCATTCCTCGATCGATCGAAACGAAAGTTCTTTTTTCAGATCGTGAGAATGAAAATGAATTTCGGAATCATTTCGTTTTTCAACTTCGGCAGTACTGTAAACTTGAATGGCCACATTGACGGTGACACTTCCATCTTCAAACAAGTACAACGGATAAATATCGAGGGTTCCCCCCGCAAAATCGACTCGGTTCGGTGTTCGCGCAATCACTCCCATACCGTGTGAAGCGATTCAAACCTAACGAATCGTATTCCTTCTGCGGAAGATCAAATTTTCGGTTCGAAGAAGTCCACTTCGAACTATTGAGCCAGCGGCTTTGAAAGGCTTTCTTGTGATTCGCATGGAAATGCTCCGCATGTCTCGGAGATTCTGGAAACATTCTGGGGCTTGGTTCAGTCTCTTCATCCTGTTCGTTCTCTTCTCGTTTGCTTTTTTTGCCCCGTGGCTTTCGCCCAAGAATCCGATCACCATTGACCTCACCCATCGCCTGTTTCCTCCGTCCCACGAAGCCTGGCTTGGAACCGATGATCTGGGGCGC
>Ga0207095_10013_pt2 | contig 54945 bp, 55 predicted proteins | sample Alteio_BWMinHeat_88_FD_153529 | JGI IMG/M metagenome (GOLD analysis project Ga0207095, IMG submission 153529) | Enriched cells from forest soil in Barre Woods Harvard Forest LTER site, Petersham, Massachusetts, United States -... | ecosystem: Environmental > Terrestrial > Soil > Temperate forest >... | reverse complement strand
TGTCCGCCACCAAAATAGGCGCTGAGTCCGGATTCATGGAGGTGGTTTTGCAAAAGAGGAGCTATGACGTGCATCCGCGCCAGCGGGAAAAGCTGAAGCTACTGCAGCGCCTACACAAGCTGCGCGGCCAGTTAGACGCGGTTGAGAGGGCCTTGAATGGCGATGAAGATTGTGGCAACCAGTTGATGCTGCTTGCCGCAGTGCGCGGCGGCGTCAATGGGCTCATGGGTGAGGTACTGGAGGATCACATCCGCTTTCATCTCACCCTTGGCTCTAAGGAGCAGATTGCTCCAGAGTTGGCTGAAGACCTTATCGATTTGGTGCGTTCCTATCTAAAGTGAAAATGTGATCGCCACCCATGAACTCGACAAAGCCCTCCCGGTTTGGGGATGAGATTGCCTCACCGCCCACCTGAATGCGTGAGGTTTTGTGGCCCGTCTGCTGCGGATCTTAAATTCCGGCACTCGCGTCCGCGGGCTGTGGATTCTACAAGACGACGGAAGGGAAGTTCGGCATGATCGAGCTACGCGAGGGCAGGCAATCGACGACGTGCCGTTGTCTTCAACTGCCGTGGTCTAAGTTGATGCAGATCAGCAGTGTGGCTGTGCTTTCTTAAAGCGGCACTCCAGCCTTGGTTAGGGTATAGAATTGGGATGCATGATGGGGCGAGCTGCTAGGCTCACCTTTTCATGTTTCAATGACATGGGAGGCTGCGATGTCGAACGCTTGGATCGCAGTTGGAGTGCAGGAAGTCCTGGTCGTGTTCCGCTTTGAGATCAAACCGCGGTCGGCGGCGCTGGGTGGCGGCGTTCGGCTGTATCTTTACGGCCCCGATCAGAAACCCGGCGAAGAGATCGAGCTGGGAGGCGGCGTCCTCCTTCAGGGCCGGAAGAAGCGGAGATCAAGGGAGCGTATGCCGAGGCTCAGCGGGAAGGGGATTATTGGATCGACTCGCGGCCCAGCTCTTGAAAGCAACATTAAGCGCAGTTAATTGCTTTTGAGAGCTTTCCGCGTCAATGTTTACGTTCTAGCTAACAGAAGACCTATTATAGTACATAGAATAAACAACTTACAATGATAACATGAAGTGCAGAGTTGAGAAATAGAGAAGCCCTAGACGAGATCCGCGAGCTGATCCAGAAGACCCACAGTGTACGGCAGCGAAGTCTCTCGACCAGATGCTGTACCGGCGAGCGCGGACCGAAGAGGTCAGGATGCCGGCCACGGGCATCGCGTGATTCCAACTTGAGCACCCAACCCACCAGGTGAATCTTTTCAGGGTCCGCCTTTGGTTTGCCCTTGACGGGGAAACAAACCCTCATGTATCACTTACAGTGTAAAGCGTAATATACAGATTCTTAAAAACTTGTATACATAATGCTTCTTATCAGACATTGGAAGCCATTGAGAATTTGTATCCCACTATTTATCAATCAGATGGCGCTTCGAATCGACAGGAGTGCTTGAGAAAAAAGCCGCCATCAAGCGAGTCATGAACCTGATGGCGAAAATCCTCGAATCTGTTTTGCAACTGAATTCAGTGTATGGATCGGATCGCCCTTTCTCGGAAGCCGCCGAAGGATGTTCTGAAGATCTATTACTACCCAGAAGAGGTTTACTGCCCGATTTCTTCGTCGAGGCGACTGAGGCTCGCTACTTGTGCGAACCAAAACGTGCAGGTGAAATGACGGATGAAGTCGTGCAACTTAAAGCGAAGGCCGCAACCCTCTGGTGCCAGCACGCGACCTCGGTCAGCGATAAAACCTTGGCATTACGTTCTAATTCCGCACGATGAAATTGGTGCCAGTGCCACATTCAGCAGTTTAGTCAGAAGGTACAACTTTCAGACTCCAAGCTCGATTTGATTGCTGTAGCCCAGAGATAGCTGACGCGCAATCTATCCCCCGGAAATCGCCTTCCTCGAGGCCGACTGCAAGACTTCCCTGCCCTTCAAGTGCCACTTTAGGTCTCCGGAGAAGATCCGGGAGATGTACCGGCGCAATGCCGAGACCAGGCTACTGGAAGAAGAGCAGGCCCTGGAGCACGGCATCGAGACCAGCCGCGGGTGGATTCTGGTTGAGGTTGAACGAGAAGCAGTACCAGGTGCTGCGCAGGCCTAGTGGCGCACGCGCTCAAGGCTCCGGACATGGACATGGCCAGAATTGAGCCTCTCCTGGAGGGCCCGGCCAGCCTTGATCGCCAGCGGGCCGACGAGGCCAACCACGGCCGCAGCGCCGACGCCGATCAGTGTGATGAATACGAGCTGCATGGGTTTACCTCCCTGGTGATTCTTCCGGTCAAGTACCCGTTCCCACTGGCGGTTGATCTCAACCAGTCCATGCCCCGTGCCATCGCACAGCCAAGCGCGAAGGTACGTGGCTCCGCGTAGCTTTCATCGAAATAGGCGTTGATGACCATGAAAAGGCCCCTTATAGCTATTTCCTGCCAGTGGTCAGACCCTCGTTTCCCTTTCCTTATAGCCGCGCGCTAAGGATCCTGGTGATCAAGGTGAGCACGGCGCCGCCGAGCACCACGTACGCCTCCGTAGAATGGTGCTCCATGACCAGGTAGACATAGGCCCCAACACAGCTCAGAAGACAAAGGATCGAGCCGATCATGCCTGTCAGCGCGTAGCGAGCTTGGAGGACCGTCTTGGTCTTAGCGAGTTCCGCCAGGGCGAGCGCCTTGTCGACCACGAGCGCACCGAACTGCTCTGGCGTCAAGTCGAAGAAAGTCTGTTTGAGGTCGGTCGGAGGAGGCATCTATCGGGCGGACTGGGGCGATCGTGTGGGAATGGACCTGCTGGTAGAGCGAGCAACAACGCCGGTCTGCCTTTCCTTGAACCTCAGGTCGAGGGCCTCGCGGATCTCATCGGTACTGAGCTCATCTCGTCTGTTGATTCGGATCAGCACCTCGTAGATCACGTCTTCCTGCTCGGCCGGCACTGACTCCCGGAAGAAGCGCGACGGTACGCCGGGAATGCTGTCCCACTTGAATGCGAGCCCATCGAGAAATCCCTTCCAGACCGTTCCCAGCGCCGACATCGCCCACTCCCGTGGAGCAAGTATACCTCAGTTAGATGCAGGTCTTCCCTGCCCTAGCACAGCAGCGTGCGGAGTTCGCGACGGTGACGTTGGAGCCCGAGAGCACTGCAAAGCCGCCCCAGTTGTTGGCCGCGGCGACGACCGACCATAAACTGAGACTAGGACTAGGAGATCAACCCGATGCGTACTTTGCTTATCCGGTGTCTGATCCTTAACCTGGGCTGTCGCCGCTGACGCCGGAACAGTGCCTGGACCGGATTCGCGGCCCGCGTGCGTAATCGGATCGAAGGAGTCAAGCTGACTGACTTCCAGACCGCGATCGTCGAACTCAGAACGGGTCCTCGATCTGATCGTGCGAGCCCGGCGCTACACCGAGACGGTAACAAGCAAACGGCTTGGTTGATCCCCATAGTTCAGTAGTTCGGCGCTTGGATCACCGGCTCCCGTGATTCCCTTCCCGACCACTTCATTGACGATCCCCTCCCCTCTCCACGTACCGTTCCCTTCTCCGCATCTCCTTTAGGCGGATGGCGGCCTTGGTGCGCTTGTCCAGGGTGTACCCCCGCACCTCGACCGGCTTGGCCCTCTGGAGCATCGGGGTCACCTGGTCAATGAGGAAGGTCAACACGTCCGTGATGGTCATGCCGTGCTTGTCCACTGCGGCCATGAGTTCTCCGTGCCGATCGCGCGAGACCTTGAAGGTCGCCACCAGCTTATCGCCCCTGGGATCGGGGTGCGCGGCTAGAACCTCCTTCATCCGGCGCACGAACTTCGTTTCCTCGCTATCGTCGCTCGAAAAGGAAAGCTGCCTGATGAACTCCGACATACCTCTGGGATACCACGGATCGGCCTGTGAATCAAGAACAATATGTACATACGGCACCGCGTAACTCCTTAGCAAACCTTCGCCTCCAACGAGCCGTAATGGTTCGTATGTACATATATTTGTGGGGCCCCGCCTCTTTCAATAGGGAACGGATGGTAGGATTTTGTGCATAAATATACATTTTCTATTCACCAATCTTTTGATGACATCAAAGAGCAGGGGCACGTTCCGTGTCCTGTTGATAACCTGTGTATCGCGGAATGGAAACCCGGGGCGAAATCCACAGAGATTGAGGTTTTCTCGCTATGTCACGGTAAATATTATAGTTAAGTGGCAGCACTTCCCAGTACGATGGCCGCACTTCCCGGTACACCCCACCCCTTTATACCGCACTTCCCGGTACACCACTAAACCGCACTTCCTTGAACGGTTGCCGCACCTCCTGGTACAGGAGCCGCACCTCCAGGGACGGGTGGCCGCACTTCCCCGTACGCTATCTATAACAAGATGTATTCACGAGGTTTAATCATTAAGAAGAGGTTTCTAACTGCCACGATGTAGGCACTGGCGTGCCGGGTCCCCTGCTGGGCAATTCCCTTCTCTATTTTGGTCTGAAAACGATCGTGACCCCGACTTGGCCCTTGTATTCGAGCTTGCCATTGACGATCACGTTGTTCTCGCCGACAAGGTAGGAGTCCTCGTAAACGTGGCCAGTGTATGGGTCGATCAGGCGTTTTGCGCCCGGATACTCCCGGATGACGGCATACGGGATCGGCTCGTCAAGCAAGGGGGAGGTTCCCTTCTGGCGTTTGAAGCCCAGCTTGGGTCTGTCTTCGAAGAAAGTGGTCCCGACCGGAAGCGGATGCACCTTGACTCCGGCGTCCAGGATCTCGACCTTGATTTTCGAGATGGGATCGGGGAGCCGTTGCAGAAGGTTGACGGCCTTGCGGAACTTCTGCCGCCAGCGCCGGATGTTCGAGTCGGAGTTGTCGAACTGCTGCTGAATGTACTTCCAGGGAATCAGGCTCTCGGTCCTCGCCGCGAACGTCCGCCAGTAGAGGAAGATCAGGAAATCCATAAGGCGGTATTCCTTCCCAGCCGCCTTGATGATCTCGATCGGGATCGGCACAGGGTGGGCCAGCAACTCCTTGAAGAACTCCGGGCTGAGCCCCACGGCCTGGTCGGTATCGAGCATCTTCGCCAGACTCTCGGTCGCCCTCCAGTTCCCTTCCCCATCGGTGTCCGCCGCGATTCGGGCCTTCTGGACCAAAGGGCACTTCCAGCTATCGACGAACTTGCCCTCGGGATCGAGGTATTCGACCAGGATATTCATGTAGGCGACCCGTATGAAGCGGGCCTGCACGTCGCGGTAGTTCTTGCCTGAATCCGGGTTCATGCCGAACAGGTGCATGTACTCATTGGCGCAATCCCACTGGAGCACCGGGCTGTTTTGGAGCACGGCCTTGTTGGTCAAGAAGTAAACCATTGTCCGGTCAGCGCCGGATGGCAGGGGGACGTGCTCGTGGCTCCGGGAGAATGTGACCCGCACCCAGGACCGGTCGGGAAGTTGCGTCTTCCGGACCACCGGGCCGCCGTCTTCGGGCTCCTCGACGGGCAGGCCGCAGAAGATCATCATTACGGCGGTGTACAGCTTCTCACCGCTGAGCCCGGTCTTCCACATCTCCATGACGCGGTCGATCTGGCGCTCGATTGCGAGTTCCTGCTCGCGCTGATAGTCCCGGATTCCAGGCAGAAGGTCCTGCTCCCTCTGCGGCGGCTTGCGGGCGGTCGAGCGGTTCCTGTTAGGCATCAGTTGTTAGGGTCGCGAAGGACGACCAGAGCTATCCCCAACTGTAGCGGGTTCGCCGTCTGGGGCGGTACCTGAAAAGGCACCCCTCGAACCAAACTTGGTACTTTTCAAGTCCCGGATTTCCACACGCTTCAAGTGAAGCTTCACCACCACTTGAATTGACCTCAAGTGAAACTTCACTTCCCTTCCCGCTCGCCAGAGTGCGATATGGAGATCAGATCAAGCAAGTACAGCTTCGCTGCCCTTCGCCAGGAACTCAATATCCAGCGGAAGGCGATCCGCGCCGAGGTGACCAAGCGTTCCAAGGCTGAATTCGGGGAGTTGCAAGAGAAGCAGGAAGAGATCTGGATCGCGAACGGGGAGTTGGCACGGTCGCCGGGTCATCCTTTCTATCAGCGGCTAAAACGACCTTCTCGACAGCGGGAAGTTCGACCTGTTCGTGGAAGGGCTTTGCCGGAAGTTCTATGCGCCGCGGATGGGCCGGCCCAGTCTCGCGCCCGGGATTTACTTTCGATCGCTGCTGATCGGATATTTCGAGGGGATCGACAGTCAGCGCGGCATCGCTTGGCCGCCGGCCGACTCCCTGGCGCTGCGGCGCTCGATAAGAGGAAGAAGCGTACTTCGAATTAAGGAGTGGATGAGTCCCACGGACCGTGATGCGCGGATCAAGAAGATGAAGGATGAGCGCACGCATCTGGCCCATAAGGCGGAACAGGTGTTTGATCTGGACACGGGCGCAGTGGTGGCGGTGACCTTGCGGGAAGCCGACAAGGGCGACACTACGACGTTGGACCGGACGCTGTTTGAAGCTGGTGAAACGGTGGCGGAGTTGGCCGGACGAGAGGCCGAATCGCATCCGCACGCGAAGCCGAAGGTTGGCGGAGACATTTATAGCATGAAATTCCTGGATCATCCCGATAGCAAAGACGTCTCAAGAGGCTGAAGACGAGATAATCGCAGAAGGAAAGAGTACAGCCAACCTGGACCCCATACGAGGCCGGATTCTTGACGGCAGTTGTACTCGGGGGCGCTTGGTTTGGAATCTATAGGCTGAACAATCCTAAACAATGACCGTTAAGAATAAACAGAAACGTGGCCTGAAGGACCGCGCTGATGCCGATTACACCTGCTGGTCTCCGAGAGTCTTAGCCCTTCCCTTCAATAGCCTGGTCCTCAGAATCCGGAGGTGCTTCCCTGGCGGGCCCTTTCTTCGTAGGCAGCTGCTTCCGCCGATCCAGTTCTTCGAGCCACTTCGGAAAGCTTTCGCGCAGTCGGTCATCGCCGGCGGCCAGCTCCTCAAGAATCTCGCGGATGCTCTTGATCTCGGACATATCAGCGCGGATGAGCGCGGCGACCTGTATTGGGCATGACCTGGACGACCTGGCCGCAGTGAAGACAAGGCACATCGGTCAGCGTGTCCATCTCGAGGAACACTTCCGGAAAGTCGATCTCGACACGGATCCACCGTTCGCAGCGCGGGCACGGAACCTTAACCAGGACGAACTCATTCTGCCATGGGCGCAAGTCTACAAGTTGATACCGGGGTGTGCAATCTCCGTGCAGTCGCTTCCCTTCCCTGCTACGCTGAAATCGTGCCCACTCCTCGGACCTGGTTGCCGCGCGCTGAAGAGATCCTCGCGATCCTGAAGAAGTCCAGCGCCGACGAGCTCGACCGCACGGCGATCGAGATGTTGTTCGAGATCCAGCGGCGGACTGCCCTGCTGCTGATGGACCAAGTGGGCGTCATCAAGCACGGCCTGCGTCACTCCGTCTCGCGCACTTCCCTGCTCTCCTGGGTCGAGCAGATCGTGGCCAGCGAGGGTCAGGAACTCGAGCGCCGGCAGCGCGTCTCAGCACAAATCTCTGAAGATCTGGCCGAGCGGCGTGCCACGCGGCAGGCCTTGAACGAGGCCGGGAAACCTGCCAGGAGCTTTGCCATCACCAGGGAGATCCTCTCGGCTTCCGTCGATTCCCTTCCCCCGGAGATTGAGATCACACCAGGCCGGATCATCGTTTCGTTCAACCCTACGGACCCTGATACAGCCTGTCGGCTGCTCTATCAACTGGGCTTAGCGTTGTCCAACGATTTCGACAGCTTCCTGGCCGTCCAGCTGGTCGGTAATACCGCCGGTAATACGGTCGGTCCGACGGTGGGTCATACGGCTGTCTAACCGTCCGACTGCCCAGCCGGTTTGTGGAACCATAATTGGTACTTACGCGCTTCCAGCCGAGCGGTTAAGCTTCCGTATATGCCGACGATTGTTGCTATAGCCAACCAGAAGGGTGGCTGTGGGAAGACCACTACGACCATGCATCTGGCTGGAGGTTTGTCCAGCATTGGGTACAAAGTGAAGGTCGTAGATACGGACCCGCAGGCGACTGCCTATATGTGGGACTCGAAGGAGAGTCTGACGTTCGAAGTGCAGGCTGTACCTGAGGGCGCACTGAAGAAGGAACTGACGAAGATAGCGACGGAAAACCACACAGACATCGTGCTGGTGGACTGCCCGCCGGGATTGTCAGGCGCGACGCGGATCGCGCTGATGGCCTCCAACGCGGCGATCGTTCCGATCAGGGTAGGGAAGGGCGATTACGAAGCCACGTTGCCGTTCCTGGATTTGATGAAACAGGCGCTCGATGCCAACCCGCAGCTGAAGGTGATGGCGTTCATCAACGCCCGCGCCAACTCCGCGATCGACAAGCAGGCCCGCGACTTTGCCGTGAAGACCTTCGCGGAGTTTGCCAATGTAACCGTGCTCAAGACCGAAGTGCCCAACCTCGCCCTGGTACAGAAGACCCACTTCCTCGGGACCACGATGTTCGATTTCAAGGGTGCGCGCAATACCAAGGCGCTGCACACCTACAACCACCTCATCAAGGAGATCCTCGAATGTCTCAGCAACCAGTGAAGCTCGACGAGCTGCCGCCGCTGCAGAGAAGGGAATTACCCCAGAGCCCTCTGAATGCTGCGGTTCAACCCATCCGGTCGGAGGAACCGGAGCCGGCGCCCGTTGCTGAGGTCAAAGAGGGAACTGTCGTCGCCTACGTTCCTCACGCGGTTTCCCGTGAGCACCTGGTCAGCTGGAGCTGCAAGATGCCGCTCCGCCTGCGCGAGAAACTCGAGCAGATCGCCAAGGATTACGACACCAACATGACCAGCATCGTCGTTGATCTGCTGGAGATCAACCTGCCGAAGATCCCGCGCAAGAAACGGTAGTGTGCAACCTCCGTGCAGTCTCAAGCAGGCCCGTAGGGAAGTGCTAAGTTATTCTCCAGCAACAAGAAGGCCTGGGTCTCTGCCCAGGCCATTCTCACGCTCTCAACCTCATTGCGCACTGTAGCACTGTGCAAAGTGCTGGCGCTGGCTGTGGCCTACTGCAGCCTGCGCTACGGCACGGCGATCGGTGCTCCGGCGGGAACGGCTCCGTGCGCATCGACTACCAATTGGCCATTCCGAGGAGAGAGGCGCCGAACGCGTCTTCTGCGACTATCGCGAACTCCTTCGATCCATTCAAAATTCCTACAATCCACAAGTTTCCGCGACCGAGATGGAGATCCTGACGCCGATCGTGAACGCCGAGGTGCTGATCCTGGATGACCTCGGGACGATCCGTCCGAGCGAGTGGGTTTGGGACACGGTTTCTCTCGTCCTGAACGCACGCTATAACGCCGTCCGGACGACGACCATCACAACCAACTACGCCGTCCTGCCACTGGGTGCCGGAGGCATGAAGCAGGATACGCTCGGCGATCGCATCGGCGAGCGCATGCGTTCACGCCTCCTCGAGTTGTGCCGCGGGGTCGAGATCAAAGGCGTAGATTATCGCGCCGGACTCGACAAGAAAAATCCTACCCCGACTCGGGTGAAGTAATTTACCACGCTTCAGCGGGAAGGGAAGGGAAGTCACTGCCCACAGATTTAGCGCACGGCGTTGAAGCTTTGGCTACAGGGGCGGCCGCGGATGCGGACACGCAGATGGCTGCCATAGGATGAAAAGAGAATGGCCCCAAATAATTCCGGATTAGGACGCACTCTCCTGCTCGCAGTGTGCGTTGCTCTCGTTATTTTCATCAATCGACGCGTCCACGGGCCTGGACCTCAATCATCAAGCCGTATTGAACACCCTCCGCTACATGAAGGGAAGCCACCAAGCGAAGAACTCAGACCAGAACAGTTCCTGCGTCACGAACGGCGCCCCGGATACAGAGAACAGATTCCGGCATTCTGTCAGGCGTTCGGTACTTCTTGCGATTCCCGGGACTTTTGATCATGGAACGAACCTGTGGGCGGAGCGTGCACGGTTCGAAGCAGCCACGGTTATCCCATCCCCGATCCTCAATGCACGCCGGGAGGGATTAATCCGACTGTCACGGTCACACTGCTGAGAAATCCGGACTGGAAGACGCGGTGTATCCGTAATTGCCAAACGAGCGAGGCCGAGAAGCATATCGCCTATGACTGGTATGGAATTCAAAAACCCCGACCCAATTCCGGAAACCGTCAGGTTTGCGAACTGGATCATCTGGTTCCGCTCGAACTCGGAGGCGCGGATGGACTCGGGAACATTTGGCCGGAATGCGGTCCGGATGAAGCGACTCTCCAGAACCGCTATTTCAAAGTCAAAGATCGGGTTGAGAACTATCTCGCGGATGAGGTGAAGTCGGGACGCATTTCCTTAGGTTCTGCCCAACGCGGAATTGCATCCGACTGGACGCAGTACCTTCCGGCTGTGAATCGCTATTGCCAAGCGGGTGGGCGTTGCTGAGCCGAGACTTTCTGTTTGCGGTGAACGGATCAATCTTCGGAACGGCAGATTAGCCTTGTCGTTTAGGCAACCGGGGGAATATTCAAACGCTCGGAACTCGACAATTCCGGTCGATGAGTACATCGGTCTCGTGAACCGAGGTTATTGCGCAGACAGGTCGGCGAACACTGGCCATTCCGGTACCAATGCTGTCGTCGGCGAGTGATTTGGCGATTATGTGCTTGTCCAGGCTCGCGAAGCTCCAGCGGTTCCTCGAATGATGAGGTTCCTTGTTGCGACTCAATCACCAGCAAGAGGTGCGCAGCCAACACACTATTCCGTTCGCAAAGCTTGCATTGGATCAATCCTGGTGGCGCGGCGTGCAGGCAACCAGGCAGCGGCAATGGTCATGCAAACGACGGCCGCTATGGCGATTGAGATGGAGACCGGATCGAGCGGGCTGAGGTCGTAGAGCAGGCTCTTGAGGACGCGCGTGGTGCTGAGCGCAAGGGGAACGCCGATGGCGAGTCCCACAAGCAGCAGAAGAACGCACTCGCGCAGAACCATCCACAGCAGATTGAGCGACTGTGCTCCGAGGGCGACACGGATGCCCAACTCGCTGGTGCGCCGAGCTACTGAGTAGGAAAGTAAACCGTAGATTCCGATGCAGGCGAGGAAGACGGCGAGGATTCCGAAGAAGCCGGAGAGCCGGGCGATCAGCGATTGTGTGGCGATCGAGCGGTCGACTTGCTCCTGGAGGCTGGTTACGGTATTGACGAGGATATTGGAGTTGATCTCGGCAATGGCCGCGCGGGTTCGGGAGACGATCTCCTGGCGGTTTGCGCCGGGACCATAGCGCACGATGAAGTTGCCGAAGAAGCCGGGGCTTTGGCTGCAGGGAAAGTAGGCGGCCATCCGGGAGCCTTCGTCGAGAGCGAAGTACTTGGCGTCCTTGACCACGCCAATGACTTCGATTTCGCCGAGATGGTCGGGCGTTTCTCCGATGCCGAAGTGCTGACCGATGGCCGAGCGGTTCGGGAAGAAGCGGCGCGCCATGGTCTGGTTGATGACGGCCACCTTGGGTGAATTCTGCAGGTCTTGCGAGTTGTAGGTACGGCCTTCAACCAGAGGAATGCCCATGGCGGAGTAGAATCCGTTGCCGGTGATATTGAAATTGACTGCTTTGCCGTTTGCGGGTGTTCGTGGAACGCCCTGGAAGAGGACTTGATCCGACCATCCGCCGTCATTGAAAGCAAAAAAGGCGAAGCTGTTGGACTGGACACCGGGGATGGCGCGCACACGTTCTTCGATTTGCTCCTGCAGGCGGACCGAGCGGATTTCGTCAGCGCCGTGAGGGAGATTGGCTGTGCTGGAGTCGAGAGTGAAGATGAGCGCGTTATGCGGGTCGAAGCCGGTGTCGACGTCATAGAGGTGAATGAGGCTGCGAACGAAGAGTCCGGCGACCACCATGAGCAAAACGGAAAGCGCCACCTGGCCGACAATGAGCGAGCGAGCCATGACGCCGCGCGTGGAAACAGAAGAGCTGCCGCGGCCATCTTTGAGAGCGGGCGTGAACTCGAGACTGGTGGCGCGGAATGCCGGAAGGGTGCCGAAGAGAAGCGCGGTGAGAACGGTGAGTCCGAGTGTAAAGGCAAGGACGCGCAAATCGGGTGTGAGGTTCAGGGGCACAGGATCGGGGCCGGGCGCAGCCATGTTGAGCAGCAGGACGCTGGCTTTCCATGCCAGCGCGATACCTGCCGCCGCGCCCACAATAGAAAGAACGAGGGACTCGGTAAGCAGTTGAAACACAATGCGCCGGCGCGAGGCGCCGAGAGCCATGCGCACGGCCACTTCGCGCGTGCGCACAACACCGCGGGCGAAGAGCATGTTGCCGATATTGGCGCAGGCGATGAGAAGCACCAGGGCGACGATCGCCATGAGGATCTTAAGCGGCACCGAGAACGCGTAGCGCAGAGGGGAGACTCCGCGGGTTCCCGGGGTGAGTTCAACACCCGCGTGGGCCAGATCATCGAGGTGCTTTTGCGAAGGTTGCGGCCCGAGGTAGCCGCGAATGATCTGCTTGAAAAGGAGATTGGTTTCGGCGCCGGCCTGGGCTGGAGTGACGCCGGGCTTGAGCCTGCCGATTAGATAAAGCGATTGATATAGCTTGCTTCCGATGGCGTCTCCACCGGGACGCGGGAAGCCCTTCTCCATCGAGAGCGGAATCCAGAGATCGGCGGATTGGCCGACGGTGATACCCGAGAATCCAGGCTTTGCCACGCCCACCAGCGTGTAATCGTGTGATTGAATGCGCACGACTTTGCCGAGCGCGGCGGGGTCACCATTGAAATGGCGCTGGAACCACGCGTAACTGGCAACCGCAACCGGACCGGCACCGGGGGCACTGTCGTCGGATTCATCAATCGCGCGGCCCAGAAACGCCGGCAGCCCGAGAACGGAGAAGTAACTGCCGGAGATGAGATTGATGTGGATGGTCTGGTAAGCCCCGCCTGCAATCGAGGCCTTTGTCTCGATTGGAGAGCTGTCTACCGCGGCGATTCCGGAAAATGAGGTATCTTTCTGGCCAAAGTCGTGCAGGAACGCCTTGGAAAACAATTCCATGGGCCCGTCCGGAATCGAGAGCGTGAGACCCTGTGCCCTCCCGTCGCCGAATAACTGCAGTTCCTCGGGATTGTGCACCGGCAAGGGGCGGAGGAGGATAGCGTTGAGCAGTGTGAAGATGGCGGTGTTGGCGCCGATGCCCAGGGTCAACGAGAGAATGGCAACAATACTGAAGCCGGGTGAATTCCTGATTTGGCGAACACCATACCGGATGTCCTGCACCATCGATTCCACCCACAACGTGCCACGGCTCTCGCGACAATCCTCTTTGATCTGCTCGATGCCGCCGAACTCGAGTCGGGTGAGCCGGCGGGCCTCATTTTCTGAAGCGCCGGAGCGGACCTTGTCGGCAACTTGCGATTCGAAATGGAACCGCAGCTCTTTATCGAGATCGATTTCCAGCCGTTTGCGCGCAAATAGTCTACGGAGCCACCTCATGAAATTCCCTCCGCTGTTTCTCTGAGAATGAGGCCGACCACGCTGGTGAGGCGTTTCCAGTTGTCGGTCTCTGCCTCGAGGTGTGCCCGGCCTTTGACGGTGAGTTCATAGAACTTCGCTTCGCGGCCGGTCTCCGACGGCTGCCAGTTGGCAGTGAGCAGCTTTTTGTATTCGAGGCGATGGAGCGCCGGATAAAGCGACCCCTGCTGGACCTGCAGGGCCTCGCGGGACATCTGTTGAATCCGCTGGGCGATGGCGTAACCGTGGATTGGGCCGAGCGCAACAACCCTCATGATCAGAAGATCGAGAGTGCCCTGCGGAAGATCAAATCTGCTTTCTACCTTCTTCATACCTATGGCTTCTACATATACGCTCGGAGCTGTAGAAGGTCAAGGTATTTCGAATCCACCAGCTGATTTCTTCTAGTCCGGGGGGCGGTCGAGCTCAGTTGTTGCCCACAGTCAGTATGGAGTGACCGGCGCCGATGCGCTGATCGTGGGTTAGGCTGTGAGTTCAGAAGGTCGCACAGTTCAGAGCCACAAGCGGAAGGGAGCCGGTCATGAAGGAAAAGTTACGATTTTTGGGTCTGGATGTCCATGCCGAGACGATCGCCGTAGCGGTTGCGGAGCCGGATGGCGAGGTACGGAGCCTGGGCACGATTCCGAACCGTGCCGAGTCGATCCGCAAGATGATCAAGAAGCTTGGTCCAGCAGAGAAGTTGAGAGCCTGTTATGAAGCAGGTCCGACGGGCTATGTCGTGTACTGGCAGCTGGCGGAGTCGGGCATTCAGTGCGAGGTTGTGGCCCCCACGCTGGTGCCGGTCAAGGCGGGTGATCGGGTAAAGACGGATCGACGGGACGCAGAGAAGTTGGCACGTTGCTATCGCTCCGGAGATCTGACGGCGGTATGGGTTCCGGACGAAGGTTCGGAGGCCCTGCGGGATCTGGTACGTGCTCGCGAAGCAGCCAAGCAGGATCAGATGCGAGCGCGGCATCGGTTGAGTAAGTTTCTGCTGCGCTCAGGCCAGCGTCCACCCACCGGGGTGAGACCATGGACGCGCCCTTATCTGATCTGGGTTGCGCAGCTGCGCTTCACACAGGGCTTACCGCTCATCGAAACGGCGCGGGGCCGAACTGCGGGTCAGTTTACGCCTCGGCGATAATGCGCCAATTGAGACTGCCCATGGGAGACTGCCGGAGTATCAGCCTATTCAGTTCTCAATGCTTGCATCGGATCGAGGCGCGATGCACGCCTCGCGGGAACAAAACATGCGACCGCGGCCACCGCGAGCAGCACCGCGGCCACTGCGGTAAAAACCTTTGGATCGAGCGGCTTGATCTCATAGAGCAGGTCTCGCATCAATCGGCCGACCGCCAGGCTCGCAGCGAGTCCGACGACAAGACCGAGGACCGCAGGCCGCATTCCATCCATCAACATCTTCCGCATCACGTGTTCGCGCTTTGCCCCCAGCGCGATGCGGATGCCGATTTCGGTCGTCCGCTGCCCTGCGATATATGACATCACGCCGAAAAGCCCGACCGCAGCCAGGAGCAGTGACAGCGTTGCGAACGCCGTGAGCAGCGTCGCGTTGAAGCTCTGGTCGAACGTGTGTTTGCCCAATAACTGGTTCATGGTGAGCACATCGGAGACGGGCAAGTCACTGTCCATCTCGGCGACGATGCGCTCAACCAGCAGAGCATATTGCTGCACGTCATGAGGGGAGCGAATGACAAGCGTGCCGACGGTCTCGACACCGCCACCCAGCGGGAAGTACATCATGGGCAGCGGCTTTTCGCCGATCTCGGAGCGCGCATCGCCGACGACGCCCACCACCTCCGCGGTCTGATGCCGAAGCGGGGCATTGATGTGTTTGCCAACGGGGTCCTCGCCGGGAAAGTACTGATTGGCGAACGACTGGCTGATGATGACTTCATTGGCCGCATCCAATCGCTTACCGAAGTCAAATGTACGGCCGCGCATGAGAGGAATCCCTATCGCGGCGAAATACTTTGGATCGGCCCAAAGCTTATTGGCACTCAGTCCGCTGCCTTGCGGCAAGGGGGGGTGTTCGACAATCGTGAATCCCCAATCGCCCCAATATCCCTGGCCGGGAGCGACCGTGACAAAGCCCGCGGCATCCACGCCGGGCAGGCCGCGAACGCGCGCCAGCAGCGTGTCGAAAAAATTGGCGCGCTGAGCCGGCGTGGGATAGCGGGCATCCGGAAGGCCGAGATGCATAGTGAGCACGTTTTGCGTGATGCAGCCCATGTCGGCAGAGCGCAGCCGTTCATAACTCTTGAGCAGCAGGCCGGCGCCGATGAGCAACACCACAGTCAAGCCCACTTCGCTCGCCAGCAGCCCTTTGCGCAGCGCGGCTCGAGCGCTGCCGCCGCTCACCGAGCGCGAAGTCTCATGCAACGCGCCGAGAATGCGCTTGCCGCTGGCGCTGAAAGCAGCGATGAATCCGGAAAACAGCCCGCACAGCACGATGATGCCGACGGTGAACGCAGCTATCAGGCCGTCGATGTGGATGTATTCGACGCGGTTCATGTCCTGGCGGATTCCCGTCAACCATTGCAGCGCGGCGAAGGCCAGCAATAGGCCCAAGGCACCTCCGGCGGCAGACAGGAGCAGGCTCTCCAACAGGCGTTCGCGCACCAGGCGCAGCCAGCCTCCGCCGAGCGCGGTGCGAATGGCCAGTTCCTTGCGCCGCGCCGCCGCGCGCGCCACCAACAGGTTGGCCACATTCAGGCAGGCGATCAGAAGCAGGCAGCAGGTTGCCTCCAGCAGCACGTAGAGCGGCTTCTTGATGTCGCCCACGATGTGATCCAGCAACGGCCGGCTGATGGCACTTCTGAATACGAATGGGTCATTGAGATGCGCATAGTGGATGCGACGGGAGATCAGGCTCAGGTCGGCTGCGCCCTGCGCCGCGCTGACTCCCGGCTTGAGCCGCCCAACTACGTCAAGCATGTGCATGCTGAACGAGGTCATCTGTTCCTCGCGCCTGTCGTGGTAGACCGATGTCCATAGCTGGGTGGAGGGGTCGGGAAAATCGAACCAGGCGGGCATGATGCCGATGACGGTGTACGGCTGGGCGTCGACATAGATCGAATGGTTCAGGATGGCAGGGTCGCCGCCAAAGCGACGCTTCCACAGGCCCCAGCTGAGAAGTACCGTGGCGCTGGCCGCGGGGCTGTCATCGGCCTGCGTAAAATCGCGGCCCAGCGCAGGCTGCACCCCCAGCGTGCGGAGCAAATCCCAGGAGAACTCCGCGCTATAGAGCTTCTCCGGTAGTTGCCCGCCCGATCCGGAGAGTCCGACCCGGCTGCCGCGCGCCAGCGCGAGACTGCTGAAACTCTGGTTTTCCTTTTTCCACTCGCCGTACATGCCTCCGGAGACCGTGGTGTAACCCTTTGCGTCGTTTTCCTGAAGGCCCGATTCGTGAAGCATGACAAGGCGATCCGGATCCTGGAACGGCAAGGGCTTAAGCAAAACGCCGCGCACCACCGTGAACAGCGCGACGTTGGCGCCAATACCCAGCGCCATCACTAGGATGGCGATGACAGTAAAACCGGGGGTGCGACGAAGCGTGCGCAGACTGAAGCCCAGATCGCGCGCGAGGGACTCAAGCCCGTTCCCGGACCAGACGGCGCGAGTCTGTTCGCGAATAAGAGCAGGATTGCCAAAGGCGCGCAAAGCTGCGTAGCGAGCCTCTTCCGTTGAGATGCCGGCTTCCCGTTGCTCCTCTTCTTCCAATTCCAGGTCGGAACCGAGTTCCCGCTCCAAGTCTGCATCGCGCTTCTTCCGCCGCCAGAATTTCATCTCCGCTCTCCTCGTGGACAAGCCGCACTCTTCGTAGCGCAGTCCGGCCTCGTCATTCGTTTCGCAACGCTTGCATGGGATCGATGGAAGCCGCGTGGCTTGCCGGCAGGCCGCTCGCCGTAAGTGCGACCAGAAGGAGCAGCACCGTCACGCCAATATAAGTCGCCGGATCAGATGTTCTGACGCCATAGAGCAACCCCGCCAGCAGCCGGGTCGAAATCAGCGCGGCCACCGCGCCTGCGGCCGTTCCTGTGACCGCCAACTTTGCTCCTTCCGCGACCACAAGCCCCAGGATGTCTTGCCGGCGTGCGCCGAGAGCCATGCGGATTCCAATTTCCCGGCTGCGCATGCGCACCGCAAAGGCAAGAACACTGTAAAGGCCCATCGCGGTCAGGCATAGCGCGAGCAAGCCGCAAAAGGACATAACGCTCGGCGCCAACAGAATCGGCATGTATTCCAGACTCACCTGCTCAGAAAGGGGCATATCTTCGCCGACCGGCACGTTTGGGTCCACCGATTGGATCGCGCGTCGAACCATGCGAAGAGAAGTCAGCGGATTGCCGAAAACGCGAATTGCCAGTCGAACATCACCCTCGCGGGTTGCATTTGACTGCCAGTAGGAAAGGTACAAATGAAGTTCCGGTGAATACACCGAACTCTCTGGTTGAAGATTCGCGCAGACTCCAATGACTTGATAGCTCTGGCCGTTCACGTAGAGGTTATGCCCCACTGCCGAACCTGCCGGCCACATTCGTTGGGCAAGAGCTTCGTTGACGATGGCAACGCGAGGTGAGCCGGCGCGGTCTTGCTCATTGAACTCGCGGCCCCCAAGAATCGGTATCTTCAATGTCTCAAAAAAAACACTGCTCACATTCTGCTTGAGAACTTGCAGGCCCGCCGTCTCAAGTCGCGATCCCGGGATGGCGCTCACCTCCGCATCGCGTCCGTTCTGCCAATTCCAGATCAGGCCTTCGCCTCCCTGCATGAAGGCGACGGACTGAACGCCCGGTGTCCCGCGCAGTCGTTCATCTACACGGTGCGCAAGTGCTTCCATCTGCGGCTGCGTGTATTTAAGCAGTTCCGGTCGAAGACGAAGTACAAGCAGATTCTTGGGATCGAAGTTTGTGCCTTTCCGCACTTCCGAGGCACTACGAATGAGGAGTCCGGAAGCGATGACCAGGATCATCGAGAGTGCTATCTGCCCCGTGATCAGCACCGAGCGCAGCCAGCCTTTGGTGTGCGGTTCCAGCGGCCCCCCATCTTTCAGGTCTGTAATCAGATCGTGGCGTAACGCTCGCAACGCAGGAACCAGGCCAAACACCACGCCAGCGATGAGCGAGAGTGCCATCGAATACAAAAGCACTCTCCAATCGAGACCGAGGTCATACAAGTGATGGAACCCCTCGCTGTCTGTGGCATAGAAATCCGACAGAAACTTCTTCCCCACCATCGAAAGCATCAGGCCGAAGATTCCTCCCAGAAACGCCAGCATCAGGCTCTCCGTCAAAAGCTGCCGGACGATCCGAGAACCGCCGGCGCCGATCGACAGACGGACCGCGATTTCTTTCCTTCGCGCGAGACCTCGCGCTAGAAGAAGTCCGCCCAGATTCGCGCAGGCGATCAGTAGCAGCACAGCCGTCGCCGATGCCAACAACCGAAACTGCGCGGCATCATCGGCCTGACTATCCGGAGATTCGCGGCTGGCCGCGCAGAGCGCAATTTGCCGGCGGCTGGGCCGCTCCGGCCAGTCTGTTGCAGACCACACCATGATGCTCGCGGCTTCTGCCTGCGCGCGCGAACCGGAATACCCCGGAGCCAGCACGCCAACCATTGACTCAAAGAGTGAACAATTGAAGGTTCCGTCGTCGCATCCATAACCCGCGGCGCCATACATCATCGAGGGAATCCAAACCTCGACCGGCAATCCGGCCAGGTCACCATAGAAGTCGGGAGGCGCGACGCCGATAACCTTAAACGGAATGGAATTGATAGGTATAACGCGCCCAAGCACGGCGGGGTCGCGGTTGAAGCGCGTTTTCCAGAGCAGATCGCTGATGACCACAACACCATTGCGGCCGGGAACCATATCCTCTTCGGGCAGGAAACTTCGCCCCAGGTGGGGCTCAACCCCCAGAAGTGTGAAGTAGTTGCCGGATACAAATTCTCCGCGCACTTCCATCGAATCGTCGCCTAGAACCAGGTGCAGCTGAGGTCTTTCTGCCTCGATGGAAAGTGCAGCATAGGACGACGCGCGGTCGCGAAGCAGTTTGAATTCGGGATAAGAGAATCCAGCGCCATAGTGTCCCGCAGGCCCTTTGGCATAGATTCGCACCAGCCGCTCGGAATGGGCGACCGCCAGAGGTTTTAGGAACAGAGCGTCCACAAAACTGAAGACCGTGCAATTGGCTCCAATTCCGAGCGCCAACATCAGAACGGCGACCGCGCTGAATCCTGGAGACCTTCTGAGCTGCCGTAAGGCATAGCGAACGTCCATCACTAAATGGTCGAGTGCCGCATACCCCCACGCTTCGTGAGCCTGTTCCTTGATCAATGCCTTGTTGCCGAAAGCGCGTCGGGCTGCGTAGCGGGCTTCGTCCGCCGACAGGCCATTTTCCCGCTGCTCCTCTTCTTCCAGTTCCAGATCGGAGCGCAACTCCCGCTCCAGGTCCGCATCTCTCCTCCTGAACTGCCACCACCTCATGTCAGTTCTCCTCGGCGGCTGGCCACATCACACGCGCCACAGCTTCGGCCATCTGTTTCCACTGCGATTCTTCAACCACAAGTTGCTTCCGGCCCGTGTCCGTTAGCCGGTAATACTTGAATTCCCGATTGCGGTCGGGAGCCGTCTCCCATTTGGCACTCACCCATCCCCGTTTCTCCAGGCGATGCAGCGCCGGATAGAGTGAACCGTGCTGCATCTGCAGGAATTCATTCGTAGTCCCCTGAATGTGCTTGCCAATCTGGTGACCGTGAGCAGGTCCATGGAGAAGCGTCCTCAAGATAAGCATGTCGAGCGTTCCCTGGAGGAGCCCGACCCGTTGCTGTGCGTGTTTCTCCATAGAAGACATTCTGCCCTCGATCTGGCCATGATGGTAGACATTCGACTATCGGTTGTCAAGGAGCGGAGTACAGTGTGGATGCTCGAATGACGACTTCAGGCCAACGCGCTCATCGACCTAGGGTTGAGCGGCATTCCGAGGATTGGTATCCGAAGATGCCGCAGGGTCTGGGAGCCATCCCCCCTGCGCCAGAGCTCGGGATTCCAGTCCCCCTGGCCGACATTTCGGTATCAATCTGTCGTCGGCGAGTGATTTGGCGATTGTGCGCTTATTGAGATCTCGGTGAACTGCGAAAGGATTGTTGGAACGAACACCATCACCTCTGCTAAGGCTCCCATGTCAGCCCGGACATTGCCTGGAGTGATTGCCTCGCAAGGAAGGGTCTAGTTGGTACGTGTCGCCTTGACGAGCGTCTCTACAGAGGGCGCAACCATCAGCAGAAGCACTACCTGCGGCTTTGCTGCGGCGTTCAGAAAGTCAATATTTCGATTCCGTACGTCTGCATTGACCGGCCGATTATTCTGCAGATCATCCAGAGCCTGGAGTCCAATGATTGCCACCTCAGACAGGTTGCGGGAAACCGGCGCCAGGTCTTGGGTCAGGAACGATCGCGTCAGCAGCGGTTTCAGCCTGGCATCGTTATCGCGCCAGAGAACGAGCCATTGTTGCGCCTGCTGCCAGTCTTCCGTTGTGGCTTTTCCCCCCGCGATCCGCCGGACGATACCGTCAAACACCCGCGCAGTTTCGCTCTCCGGAGGCACAGCGTCATCCAGGCGATTCAGCGGAGTGAAGTCCCCAAAATTGCGCAGTTGCTGGCGCTCGTATCCCTTGGGCGGCTGTACCACGTCTGCAAGCACCCGCAGTCCTACTGGATCGGCATCGCCGCTCATCCGCTCCAGCATCTCCTCCATGATCAGCCGGTGTCGCACTCCGTAGTAACCGAGCTTTTGCGAAACAACGCCGAGCCTGCGATACATCGAGTCAACCTCCCGCACATCCTCAGGAGACCAAAGCCGCTCAGCGATAGCAACCGTACGGGGCCATACTCGGTTATCAAGGTTCTCGTCGGAAACAATGTCGGTCCACATGGTCGCTTCGCCCCCAAGCACCCGCGCCTTCTCCTCCGGCGTAAGGCTAGCGGCGCTCGAATCTCCCAGGGGATCGACTGCATAATGCTCCGCGGCCGACTGGTTCAGATCAATGTAGTACCCAGAAGAGAGTATGCCGCGATTTCCATTGCGCGCCGCATCCGCAAGGGATTTCGAGCCGCGCCACGACTGAATGACCACGTCGTTGGGGATGCCCGGCTGCAACACTTCGTCCCAGCCCATCATGATCTTCTTGTTTTGGGCGACAATCCTCTGGATTTTGGCCGTGAATTGCGCCTGCAGGGCCGCACCATCCTTGATGCCGTGGACCCGCATATACTCCTGGATGTGCGGGTTTGACTCCCATTCATGGAAGTCGCATTCATCTCCTCCGGTGTGGAAGAATGCATCCGGAAAAAGCTTGGCCATTTCTTCAATGAAGGCGCTGAGAAACGTGTACGTGATCTCCCTTGTCGGATCCATCGCCCCGCTCTGACCGGGGATCTGGCCACTGCCCAACTCAGGGTAGGCGCGGAACCAGGAAGCGGTGTGGCAAGGCATGTCGAACTCAGGAATGACCCGAATGCCGCGATCCCGCGAGTAGGCAATGATCTCCTTCACTTCCTCCTCCGTATAGTAAAAGCCTCCGGATGCCTTCTCCTGCAGAAGCGGGAATCGCTTGCTCTCAATGTGAAATCCCGCATCATCCGCAAAACGCCAATGAAAAACGTTCAGCTTGACGGCCTCCATCGCATTGAGATTCCGCTTGATGACCGGAAGCCGAACGAACCGATGCCCGGAATCAATCAGAAGGCCGCGCCACGGAAAGCGCGGTCTGTCTTCGATCGTGATCGCGGGAACGCTGAATCCCTTCGGAGTCACTCGTGCCAGAACTAGAAACGTCTGCAGCCCGTGCAACACGCCTAGCGGATTGGCGGCACTCAGTTGAACACCGCCCATCGAAATCTTCAGCCGGTAGGATTCATCCTCTCCGATCTGCTGGACCGACAGGCTTGGGCCCTCCGTATGTACCGTGAAATTCGGCTTGTTGGCCACGGCCGCACGCCACAATGGGATTCCCGTTTCGCGTGAAAGCACATCAAGAAATCGCTGCCGGGCGTTTTCCAGCCGAGGCTCGGCGTAGCCAGTCAACTCGATGCCGAATGACCCGTCAATTAGAAATTCCCCTGAACCTGGCTCTGATTGCGACGGCAGCGGCATCAGGGATAGCGACTCCGGCTCCTGCGCTGGAGCCCGCCACGGCAAACTCAGGATGATCGGAAAGAACCCGAAGAACCAAAGGAAGCCCGCACGCCGAAAATCTGGCACAACTCATCTCCAAAAGATTCACTCAGTTGAATCGACCGTACCTTCAGGGTAACGCTTCGCCGGAGCCAAAATCATCTCAGCATGTTCCCGGTAGGCTCCAAACTCCGCTAGATCATCTTCTCCCAGCCAGGAAGGATTGCTCACCGGTTCCAGACCGAGCATAGATTCTATCCGTCGCCACATGTGGGTTCGCTCATATCGCTGATGTACTCGCTGAAACCTGGCTCCGGTGAGGACATCGCGTGCGGACGGCGCATCGCCGCAATCCAGCGACAGGCTGGCCCGGCGCTCAGCCAGCCACTCATCGTCGAGCGCTGACACAGCATCGAGCCAACGTTTGCGCTCGCCTATCGTTGTGGGCCCCACGGCGGCAAGTGCCTTATCCCTCTCGAATACCACTTGTGGATGAAGAGAAATCGTTGGCGACTTGATCGCGCGGAACGCCTTCACAGCCTCAAGGGGGTCGTGCCTGTAAACGAACCAGAGCCTTCCGGCCAGCGCCCGCCCCCGGTCATCATGACACTCCGACAGAACCTCCAGCGCAGCATCGGGTTCACCGCACCCTGCCAGCCAAGCGCCCCGTTGAAACAACCATTTGTCTCGCTCGCTGGCTGCCGTGCAGGAAGCAGCCCAGGCCAGTGCCTCCCCCAACTCCTCCATTCCGCTCGGCGCCCACCGGTTGCTGTCGACGTCGGGAGCCCGCGGAATTTCCCGAGCATCACCGGCCTTTCGCGCGTCGACAAGCTTTAGCCAGAGATCTACCTCTTCCTTCCGTGTCCAAGCAAAAACAGGCACCTCTTCGACAGCCCGGAGCCGGGGCGTCGGCAGACCAATGGTACGAATGTCCGGCCGCTGCAGGGAGGGGATCCAGAATTCGACTTGCTGATGCAACTGTCCTGGCTGGAGCATTGCCTTAACTGACTGATCCACGAGGGGGCCGGCCTTGGATCTCGAGACATTGCTTCCCGTCCAGCGTGTACTGGCTAACCCACGCTTCGTCGCGTCCAATCCCGTCGCTCCAAAGCTTCATTCCCGGCATCTGCCGGGGATCCGCCACGTGGTAAAGTCCGGCACCCAGGCTTGGAGTAAAGACTCCGAAGGCGCTGCACTCAGGCTTCTGCCAGAAGTAGCCGGTCATTCGACGCACGTCCACCTGGCTGCGCGGACCCTGCGTTTCCCAATCAATCGTTCGAATCTGCGCATCGTGAACCAGCACCGGTCCCGCCGGGAAATCAAACACCGTGTCAGGCCGGGAAGGCACGCCTGCGTTCGACCACGACATCCACTGGCGCCCTTTTGCGCCGGGATTGAAGAAAACTGTGCGCTGCGTCAGGAAGTCATCACTCTCTCCGAGCGAGTACTCTACCGCCCGGTGCATTCCGAATTTGGTCTCGCGTTCTCCGCAGCACACATAGAGGCGATCTTCAATCCGCGCTATCTCGTAAAGCACGGGCGCGATTTCCACAGGAGTGTGCGAGATGGGAAAGCTCAATTCAATCCCTCCGCCGGTAAACGACTGCCGGGGTAGAATGCGCACCGGCCGCACCACCTGCGGAAAGAAAAGTGCGTCCGTCGCGGCCTCCTTCATAAAAATTGAGCACACGCGCCCGCCAAGGTCGGGGCAGATCTTCACTCGGATGCGCTCATTCTCGATCGTGAGGAAGCGATACCCGCGTATCTCCGGCCGGCGGCTGGTCTCGCAGAAGCTCTCGTAAGGATAGATTCCGTCAGGATCGTAGCTGGTGGGGATCGGCCCGGCCGGAACCATGGTGTGTGTCAGCAGGAATTCGGTGGTTTCGTTCAGTGCAAGCATGTTGAGTGTCGGCGCACCCGCGGGCTTGTCAATTCGCCGCACCGATAGGCTCCGGTTCACAATATCTGGCCATCTCGTGCAGGCACTATAGCAGCTTACTTCAAGTCCGCTGGAGTTTGTTGATCTCAAATCTCAACAACGGGCCTTCGCATTCCCAGAACCACGCAGGTTCGAACCGCGCATTGGCGATAATGTGCTCATTGAGGGTTGAAGACGGTAATACGCCCTGTATCGGGCGGTGCGGTCGCCTTCAGCCATGTCTCGTTAGCCACTGTGGGGCTGCAGGGCCCGAGTGTACAGATTTTAATTGACCTGCGCGCACTCTCCATTCGCAGCGCGCTCAGCACGTCAGACAATATCGAGCCTTTGAAAGGCGAATACAGATAGAAGACGGTGCCGCTGGACAGATCTGCCTCGCGCGCGTCCTGCGCGATGAACCGGACGCGGCTGAGGTGAAGGCTTTGAGCGCACTCCCGCGCACTGGCGACATAGGGCGCCTGGACCTCAATACCAAGGCTGTGGGCTCCAGTCACCATAGATACCAGAAGCGGCACATGTCCCAATCCCGATCCAAGATCGACAAAGACGTCATCTTCCGCAAGCGCGGTGGTTGCTATCAGATGGAGAATATGGCGCACAGGCGTTGGCTGATAGGGCACCATCTCCGGTGATCGCTGAAGGTTCGGTTCGCTCGGTTCGCGGAGCTGAAGAACTCCGCTCAGCAACTCGTCTCGGTAGTCGAAGCCCATGCCAGGCAATGGATTTTTCGATTGGTTCTGGCCGGCTGAATCCGAGAGCCAGTAAAGAAGCGTGCGCGGTTGACCGCGGCGAACAATATCAAAGCGCACAGACCGGTAGAGCTCTGAGTTTGCGGCTTCGAGTCGTGTTCGGAGTGCCTTCGCACGGTGATGCAAGCGTGAATCCGTACATCTCGTGGAATCCTCGAAATCGAAGCCCCCAAATCCGGCATCAAAGTCGTCCAGCGCGATCAGGCGCTCCCGCAGTTCGTCGGCCAGAAAGAGAGACGGATCGGCCTCCAGGCCGCACAGCAAGGCGTGCAGATCGGCGTGGAATTCGATTTCATCCTCGCGCGAAACGTCGGTGGTTGTGGTTGACATATCAACCACCGTAAACATTGGAAGTTGTCATGTCAACCTAAGATTGATAGGCTTGGCACAGACATGACGACGAAACCGTTATCCCCACAGGAGCTTCGTGTCTGGCATGCCTTCAGGCTCATGCACGAAGATGTGCTGGGTCGCGTCGGGCGGGACATCACGCAGGCGACTGGGCTCTCAGGTCCTGAATTCGGTGTATTGTCTCGCCTCGCTGCCGTTGGCAAAGGTGAGATGCGGCAACAAGTGCTGGCCAGCATGCTGGCCTGGGATAAAAGTCGCCTCTCTCATCAGCTGACGCGAATGCAGGAACGATCGCTTATTGAGCGCCGTCGTGTTGACGGGAAAACTGTCCTCATCGCCGTTACCAAACTCGGCAGAGAAAAGCTGGATGCTGCTCGCCCGGTACACGCGGCCTCAGTTCGGCGGAATCTGTTGTCGCGACTCACGCAGGAACAGATCGACACCATCGTGCGAGTAAGCAATCTTCTCGGTGAAGAAGACTAGCGCCCTTCCGTTCGTAACCGACTGAGTCCCAACTCTTATTGCACCGCTACTGACTAGCTGGCGTCGCACAGCTCAGCTGTTGCTTTCAGGCCAAACCACGTTTCCAGCCTTCAGTGGGCTGGAAGAGCGATTTGACGATCTGGCGTCTACCGGCTCACACACTGAAGGGCAAAATTCGTCATTCTGTCTCCGGTGAACCGTCACTAGTCGCGAAACGTGGTCACGCGAATCTCAACGCGCACACCTGGATTGCGGAGCTGCAGTACGCCAAGGCACTTCAAATGTATCAACGCACAGAGAGATAGATCCTCACAAATGAGCGCGGATGATCGTCTTTCCCTTAATCCGTTTGGTCGGGTTAAAGGCGGCAACGGCATCGTCGAGGGCAGCCACGTTGCCGATGTTTGTCCGCAGACGGCCATTCCGGACCCGCTGGACGAGCTCACTCAATTGGGCGCGGTCGGGTACGACGACGAAGTCAATAGTCAGGCCCCCAACGGGCCGCGCATCGGTCGGGCCGGTGATGGTCACCAGCGTTCCTCCGGCGCGAATCAGGCCCGCAGACCGCTTCGCGATGTCGCTGCCGATGACATCGAAAACCAGATCGACCTTCGCCGACGTCTTCCAGAGCGTCGTTATCGAGGTCGACGAACTCCTGGGCGCCGAAGTCGAGAGCCGTCTGACGGCCGCCAGCGCGCCCGCTGCCGATGACGTAGGCGCCGGCTTCGCGTGCGAGCTGGCTCGCCATCGAACCGACTACGCCAGCCGCACCGTGCACGAGGACGCTCTGCCCTGCCTGAAGGCGGCCGTGCTCGAACAGCCCCTGCCATGCGGTCAGGCCCGGCATCACGAGGGCCGCGCCCACCGTGAAGTCAACGTCGCTCGGCAGCGGTGTAAGGTTGCGCGCTTCGACGGCCACATACTCCGCCAGCGTGCCATCGCGATACCAGTCCGTGAGGCCGAACACCCGCTGCCCGATCGACAGCCCCGTCGTGCCATAGCCGAGAGCGGTGACCACTCCGGCCAGTTCGTGTCCGGGGATAGAAGGCGTCCGGTCACGGCCGACGCGATCTGTCCAGTTCGAGGGCCACGACAGCTCATCTCCGGTGAATCCCGACGCATAAATCTGAACAACGACGTCGTTTATCGCCGCCTGCGGTTGGGGCCGCTCCACCAGCTTCACTCCGGCCGTTCCCGCAGTCTGATCCGTCACCACAATCGCCTTCATCGGTCACCTCCTTGTGTCGAGTCCTCGCCTGCACGGTAGCCGTTTCTCCCTTTGTCCCAAGATGGATTATCGAAGAGAAACGGATCGAACAAAACCTTGGGTCCGCACAATGTTAAAACGTCCGCTGCCACAGCCGAGTACTCTGCCACCTGACGGGCGCTCGAACGGCGTTAAGATAATGCAAGGCGCAAGTGCTCCTTCCCCTCGCGGAGATTGCGCCAACATGGTATTCGTTCTGCTCGATCTGAGCGAACCCAAAGAGATCGATCTTTCCATGCCTTGGCCAACGTGAAGGAGGTAATGATGAAAATCGTAGTGATCGGCGGCACGGGCTTGATCGGGTCAAAGCTTGTCAATAACCTGCGGGCGAACGGGCACGAAGCCGTGGCCGCGTCTCCCAAGTCGGGCGTGAACAGCGTTACCGGCGACGGACTCGTGGATGCACTGCAAGGCGCTTCGACGATCATCGACGTCACCAACTCCCCCTCGTGGGAGGACGCCGAAGTGTTGAATTTTTTTGAGACGTCAACCCGTAACCTTCTCGCCTTTGAAGCGGCCGAAGGCGTGAGCCATCACGTAGTCCTCTCCGTCGTCGGAACGGAACGCCTCCTCGAAAGTGGCTTCTTCCGCGCCAAACTGGCACAAGAGAACTTGATCAAAGCCTCGAAGAATCCATACACCATCGTTCGCGCCACGCAATTCTTCGAGTTCGTCAAGCAGATCGTCGACTATTCCACCGAGGGCAATATCGTGCGGATGCCGCCCGCCCTCATCCAGCCCATGGCCGCCGACGATGTGGCAAGCGCCGTAGCCCGTATCGCAACCAACCTGCCCGTGAACGGCACCGTTGAGATTGGGGGGCCGGAGCAATTTTGCCTGGACGAACTTGCCCGACGGTTCCTGGCCGCGCGCCCAGACCCGCGCCAGACCCAGCGCGAGGTGATCTCCGACCCGCAGGGCCGCTATTACGGCATCCAGGTGAGCGAGCGGGCGCTGGTGCCTGACAACAACGCACAACTCGGCGAAACCCGTTTCCAAACCTGGCTGGCTCAGCGCGCACCCCAGGTTGGGAGCGCGCCGCCTCAACCGGCATCGGTGGGGCGGTAAACCAGGATCGCGCTCCACGGTTCATGAAAAATCATGTTCACTTGGCAGGTGCGGATTGACATTACCCCGCGTGGTGATCGTCGGTGGCGGCTTCGGAGGACTCTCCGCGGCCAGCGCTTTGCGTGGCGCTCCCGTGAGCGTCACGCTGATCGATAAGCGGAACTATCATCTCTTTCGCCCCATGCTCTACCAAGTCGCGACGGGGTTGCTCTCCGCGGATGAGATCTCCAGCCCATTGCGTTCCGTCTTCAGCGGTCAGGAAAACATCCAGATCCTTCTCGATGAAGTAACGGGCGTTGATTCCGGCCTCGTTCATCTCAGCCGGGGCGATGTGCCCTACGACTACCTCATTCTCGCCACCGGCATCCAGTACAACTACTTTGGGCATGACGAATGGCGGAAGTTCGCTTCAGGCCTTGAATCGCTCGATGACTCCGACATCATTCGCGGCAAAATATTGCGTGCCTTCGAGCGAGCCGAGGAGATGGCTTCGATTGAACGCGCGGAACCCGAGGAAATCTGCCGCCAGCTTACCTTCGCGCTGGTCGGTGGTGGCACTGTAGGCGTTGAAATGGCCAGCACACTCGCGGAGATGTCGCGCATCGAGTTGGTGCGCGATTTTCGCCACATCGACCCCGCATCCGCTCGCATCCTTCTTTATGAGGGCGGCCCTCGCATTCTGCCCTCCTATCCTGAAGCTCTCTCCATCAACGCCCAACGGCACCTGGAGAGCCTGGGAGTTCAGGTTTTCACCAACACGCGCGTCACGAGTGTGGATGCCGATGGAGTTGTCGTGGGCGGACAGAAGGTTTCCGCGGCCACTGTGCTCTGGGGACCCGGTGTCATTGCGTCCGCGGCGGGACAATGGCTGCGCGCAGAAACCGATGCGTCGGGGAGGATCAAGGTGGGACCCGACTTGTCGGTGCCTGATCGTCCGAGGGTGTTTGCCATCGGCGACACCGCTCATCTCGTCGCTCCGGTTCGAAATCTATTCGGCATCCAATCGCGTACGCCGATGCTGATGCCCGGCGTAGCTCAACCCGCAATCCAGGAAGGCAGGTACGTTGCCGATGTCATTCGACGCCTTCTCTCCGGTCGCCCACGACCCAAGCCCTTCTGGTACTGGGACAAAGGTGAACTTGCAATCGTGGGGAGAGCCTATGCCGTGGCAGATCTGCGTCTCGCTCGGTTTGAGGGCTTCCCGGCATGGTTGGTGTGGGCGGGTGTGCATATCTACTTTCTTATCGGATTTGCGAATCGGCTGTTCGTCACCCTGCAATGGGGCCTCGCTTTTCTCACAAAACGTCGCCGCGTGCGGATACTTCCCGAGGAGGGTGCACAGGTGAAGAACCTGATCGATCCAGCAGCCTGATACTAACTAACTAAACTACAAATAGATCCACCTTTACTGCAGGTTGACAAATTCACTGTATGGCTTCAACGTCGGCCATTCGAAAGTTAGCGTCAGTTGCCGAGAACACGCCTTTGCACGTTTCCAGACTCATAGGGGCTGGAAACGCGGTTTGGTGATCCACCACCCATCGAACTTGGACGAATGCACAGTAGTTACCCATCGCAGACGGGCGGCCGAGAGTGGGCCCGGCAAGGGAGTTCATAGATCCCAGATTGGAGAGAGAAATGAGCAAGCCACAAACCGCGACTGCAAGTCTGTCCTAAGCTTCGGGATGCGTGTAAGGCGCTCGATATTCCTGGCGCAACAGCGCATTTGCCTCGGAATCTCCGATCACGAGCTGCTTCTCATGATCCCACGCCAGGCTTCGGCTCAGCTTCATCGAGTTGTTCGCCAAGATGCACGACGCGGTTGAAATGTGGCCCTGCTCGATGTCGGAGATCGGATGGCTCCGCGCGTCGATCGAGGCAAGTAAGTTCTGCATATGATGCCGGATGGCGGGCGCGACGTGTTTCTCGAGGTCCTTTTCAGTCTTATCTTCGGGGTATTGTTCCAACTCGTATGTAACATCTTTATGAACAGGCTGTCCGCCGCCGACGGGAATAAAGTCATAACCCATTACGCTCACCTTTAGCGTTCCTTTGTCGCCGTAGAATGTAGCGCCCCATGGATAATTTGGATCTGCGGCTTCGCCCCAACTACGGTGCTGCCAGACGACTCGAAGATCCTTGAAATCGAAGGTGGCAGTCTGGGTATCGGAAATGTTAGCCTTGCTCTTCGTATCGACAAAGATTCCACCGGTGGAATCGATCTTCGTCGGCCAGCCCAATCCGAGCATCCACCGTGTCATGTCAAGCATGTGGACGCACATGTCCCCTACAATGCCGTTCCCATATTCCATAAATGCGCGCCAGCCGCGGGGATGAACCAAGCTGTTATAAGGCCGCATTGGAGCAGGACCAGTCCAGGCATCGTAATCCAGATTCGCCGGCGGCTTGGTATCCGGGGGATTTGCCGTCGCGCGCATGTGGTAATAGCAGTAGATCTCGACAAGCGCAATCTTCCCGAGCTTATCCTCGTCAATAAAGCGTTCTTTTGCCTCAATCAGGTGAGGCGTGCTACGTCGTTGCAGACCAACCTGGACAACGCGATTGTGTTGGCGGGCAGCGTCCAGCATTGCCTTGCCTTCCAGAACGTCGTGGCTAATCGGTTTCTGAACATAGATGTCCACGCCAGACTTTGCGGCTTCAATCATGACCAGGGCATGCCAGTGGTCGGGTGTTGCAATCAGCACCAAGTCTAGATCTTTCTCGGCAAGCATCTTTCGATAGTCCGAGTACGTGCGAGGCCTCTTCTTGGAACGCTGCCGGGCGGCGGACATCTCGGCAGCATTCGAAAGCATCTGCGAGTCAACGTCGCATAGAGAGACGATCTCGACCGGCGATATCTGCACCAGCCGGAACAGATCCGATTTTCCATACCATCCACAACCGATCAAACCGACCCGTCGACGTTTGTCGCGATCGTACTCTTGCGCCGGCGCTAGGGCGGCCGCAGCTACGCTGAAGGCAGTGGTGTGGAGGAATTCACGTCGATTCATGGGAATACCAGCAGAGCTTTTTAAGTATATTCCTTCGAATCAATCGTCACTGACAAACTGTTACTCATTTCGGTCGAGCGGGGTATCTACTTCTTGTTCGTCAATCGCACAGCAGGATCGCTTCTGGGCTAAGGCGATTATTGAGGGGAAACGCGCTTGTGTTCACCTTAACTCGAGTAGCGGACTTCTCACTTAAACGTATAGTCGCCTTTCGGAACAAGTGAACCTTTGGCAGAGCTGTTGCCTTCAGGCCAAACCGCTCATTGACAGGCGATTATGCGCGATTGTCGGGATTACTCCCGAAAAACGCGTTAGCCTCCAGAGACCCTGTTGAGTGAGTCTTGTCGGTTATTCCGTTCCGAGGTGTGCGCTGGATCCGGTTGTTAGGACAGGTTTTTCGGTTTTTAAGTGGAAAGATTATTCAGCTAGTCGTGGTCGTGGCGGTGGAAATGTGAAAATCGGTTTCATCGATTTTCAAGGTCTTGTGGGAAGGGCGGGAAACGGTTCTATCGTTTTCCGAGCTTTCCATAAGACCGGCATTTCCACGGCCTGTTTGGTCGCCGGTTAAGCCGCCAGAGCTTCTGGTGGACGGTGGAAGTATACCTGGTCGGGCGTTTGCGCTCCCAGGCTGGAATGTGGGCGTCGAAAGTTATAGAACTCAAAGTAACGCCCGATCTTGGTTCTGGCTTCCCCTACTGACTCGTAAGCATGAAGGTAAACGTGCTCGTACTTCAGCGAACGCCACAGTCGCTCGACGTAAACATTGTCTGCCCAACGGCCGCGGCCGTCCATGCTGATCTGGATACCTTCCTCTTTCAGCCGGCCAGTGAAAGCTTCGCTGGTGAACTGGCTGCCCTGGTCGGTATTGAAGATCTCAGGCTTGCCGTGCAGTCTGAGCGCTTCGATGCAGAAGCTCGTGTCCATGGTGATCGACAGTCGCCATGAGAGCACACGGCGGCTGAACCAGTCGATCACCGCGGCCAGATAGACAAAGCCGCGTGCCATGGGAATGTAGCTGATGTCCATAGCCCAGACTTGATCGGGCCGCGTGATCGCGAGGCCGCGCAGCGGGTAAGGATAGATCTTGTGTCCCGGCGCAGGCTTGGACGTATTCGGCTTTCGATAGAGAGCTTCGATGCCGATCCGTCGCATCAGCGTGCGCACGTGGCGCCGGCCGACCGCAAGGCCTTGATGGCTAAGCAGGTCGCGCAACATTCGGCTACCTGCAAACGGATAGTCCAGGTGCAGCTCGTCGATACGCCGCATCAGCATCAGGTCCGCGTCGGAGATCGGACGCGGCCGATAGTAGATCATTGAGCGGCTGATCTCCAACTCTTCAGCCTGCCGGACAATCGCTAATGCATGCTCGGGGTCGATCATCGCTTTGCGCTCAGCAAGCCCGCTTTGACGAGCGCAGTTTCTAAAAAATCATTGGCCAGCGTCAGCTCACCGATCTTGGCTTGCATCCGGGTTACATCCACCTTGGCCTCTGGTTCGGCCTTGTCCTCGCCAAAAACACCGACCGCACCCTCCTGCAGCCGCGTCTTCCAGTCCGTGATCTGGTTTGGGTGGACATCGAACTGCTCGGCCAACTCGGCCAGAGTCTTGTCTCCCTTCAGGGCGGCCAAGGCCACCTTCGCTTTAAAAGTTGCTGTGTGAGTCCGTCGTTGGCGGCGTGACATCGTTGCTCCTGTTTTCTGCCATCTTAACGGCTGTCAGGGAACAACCTTTCCACTCATCCCGCTGTCCGAATTCCCGAACCCGGCGCAGTGTCTCTGAACCTATCCCTTCAGACACAGTAGTGGCTACATAGGCCGAAAACCGATCTTACCCTCTTGAAAAGATTTGTAACGCCTCGTCGACTCCCAAGGAACGCCTAACCGATTCTCGGCCGGCACGATATGGAATCCCAGGTGCGCAGATTGCTTGCGAGGTCACATCTCAGAGCGCCGCAGGGTCTGCGCAGCGGACCACCGAGTGCAGATACTGGAGTCGCTGGCAGTCGGAAACGTCCATTTTCCGCCCAGGTACAATCTTAACGTGCTGAGCGTTTACCAAGCAGAGTCAAGCGCGTTTGGAAGATTGGTCCGCAGACACATGGCCGTGACCTGTCAACGTACGTTTGAACGCGCGGGCGCATGCCTGAATGATGCGCAATCCATCGTGCTGGGAACCCGTGTTGAACTGCTCACCACCGTGATCCACCGCGTTGCTGACCATTGCCACGGAAACTACCGCGACGCCTCGCGCTGTGCCAAAGGCAAAGAGTGAGGCAGCCTGCATTTCGACTGCAAGAACGGCATTATCGCTCCACCTCTGCAATTGCGCCTGCGTTTCCCTGTAAGGAGCATCCGTTGTCCAAACCACGCCGTTGCGGACGGACCAGCCGGTCTCGGACAATTCCTCCGCCAATGGTGCTGTTAATTGAGGCGAAGGACAGGTAACCTCCCTGCCGGCGGGCAAATAGTGGAATGACGTTCCTTCGTCACGAATGGCGCTTGTGATAACCACTAAACAGGGTAATGGCAAATCCGGCGCAATGCGGCCCGCGGACGTCAGGCCGACGATCAGCTTTGCCCCGGAAGCCGCCAATTGCTCTGCGATCAGAACCGCATAGGGCCCGCCGATTGTGCGTGGAATGATGCCACAGACTACGTCCTCTACCTCGATCGCAAACATGGTTGTGTGAAAGCAGGGCCATGACGGAAACTTTTGCGCCAGGCCGTGGTCAACGAGCCAGTCGGTAATGTCTCCATCGAATTCAAGAATGCAAATCGGTGGCACATCCCCGTCGGGAACGGAACGCGCGCGTCGGACGGAGTCCATAAGGCTTTGGGGAGTGAACGCGCTTGGCTCGTCAAGCGGGTGGTTCAAAAGCGGCAGCCTGTCCATACGATCTATTTTGCCTTGACAATTCGACCTTGGATGCTCTTGTATGCTTCTTCATCGAGACAAAATCGCGCAAGGTTCCAGAACGGCTGTAGCTGGAGTAGATTCAGAAGTTGACGAGTGTGGTCCATTCCACAGGTACATATGCCAAACAGGTCCAGCAAAGGCTATTGGGTTGTCGCGTACCGTTCGATCTCAAACGAGGCTGCGCTCAAGACTATGGCGCGATCGCGGGGCCGGCTATAGCGGCCGGAGGCGGCAAGATCCTAATACACACGGCCGACGCGATCGAACCCCGTGAATCGGGATTGAAGCAGCGGATCGTCGTGACGGAATTCGAAAGCTTTGAAAAAGCCCTGGCGACTTAGATACCGCGGCTTACGAAGCAGCCCGGAAAGTTCTCGGTTCCGCGGCAGAGCGGGACTTCCGCATCGTCGAAGGAATAGTACAAGCTGCGGGGTTTACAAGCCGCCTATTGCGCGTTCACCCAGGTATCCGAGCCCGCCAGCTTGACGGCCACATCCGAAAAGAAAAGGTGGAGGAGCCCTCCGTCCGCCGTACCTCTATGCTCAGTCGAGACAATGAGAGGGCCGCCTTTCTTGTAGCCTTCCCATGAGGCGATCACGAGGCTCGGCTTCTTGGGCCCGCCGCGGTGATAAACCATTTGCTGGATGCGGTTGTCCTGACCAAGGTAGAGGTCCCAGGTGTCGCCGGGCGTGTAGCCCACATCCGAGGGATACTTCACCGAGACCAGCCTGGCCGAGCCGTTGCCCTGCGGCAATTGCTGCACGCCTTTGTCTTGCACATTCGCGCTGGTATCCCAGTAAACGTGGAAGGGTAGCATAAACCAGTAATTGTCGTTGATGAAGCCCGGATCGATGTCGTTCTTGATGGTGTCGGACTGGCTGCTGAGTTGAGAGCGAAGGTATGTCGCCTTTACGGGCTTGCCGTCCTTATCCTTGGCTTCATACGTAACTTGCCCGGTCTTGGGCTCGAATGTCCACGTACGGGCGACAGTCACTCCCGGGAACTGAAGGTTGAAAGTGTAGCGGACGGCGTCAATTTGCCCATACGAATCAAGGCCATAAGCTTTCGCAATCTGTTCGGCAAGGGACGGGGGCTGCTTCTGTGAACAGGAGGTTACAGCGAGGACCAGCAACCCGAGAACGAGGCAACGGATCGTTGTTGACCCACGGAATTTCTTCATGGGGTGTCTACCCGTGGTATCAGCTTTTGTGGTGTGGAACACCTTCTCCATTGGGGGGAAGCGGGATTCTGTTGCGTGTGCGAGTTGAGTCATTTGCAAACTCCCTCCTTACGAACTGTCCGTTGCTAAGATACCTTCGGACGGTATGACAATAGCGACTAAGCCGTAACTGAAGCAACGAGGGTATTGGACAAAGATATTGATCGATACCTTTGTATCAATCGGGTCGAGTTACTGATCGGCATCGCTGGACCAGTCCGCTGAGCGTTTTAGAGGCGGCCGATCGTCTGATCCGGAGCAAAGCGACCATTGCACCGGTGATTGCCACGGATCCGTATTCCAGCAGCATAATCCAGTCAGGAACCGACCACGGCCGTCCAAGCATGCGCAGGTGCCAAACATAATAGGTTGGAATGATGCTCAATGTCCAGATGATGATCGGCAGCGTCGAGGTCGAGCGCATGAACGGCAGAATCCACAAAAGGTACCAAGGGTACACGACGGGCGCAAATAAGAGCGACGCAGCCATTGGCCAGGCAAACGCGTCCTCCGACCATTGTGCGAACTTCCTCCTCATCCAGACTGCGGTGAGAACGCCGACCAGGATCGCCAGGCCAACTACAACCGTCGAAGGTATCACCCGCTCGAGAGTCGCAAACACGGGATCATTAAAGCGCCATTTCTGCACATACGTGCCCAGCGAGCCGATCGGAATGTGCCCATAGGCCAGAAAGGGCAGATATAGAAGCCCGACAACGAACGCAGCTAGCGCAGTGTCGCGGATCCGAACCCGCTCCCAGTAGAGAGGCAGCAGTACGATCGGCAGCAATTTCACCGCAACAGCCAGCCCAAGTGCCATCGCGGCAACGACACGCCGGCGTCTCGCAAGCGCGGCCGCCGAGATCAACAGCAGCAGCACGCCGACTATATCGACGTGACCGCTTCCGGCAACTTCCGTGGCCAGCAGGGGGTGCCAGGCAAAGGCCAGAACCCAATGCTCTCCCTGCTGGGTATACCGCAAGATATCGAGCAACACAAACACAATCACTAAATCGCAAAGTACGAATGCTACCTTCAATGCAAATGTAGACTCTTGAATCGCCGTCACGGCGCGAAAGAATAGTAGTGCCCCCGCTGGATATGGGCTCGGTAAATTTGGATTATTCAGCGTACGCGTCTCAGACGTGTGCAAGCGCGCGAGAGCAGGGTCGCTGGGAACCACCACATATGGATTGAATCCGAGTCGCTGCACGCGCCCGTCCCAAACATATCGATGAATGTCGTCGTCCAAACCCGGCGGAAGTCGCAGGAACAAAACATGCCAGAGAGCGGCAAGCGCAAGACCGAAAATGACGACGCGCCGCGGAAAATTTGGCGTGGATAAGAACTCACGGATGGCCAGGAGGTACGCTGCGCCGGCAACGGCGAGAGGCATCAGGAACGATGGTTCGCCCGTGCGGCTGAAATTCCGAGAGCAGATCGTCAGCGCCACAAGCAAAATGGCGCCGAGTCCGTACAGCCTGTGCGCGGGTGTGAGTTTCACAGACCTTCCAGACTGGAACCAAGTTGCGGACCGAGTTGCGCGATCGCCTGCTGCCATTCGCCGCACCAGCCTGCAGTCCTTGGCGCCTTCGCGGGAGCGAGTCGCAGTTCCCCAGCCAGCAGAAGCAAATCTTTCACGACATCAATGTCGTAGAACGGTTCCGTGAAGCCGGTTGATAGTCCAAGGACTTTCGTGCGCGTCAGCAACCGGTCGAGCGCGGTCTTTGTTCCTAGACCATCGCCCTCAAAAAGTGAAGGGTGAGCGACCTTGGCGCCAACGAGATAGTAGCCTCCATCGTGGGTTGGCCCGACAACCACGTCATGCGCCGCCAGTATCTCGAAGGCGCAATCGAGAACCGACGGCGCAAGGTGCGGACTGTCGCTGTTGAACGCGATGACATGCCGGCCGGAGGCCGTGAAGTATTTGAAAACAGAGGCGAGTCCCGCTGCGAGACCGTGGCCTTGTTGCCCTATGACCTGCACTGTATTGCCGAAGAGATGCGCCAAATCGTTCCGATCGGATTCAGGGCACATCACCGCGACGTCCACGCTCGTCAATGACTTTGCCAACGCGAGGGTGTCCTCTAAAAGGCAGCGATACAGCGCTGTCACCGCGGAGGTAGGAAGGCTCTCCGTGAGACGGGTCTTGACCATGCCCGGGCTTGGGGCTTTCGCCATAACCACCAAGGTGCGGTTGGGGCGAGAAGAACACGCAGTGGTCTGGCTGGAGGATTCCATGACACGTCCGTCTATTGGAACTTACGCCGGTCGCGGCGCCCTTCGACGAAAAGAATAGCGCATGATCCGGGTCAGGATGAACCACGCTGCTCCTGCGGTGCCCTTCAATGTACCGCTGATTTTTGACTTTCCAATGCGCGGGTAGTAGCTCACAGGGACTTCCACGATCCGAAATCCCGCGATGGCTCCTTTCAGAATCATTTCTACCGCCCAGCCGTAAGTCGCCTCTTCAAGGGCAAGGTCGCGCAGCACATCCGCGCGACCGGCGCGAAACGGTCCGAGGTCACTGACCTTCACGCCATACAAAACTCGGATGAGGCCGGCAGCGAGGCGATTGCCGAACGATTGTTGCCACGGTAACGCACCAGCGCTGTTTTTTCCGCTGAGGCGCGAACCGAGCGTAATGTCGGCGCGTCCCTCGATGATCGGAGCCAGGATCATCGGCAACTCCGACGGGCGGTCGCTGTAATCGCCGTCGAGGAAAACAACGACATCAGGATTTCTCGTATTAGCAAGCCCTGTCAAACAAGCCCGCCCATAACCTCGGCGAGGCTCCTGGATGACGCGCGCCCCCATCTTTCGGGCGAGATCGGGTGTTCCGTCCGTCGAATTGCTGTCGACAACGATCACCTCATTGACGAGGTTGGAAGGCAGATCAGCAAGCACTCGGCCAATGGCCTGTGCTTCGTTATGGGTAGGAATGATGACCGACACTCGCACGCAGACTCGCTTACCACCAGGGGGACGAAGGGTGTCGCCGCGCTAGCAGCGCGTCGATGCCCCAGGCTCGGCCCGCGTGTCCGACCAGGAGTCCGAGCGACGCAAGCACCGGAACCAGCAGTTCCCAAATCCAGGAGGTACCCAATTCCGTTACCCAAAGGCTGGTGAGGAACAGGAATGCGACCAAAGCGGCTGGACGTGTAAGCAGACCAGCGACCAGCAGGATTCCCACCGTGATCTCCATCGCTGCCTGCATGGGAGCTGCCAGGGTTGCGTGGCTTGCCATGAATGCCAAAACCCACTTCCATACCGCCGGCGAGTGGCTCGCTTTGATGTAGTAATTGATCACTCCGGCGTAGCCCGCTGGGGTGTAGGCACCCTTCCCCAGATTCTCGAAGAAAACCCACACGAACTCCGCCCCGATCGTCACGCGCACCAGCGCCAGCCCCTTTGCGGCGGTCACTTGGTTGGCTTCCCTTGGTGTCGTGCCTGCGTTCGGCTCCATAGGCAAACCTCGTGAACTGCACATGCTGTTCTCGTTTGCGACGACAGACTAGTTCCGACGACGATCAGACATCCTATATGCCGTTCCTGGCAGTATCGCTGGTGGATGTGCAAAGAAGACTTAGATTACACCAACTCTGGGTAGTCCGCCAGCATGGGACTGTTGTTGAGTCATTGCTGTCTACTCGCACTTCGCTTATGCAAGCCGAGGCAATCCGCCACCCAACTTCCTTAGCCCGGGAACATTCGAAGATAAGCCCAGCGAGATTCCCAATGATTGAGGCAAACCCGGAGACCGAATTCGCCGGCGGTCGTGCCAGGATCACTTGGAAGTCCGCGGCCAGATCATGTGGTAGCTTGACCCAATCTGAGGGCGATGATCCTGATCGCTGATAGCGGCCACCAGCCGATGCCGAGCAATTGCTCCCGGTTTGGGCAGCGCCGGAAGTGCCAGGGGTCGAGAACGTCGGCGGCATCAAGGAATTAATCGCTCGCTTGTTGTAATCCAGTTCGGCGGTTGAGAGGGCCCGATTCCCACCAAGAACCGAAGTGGTGAACCGGAAACCATCCAGGAAAGCAATGTCTTCCTCGTAGCGATGCAAACTGTCGCCCGCATCACCCGATCGTTCACCAAACGCAATCAGATTCTTGTTCTCCAGCAGCCACAAACGAGTCGGTCGAGTGCCACTGGAAGCCGCACTAGCAGTTGGCCCGTTGGGGAGTCCGTTCGACCAAATCAGCAAATTCGGCACAGGGCAACCAGGATAGGTCACGCTGGCCACCACCCACGGCGGCAAAAGGCGCGCCTTCCGCGATCCCGGCAAAGCCATTGCCATCCTCCATGGGATCGGCGCCCGCAAGGTCGGAGTCGATACTTCGGCCTCGTCGCCGGCCCAGGCGAACCTTCTCGCGCGCCGGCGACCCGATACCGCCGCGCGCCAGCGTCGTGCTCATGAGGCCGCCGCCCACGATGCGTGGTTTCGCACCGAAGTCGAGCAGGCTCTGCGCGAGGCCGACGAACCGGCAACCCAATGGATCTCTCAAGGCGAAGCGAAACGGCAAAGCGCCGGCAGGCGAGAGAAATGGCGGGTCAAGGCGGATGCTGAGAAGGCTGCAAGTTGACGATCGCCTGGCTCAAAACCGCCCTCCGCACCCGGATTGAGCAACTGAATTACATCGCCGCAGACAATGCCCGGGCTGCAATCCGGCTGGATGAGGAGATCGATCGCCAAGTTGACTTGCTCGCCGAGCATCCCTTGATGGGGCGTCAAGGACGGGTGAAGGGAACCCGCGAGCTGGTCATCGGCCGCTCGCCGTTCATTGCCGTCTACCGTATCAACAAAGGGAAAAGGATTGAGATCCTGCGCATCCTGCATGGCGCCTAGAGGTGGCCACAGATTCAAATTGCGAAAAAGTAAACGGTCACGCGGGTAAAAACAAGTTCAAGCCATCTTCTTTTTACCGTTATCTGGCCGACTTTCGCTCTGTTTCTTTTTGGCTTTAGGTTTGACTTCCCCTACACAAGCGGCCGGATACTCGCCAAGTCCTTCGAGAAGGGCAGAAAGCGAAGTCCCAAAAGACTTTGCTATTTTAAGAAGCGATGGAACATTGATCGGGCCGCCACGCTCATACTTGCGCCACTGCGAATCGTGATAATTGTGCTTGACGACCATATCCCGGAGCGACAATCCTCGCTCCTTTCTCATGTGCTTTATCCGCATTCCCAGCAGCTTCAAAAACTCTGCATAGTCCTGGTCAATATCGGGGTCCATCACCTGCTGCCTCACAATCAGATGAGCAAGGTTTTTCGTTGCGCGCCGCGTCTGCGACAACCTAAATTTCCCGCGGGCGGGCAGGCAAACATGCTGAGTCTAGGCTTGAATGTACAGGCGAACTGAGCGAATCTCGCGACGTAATTAGACCGATACGAAACTATACTGTCAACGTCATCATATAGTGCGGTCCAAAGAATCATAGTCTTAAGTTATCCGTATTATATGAGGCTGATATTTTTATGCCTCAGCACTTGACAATAACGCCATTACTCGATAAAACATCAAATCAAGCACGACTCGACTCGAAAAAGCAAGCATTCGCAAGCCTCATTTTTAGCACGGGCGTTTCCCCACGCCGCGAACGTATTCGCCCCGAATACTCATGCAAGCCCTGACTAAAAACTAGCGGTACAGCAAAGGAGAAACCTTTGAACAAGCAGCCATTTCCACGGCTCGCCCAGAGGTGGGCCGCGCCTTTCACCAAGCAAAAGATAACCTCCTTCGGGCGGACTCTGGCGCCCGCACTTGTGGCTCTGGCTTTCGCGAGCGCCGCGCATGCACAGGGGACGATGGACTTCTCTGGTGCCCAAACCCTGATGGGAACCTTCAAGACCTTTGCCATCTATGCCGGAGCCGTTATCTGCTTCGGCGGACTCATCTTCGCCGGCATTCGCATGATGAGCGGACGCTTCTCGGAAGCGATTCCCGGCCTTTTCGGCGCGCTGTTCGGGGCCGCAGTTCTGGGCTGGGGTGCCGGCTGGATCGGCTCCCTTACCGGGCAAACGATGTGAGCGGAGATCGATATGACCAGGCGAGGGGAACCGTTACCGATCAATCAGGCGCTCAACCGGCCGCGAGCCAAGCTGGGGCTAGACCTACCAACCTGGATGGTGATCGTGTTTGTGACCGTAACGGTTTTTCTCGCCGGTTTCCGGATGCTGGCGATCTGGAGTTTCCCGATGCTTTCCCTCGGTGCCTGGCTGGTCGTCCGCAAGCACCCCAAGATGTTTCAGCTCTATGGCCTGAGCCTTACCCAGAAGCCCTACTATGACCCGCGCAAAGACTGATCACACTTTGACGCCCTGGTTCGCCATGGCCGGCGCAGCATCGAGCATCGTCCCGGTGTCGCGCTTCGTTGGCTCGAAGTTCTTTGCCCTGAAGACCGGCGGCTACGGGTGCCTGTTCGCGCTCGGCGGCATCGATGAAGAGGGTCTCACCGACCAGGAACTCGAGTCCAGGATGATCGCCATTGAAGGTGCATTGCGGGGGCTGCAGGAAGGGTCGTGCCTCTATCAGTACGTCCGCGTTCTGTCGGGTTACGAGCTTCCCCGGCAGAAGCGATACGACAATCCGGTCACCGAATCCTTTGTCAGCGACCGGCTATCTTTTCTGGACAAGACGGCGAAATTCCGGCGCATCGACCTCTATTGGTGCCTTACGTTGGAACCGGCCAGGGCCAATCCCTTTGAGCGCAAGCCGGAGGAAAACGCGATTGAGTCTTCAAGGATGCTGGCCCAACTCGAGAAGACCGCGAAGATTTTAGAGACTAATCTCTTGGGCTCGATCGGCCTCCGGCTGCTCGGCAAAGAGCAGGCGTACCAATTCTTCTCCTACCTATTCAACCTGGAGCCGTGGGCCGAATACAGCCAGCTGCAGGGCGATACCGGCGTTGACCGGCAGATCGTCAAAAGCCCGGTCTCATGGGACAGCGACCACCTCAGGGTAGGGAAGCGTCACGTGCAGATGTTTTCGCTCAAGATTCCGCCCGAGGCGTCCAGGCCCTGCCTTTTCTCAGATCTGATGACCCTCGACTGCGACAGCGTCCTCTGCTCGACGTGGAGGCCGAAATCCGCCCAGGCAGCACGGAAAGAGATTGACCAGCAGGAGAAGTTCATAGACTTCTTCAAAGTCTCCTTCTTTACCCGGGCGATGAGCGGCCGCGATGTGGCTTCGCTCGACAAGACGGCCGGCGCCCGCGCAGCCAACGGCAGCGTAGACGATCTCTCGGACGTCATACGCTCTCTCGACAAGAAGGCCCAGGGCGAATACTCCCTGCGCCTTTTGCTGGCCGCCAAAAGCCCGGAGCAGTTGCGCGAAACCATCCCAGCAGTGCACCGGATCTTCGTCGATGCCCGCGCCCAGGTGATCGAAGAGACCTTGGGGAATCTGTCCGGCTTCTATGCCATGTTCCCCGGCAATCACAAGTTCAACGTGTTCCCGCTGTGGCTGGGAGAGGACCATCACGCGCGGCTCTCGTTGGTCTTCGCTCCCCATCTTGGCCATCCCCATTCAGAAGATCTCGACCGTGAATACCTGAACATCCTCGAAACCCGCACCGGGACGCCCTTCTTTCAGGACGTGTATGTGAACGGCGTGCGGGTGATGCTCGTGATCGGGCCGACGGGAACAGGAAAATCCGTCCACGCCAACCAGATGCTGGCGCTTGAACAGAAATATGGCGGTTTCACTTTCATCTTCGATGTCGGCGGCAGCTATGAAAGCCAGGTCGAGTTATACGGTGGCCGCGTCGACCGGGTAGGCAAAGACGGCCCGCGCGTCAATCCTTTCGCGCTGGAGCCGACCGAGAGCAACGTGAAATTCCTCTACTCGTTTATTAAGCTGCTGCTCACCAATGGCGGCGCGCAGCTTGAGCCCGAAGACGACGAGGTGATCTACAAAGGCGTGCAGGACATGTACCTGCTCGACCCCGAGAACCGCCGGCTGGGGAACCTGTTCCTGCCCAAGAAACTCGACCGCTATCTCTCGAAATGGGTGGGGGCGGGCGTCTACAGCAACATCTTCGACAATGTCGAAGACACGCTGTCGCTCGCCCGCCTGCAATGCTTCGACTTCCAGGGCGTGAACAACAGGCAGTACGCCGACCTGATCGAGCCTCTGATGGTGTGGCTCTTGCGGCGGATCGACGAGGTGCTCTACGACCCCGCCAATCTTGGTGTTCCAAAGCACATCCTGATCGAGGAAATCTTCTCCAACATGAAGAACAAGCAGCTTTTGGAAGCCGCCTTGGCTTCGATCAAGACGGTGCGCAAGAATCTGGGCGGCGTCACGCTCATTGGCCAGTCGGCCAATGATCTCGGCGAACATGCCGACAGCATCGTGAACTCCTGCACATCGTTTCTCTTTCTTCCCGACGCCACCTTCAACCGCAAGCACTATGGCGAGCTTTTCAAGCTCACCGGTCAGCAGTTGAACCTCTTCGAAAGTTTGAAAGAGCGGGAGGGCCTTTATGTACGGCGTGACGGCCTCACCAAAGTTGTGACTCTCAATCTCGACAAACGCAGCTATGCCAAATTCTCCACCAAGCCAAAAGACAAGGTGCGGCGGGCGAAGTTGGTTCAGAAGTACGGCCTCACTGAAGGAATTGAACGCTTTGCCGAAGGGGAGATCGCGTAACCGGATGTAAATCCACTTCAGAGGAAAAGAGGACAAGCCGTGAAACCAGCTCTATTCGCAGTTGTGACCATGGGGTTGTCGATCACCGCGACCTCGACCTTTGCCGCCCCTCCGGAGACCCATTCACTCCAACCCAACGCGCCACGCACCATCGTTGTCATGGACAGCGACACACCCCCGGTGATTCGCGCCGGACTGCTTCAGTCCACGCTCATCCTGCTGCCGGCCGAAGAGAAGGTTGCCACCGTGTTCGGCGGCGACACAGTGTCCTGGGTCTTCGATGGCGGCCATGTTGCCAGCCGCTTCATTTCGATCAAGCCGCGACTGGCAAACAGCACCACGGACGTGCACATCGTTTCCGACCACGGCAACGAATACACGCTTCAGCTGCGGGAAATCTCGGGCGACGGCGATCCTCACTTCGATTCCAAAGTCTTCATCACCCCCGGCGACAAGGCGGGAAAAGACAAACTGGCCGAGATGCCGGTCTTTGTGCCCGCCGCCGAGGTCGACAAACTCAAACGCGAAGCAGCCGAGGCCCAGGCCAGGGAAGCGAACCAACTCAAGGCTGAAGAAGCCAAGGCCGAGCAGGATCGCGGCAGTTACCCCGGACAGCTGCACTTTGATTACACCTGGGACCAGAAAAAGGGCAATGCGCTGGGACTTGAGCAGGTTTGGAGAGATGACAAGTTCACCTACCTGCGCGGCCATTTTCAGGAGACGCCGGCCCTCTATGAACTCAAGGACAAGAAGGGAAGCCTCATCAATTTCGATTTCGCCAACGGCCTTTATACGGTTCCGAAGACCGTACAGATGGGGTATCTCGCCATCGGCAAGCAGAAGGTCGAATTCCGCCGCGTCGGGGAAGGGAACTAGCCATGCAGGATCCAGATGCGAACACACCCGCGACCGTTCCGGCGCAACCGGAGCCTGTGCCGCCGTTAAGAAAAGGTCGGCCGGTCATCTATATCCTGATCGGCATCGTCGCGCTCATCGGTCTCACCAACCTGACCAGCCTGGTCAGCGGGCACAAGAAAGACGCCCCCAAGAGCGCCCTGCCGGCTCGGCCCGCGGTTCCCAACGCGCAGCAGGTGTCGAGCTTTGAGCAGCAGCAGGCTCTTCAGGCCCGCCGCGATCAGGAGGACCGTGTGCGCCAGCAGCAGTTTGCCGCTGGCCGCGAGCAGCAACTTCAGGGCGAACAAACGCCCGGCCCCGAGGCCGATGCCGCCTCGCCCATGACCGCCGCCCAACGCGCGGCAATCTACGGCGACAGTCCCAACGCTCCCAGGCAGACCTCGAACGCGTCTGAGGCCCAGGCCGAGCGCAAGCAGCGCATCCTCGCGCGCGAGAAGCAGCATCAGGACGCGCTCAACAGCGATACCGTAGCCATCGACTTCGCGCACCCGGGCGGATCGGCCGCGCCAGCCGACGTTAAGCCCGCGGTTGTCATGGGCGAACGCGAACAGGAATCCTCGCAGGAGAACGAGGAGAACATTGCTTCTTTAACAACTCCACATAGCCAGGTCGGCACAGAAAACGCCCAGAGGACGGCCACCATCGAGCCCGTATCTAATCCGCAGTCCAAAGGGGAAGGGAAGTCCGACCCCATGGCCGGCTATGACTTCGACGAGTACCAGGGCCGTCTCTATCGCGTCTTCGAGGGCACTGTCCTTGAGGGCGTGGTCACCAATCACATTGACGGCGGATTCAACGGTCCGATCCTGATCATGCTGACCACCGACTATTACTCGCACGATCACCAACAGCTCCTCATGCCCCAGGGCACGCGCCTGATTGGAACCGTGCAGAGCGTCGGGAGCCAGCAACAGAGGAAGATGTTCGTCACCTTCCACCGTGCCGTATGCCCGGACGGTTTCTCGCTCGACTTCGACAAGTACATCGGTATTGACCCGCTCGGAACCACGGGTCTGGCCACCAAGGTCGATCACGGTTACCTCATGGCCTTTGGCGCGGCGGCTGCGATCGGCGGACTCGGAGGCTTGGCGCAGATCGGCAATGATGCCAGCATCCTTTCTCCTTCAACTCAAATTCGTAACGGCATCTCGGCGCAATTCGCCCAGGAGGGAGAGCAGGTGTTGAACCACTTTCTTCACCGCCTGCCCATCATCACGCTCAAGGAAGGTTCCCGCGCACGCGTGTACATCGGAAGGGACATTCTCATCCCGTCCTACGCGGAGCATCGCGTTGATTCCAGCCTTTAACCCTACTTGCTTGTAATGCATTTAAAGCCGCTCCAGAACTCACAGGAGGATTTATGCAGATCAGCAAAACCAATCGTCGCAACCTCATGATCGGAGGCGCTCTGCTGGCCGCCGTCACTCCCAGCTTCGCCTTCTTAGGAGTGGGCGACATCGTGTTTGACCCCACGAGTTATGCCCAGCTCATCTCGCAAGCCACCACCGTGATGAACCAGCTCAAGGTGATGCAGGCCAACGTCACGCACTTCTCCCTGAAGAACGCTTGGGCGGCAACCGAAATGCAGTTGAAAAACACCAATGTCGCGAATCTCTTTGGGGAAACCAACGGCTTCTCGATTGCCATCAACACCAACTCGCCGGCGGCCTCACTCCAGGCCTGGCATACGGCCAATATCCCAGTAAGGTCCACGACAACGACCTATCTGCAAGCGCAGACCGCAGGGAATAGCACCCAGCTCTCGCAGCTCGCCTTGATCGAGGCATCGGACTCCATCTCGCCCGATTGCCTGACCGCCATCGGCCAATATCGGGCGGCCAGGACGATGAACGGGACGGCCACTGCCGCCCTCAGCCAAGAGCAACTCGATACCAGCACGAATACCAACAGCGAAGTAGAACAGTTAAATCTTCTCAATGCCGCTGAGGCGCAGAAAATAGCGGAGATGCAAACCCAAGGCGTTCTCCAGGCCTGTGAGGCATCGCAACTCACCATCGCCAACATGCAACAACGGAATGCCGCAGCCCAGGACCTCAATACCGCTGCATTTGTCCAACAGCAACGCGCCGCTAATCCTGCCAATGCGGCAAACGAATCGAACACTTGGCAGAATTACCTACCTTAACCAGCAAGGAGACACAATGCTGACTGCAGTCAATACGAAGATCCTGCTCTCAATTCTTGCCGCCATCACTATCATTGGCGGGCTTCTATACCGACAGCACGAGGCCAACGAAAAAGCCGCAGCAGCAGCAGCCGCAAGGGCAGCCGCAATATTGCAACAGCAACAGCATGATGCTGAAGAGCAAAAGAAACGCACTGCAGAGTTCGCTGCGCAAGTTCAGAACAATCGCAAAAAGCACGATTCAACGGCGGCGCACGAAGGAAAGACCTGGAAGACCTATATCCCGTAACGTAGCGTCCCAGGAACAACTTTAGAAGAGAGAGAGGACACCTATGAGTACCGCCGTTTTGCTGGCCCAAGCCCTCCCGAGTGCTAGTTCTGGTGTCGATTGGCTCTATCAATTCACGAACAACTTGACCAGTCTCACGACGCAAAACGGTGGAGTCCTCACCCAGCTTGGGATGACCGAGCTAAGCTGCGTGTCTCTATTTGTTCTTATCTCCATGGTTATAGGCTGGAGCACTTCCAGCATGACTCTCAGTTTTTATCGCCACCCAGTACGGGCTGGCGATCTGACGGAATTTCTTCTCCGTTTAATTGTCTGCTGTCTGCTCGAGAACTATTGGGTCAATCCGTTTCCTGGCGCAAGTTTTGGCATCAACCACTTTTTCTCATACATTGCGCAAGCAATGGTCGCAGCCTTCGACCAGAACTCTCTGGACACCCTGCTGCAACTCCTCAGGACGGCCGGCAACAATACGCCGATGCCATCCCTAATGGCCCCACTAGAGATCCTCTGCTACTTCATTGTTCAAATTCTATTGGGTTGTGCTTCGGCCATTCTATTCGTGATCAATTGCAGCGCATTCATCCTGTATGGTGTGAGCGCGTTGTTCGGACCAATCTTTATCCCGCTCCTGATGACCAAAACCTACAGGGCGAAATTCTTTCAATTTCTCGATGTGCTCATCAGCTTTGCGATGATTCGAGCAGTGGCAGCGGCATTCATCTTTGTGTGGGCCGGGTTCATGAACGGTTTCCTTCAGCAGACATTTAATGGCAACTATTCGGTTGGAATGTGGCTGGCAAACCTGATCCCCTGCACGATGGTGTTCATCGCCTTCATCATCAACATGCTTTTTATTCCGAGCATGACGCAAATGATATTTGGGGGCGTCGCGGGGCTAACAGGATCGGTGTCGAAGATTGTCGGAGGAGCCGTAGCGGCAGCAGTAGCCGGCGGAGCTTAGCGCTATGTATGCCTTTTTCGTCAGCTTTCTTCTTTTCTCTCGTCGTTTACCAAAGCCAATACGGCTTGCGCTTGTGGTCTTTGCAATCGGGCTAGTAATCGTGGGTGTTATTTACGCCAGCATTATCTTCCGCGCCCTCAACGAAAGGAGTAACGATCCTCATGTCCACACAAGTCGCCTCGACTGAAGGTGTTTTGACACCAAAACAAGCTCTCCTCGTTGACCAGATCGGAAACGAGGTGTACGCCTCACATTACTCCGAAAGAAGGGTGAGCCGCTTCATTATCGGAACAGAGGCCGTTCTCCTGCTCGGCGCGTTTGGCGCGATCCTTTCGCTTGCCCACCGGCCCACCGTGACCCGCTATATCCGCATTGACGAAATGGGCAGGGCACAGGCGATCCAGTACAGCGATTTGAATTACAGCCCGCGCGAAGGCGAAGTGCGCACGTATCTGACGGACTGGGCGAACTACCGCTACACAATCAATCGAGAAACGATTGCAAACAAATATCCGCTCAATTATTACTTCCTCTCGCAAACTCTGGCCTCGCAATTAATGACCGACGACAATCAAAATCACGCGGTGTCCCAGGTGCTCGCAGGGCAGACGGAACAGAGTGACGTGGAGGTGCGAAACGTCACTATCACATCCATGTCGGAGGAGACCGTTGCCGGCTCCAGAATGGCCCGCGGCACGGCCTTGGTCAATGTCGACAAGCTCTATTCGGCGCGCTATTCCCGCGAGCCCAGGACCGAGCACTGGCTGCTCAGCGTCACCTACTATCTGAATCCAAAACAGGTGAACGAACAAGCGCGGGTATTTCCTCAATTCGAGACGATTAATCCACTCGGACTTACCATCACCGAATTTCATGAAAACCGGATCTCGGTTGATCGCATTCAACCCGGCGAAACCGCCGCGGCGCCAGCGAACTCAGCCCCGGCAATTCCACTGGACGCAGCAATGGGCGTGACGCGATGAGCTACGAACTGATTCTGCCATTCTTTCCCGATGAATTGCGGGCGCTGTTGCTCGATCCGTCGATATCGGATCTGATGATCAACGGCACCACCGGCGTGTACGCGGACCGAGCGGGAATCGTTGAGCACATTCCGCTAACAAAGCCCTACACAAACGACCGTCTGCAGGCGGCAATTGAACGCGTCGCACGCATTCTCGGGCAGGACTTAACGACGCAGAATCCAATTCTTAATACGCGCCTGCCGGATGGCTCGCGCGTGGCCGTGGTCGGCGCTCCGTCTTCGATCAACGGACCTACGCTCACCATCCGGAAATTCAATCGCTGGTTTACATCCGATGAACTGATTCAATCAGGGAGCATGGCCCAATTGGTTCGCGACACAGTGGTGAAGTTCATTTCCGAAAAGAAGAACGGCATCATCAGCGGCGGGACGGGATCAGGAAAAACCACCCTGCTGAAAGCGTTTCTCGATCACGTTCCGGCCAAGGAGCGGCTAATCATCATCGAGCAGCCGGCAGAGCTCAAGGTGTCGCACCCGAATGCAGTGCGCTGGGAAGCTTTCGATGAAATTCCCGGCCAGGCTGCCATCACACCGAGTGAATTGCTTACCGCCGCGCTTCGCCACCGTCCGGACAGAATCATCATCGGCGAAATACGCGACAAAACGGGATACGACCTGCTGCAGGCAATGAATACCGGGCACGGCGGAACGCTCTCGACGATCCACGCCAAATCGGCATGGGACGCACTCAATCGTTTGTCGAATCTGGCTCTCAGCGCAAGACCGAATTTGAATCATTCCTTTATGCGCTTAGAGACTGCCGAAGCGATTGATTTCGTGCTGCATTGCGAACGAGATCAGAGCGGCCGGCGCAGAGTGCGAGAACTCATTCGCGTCACCGGTTACACGCACGCCGAGCAGTGTTTTGAGACAGAGGAAATCTATAGTGCGTCCTCGTTAGAAATGCGCGCAGAAGAACCCGTTCTTGCGCTCTGACGGACGCTTTGTCGCTTCCATGCACGCCATAAAACTCAACGACAACTTTCCGAGGAGGAATCACAGATGCCCTTGCTAGAGGTCACCAAAATCACAAAAGTCACGGCCACCGTAGCACTTGAAGAGTCAAACGCAAAACAAGTGGATCAGTACGCAGCCTTCCTCAATGTTGTAGCGGATGACGTCATCAATCAGGCTCTGGCATACGTATTTGCGAAGGATAAAGAGTTCCAACAATTTCGCGATTCAAATCGCAATGTGCCGGCAACGCTGCGGGTGAAACGGCCTGCTTCCGTGCCTGCCGGTAAAAGAGGTCGCAGACCGTCGCTTGCGGTTGCGAATTAAAGCGCTGCGGAGCAATATCCGGTGCGAATTATGGTTTCATTTCACGGATTTAATATTCGCGGCAAGGCCGAGGCTGTGCTGCGCACAGGGTTTCTTCTGACACTCCACCCCTCAAAGGGTGGAGTAAAAGGCGAACCGGTAGACGATTGTCAACCAGTTTAAGAGGAACGACTTACAGGCGTGCAGTAGACGATAGGATACTCGCGGTTTCCTATTGTCTACTCCTCGAAGGAGGGAAATATGGAGACCTTGGATGCAGGCGGCAACATCGATATGGCGAAGCGGTTACACCGCTCGCGAGGACGTTCCGGGCGTACGTTTGTGGCGAGCGCCAAGGTGACGTCAGGCGAACAACGAGAGCTCGAAGCCGCCGCAGGCGCGGCTGGAAAGGCCTTGAGCGAGTGGGCGAGAGACACGCTTCTGGAAGAGGCGCGGCGTTCCAAAGATGACGCCCTGTTTACCGAAATCATCGCGACCAGGATGCTGCTCGTGAACCTCCTCAAACCCCTGCTGATGGGACAAAAAGTGACGCCGGAGCGGCTGACGGAAATCATGGCCACGGTGCGCACGGAGAAGCGGAAAGCAGCCCAGGAAGTGATGCAGCAGTATACGACCAACGACTAGCCGGAGGAATCACGATGGCAACCGAATGGGGACGGAAAGAGACAATTATCTGGCCGCCGCACGCGCCCATCTTTACCTATGGGGCATTGATCCTGGCGCTCATCTTTACCAGCTTTTTTGCCTGGGAAAGGTTTCGGTTTTCCCAATCCATAATCCAGCAGTCGTATGCCGGCGCATACATCCGTTCCGAGATTGGGGCGCTGTTTCATCGCGATCAAAAATACAGGCTTATCTATCTCGGAAGCGTGCGGAGAGCTCCGCGCCTGGCCGTGCCAAGCGACTTCGAAGCCGGGGAAACCGTGGTGGGGAACGGGCGCATCATCCCGGTAAAACTGTCCGAGGCGGCATTGGCGCAAGGCTTCGGATTCTTCTACCGGGGACCGGAGAAAAGTTATGTAGACGCGTCAATGTACCGCTGGCTGCGGAGTACGATCTTCGACGGCGAAGGGCTGTTTCAGATCTATAGAGTGAGCCTCCTTGAGGGACTGCTTACGCTCGTGCTCATGCTTTACCTGGCGGTTCCGCGCGACCTTCAACGGTTCAAGGAAATGAAGTATGGCCGCCGCCTGAAAGGCCCAGTCATGCTCTCGCCGAAAGAGTTCAGCAAGACGGTGAAGGGAACAGGAATTGGTTTCAAAACCACGGAAATGAAGACCCTGATGCGGGTTCCAATACGCAACGAAGCGCAGCACTTTCAGCTGCTCGGCGATACCGGCGCGGGCAAGACCACGCTCATCATGCAGGTGCTTCGCCAGATCCAGGGACGGGGGGATTCGGCCATTGTTTATGACCCGGCCTGCGAGTACATTCAGCGCTTCTACAACAAAGAGCGGGGCGATATTGTTCTCAATCCTCTGGACGCCCGCTCGCCCTATTGGGGGCCAGCCGAGGAGATGCGGCGCAACGCCGAAGCGGATGCCATCGCAGCGTCCTTGTACCAGCCGACTACGGATCAGAGGGACGAATTCTTCCACGAAACGCCGGCTCAGATCTTTGCTCATTTGCTCAAACAAGGCCCCAGTCCGCATCAGCTGGCGCAGTGGATGGCGAACGCCAGCGATATCGAAGCGCGGGTCGGCGGCACGGAAATGGAGCACTACATCGGGCAGAAGGCCGGCCCTCAGCGTCAGGGCGTTTTGTCGTCGCTGGGACTGGTTGCCAAGAGCTTTCGCCTGCTCCCATCAAAGGAGCAGGCGGGCAACCGGGTATGGAGCGCAACCAGCTGGGCCGAACACCGCAAAGGGTGGATCTTCATCACCTCTCGGCCCAGCGAGCGCGTCGCGCTCCGGCCGCTGCACTCGTTGTGGATTGACCTTCTCGTGATGCGTCTTTTGAGCAAGCCGGAGCCTAATCAAAAGCAGGTATGGTTTGTGATCGACGAGCTGGCCAGCCTGCAACGGCTTCCCCAGCTTCACACCGCGGTGACTGAGAATCGGAAGAGCAAAAATCCGCTCGTGCTGGGCTTCCAGGGCAAGTCGCAACTGGAGGTGATCTACGGCCACCTGGCCGAGGTTATGCTGTCCCAGCCGGCCACCAAAATCTTCCTCAGAACCACGGAACCGAAGGCCGCCGAATGGGTCTCGAACGCCATCGGCAAGGTTGAAATCGAGCGGGTGAAGGAGACCAAATTCGACGGCACCCGCTCGGGAAAGAACTTCACCCTCGACCGGCAGATTGAGCCGCTGGTGATGGACTCAGAAATCGAAGGTTTGACCGACAGGCATGCTTATCTGAAGCTCGGCAACAACGTCGTCCGCTTCAGTTTCGACTATCTCGACTTGCCTCACTATGCGCCCGAGTTCATCCCGCGCAACCTGCCCGAGGACGAACTCAGCTACGACCCAAGGACGCTTGAAAAGAAAAAGCCGCAGGCAGGGACGGAAACTGAATCGAAGCCCGTCAGGGTGCCGTCCAAAGCTCAGATCATCCCCCCGGTTACGGCGCCCGATGTACAAAAGCCACATGGAGATGTTCCCTCTGATGCGGATGAGAGTCCGCGTGCGGCTGTGTCCGAAGCAGCACTAGCAACTGAGGAATCAGCGGCGCCGGCAGAGGAGGCCGGCGGCGACGATGACAACAGGCCGCAGATAGAAAACAGCCTCGTAGTAGGAGGTTTCTAAAGCCCCATGTTGACCATCTCCAAGCCTCTCAGTTCAGGCCAGGCGCAGAGCTATCACAAGCTTGAATTCACCGCTCCGACCCAGAGTTATTACAAGCAGGGCGGAGTAATCGAGGGCCACTGGCAAGGCCGGCTTTTGGAAACATTCGGTCTTACCGGGTCGGTGAGCGCAGCGGAATTTGCGCGGCTTTCAGAAGGCAAACACCCGGTAACCGAGGAGCACATCGTCCGGCAGAGGGCGACGCTTGAGTACACCAATGCGGACGGAAAGACCGTCAATGCGGTTGAGCATCGCGCCGGTTGGGATGCGACGTTCTCCGCTCCCAAGTCGGTTTCGCTCACCGCTCTGGTCGGGGGTGACGTGCGGGTGCGGGAGGCCCACCGGGCCGCCGTCACCACCGCGCTCGATGAGCTCGAGCGCTACACCCAGGCGCGGATCGGCGGCAATCATCCCGCCGAGACCACCGGCAAATTCATCGCCGCCAAGTTCGAACACGACACCGCGCGGCCCGTCGAAGGCTATGCCGCTCCCCAGCTCCACACCCACGCCGTCATCTTCAATGTGACCGAACGCGGTCCAGGGCAAACCCGCGCCATCCAGCCGCAAAGCCTGTTCGATTCGCAGAGCTTTGCGACTGCTGTTTACCAGTCGGCTCTGACCTATCAGCTGCGCAGTCTGGGTTACGAAATCGAGACGGGGCGCAGCGGCGCTCCGGAGATCAAGGGGTACACGCAACCCTATCTTGATGCCTCCAGCCCCCGCTCGCAGCAGATCCGCGACCACCTTGAAAAGATGGGCCACAGCAGTCCGGCGTCGGCACAAATCGCCGCTCACGCCACGCGCGACCGGAAACAGATTCTTACGCCCGGCGAGGTTCTGGCCGCCCACCGGGCCCTGGCGGCCGAGTTCGGCAACCCGGCGGAACGGGTCATCGCCGAGGCCCGGAATCGGGCAAGATCCCAGGTTCATCGGCCGCAAGGATACGAAAAGGCCAAAGAGGCCGTGAGCTATGCGCAGGCCAGCCTCTTCGAGCGCGAGGCGGTATCAGATGAGCGCGTCATCCTGCGCGAAGCCCTGCGGCGGGGCATGGGAGAGACGACCTTTCCCGAGGTCCGGTCGGAGTTTGCAGCGCGCGAACAGCGGGGGCAGTTTGTGACCGTGGCCGCCCAGAAATACGCGAGCGGACGCAGCTTCACCACACCGGAAAC
>Ga0207095_10002_pt2 | contig 56564 bp, 53 predicted proteins | sample Alteio_BWMinHeat_88_FD_153529 | JGI IMG/M metagenome (GOLD analysis project Ga0207095, IMG submission 153529) | Enriched cells from forest soil in Barre Woods Harvard Forest LTER site, Petersham, Massachusetts, United States -... | ecosystem: Environmental > Terrestrial > Soil > Temperate forest >... | reverse complement strand
GTCCTCAAGCTTAATTCTTCGGCGCTTCTTTGTGGCATCTCTTTTTATTTCGTGGTTGGGTGTGCGCGTATGGAAGGCGGATTCCTTAAAGCGCTGACGATGGCGTTTCTCGCGGCTTCGTTGATCGCCGCGTTCATGCACCGATTGCGCCAGTCGATGATCATCGGCTACCTGCTGGCCGGCGTGTTGATCGGGCCTTCCGTCCTGGGATGGGTTGGCAACAGCGAAGACGTTCTGAACCTGGCTGATGTCGGTGTGATCATGTTGATGTTCACTCTGGGCGTGGAATTCTCCGTCGCGCAACTCCGGAGGCTGCGCCGCCCCGCGATGCTTGGGGGCTCCATCCAGTTATGGGGGACGATGCTGGTGATGACGGTTCTTTCATGGCTGGTTTATCAGGACTGGTATCGCGGCTTTTTTTTCGGTTGCGTGCTCGCGATCAGCAGCACCGTGATCGTGCTCAAACTGCTTCAGGAAACGGGGGGGACGCATACGCCGCACGGCACCGCGGCGCTGGGCATTTCGATTTATCAGGACGTGATGGTCGTGCCGCTGATGCTGTTGCTTTCCGCGTTTGGCGGGGATTCTGCGCACCCCATGCTGAGTCTCACGCATTCCCTCGGCAAGGCCGCGATCTTTCTCGGCGTGAGCTGGCTCACGAGCAAGATCGTGGCGGGTTGGTTTCTGGACCAGATCGCGCAGACGCGAAGCAAGGAACTTTTCACCATTTCCGCGGTGGCGGTTTGCCTGGGAATCGCGCTCCTGGCGCAGTCGCTCGGACTTTCGCTCGCACTGGGCGCATTTGTTGCCGGATTGATGGTGAGCAGCTCGATCTACAGTCATAAAATCCTTTCCGACATTTTGCCTTTTCGCGACTGCTTCCTGAGTTTGTTTTTCATTTCGGTCGGCATGCTCGTGGATGTCCACTGGGTGGGGGCGCACATCGGCGAAGTCCTGGCGTGGGGAACGCTGGGAGTTTTTCTCAAAGCCACGATCTGTTTCATCGCCTGCATGGCGTGCGGTTATTCCATTCGATCTTCCCTGCTGGCCGGATTTTGCCTCGCGGAAGTCGGAGAGTTTTCATTTGTGCTCCTCAGCCAGGGTGTTCATCAAAAGACGCTCGGCCCCGATCGGTATCAGCTTTTTCTGGCCGTCATTCTTTTCACCCTGGTTGTGGTGCCGGCGCTCTGGAAACCATTCCAGCGCTTTGCCGCGTGGGTGGCGCGACGGCCCTCCTTTCAGGAATGGGACGCGCGCCGTTATGCCGCCGAGAACAAGACGCGTCAGACGAAAATGCGCAATCACGTGATCCTCATCGGATGCGGACCGTTCGGACAGGTGGTGCTCCATGCCATCCATCTTCAGCACGGCAAATGCATCGTGCTCGATCTGAATTCGCAAACGGTGCGTCACCTCCAGCGCGCCGGATACGAAGCCATCTACGGCGAAGCTGGCAATTTGAAGATTCTCGAGTCGCTTCAGGTCGAAACGGCGCTGGCGTTGGTCGTCACGATTCCCGATCTGCAGGCGGCGCAATCCATGATTCACGAGGCGCGCTCGCAGCGCCCCGATCTCCTCATCTTGGCGCGCGCGCGATATTCCAGCGAGATCGAGCCTCTGCAGACCGCGGGCGCCGATCAGGTGATCTATGAGGAGATGGAAGGCGCCACGCAGATGGCCAAAGTCCTTGAGTGCCATTTGAAGGAACGAAAAAGCGTGGCGCGTTGAGCCGGCCTTGTTTTCTCTCAACCCTCGACTATCATCCCTCAACCTTCATGAACCGCCTTCATTACGCTTCGAGTGAACACGATGCGAACATGCTTTTTGCCGCCGGTTTTTTTGTTCCGGACGATTTTCTCTATTTCGAAAAAAATGGGCGCCGGTTCATTGTCTTGAGCCAGCTTGAATATGACCGCGGCCGAAAACAGGCGCGCGTCGATCGTGTTCTGAACTTGAGCGAGATCATCGCGTCGATGCCCAAAAAGGAAGGGCGCCGCACGGCGTCGGATTGGATTGTTGAAACCCTGCGGCAACATCGCCTTTCAAGAATGCAGGTCGCGCGCGAGTTTCCCGTGGGGCTTACCGATGCATTGCGCGGGGCCGGAATCGGGATCGAGGTGGCGTCTGGCGAGTTATTTCCCGAGCGTTCGCAAAAAAACCGTCTGCAACTCAAAACCATCCGCGCTGCATTGAAAGTGACGGCGGAACTGATCGAATCCGCGATTCAAACGATTCGTTCCGCGCGCGCGGGGAAGGACCGGATTTTGAAGCTTGGAGGAACGACGCTCACTTCCGAGCGTGTTCATTCCGTCATTCGCATGGAGGCGGCAAAGCGCGGCTATGAAGCGGCACACCCGATTGTGGCGGGAGGAAGGCAGGCATGCGATCCCCACGAGCGGGGGCATGGGCCGTTGCGTGCCAACGAATTGATCATCATCGATATTTTTCCGCGGAGTTTGCAGACGGGATATTGGGGCGACATGACGCGCACCGTGGTCAAAGGAAAGGCGAGCGAAGCCCAACGCAAATTGTTCGATGCCGTTCATCAGGCCCAAAAAATCGCGTTTCAAAAATTGCGCAACGGTGTGGATGGACGGGTCGTGCATGGAGCGGTGGAGGCTCATTTCAGAGGGAAAGGCTATGAGACGGGCAACCGGTCGGGCAGATATGAAGGTTTTTTCCATGGGACGGGGCATGGGCTTGGCCTCGACATTCATGAATCGCCCCGCGTGAGTTCTGTTTCCCAGGTTTTGCGGACAGGCAACGTCGTGACCGTGGAACCCGGGCTTTATTACACTCGCATTGGCGGGGTGCGGATCGAGGATGTGGTGGTGATTCGTCCTGGCGGCGTCCAGCGTTTGAGCTCTTTCCCGGTTCGCCTTGAAATACCGTAGGCGTCCATTATCTTGGGAGGAGAGGAAACCCCATGTTTTATTTTGGATGGTATAGTTTGATTCCGATTCCGGGCGTCTTGCTTGCGCTTTACGCGCAATTCAAGCTTCGGAGCGTTTATAATCGATATCAGAATGTTCCCCAAAGTCGCGGCATGACGGGCGCCCAGGTGGCGCGCGCCATTCTGGATCGCGCGGATCTCCACGATGTCGCGATTGAGCCGGTTCCCGGCGAACTCACGGACCATTACGATCCCCGCGAACGCGTGCTGCGTCTTTCCGAATCGAATTTCCAGGTTTCCTCGCTTTCCGCCATCGGCGTGGCCGCGCACGAGGCGGGACATGCCCTTCAACACAAAGAGAAATACGCGCCGCTGGAAGCCCGCATGGCGGTGGTGGGCGTCACGAATTTTGCCACAAATGGAGGTCTGATTCTTTTCATGATCGGAATGTTCATTCACAGCGGACTGCTGTTGCAGCTCGGCATCTGGCTTTATTCCGCGATGGTGGTGTTTCAGTTGATCACCCTTCCTGTGGAATACGATGCCTCTGCGCGCGCCAAGCGCGTCCTGGCTGATCTTGGTTTTGTGAATCGCGAAGAGGGCGAGGCCATACGTCAGGTGCTTGGAGCGGCAGCATTGACCTATGTGGCGGCGCTCGCCACGGCCGCGCTTGAATTGTTGAGGATGATTTTGCTTTCAGGAGCCATGCGCGATCGGGACGAGCGCGCTTAAGCAGATCGTTCACGGTGTTGGATGATGAAAAATAAATCCACGGTTCTAATTCTCTGCACGGGCAATTCCTGTCGGAGCCATATGGCGGAGGGCATTTTGCGACAGGCCGCAGGCGATGTTCTGGATGTTCAAAGCGCCGGATCCAGGCCGGCCGGCTATGTTCATCCTCTCGCGATTCAGGTGATGCAGGAAATTGGAATCGATATTTCGCAGCATCGATCCAAGCCGCTGACGGAGTTCCTGGACCAGACGGTGGAGGCGGTCATCACTGTTTGCGGTCAGGCGGACCAGGCGTGTCCCATGTTCCCAGGACAAGTGAAACGGCATCATTGGGGGTTTGACGATCCCGCCAAGGCGGAGGGAACTCATGATGAGAAATTAGGTTTCTTTCGCCGGGTTCGTGATGAGATGCGACGCGTGTTCGAGGCTTACGCGGCCGGGCGTCTCGACGCTTTGAAGACCAATTCCCGACGGGATTAGGGCTTGGCGCGTTTCCCTCATTGGCGCTAAGATAAAGGCACTCTTCTCATGTCCACGTATCAGGTTTTAGCCCGTAAATATCGGCCGCAGCAGTTTTCCGAGGTGATCGGACAGGATCACATTGTCCGCACGCTTGAAAATTCGATCACCAGCAAGCGGATCGCGCATGCCTATCTTTTCGTCGGACCTCGTGGAACGGGAAAGACCACGCTCGCCCGTATTTTCGCCAAGGCGCTCAACTGCTCCAAATCCAAGGAGCCGACGGTGACGCCCTGCGGCGAATGTTCCAACTGCAAGGAGATCGCGGCGGGAACCTCGATCGACGTGCTGGAGATCGATGGAGCTTCCAACAACAGCGTGGAGCAGGTGCGTGAACTTCGTGAGACGGTGCGTTACGCGCCTTCGAGCGCACGTTTTAAAATCATCTACATCGACGAAGTGCACATGCTTTCCAACGCGGCTTTTAACGCGCTGCTGAAAACCCTGGAAGAGCCGCCCGCGCACGTGAAATTCCTTTTCGCGACGACCGATCCACAAAAGATTCCCCTGACCATCCTTTCGCGCTGCCAGCGCTTCGACCTGCACCGCATTTCCAATGAGTTGATTGTTCAACATCTGAAAAAGATTGCCGGACTCGAAAAAGTGAAGATTTCGGATTCCGCGCTTCTGGCGATCGCGCGCGGCGCTTCCGGCGGAATGCGCGATGCCGAATCGGCGCTGGACCAGATCATTGCGTTTTGCGGCGGCGAGATTGAGGAAAAGGATGTGCTCTCGATCTTTGGTCTCGCGGCGCGCGAACAGGTGGCGCGCCTGACGAAGGGGATCCTGGCCGGGGATCGGGCGGATATCGTGACTCTCGCGTCGGCGCTCCACGATGAAGGCAAGGATTTGGGACGTCTTCTGGGCGAATTGATCGAGCATTTTCGCAACGTGCTCGTGCTTCAGGCGGGAGTGGAAGTTGCCAATGCGACTCAGGCTGAAATGGGCGAATTGCGGGAACATGCGGCGGCGATTCCCCGCGGACGCACGCTGCGGATCCTGGAAATTTTGACGGAGGCGGAAGCCCAGTTGCGCTGGTCTCTTTCCAAAAAAGTGCTTTTTGAAGTGACGCTGCTCAAGGCTGTTGAGACGCAGGATGAAGTCCTCCTCGAAGATTTGATTTCAAAATTAAAGGGAGCCGGGGGAGGCGCTCCCGCCTCGGGCTTTCTCGGGCAAAAAGTCGAAAATCTGAAAGCGCAGATCCCTTCCGTTTCGCGGGTGGCGCCATCATCGGCCCCTGCGCCAGCGCGTTCCGCGACTCTTTCCGTAAAGGAGGACAGTCGTGTCCCGGCTTCAGAAAGTTCGCCTTCGAGCGAAGCTCTTTGGAAACAGTTGATCGATTATCTCGCCAAGCCTTTTCCCATGTTGAAGTCGTCGCTGATGGAGGGAAGGATCCTGTCGTTGTCCGGCGAAACCCTGGTCATCGGCTTTGATCCGGAGTTTGAATTGCAGAAAGAGCTCGTCGACACGCCGAAAAATCGGGAAGTGCTGCAGACGAAGGTGCGGGAACTCACGGGGCGCATGATGAAGATCAAGATTTCCTTCGCGGATGATCCCTCGATTCCGCAGGGCGATGAAACACCGTCGAGCCCGTCCATTCCTGCGAGCGCCCGCGTCTCGGCGGACGACGCCAAAAAATTCGGGGATGATCCACTGATCCAAAAAGCGCTCGAGATTTTTAAGGGCCAGATCGTCGAAATTCGTCGGTGATCGCGGGCTGGACGTCCGGTTGGAGTTCATGGATTTTCTGTAAGTGGAATCAGGCGTCGTCCTGATGACGACTGCCTGCATTTGAGTCTACCTTCGAGAGAACCTTATCCACCTTTTAGAAGGAGAATTATGAACACGACTCAAGCTTTCAATCGACTGTGGCGTGGCGGAATTCGCGCTCTTCCCATCGCCGCCTCGCTGGCTTTGATGGCAGGCTGTTCGACCGCCCCTGACTACACCACCAGCCAGACCACCACGACACGCACCACGGAAACGACCGTTTACGAAGACACCCCCGGTTATACTGTAGCTGTTGCGCCTCCACGCATGCGTGTGGAACGCCGCACGTCTGCTCCGTCTGACCAATATGTATGGGTCGAGGGACGTTGGGTCTATCAGGATGAAGATTGGCGTTGGACGCCAGGTTCCTGGCAGCTCCGTCCGAATCGAAGCGCAGAATGGATCTCCGGCCGCTGGGTCCGTGAGGGCGGCAATTGGAATTGGGTCCCCGGGTACTGGCGCGAAGGCTGACCTGAAGACAAAATTTAGAAGTTAGAAGATGGAAGGCGGAGTTGGTGAGCTCCACTCCATCTTCTTTCTTCTATTTTCGGGCGCCCTTTTTCCCATGCACCTGGGCGGCGACTTTCAACCGGAGTCCGTTCAGGCGAATGAATCCGGTCGCATCGCTCTGGTCGTAAGCCTTCGTTGGGTCCGCTTCCATCGTGGCGATGTGCGGATTGTAGAGGCTCACCGGGCTGCGACGTCCCGCCGTGATGATGTTTCCTTTATAGAGCTTCAATCGCACGGTGCCGGTGACGTTTTTCTGGCTTTCCGTCACAAGCGCCTGCAGGGCCTCGCGTTCCGGTGAAAACCAGAAACCGTAATAAACCAGCTCGCTGTATTTCGGGATGAGCGAATCGCGCAGGTGCATCACTTCGCGGTCCATGGTGAGCGTTTCGATCTGGCGATGCGCGAAATGAAGAATGGCGCCGCCGGGCGTTTCATACACGCCGCGGCTTTTCATGCCGACGAAACGGTTTTCCACGAGATCGACACGGCCGATGCCATGCTTCCCACCCAATTTATTCAGGGCGCGCATGATCTGCGCCGGCGACATTTTTTTGCCATTCACGGCGATGCAAATGCCTTTTATGAAATCGAGCGTCACATATTCGGACCGATTGGGCGCATCCTCCGGCGAGACGGAGAGCTTGTACATCGCCTTGTGTGCGGGCGCGGAGGCGTCAAGCCAGGGATCTTCAAGAATGCCGGCTTCGTAGCTGATATGAAGCAGGTTTCGATCCATGGAGTAGGGCTTCTTCGCGCTGGCTTCCACGGGGATGTTGTGGTCCTCGCAATATTGGATCATTTCCGCGCGTCCGGGAAATTCCGACCGGAACTGGGCGTCCCGCCAGGGCGCAATGATTTCGAGTTCGGGGGCGAGGGCGGCGGCGGTGAGCTCAAAGCGCACCTGGTCGTTGCCCTTGCCGGTCGCTCCATGCGCGATGGCGTCGGCGCCCTCTTTCCGCGCGATCTCCACCATCCGCTTGGCGATCAGGGGGCGCGCGATCGAGGTGCCCAGAAAATATTGGTTTTCATAAATCGCCCCCGCCTGGATCATCGGGAAAATAAAATCGCGGGCGAACTCCTCGCTCAAATCGTCGATGTACGTTTTGGAGGCGCCCGTGCTGGCGGCTTTTTTATTCAATCCTTTGAGTTCCTCCTCCTGGCCGATGTCGGCGCAGAACGCGATCATGGTGGCGTTGTATCTTTCCTTGATCCAGGAAAGGAGAACGGAGGTGTCGAGGCCGCCGGAATATGCGAGAACGATTTTCATAGAGGAAAGACGCTCAGTTTGGGAAATTTTTCGTCGCACTCAAGTCTTTTCCTTGGCGTCCATGGCGGCATGCCTGTTAAATCATAAAGTGCATTTGTCCGAACTCGATTTTGAATTGCCAAAGGAGTTGATCGCCGACAAGCCCGTCGAACCCCGCGAATCATGCCGGCTTCTGGTTGTGCATCGCAAAGAAGGGAAGTTGGAACACCGGAGCTTCACGGATCTGCCGGATTTTCTGAAGAGCGGCGATTTGTTGGTGTTGAATTCGGCGCGCGTGACGCCGGCGCGTCTTTATGCGGCCGCCGAGGGGATTTCCTTTGAAATGCTGATTCTCGACGCTGCGGATTCCGAGATCGCGCATGCCCTGGTCGCGCCTTCGCGCAAAATGCGTCCAGGAATGTCATTGCGCACCCAGGGCACCCAGACGCTGATCCGGGTTCAGGCGCAGACCGGCGAAGGACAATGGGAATTGGTTCTGGACGCCGCGGATGTGACGTGGCGCGAGCTTTTGGCGGGGGAAGGGCACATGCCGCTGCCGCCCTATATCCTGAAGCGTCGCAAGACGAAGGTCGACGTTCCGGAGGATCGTTTCTGGTATCAGACGGAATTTGCGGACCGCGAAGGCGCCATCGCGGCCCCCACGGCGGGGCTTCATTTCACGCAGGCGATGCTCGCGGAATTGCGTCGAAGCGGCATTGATCACGCGAAGATTTTTTTAAAAGTCGGCATGGGGACGTTTCTGCCCGTCCGAACGGAACGCCTGGAAGACCACGTGCTGTTGCCGGAGGAATATGAAGTCTCCATAAAAGCGGCGGAACAGATCCGACAATGCAAGGGTCGCGTGGTTGCCGTCGGCACCACGGCGGTGCGAACGCTTGAGTTTGTCGCGAAGCAGCCGGGGGGGATTTGCGCGGGGAGCGGTTCATCGGACCTGCTCATCGCGCCGCCTTATGATTTTCGATCGATCCATGCGTTGATCACCAATTTTCATCTTCCCAAGAGCACGCTGTTGGCGCTCGTCTATGCGTTTGGCGGCACGGAATTGCTGCGGCACGCCTACCGGGAGGCGGTGCGGGAACAATATCGTTTTTTCAGTTACGGCGATGCGATGCTGATCCTTTAACAGGGCTTTACTTTTTTCGGGCCTCTTGTATACGCCGAAAAAAGAATTAATTTGAGCTTATGAAACGGATTTTTTGCGCGCTGGCGTTTGCTTGTTTCGTTTGGACGTCATATGGCGCTTCGGCTCCCGCGCTTCATGCGTTGAGCGACGAATTCGCAAAAGCGGCCGAAAAGGTGAAGCCTTCGGTCGTCAGTGTCAGCACCGCCAGCGAAGTGGTGATGGTCGATCCCTTTGATTATTTTTTTGGGCGTCCCCAGTCCAATGGCCAGCGGGAACGTCAGGAGATTCCGCGGGGCATGGGATCCGGCATTGTGCTGCCGGACGGCTACATCCTGACGAACAACCATGTGATTGAAGGCGCAGACACGATTTATGTGAAATTTCCAGATGGCCGCAAAGCGAAGGCGAAAGTGGTCGGGACCGATCCTTCCACCGACGTTGCTGTGGTGAAAGTTGTGGGAATCGATCACATGACGCCGGCGGATTTGGGTGATTCCGACGCGGCGCGCGTCGGTGATTGGGTTCTTGCGGTGGGAAACCCTTTTGGTCTGGAGCACACGGTGACGGCCGGGATCGTCAGCGCCAAGGGTCGGGCGAGTCTCGATCCCCAAGGTTTGGGCGACTTCATCCAGACGGATGCGGCGATCAATCCCGGAAACAGCGGCGGGCCGTTGGTCGATCTTGATGGCAGGGTCATTGGAATCAATTCCGCCATTTTAAGCCGTTCGGGCGGATATCAGGGGATTGGATTTGCGATTCCCATCAATCTCGCGCGCGATGTGATGCAAAGTCTGATCAAGGAGGGAAAGGTCACCCGCGGCTATCTGGGCGTTCATGTGCAGGAGCTAAGTCCCGAGCTGGCGGAAATGTTTGGCGTGAAGGAGAACAAAGGAGTGATCGTCGCGTTTGTGGAATCCAATTCCCCCGCCGAAAAAGCGGGATTGCAGGCAAAGGATGTGATCCTTCGCATGAACGGCAAGGACGTCGAAAGCGCCGCTCATTTTGCCTTGGGGGTGAAGACCGCGCATGTGGGGCAGACGATGGACTTGGTCGTGCTTCGCGATGGAGCGCAGAAAAATGTACAGGCGACGATCGCGGCTGTTTCGACGAAGATGGCCGCCTCGGAAAAATTGGGAATCGAAGTTGCCGCCCTGGATGCTGTTGCGACCCGGCGTTATGGTTATCCGGATAGAACGCCGGGCGTCGTGGTCACGCATGTGGATGAAAATGGGCGGGCCGCCTCAGGCGGGCTGGAAGAAGGCGACGTGATCATCGGCATCAATAAGCAAAACACGCCGAACTTGAAAGCCTACGGCGAGCTGCTTGAAAAATTTGGAGCTGGCGATCGACTGGTGCTGCATGTCATGCGCGGCCGCCAGCACGGATATATGGTCGTTTCTCTGAAATAAGGCGATTATTCGCCGATGATTTTCACGAGCACGCGTTTCTTGCGCCGGCCGTCGAATTCTCCGTAAAAAATCTGTTCCCAGGGGCCGAGATCGAGCTTGTTCTTCGTCACGGCCACCACCACTTCGCGGCCCATGATCTGGCGTTTCATGTGCGCGTCCGCATTGTCTTCGCCGGTGCGATTGTGTCGATATTTGGATGTGGGAGCGTGAGGCGCGAGTTTTTCGAGCCACTCGTCATAATCCTGGATCAAACCGTCTTCAGCGTCGTTGATATAAACGCTCGCCGTGATGTGCATGGCGTTGACCAGGCACAAGCCTTCCTGCACGCTGCTTTTGCGGACGAGTTCCTCGACCTGGGTGGTGATGTTCAGGTAATCGCGCCGGTGTGGCGTTTCAAACCAGAGATGCTGGGTGAGCGACTTCACGCTCACCACTGATCGGCGATCTGTGAAATGATCTGACGGCCAAGGTCCTCGGCGGCAAGCGGGACGCCCTGGCGTTTGTCGCTTTGCAGATCGTTGCCAATGAAGAGAGAGGTGTTTCCGGTGATTCTGCCTTTATAAAGAGGGGAGGTTTCGCCCTTGCGCGTGATCGTGTAGCTCGCCGTGATGCTCATCGTGGCTTCCGTGGGAGTGAGTTCGTTCGAGCGCGAATAGGTTACCGGGGTCATCTTGAATTCCACAATGCGGCCGCGCAGAACGACGTCGGCATCTTCGAGACTGGTGACCTGCACGGTGCCATCGTTCTGAATCTGTTTCACGATGGTGGTGCTGACGAGGTTTTCAAGGCCGGGTTCATCCACGTCGCTCCTGAAGTTTTCCACAAACATCCGCTTGTAGCCGGGATCGTGAACCGTGCCGAGTTTGTAGGCACAGCCGGAGAGCAAGATCGCGCCAAGAAGGGGAAGGATGAAAGCGGATTTCATAAGGTGGGATTGGCCGGCGCTTCGGCTTTGTCCTTCGTCGCCTGTTCCGGCTTGGATTTTTCTTCGGGCGGCGCAACTTCGTATTGCCGTTTTTTAATCTGATCGACCCGTTCCGAGGCCCGTTTGGCCAGGTCGGTGTTGGGGAACTTTTGGACCACGTTATTGTAATAGATCAATGCCGCCTCATAATTTTTTTGACGGTCATAATATTGCGCGACAGCCATCACGCCGCGGGACTGCTCGAGCTTGAGCTTTAGAATGTTGTCATGGGCCTGCTCGATTTTTTCGCTCTTCGGATATTTGGTGATGTAATCCTGAAGGGCGGTGATGGCGCGGTTGGTCGCGGTCTGATCGTAGTCGGCTTCGCGAGAGGCCATCATGTACGCATAGCCGATCTGGAATTGCGCGTCGTCAGCCAGGTCGCTCTTGGGATATTTACGGATCAGTTCCTGATAGGCTTTGACAGCTTCGAGCCATTGGTGCTGTTTTTCGCGCGCGAAACCAATTTTGATCTGGGCCATGGGGGCCACATAACTGTAGGGACCGTTTTTAATCACCTGCTCGAACATCTCCACGGTCTTGTCCATGGAGGGAAGTGTCGGAATCTTCCACACTTTTTGACGCTCACCCGCGAGAAAGAGGCAGGCGATGTCGTATTGATATTTCAGAATCTCGTCGAAATGTTCGGTGTCGGGATAACGCTCCAGACATTTTTGGAATTCCTTGAAGGAGAACTGAAAGTCATAAAGTTTGAACAGCATTACCCCAAAACGGAATTGGCCTTCGGGTGCGTTGGGCGACATAGGCCATGCCTTTACAAGCGCGCGATAGGCGTCCTTCGCCTCCTCCAGCTTGTTGTCCTTTTCGAAGCGCTCTCCTTTATCGAGCTGTTCCTTCGAGGTTTCCTCGACATGGTCCTGACCTTCAGTTTCCCATCCCTGACCGGGACGATAGATCAGTGGGGCGGGGGAGCGTGTCGCAAAAAGGCAGCAAACCACGATAAATACAAGAATGGCAAGAGGTTGAGGGCGATGACGCATGGGCAAAGATTGACGATATTCCACGCAGACCTTTAAAGTCAAGGAATGGAAAGGTTGCTCTGCATCAAGATCGCTTCGCGTGGCGATCTGCTTCTGGCTGCCCCCGCCTTTCGTCATTTGCGCGAACAACGGCGCGGCGCGCTCATCACGCTGCTCGTCGGCCAGAGCTGCCTCGACGTGGCGGAGCATCTTCCATTTTTCGATCAGGTTCGCGCGATCGACGACCGGGCGCTGATGGCCGGAACGTTCTTCGAGAAAATGGGCGGCGCGCGGGCGATACTTTCCATCCTCAAAGCGGAACGTTTCGATGGCGTTTTTATTTTTCATCGCGACTGGCGTTATGCCCTGCTTGCGAAAATGGCGCGCATCCCGGTTCGCGCGGGTTTTCGGCGCTGCCTGACGCCCGGCCTCACACACGCATGGAATGCGCGTCCGGAAGACCATCACGTGAAGCAATATCTCGACATGGTATCGCAGGTTGTTCCGTCCCCGGCTCAAATTCCCGCGCTCCATGGAATCTGGCAATTCAAAACCGGAGAACGCGAGAACGCACTGGCAAAGGCAAAATCATTTGGTTTTGATCCCATTGCGGGAAAATGGGTGGCGCTGGCGTTTGGTGGAGGACGCAACGTCAAAACCCGCACGGGTTTAAAAACCTGGCCCCTCGCGCATTTTCAGGAACTTGCCGCGCGGCTCGTCTCGCGTGGCTGGCGCGTGGCGTGGGCGGGAGACCGGGAGGATGCGGCGGATCTCGGCGAACCGCCGTTGGGCGTCCATCTCGCGGGAAAACTTTCCGTTTCCGAAACCGCGGCCATCCTGAGCGTTTGCACCCGCGTGGTCGCGAACGATTCCCTCCTGCTGCATCTCGGCGAGGCGGTGAGTGTTCCCACGGTCGGTCTTTTTGGCCCTACGGATCCCGCGCATTATCGTCCTCTCGGAGCGGGTTCGCGTCACCTCTGGCTTGGCGAACAATTGGAGTGTTCGCCCTGTCATCGAGAGGGATTCTTTCCCGTCTGTCGGTTCGATCACGCCTGCATGCGGGATTTGAAACCGGACGTCGTGCTCCAAGCCGTGGAGGCCGCGTGAAGGTGGTCTTTGGCTCGGCGAATTACTGGACCTCGCCCTATCAGGTGGGAAGCCACGCGTGGGCGCGTCTTTTCGCGCGGCATGATTGGCAGGTCGGCTATCTGTCCGATCCGCTGACTCCATGGCATTTTGTGGGAAGCGAAAGCCGCGCGCGAAATCAGGAACGCCTTCGGCTCTGGAAAAGTCGTGGAGAAATGTTTGAAAGCCGCGTTCGAGTCTGGACGCCGCTTGCGTGGATCGCGCCCCAGAACACGCGCTTTTTTCGGACATCGTGGGTGCAGGAACATTGGCACCAATTCGCGAGGCCGCCCATCCACAACGTCCTTTCGGAATGGAAGATGGACGCTCCGGATCTTTTCTGGATGGATAGCGTGCGTCACGCGGGATGGGGGGGCCAATTAAAACCGCGCCGCACCCTGTTGCGCGTGGCGGACTGGAGCGCGGGATTTCGCGCAGTCCCGGCCTCGGTGCTTAAACTTGAGGAAAAATGGATCCGGCAGGCGGATTACGTGGTGGCCAGCGCCGAAAGTCTGGCGGAACGCCTCAAACCCATGCGCGACGGCAAACCGCTCCTCACGCTTCGCAACGGCGTGGATTTTGATTTTTGGAACAAGGATGCGGCGATGCCTCCGGAATACGCGCATATTCCGGGGCCGCGCGCGATCTATGTGGGCGCGATGGATGATTGGTTTGACGTTCCGCTTTTTCTAAAACTGGCGGAGTCGCTGCCCGAGGTGTCATTTGTCATGATCGGACAGCGTCCCAAATCATTTGCCTCGGACTGCCGCGCGGCGAACGTGCATTGGCTGGGGTCGCGTCCGCGCGACCAGGTGCAGGCGTATGTCCGGCACGCGCAGGTGGGAATCATTCCTTTTCGCAGAAATGAACTGATCGAATGCGTTTGTCCGCTCAAGTTGTATGAATACATGGCGTGCGGACTGCCCGTGGTCGCAGCCAGATGGGAGGAACTGGAGCGGATGCAATCGCCGGCCACACTGGCTGCCTCCCTCGAGGAATGGGTGGCGGGCATCCGGTCCGCGCTTGGACGCACGGAGAAACAGGGCGTTCTCTCTTTTGCGCGCGACAACGACTGGAAGCAACGATGGGCGGAGCTCGAGAAGAGCGTCCGCCTCACCGATCAATAGCTTAAGCGGTCGCTTTCGCGGTCTGCTTGCGATGCGCGGCCCAGCGCTTCTTCTGTGCGGCAATGATGCGGGCGCGACCGGCGGCGGACATCTTCCGGCGACCCGCGGTTTTAGCTTTCTTGCCCTTGGTGCGATAAGCGGCCCAGCGTTTCTTTTGCGCGGCGATGATGCGGGCGCGACCGGCGGCGGACATGCGACGGCTTCCACGCGCGAGGCGGGCTCCCAGGCGGGCGCTGGAGGAGGCGGCTCCTTCGATGCGTTTACCGACGATTTGGGCGACGTTCGCGAGTTTCTTGCGAAGCGCGTTGGCCTGTCCATCGTAAGAACGGGCGTAACGTTCCGCGGTTTTAAGTTGCGATTCCAGTTTTCGAATAAGTTGAGTTAGTGTCATAGAATGGAATAGCTAACTTACCGGGGAAGCGGGATATGTCAAAGGGGAATTATAAATTTATAAGGGCCGCTGAAGTTCATGGCGCAAAATACTCAGCGAGTAAATGGCCGCCGTTTCGCTGCGCAGCACGAGCGGCCCGAGGCTGAGGGGGGAGAATCCCGCGCTTCTCGCGGCGCCGAGTTCGGCCGGCGTAAAGTCGCCTTCGGGTCCTATCATCAGGACCGCGCTGTTTTTCGAACCCTTTTCGGCAAAGTAAGTCCACAAAGGGCGCGCATCGGGCTGAAGCGAGCCAATGAATGCGTGATGATAGTCCCCGCGGAGCGCGACGGTTTGCGCCACCGTGCGGATCGGATGAATGCGTGGAAGCCAGTTCAATCCACATTGTTTGGCGGCTTCGATGGCGATTTCCTTCCAGCGCTCCACTTTTTCCGCCGATTGTTCCTGGTCGGGACGCACGGTGGAACGGTCGGAAAGGACGGGGATGATTTCACGGACGCCGAGTTCCGTGGCTTTCTGGATGATCAGATCCATCGCCTTGTTTTTGGGCAACGCCTGCGCAAGCGCGACGGCCTGGGTGGAGGGTGGGGAAAACGATTTGGAGAGAAGTCGGAGATGGGCTTCCTTCGAGGAGGTGGAGACAATCTCGGCGAGATATTCCGTGCCTTCGCCATCGAAGACGGCCACGCGTTCGCCGGTTTCGGAGCGCAGCACGTTTTTGCAGTGATGCCATTCGGCGCCGGAGAGGACGGCCTCCTTGCCTTTGAGTTCGGACTTCGGGAGATAAAAACGATGCATTCGATCAGTTTGTGGAAATCCTCCATAAAATGGCAATTCCTTTCGCGTCTGCAGATTGAGATTGAAGGACATTTCACGCGCGTTTAACCTGAAAGACTTTATGCGTTGGACCCAGGCTTTCATTCCCACTTTGCGCGAAGCGCCCCAGGACGCGGAGATCGCGAGTCATCAACTGCTCATCCGGGGCGGTTACATCCGCAAATTGACGGGCGGAATTTACACCTTTTTGCCGCTGGGTTTGCGGGTCTTGAAAAAGATCGAGGAAATCATCCGGCAGGAGATGGACCACAGCGGGGCGATTGAAATTTTAATGCCGGCCTTGCAGCCGCAGGATCTCTGGCAGAAGGGGCCGCGCTTCGAGGCCGCGAAATCCGTGATGTTTGCCGCGCAGTCGCTGACGTCCGCCCGACGCGCCGGTTCGGAGCTTGTTCTAGGGCCGACTCACGAAGAAGTGGTGACTTATCTGGTGGCGAACGAGATTCAATCCTATCGCCAGCTTCCGAGGACCTTCTATCAGATCCAGACCAAATTTCGGGATGAAATCCGTCCGCGCTTCGGTTTGATGCGCGCCAAGGAATTTTCCATGAAGGATGCGTATAGCTTCGACATGGACGATCCTTCGTCGGAGCGGAGTTACAAGACGATGTATGATACGTATGTCCGGATCTTCGATCGCTGCGGTTTGAAGTATCGCATCGTGGAGGCGGACACGGGTGTGATGGGTGGAAGTTTTTCGCATGAATTTGCGGTGCCCTGTGCCGTGGGCGAGAGCGAGATCGCGTATACCGAGGACGGAAGTTATGCCGCTTCAATTGAAAAGGCCGGCAGCCGTCCGAAAGAACGGCGCAATCCGGGTTCAAGCCCGGCGCCTGAAAAATTTGCAACGCCTGGAATCGTGACGATTGAAGCCCTGGTCAAGGCGCATGGAGTGAAGGCGGAAGACCAGATCAAGACGCTCGTCTATGTTTGTGACTCCAAGGTCGTTCTTTTACTGCTGCGAGGTGACCATCAGCTGAACGAAGCGAAGGTGGGAGCATTGGGTTTTCAAGCGTTTCGGCCAGCGACGGATGAAGAAATTTTTCATGCCATGGGCGCGCATGCCGGCAGTCTCGGTGCGGTGGGTCTTCAGCCCGGCAGCAAAGTTTCCGGTATCGTGCTCGATGAAGCGCTGAAGGGTCAAAAGGGCATGGCGACGGGCGCGAATGAAGATGGCTTTCATCTTCGCAGCGTCGATGTGATGCGCGATATCGCGGCGACCCGCTGGGCCGATCTTCGTCAGGCGGCGGAGGGCGAGCTGACGGTACAGGGGGGGATGCCTTTGAAAATCGAACGGGCGATTGAAGTGGGCCATGTTTTCAAACTCGGGACGAAATATAGCGAGGCCTTCCAGGCGAATTATCTGGATGAGGCGGGAAAGTCCCGATCCATCGTGATGGGATGCTACGGCATTGGCGTGACGCGCACGCTGCAGGCCGTGGTGGAGCAAAGTCACGACAAGGATGGAATCATCTGGCCTGCGGATGTGGCTCCCTATCGCGTGCTGGTGCAGTTGCTTGAAGTTGGAAACGAGAAGGTGAAGGCGGCCGCGGAAGCCACCTACGAGCAGCTCAAAGCCGCCGGTATCGAAGTTCTTCTGGATGATCGCGATGAGCGTCCAGGCGTGAAATTCAAGGATGCCGACCTGTTGGGAATTCCGTTTCAGGTTCGATTTGGGAAAAAATTTATCGAGAGCGGCAAGTTGGAGGTCAAAAACCGCCGGACCAAGGAAAGTTCCGAAGTCGAACCGCATCATCTGATTTCGGCGCTCGCTTGACTCCCACTGGGGGATGTCTGAAACTGAACCTTACTCAAAAAATCTATTTTTATGCCAGGAAGCGAAGTAGAAAAGATCAAGGAAGATAGTCGCGCACTGCGTGGCACCTTGAAGGAAACGTGCGAAAGCGATGCGTCGCATTTCAGTCACGAAGAATACCAGCTGCTCAAATTTCACGGTTCCTATCAGCAGGACGACCGCGACCAGCGAAACGAGCGCAAAAAAGCGGGTCAGGACAAGGCGTGGATCTTCATGATCCGCACCAAGACCCCCGGCGGATCGCTTTCCTCAAAGCAATATCTTGAGTTCGACAGGATTGCGGGCGATCTCGGAAACAACACGCTGCGCATCACGACGCGCCAGGGGATCCAGTTTCACGGCATTCTCAAGGCCGGCTTCAAGGAGACGATTCAGCGGTTGAATCGCGTGGGTGTGACGACGAAGGGCGCCTGCGGCGACGTGGTCCGTAATACGCTTGCGGCCGCCGCGCCGTTTCAAAACGCGGTTTATCGCGAAGTCCAGCGCTTGGCCAAGGAGTTAAGTGATACCTTTCTTTCGCGCAGCCGGAGTTACACGGAGATCTGGCTCGATGGAAAGAAGCTTAACGCGGATGTACCAAACGATTCGCCGACTGACGAGGAACCCATTTACGGGAAGGTTTATCTGCCGCGCAAATTCAAGTTCGCGATCGCCGTGCCGCCTTACAATGATATCGACGTCTTCACCAATGACGTTGGCTTCATTGCCCATGCGCCCAACGGCCAGGTGGAAGGGTATAATGTTTTTGTCGGTGGTGGTCTTGGAATGACGCATGGAATGCTGAAGACGCATCCGATGCTCGCGCAGCCTCTCTTTTATGTGAAGAAAGAGCATGCTCCGGCCGCGGCCGTGGCGATCGTCACCATGCAGCGTGATTTTGGAAATCGCGAAGATCGAAAAATCTCCCGCCTAAAGCACGTGGTGGAAGACCGCGGGATTGAATGGGTGCGCCAGGAAGTGGGGTCGCGACTCAAGGCTCCTACTGAGCCCATCAAACCGTTCGCGTTCGTTTCCGTGGCGGACTTATTGGGATGGCATGAACAGGGGGACGGTAAACTCTTTTGCGGAATTTTTGTCACGGAAGGGCGCATTCAGGATGCGCATGACGTGCATTATCGTTCGGCGTTTCGCGTGATCGCAGAGAAGTTCGGTTTTCCGATGCGCTTCACGGCGAACTGCAATCTTTACTTCCACGACATCGATCCCTCCAAGCGGAAGGAAGTGGATGAGATTTTGAAGGCACATAAGGTGCCGCATACGGACGGCTTTACCGAATCGCGAAAAACCGCGCATGCCTGCGTGGCTCTTCCGACGTGCGGTCTGGCGCTTGCCGAAAGCGAGCGCATTTTTCCGGCGCTGATGGATTCCATCGATGGGGTTCTCCGCGAGCTGAAGCTGGAGAAGGAGCCGATTTTGTTTCGCATGACGGGCTGCCCCAACGGTTGCGCGCGGCCTTATAATGCGGATTTCGCCTTCGTGGGGCGCGCGCCCAACAAATATGCGTTTTTCGTGGGTGGATCCATCGTTGGAGACCGGCTGGCGGGCCTCGAGAAAAAGATGGTGGAATTGAAAGACATTCCCAGCGTGGTGCGTTCTTATCTGAAGGAATTTGCGGAGAAACGGAAGAATGGCGAAACCTTTAGTCAATATTGGGGTCGCACGCACGTGAATGGCGCGAAGCCGGTTCCAGAGCAGTTTCACATCGAACTGGCGGAACGCGAAGCGCGACTCGCGGGCGCAAAGCAGCCCGCGTCGGTTTCCGAATAATGTTCCACATTGTCCTTGTTGAGCCTGAGATTCCGGCCAATACCGGCAACATTGCGCGTCTTTGCGCGGTCACGCGGTCGACGCTGCATCTGGTGCATCCGCTGGGTTTTCGCATCGACGACGCGGCGTTGAAACGTTCCGGCATGGACTATCTCGATCTGGCGACCATTCGCGAGCATGCGTCGCTCGAGGAATGTCTCAAGGAAGCGAAGACGGCGTATTTTTTAAGCACCAAGGCCAGACGGCCTTATTGGGATGTTGCTTTTAAGGATGGCGATTATTTGGTGTTTGGACGCGAAACTAAGGGATTGCCTGAAGAGCTGCTAAAACGACACACCGAAAGGGCTTTGACGATTCCGATGGCTGAATCCAAGGCGCGCAGTCTCAACCTGGCGACGTCCGTGGGTATCGTGTTATACGAAGCGATTCGACAGCAGAGAGATCCTTCGCTTCGCTCAGGATGACACTTTGAGACAGTAATTCTGGCTCCCGACTCCTGTCTCCCTATCTTTTCACACAGCCCCGACGCTGCGGAGAAGATCGGCGACTTCCGCGTTGCCTTCGCGCAGCGCATAGGTGAGGGCGGTGAGTCCGCGATTGTTGCGTGTATCGAGGCGGGCGCCGCGCTCCAGAAGGAACCGGACGATTTCCATGTCGCCCCGTTGAGCGGCCCACATCAGGACGGTCTTTTCGTTGTTGTCCCGCGCTTCGACGTCCGCGCCGTTGGCGACGAGCGCCTTCACGGCTTCCGAATGTCCGTTGCATGCTGCGACCATCAGGGCGGTCCAGCCATGTCCGCCTCTGGAATTGGGATCGGCTTGATGCGCGATGAGCGTTTTCAAGGTGTCGGTATGGCCGTTGTAGGCGGCGCACATCAAGGTGGTCCATCCGTCGGGCAGGCGGGTGTTGACGTCGGCGCCATCCTGTAAAAGAACCTGCACGGTGGTGGAGCGGCCTTCCATCACGGCCTTAAGCAGGGCGGCGCTATTGAGAGCGAGGGCCTGGATGTTGCACGTCTCATCCTTCGGCTCATCCTGATGCGCGAAGATCTTATGATCCGCAAACGAATCATCATGCTCGGGCGGAAACTTGTCCTTGAGGGTATGGATCAGGTGGGCAAAAAAAGTTTCAGCCTGCATGCGGGAAAGTTCGTGTCCCGCCGCAATTTCGGTTCGTTCAATGCATTCACCGGCATCGACGCGCACCTTGCCTTTGGTCAGGAGCGGGATGAGGAATGAGGCGATCAAAGAGCGCTGATAGCCGAAATATTGAAAAAAGGATTCCAGTTCTTCTCCGATCGTTCCCGTGCGGCTGGTGGTGAGCGGGGCGGGCTGGCCATTTTTTAATTCACATCGCACAGTATGGGTTTGGATTTGCAGAATTTCCTCGGGAGATTTGGAATAATGGTTTTCTTCTTTTTTCTGCACAGGCGGAATTTCAGCGGCGGGACGCGAAACCACTTTCGGTTGAGGGAACTTCGCCGGAGCCGCGAGCGGCACGGGCGTGGGAGGAACCACGGCTGGCTTCGATTTATGCGCGACTTTGACCGGAACGGGCTTGGGAAGCTTTGCCGGAGTAGGAGCTTGATGCCGCCGACGCGGACGCGCATTGAGTTCCATCCATGTCGCCATCACCACACCGGCGTCAGTCAATAATTTGATCACGCGCTTGTGGTCGTTGACGACGGCCATTCCCAGTGCGGTCGATCCGCTTTCATCCTTGGCGTGGGGGTCCGCGCCGTGTTCGAGAAGAATTTTAACGGTGGTCGCATGACCATGTTCCGCGGCGAGCATCAACGCGGTGCGTTCCTTGGCATCCTTGAGATTTGGGTCCGCGCCTTTATCCAAAAGAGATTTCACGGCGCCAGGATGACCGTTCATGGCGGCCCACATGACGGGAGTCAGCCCCTGTTCGTCGGTCGTATTATTGGAATTCGCGCCCCGCGCCAGCAGGGTTTTGACCTTGACGGTATTTCCGATCGCGGCGGCACGCAGCAAGCTTGTTTGAATTTCTGCGACGGCGGCCGTATCGCGATGACTGGTATGGACCCTGGCACTCACTTCATGGATAGGTTAAAAAAGTTTTAGCAAAAGTCAATGCTTTAAAGAGCTTATTCCCAAGGGGTTACCGCGCCGGGCGCAAGAATCCCGGTTAAAGATCGGCATTTTGGGAGGATTCTTGAGAAGAGAGCCAGCACCTTTTGATTTTTCCCCGCCTACGCAAGGACAGGAAAGATTGGAAAATGGATGTGTAACAATGACCGTGTGCGGGGAATCGCGCCGTAGCCCGATAAAGGGCGGAGGCGGATTGCTTCGGCGCGGTGAGATTGCTGCTTATCTCAGCTCGCTACGGATATCAGCTTGAGCCTGAGTTGCTTCACTTTTCCCCAGGCTTATGCCACGATGGCAGGATGTTACGTGTCGTTCTCGTAGGCCGTCCCAATGTCGGCAAATCCGCGCTCCTGAATCGTTTGGTGCGCCGGACGGTTTCGATCGTGCACGATCAACCCGGGGTGACGCGTGATCGGATCAGCGCCATTGCCCACTATAAAGAGAGGCCGTTTGAGATCGTGGATACGGGCGGCATTGGTGTTTTTAATGAATTGGTGACGCCCAAGGAAATTGCCCAGGCGGTCCGCATGCAGGCCGACATTGCCATGGAATCGGCGGATGTGATTCTTGTGGTCGCCGATGGGCTTGAGGGATTGAACCCGCTCGACGAAGAGATTGTCAAAAAACTTCGCAAGGAAGGCAAGAAACCGTGGTTGCTCGTCAATAAGCTCGATACGCCGAAGCACGAGGCGCGCGCCGCGGAATTTTTTCGCATGGGCGTGGATCCCACTTTTCTTGTATCGGCTTCGCAAAGCCGCGGAATTTCAGAGCTTTGGGAGGCGTTGTTCAAAAAAGATCAGGAAGAGGCAAGTCAGGCCCCGACACCGGAAACGGGTTCCAGACCTCGAATCGCCATTGTGGGACGGCCCAATGTGGGCAAGTCCAGCCTCGTGAACCGGCTTTCAGGCGCGGAACGGGTGATTGTCAGCGCGGTCCCCGGCACCACGCGCGATTCCGTCGAATTGACGGTGGAACATAAGGACCATGGATATTTTTTAATCGATACGGCGGGCGTTCGAAGTAAATCGAAAATCCATGACAACGTGGAGATGTACAGCCGTCATGGGACGGAAAAGAGCGTGGCGCGAAGTGATGTGGCGATCCTGATGATCAACGCTCCCGACGGCGCGACGCGGCAGGACCTTGAAATCGCCCGCATGATTTTGGATTACAACAAGCCGTGCCTCATTCTGGTCAATAAATGGGATCTCAATGAAAAGCTCGAAACCGAGCACACCTCCAAAGATGGGAAAATGAAGCTTCGCCGCGTCAAACGGCGCACGGTTTCCAGCAGCGAATACGAGACGGAGCTTCGTTATCAAATGCGCTTTTTGGATTATGCGCCCGTCAAATTTGTTTCCGCGTTGCAGGGCTATCACGCGATGGCCATCTGGAAGGAGATCGACCGCATCAATCAGGCGCGAAAGTATCTCTTCAGCACGGGGGAGCTGAACCGCATTTTAAAGCGCGCACAGGATCGTTCGCAGCCCACCATCCAGAAGGGCAAACGATTGAAGATTTATTACGCCACGCAAAAGCAGAACGCCGACGTTCCCACCTTCATCCTTTTCGTCAATCAGAGGAACCTGTGGGTGGATAGTTACGGGCGCTATCTGGAGCACCAGCTTCGGGAAGAGCATTCCTTGCCGGGATGTCCCATCGTCTTTCATTTGCGCGCCAAGGGTGAAAAGGAAGAAGAATTTGAGGATTTGGGCAAGCGTCAGCCCAATCATCCCAGATAAGGTTCACTCAGGGGGAAAGCGTCGCGAATGTGGCGGCACTCCCATTTTGTTCCCACGGGAATGACCTCCACGATGTCGAACCGCGCGGGAATGTCCGGATGTCCGAGCCGGCGCAGATAATCGAGCGCGATGCGGCTCATGTGGGTTTGTTTTTCAGGAGTCACTGCGAGCGCCGGATCACCAAATTCATCGGAAGCGCGTGTTTTGACTTCGACGAACACAAGGACGTCGCCTTCGCGCGCGACAAGATCGACTTCTCCGTAGCGGCAGCGATATCGGCGTAGAAGAATTTTTAGACCCTGGCGGCGAAGATGGCGCGCGGCGGCTTTTTCGCCATCCAGCCCGCGTTGATGACGCGCATCCTTTGCAGTCCTCGAAAAAAGCCGTTGCAGGAGGGAGATCGCCATGCCTGCGACGCTTTTAGTGATGGCGGCGTTTGACGTGCAATTGCGCGAGCGAACGAAGCAGGGCGGATTGTACGGTGGCAGCCTCTTCGTCGGAAAGTTTTTGCGCGAGCGCCTCCTCGGCGCGCTTGCGGGCATTCTCAGCTTCCATCTCGTTGATATCATCCGAACGGATCGCCATGTCGGTGATGACGAAAACGCGATCCGGCCCGACTTCGACGAAGCCTTCGCCCACGGCGAGATAATGCGTCTTTCCCTGCTGGCTCACGACGAGTTCGCCGGGAAGAATTTGGGTCACCAAAGCTTCGTGGCCGGGTAATACGCCAAATTCGCCTTCCACTCCGGGAAGGACGACCTGGTCGACGTCTTCAGAGAAGCTTCGCGCTTCAGGAGTGGCGATTTCGAGTCGAAGAGCCATGTTGATTAGGCTTTCACCTGGTCGATGCCGCCCTTCATGTAGAAGGAGGCTTCGGGTTTGTCGTCGTGCTTGCCGTCGAGGATTTCCTTGAACCCGCGCACGGTTTCCTTGGCAGAAACATACTCGCCCTTGAAGCCGGTGAAGACTTCGGCGACCGCGAACGGCTGGCTGAGGAAACGCTGGATTTTGCGGGCGCGCGAGACGGTAAGTTTGTCCTCGGGGCTGAGCTCGTCCATGCCGAGAATGGCGATGATGTCCTGCAAATCCTTGTAACGTTGCAGCGTGCGTTGCACGCCGCGGGCGACTTCGTAATGCTCGGCGCCGACGATTTCAGGCGCGAGTGCCTTGGAAGTCGAGGCGAGGGGATCAACGGCGGGATAAATGCCGAGCTCTGCGATCGAACGTTCCAACACGATGGTGGAATCAAGGTGCGCAAAGGTCGTGGCCGGCGCGGGATCGGTCAGGTCGTCCGCGGGCACGTAAACGGCCTGGAACGACGTGATGGAACCTTTTTTCGTCGAGGTGATGCGCTCCTGAAGATCGCCCATTTCCGCCGCGAGCGTGGGCTGGTAACCCACGGCGCTGGGAGTGCGTCCGAGCAATGCAGACACTTCGGAACCGGCCTGCGAGAAACGGAAGATGTTGTCGATGAAGAGAAGCACGTCCTGATTTTTTTCGTCACGGAAATATTCGGTCATTGCGAGGCCGGAGAGGGCGACGCGCGCGCGAGCGCCGGGCGGTTCGTTCATCTGGCCGTAGACGAGCGCCACTTTGGATTTGCTGAGGTCCTGCTGGTTGATGACGCCGGCCTCGGACATTTCATGATAAAGGTCGTTGCCTTCGCGCGTACGCTCGCCGACGCCTGCGAAAACGGAATAACCGCCGTGTCCCTTGGCGATGTTATTGATCAGCTCCATGATGACGACGGTCTTGCCGACGCCGGCGCCGCCGAATGCGCCGACCTTGCCGCCCTTGGTGAAGGGGCAGATCAGGTCGATCACCTTGATGCCGGTCTCGAGGATTTGGGGTTTCGTTTCCTGTTCGTCGAGGCGGGGGGCCGGACGGTGAATGGGATAACGTTTTTCAAACTTCACGGGACCGCGTTCGTCGACGGGTTCGCCGAGCACGTTGAAGACGCGTCCGAGGACGCCTTCGCCGACGGGAACGGAAATGGGCGCGCCGGTATCGGCGGCGGGCATGCCGCGTTTCAAGCCTTCGGAGGTGCCCATGGCCACGGTGCGGACCCAGCCTTCACCGAGGTGCTGTTGGACTTCGAGCACCAGCTTGTTGGATTTGCCGCCGAGGTCGTAGTTGACCTCCAGGGCGTTGTAAATGGCGGGAAGCGCGCTGTCGGCGAACTCGACGTCCACCACGGCTCCGATGACTTGTACGATTTTTCCTTGAGAACTCATAATAAGAATAATTTGAGATTTGAAATGATTAGCTCATCGCCATCTGGGCGGTGGTGATTTCGAGCAGTTCCTTGGTGATGCCCGCCTGGCGCACCTTGTTGTATTCGAGCGTGAGGTCCTTGATGATTTGCTTCGCGTTGTCGGTGGCGTTTTTCATCGCGACCATGCGGGCGGAATGCTCGCTGGCCTTCGCTTCGAGGTAGGCGTGATAAACCTGAAAATGGATGTAATGGGGGAGCAGTGCGCCAAGAACGGCGGAGGTGGAAGGCTCAAAGGTGGCTTCGATTTGGAGGGCGTCATCTTTTGTGACAGCTTTTTCAAATCCGACCTCCAATTGGGTCAGTTCCACGATCGGGACGAGCTGTTTGCGGACGGGTTTCTGGTTGATGGTCGAAATGAAGTTGGTGTACATCACGTCGATCCGGTCTATTTCACCCTTGAGAAAGCTGTCGATCATGAATTGTGAAATTTTTCGCGTGTAAGCGAGCGTTGGAGATTCTTTCATCTCGAAGTCCGCGATCAGATCGCGCTTCAAACGCGCGAGAAACGCCCTGCCCTTGCGGCCGACCGTGACAAATTTGGTGGTTTGCGGATCGCAATGTCCGGCTTCGCGCAGAAGATTGGTGTTCAGGCTGCCGCACAATCCCTTGTCGGTGCTGATCAAAAGCACGCCGACGGTTTTGACTTCGCGTCTTCGGAGCAGGGGATGCGCTTCCTCCACGCCGATCTTGGCGGCCGAGAGGATTTTATTGATCAAGCTTGCGTAGGGACGTCCCGCCAAAGCCTGCTGCTGCGCCTTCCGCATCTTGGAAGCCGCCACCATTTGCATGGCTTTGGTAATCTGCGCCGTGTTCTTGATCGACTTGATCCGGCGCCGAATGTCTCTTGTGTTAGCCATTACTTATAGCTTTGTTTAAATTCCTCAATCGCCTGCTTCAATTCGCCGGCCAGGCCTTCGCTGATGGCTTTTTCCTTGCGAACTTTGGCGAGAATCGCGCCCTTGCGCGTGCTGAGAAAATCCGTGAGCTTTGTCTGGAAGTCCTTCACCTTTTCGGGCGGCACGGAATCGAAAAGTCCGTTGGTCATCGTCCAGAGCAGGGCCGACTGCGTCTCAACAGGAATCGGCTGGTATTGCGTCTGTTTGAACAACTCGACGGTGCGCTGACCGCGATTAAGCGTGGCCTGTGTTTTCGGATCGAGATCGGAGCCGAACTGCGCGAAGGCCGCGAGTTCGCGATATTGCGCGAGTTCCAGCTTCGTTTTTCCGGCGACCTGCTTCATCGCCTTGATCTGCGCCGCGGAACCGACGCGTGACACGGAGAGACCGACGGAAATCGCGGGACGAATGCCCTGATAGAAAAGATCGGTTTCCAGATAGATCTGTCCGTCGGTGATCGAAATCACGTTCGTCGGAATGTAGGCGGAAACGTCGCCGGCCTGCGTCTCGATGATCGGGAGCGCGGTAAGGGATCCGTTGCCGGCCTTTTCGCTGAGGCGCGCGGCGCGCTCGAGAAGACGGGAGTGCAGATAGAACACGTCGCCGGGATACGCTTCGCGGCCCGAAGGGCGCTTCAAAAGGAGCGATACCTGGCGATAAGCCACGGCGTGCTTGGAAAGATCGTCGTAAATGATGAGCGCGTCCATGCCGTTGTCCATGAACCACTCGCCCATGGCGGCCCCGGAGAAGGGAGCAATGAACTGGTTGGCGGCGGTGTCGGACGCGGGCGCCGAGACGACGATGGTGAAATCCATCGCGCCTTCACGCTCGAGCACGTCGATCGTGCGCGCGACGTTGGCGTTTTTCTGTCCGATCGCAACATAGATGCAATAAACCGGGCGGTATTCCTTGTCGCCTTCCGAGGCGGCGGCCTTGTTCATGCGCGCCTGATTGATGATCGTGTCGACGGCGATGGTGGTCTTGCCGGTGGCGCGGTCGCCGATGATCAGTTCGCGCTGGCCGCGTCCGATGGGGATCATGGCGTCGATCGACATGATGCCGGTCTGGAGGGGCTGCGTGACGCTGCGGCGTTTGATGATGCCGGGCGCGATTTTTTCGACGGGATAGCTGATTTCGGATTTGATCGGGCCCTTGCCGTCGATGGGCTGTCCCAGCGAGTTCACGACGCGTCCGAGCAGAGACTTGCCCACGGGAACAGAGAGAAGCTTGCCCGTGGTTTTGACTTCGCTGCCTTCGCGGATGTGGCGGAATTCTCCGAGCACGACCGCGCCGACTTCGGTTTCTTCGAGGTTCAGCGCGAGGCCGAAGATGCCGCCGGGAAATTCGATCATCTCGTTGAGCATCACGTCGCTCAATCCTTCGATCTTGGCGACGCCGTCGCCGATTTCGCGGACGGTGCCGACGTTTTGACGGGTGACGGACGATTTCAGTCCCGAGATCTGGCTTTGAATGTCTTCGATGAGATTGGGCATAGGAACAGGAGTTAGAAGTTTAGAAATTTTTCAACTGATTGAGACGCGCCGCGATCGAACCGTCCCATACATTGCTGCCGATTTTGACACGAAGTCCGCCGATCAAGGCGGGGTTCATGGTATGGCTTAATTTGAGAGGTTGGGGGAAGCGCGTCTGGATTTTGGATTGGATGCCTTCGAGTTGCGATCCGTCGAGGTGCGTGGCGGATTCCACATGCAGGGAATGCTTCTTGGTTTCGTGTTGAACGAGGCGGACAAGCTCGGAAAGGATGCCGATGTAGCCACGTGGCTTTTGCTTCGAAATCGCTTCGAAGGCTTTTCGCACGCGATTTTCCTCCAGGCGGCTGTTTTCGAAACACGCCTTGAAGATTCGCCGTGCGGAGCGCCGGGCATCCTTGTTCAGTTTCATGCGTTACGCCGCGAGCTCCTTGAGGGTTTCGTCGGAGAGTCGTTTCTGATCGTCCGGCGTGAGGATCTTGTCCGCAACGCGCGCCGTGGTGGCGATGACGAGGGAAACCATCTCCCTGCGAAGATCATCCATGATGCGTTCGCGCTCCATCTTTCCGGCTTCCTGCGCCTTGCGTAGGGTGTCCTGCGCGGACTGCAGCGCTTCATTCAGTTTCTGGTCGCGAAACTTCTCGGCGGCGAGTTTGGCTTCATCGATCATCCGCTGGGCGGAGGCGTTTGCCTTTTGCAGAATTTCCTCGCGGGCGGCGCTGGTCCGGGCCAGCTCCTCCTTGATTTGCTCCGCCTGCTTCATCGATTCAGCGATTTTGCGCCGGCGCTCATCCAGCACCTGCAGCAGCGGCTTGTAGGCGAACCGATGCAGGATGAAGAGCAAAATGACGAAGTTGATGAGCGAGGCCACGAAGCCGGGCCAGCTCACCCCGAACGATTGAAGGACTTGCTGTACTTGGTGCATAGGAACGCAGGTAAAAGTCTGATGCCGGGATCAGACTCTGGCTGGTTACTTCGGCCCCAGGAACAGAGCGTAGAATGCGATGGCTTCCGCGAGCGCCATGCCGATGATCGCGATCGTCAGCACCTTGCCGAATGCGCCGGGATTGCGTCCCACTGCGCTGGCGGCTGCGTTGCCGACGAGACCGACGCCGACCGCGGCGCCTGCGCCTGCGATGGCGACGGCGAAATTCGCGTTATAAAAGACTTCTGCAATAGGCAATACCATAAGAGTAACTCCTTAGTTTGGGTTGAAGGTTAATACGAAAATCATCAATGGGCCTCTTCTTCATGCTGGCACATCATGCCGGTGAAGACCGCGGTCAACAACATGAAGACCAGCGCCTGGACGAAGGCCACCAGAATTTCCAGGAAATAAAAGGGAAGGGGAAGCAGGACGCCGATCAGGTGTCCAATGCCGGGAAAGCTGTTTCCCAGATGTGTCATGGTTTCCAGCAGGTTTTCACCCGCAAAAATATTTCCATAGAGACGCAGGGGAAGGGAGATTTGACGGAACAAAATGGAAATCACTTCAATCAAGCCGACCGCCATGAAGATCGGCATCAGCATCCACTTGAGCGCGCCTTCGAGTCCGCCTTTGACGCCAAAAATATGTTGAGCCATCCCGAAGGGGCCGACCTCCGTGATCGACCAGTAAAGCCAGAGCACGCCATAGAGCGTCGCGAGGGCGAGTGGCATGTTGAGATCTGAATTCACCGCGCGAAGCAATCCGACGGGATGGGCATGAGGTTCGCCCGCGGGAACCACGGTGAGATTTCCGATTAAAGGAACCAGGCTGAGCCAGTTCGAAAACAAGATGAAAAGAAAAATGGAGGCGAAGAACCAGAATGTTTTCCGCGTGAGATGGGCGCCCATGATGCCTTCGAGCGTTTCGTAGAGCGTCTCGATCATGAACTCGAAAAAGTTTTGCATGCCGAGCGGAACCATCGCGACCTTGCCGGCGGCCGCGCGTACCATGAAGATGATCACGAGTGTGACAATCCACGAAACGAGCATTGAGTTGCTCACGGGAAGCGGTCCGAGATGGAACAGGACCGGAGCCCCTTGAGTGAGGCCATGCGCGGCGGATTCTGCGTGTTCGGGAGGCATCGTGAAAAACATTCAGCTTTTTCGTGAGTCGAACTTCGACATCGCCGAAAAATCTGAATGGAACGGGCAAATTAGACGGAGAGGAAAAGATGGTCAATACTGGATTGTGAAATTTTTCACAAGCGACACAAAAATGGCAGGGCGCGACGGTTTGTCCCTACCACAAAAACAAATAAAAAGGCCGGGCGTTTCCGCCCGGCCTTTTGAAGCGTTCTGACGAGCGAAATTACTTCTTCGCGCGTTCGAAGGCGTGTTCCATCGCGCCCAGATCTTCGCCGGGTTTGAGGGTGTCCATGGCTTCCGATTCCTTCTGGATCTGTTCCAGGGAATAGTTGGCTGCCTTGATGCTCAGGCCGATGCGGCGGTTTTCGCGGTCCACCTTGATGACGCGCGCGGAAACGTCGTCGCCCACCTTGAGCACGTTTTTAATCTTGTCGATGTGCTGCTCGCTGATTTGCGAGATGTGCACGAGGCCGTCGATGTTGTCCTTAAGCTGCACGAAGGCGCCGAAGGACGCGATCTTGGTGATCTTGCCCTGCACGAGGTCGCCGATCTTGAAGTGATCTTCGATCCGGGCCCAGGGATCATCCTGCGCCTGCTTGATGCCGAGCGAGATGCGCTGCTGCGTCACGTCGATTTCGAGGATGATCGCTTCGATCTCGTCGCCCTTCTTCAGAATTTCGGAAGGATGATTGATCTTGCGGGTCCACGACATGTCGTTGACGTGCACCATGCCGTCGATGCCGTCTTCCAGTTCCACGAAGGCGCCGTAGGTCGTGAGGTTGCGCACATTGCCTTTGACGCGATCGCCGACTTTGAAGCGTTCCGCCACGTTGTCCCACGGATTCTTTTCGAGCTGGCGGATGCCGAGCGAGATCTTCTGCTCGTCCTTCTGGACCGAGAGAACGACTGCTTCGACTTCCTGGTTGAGGGCGAGAACGTCGGCGGGACGCGCGACTTTCTTCGTCCAGGAAAGTTCGCTGACGTGCACGAGGCCTTCGATGCCGGGTTCGAGTTCCACAAACGCGCCGTAGGGCAGGAGGTTGACCACCTTGCCTTTGACGCGCGTGCCGACGGGATATTTCTCCGAGATTTTTTCCCACGGATTGGCGGTGCGCTGCTTGAGACCGAGCGACACGCGCTCTTTCTCGCGGTCGATTTCGAGGATCTGCACTTCGATCGACTGGCCGAGCTTGAGCATTTCGGAGGGGTGATTGAGGCGTCCCCAGCTCATGTCGGTGATGTGCAGCAGGCCGTCGAGACCGTCGAGGTCGATGAACGCGCCGAAATCCGTGATGTTCTTCACGTTGCCGGTGCGGATGTCGCCGACCTTGAGCGTGCTCATCAAGCCCTGCTTTTTGTCCGTGCGTTCCTGTTCGATCAACTCGCGACGGGAAAGAACGATGTTCTTGCGGTCCTGATTGATTTTGAGAACTTTAAATTCGTAGGTGTTGCCGACAAACTGATCGAGGTCCTTCGGAGGGGTGAGATCGATCTGCGAGCCGGGAAGGAACGCTTCCACGCCGATGTCGACCATGAGGCCGCCCTTGACCTTCTTGGTGACCTTGCCCTGGATCGTGGCGCCTTCGTTGCAGGCGGCGACGATTTTCTCCCAGTTTTTCTTCAGTTCGGCCTTGGAGCGCGAGAGCACGACCATGCCGTTGTCATCTTCGAGGCGTTCCAGGAGCACTTCCACTTCGGTGCCGACCTGCGCGATCGAGGAATCGGGAAATTCATCCATCGAGATGATGCCTTCGGATTTGTAGCCGATGTCGACCACGACTTCCTTCGGGCGGACTTCAATGATGGTTCCGGTGACGAGACTGTTTTCCGCGAATGTCTTGGATGACTTCGCGAGCCATTCTTTCATTTCAGACTGCATAATTTCTTTAACTCAGAGCCGCGGGAGCGGCCCCGGGGTTGCGCCTCCTTTTTCACCACCCTATACAGGGTGGTTAAATTGGACAGGAGACTGGGTTTCCAATGTTCTGCACGAGACGGACGAGCTGTAAGACATGTCCTGCGCGCGCATCCCAGCCATTCGGCGGGGAACAGAAAGACTACGCTTTTTCAGGGGAGATGCAAGAGGGAAAAAGGCATCCTTACTGATTTCCGATTCCTGCGCGCAATGCGTCGCGATCGGGCCAGAGCGACAATAATCCCCGCGCCTTGTCGAGTGTCTCCTGCCATTCTTCCGCGGGATCCGAGTCCGCGACGATGCCGCTTCCCACGTGAAAACAAACCTCGCCCTCGCGGTGATGCAGCGTGCGGATCGCGATATTGAAATCCGAAACGCCGTTGAATCCAATGTATCCCATCGAGCCCGTATAAATGCCGCGTCCAAAGGGCTCGAGCTCATGAATGATTTCCGCCGCACGCAGCTTCGGCGCGCCGGTGATCGAGCCGCCGGGAAAACATGCTGCCAGCGCGTCGAAATGCAGGATGTCACGATGCAGTGACGCTTCCACTGTGGAGACGAGATGGTAGACCGTCTCATATTCTTCGAGTGCGACCAGTTCCGGCACCTGCACGCTCCCGAATTCGGCGACACGGCCGAGATCGTTGCGAAGCAGGTCGGTGATCATGAGGAGTTCCGCGCGGTTTTTGGCGGAATGAAGAAGTTGCTCCGCGCGTTTCCAATCCGATGCCGCGTCACCATTCCGGGCGCAGGTGCCCTTGATGGGGCGCGCCTGGACGCGTCGCCGGTTCAATTGTAAAAAACGTTCCGGCGAGGAGGAGAGAAGTTGTCCGGTTCCAAAGTCCAGATAGGCGCCGAAGGGCGCCGGATTTGCGTTCCGGAGCTGGAGATAAATTTCGTCGGGACGTCCATGGAGCGTTCCGGAAAAGGGATGGGCGACATTGACCTGGTAGACGTCTCCCGATCGAATGTATTGGAGCGCGCGGCGTATGGCGGCCTGATGAGATTCCGCGTCGATGCGTGGAGTGACGGCGCATTCGGTTGTGATGCGCGAAGGAAACATCGCGACCTCACTTTGCAATTCGTCGAGAAATTGATCGCGCCGAAATTCCGCCTGACGCCGGCTGGTGCCGCCGCTTTCGTCCTGTCCGCTGGAGATCAGCCAGCCGCGTTGTTCCTGGTGATCGAACGCGAGGAGCACGTCATAAAATCCGAACCAGCAATCCGGCGCGGGCAAAAGAGGGGAATGGGGCGGGGGAAGATGTTCGAGCCACCGACCCATGTCGTAACTTAAAAAGCCGGCGGCCGCTCCAAGTGGAAGATTCCCGGCCGCACTGTCGCTCGGCAGACGAAAGCGCGAGAGCATTCCGTCGAGCGCTTCCCAGGGATTTCCATTCCAGGAGTGGAGGGAGTCGCCGCGCCGGATGTCCACGCGGTCGGCTTCGGAGGAAATGACGAGGCGCGGATCCGCGGCGAGAAAGGAGTAACGGCCGTGCAGCGGATGAAAACGGGCGGAATCGAAGAAGGCGACAAACGGAAGGTGTCGCAGTCGATGGAAGGCTTTTAACGGGTCGTGCTCGATCTCGGTCAACATCTACCCGTAGCACTACAATATTGATGGATATAATCAACTATCTCTTCGGGTTCATCCACAATACGGAAGAGGTCGGGGTCATCCGCGGAGATCATCGCGTTCTTGACCATGGTGGACTTGATCCATTTCGTCATGCCCTTCCAATAATCCTTGCCGACGAGAATGAGCGGAAAACGATCGATGCGGTCGGTCTGGATGAGCGTGATCGCCTCGAAGAATTCGTCCAGCGTTCCGAAGCCGCCGGGGAACATGATGAACGCCGAGGCGTATTTCACAAAGCAGACCTTGCGGCAGAAAAAGTAATGAAAATTGATCGGATGCGTTTGATAGGGATTGGGATCCTGTTCGACGGGAAGTTGAATGTTCAATCCCACGGAAATGCCGCCGCCTTTTTTCGCGCCGCGATTGGCGGCTTCCATGATTCCCGGACCGCCGCCGGTGATGACCGCGAACCTTTGCTTGGCGAGGAGATAGCCTGTCTGGACGGCTTTCTTATAGTAGATGTTTCCGGGCTTCGTGCGCGCGGAGCCGAAAATGGTCACGGCCTTGCCGATGCGCGACATGGTTTCGAAGGATTCGACGAACTCCGCCATGATGCGGAAAATGCGCCACGTGTCCTGACTCGCGAAATCGTAGATGCTTCGATCCATTGGCATAAGGGCTCCAAATTTAAACGGTGACAAATTACAGCTTCGGAGGCTGCTCCCAACTTTACCTTCTCACTATATCGGCATTTTTGAAATTGTCGTTAATGGACAAGTTCATAGCTAAAGTCAGCGAATCGCCCGCTGGCGCAGCGCGTGATCGGCCAGCACGAGGAGCGCCATGGCTTCCACCATGGGAACGGCGCGCGGAAGGACGCATGGATCGTGACGTCCCTTCGGATTGAGCGTGGTTTCCCGCTGGCGCACGTCGACGGTCTTTTGCTTTTGCATGATCGTGGCGGTGGGCTTGAAGGCGACGCGCAGTACGATGTTCTCGCCGTTGCTGATGCCGCCCTGAATGCCGCCGGAACGATTCGTCTTGGTGCCGACGCGTCCGCCGCGCACGACAAATGCATCATTATGTTCGGAGCCGCGAAGCAGCGTACCTTCGAAGCCCGAGCCGACTTCAAAGCCTTTACTTGCGGGAAGTGAGAGCATCGCCTTGGCGAGATCGGCTTCCAGCTTGTCGAAGACAGGTTCGCCCCAGCCGGCAGGCGCGCCACGCACGACGCATTCGATCACGCCGCCGACGGAATCGCCCTCGCGCCGGACGCGCTCCACGAGGGAAATCATTTTTTTCGCGGCAGAGGAGGAGGGGCAACGCATGATGTTGGATTCCACCTGGTCGAAGGTGACGCGCGCCGGATCGATTTCCGCTTCGAGTTTCTGAACGCGTTTCACATAAGCGAGCACTTCGACGCCAAATTTTTCGCGAAGCCATTTGCGCGCTACGGCGCCTGCGGCAACGCGGCCGATCGTTTCGCGCGCGGAAGCGCGTCCGCCGCCCTGCCAGTTGCGAATGCCGAATTTCGCGAAATAAGTGTAGTCCGCATGCGAGGGACGAAACTTGGTGCGGATCTCCGAATAGGCGTCGGAACGCGCGTCGTGATTCCACACGACCATCGCCAGTGGTGTGCCGGTCGTTTTGTTTCCAAAGAGGCCCGAGAGGATTTCCACGGCATCGTCTTCCTGACGCTGGGTGACGATCCGGCTTTGTCCCGGTTTGCGACGGTCGAGGTCGGGTTGAATGTCTTTTACGGACAAGGCGAGACGGGGAGGGCAGCCATCCACCACAACGCCCACGGCGCCGCCATGTGACTCGCCAAAAGTCGTCACCCGAAAAAGATGTCCAAACGTATTCGCGCTCATGTTGGCAGGCTGCTGAAAAATTCTGATGCACCGCGCCACTGCCCAGCGCCCGAAGGGTTGCACGCTTTTTGGGTAAGCCCGGCGTTGCGCTCACTAGGCGAGATCGCTGGCGGATATCGCCTAGCGATCGCGCCTTGTGCTTGGCCAAAATTCGTTGCAACGCGGTGTATCATAATTTTCCAGTAGCCTGCTTCCATGGTACAATTGCAGATGATTGCAAGGCAATGAGTTTCGAATTGACCCCGGGAACCCATTCCTTTAATCCAGAGAAGTTCGCAACAGATTATTTTAAAAGGTCATTCATGCCGCGTGGAGTCGTTAAATGGTTCAATGAGAAGAAAGGGTATGGATTCATCCAGCAGGAGAGTGGCGGCGACGACGTGTTCGCGCATTATTCCAATATTGCCGGCGATGGATTCAAGAACCTGACGGAAGGTCAGAAGGTCGAATTCGAAATCGTCCAGGATGCGAAGGGCGCCAAAGCGACGAATATCAAACCGATCGAGAACTGAGTTTGAGGTTTGAAAATAGAGCATTCACCACTCTTGAATGAGTTTATCTCGTTCTGGTTTGAGACCCGTGTTGATGACGTGCTGAAGTACGAGACGACGCTTGATATCCCAAATTATGAATGGTGTGTCTGCAAGACTGGAGAGCAAGCGACACTCTTAGAGGGTAAATGGGATTCAAATCTTTCTGAGGACAAGATCATTGATTCCATTGCGCCTCTTGTTGAAGCTGCAATTAAAGAGGGGCGAATTTAATTACTCGCTGGTGCTGCTCCGTCTTTTATCCCTCAACCCTCATCCTCCATCCCTACGACTTAATGTCTCCCCACTTCTCGGTGCGCATCTGCTCTTTCGGGATCTTCATTTCCTCGACAACGAGTTTTTCGGCGAACTCGACGAGTTCATTCGGGCCGCACGCATAGAAAACGGTGTTCGCCTGGTCGCGGATGTGTTGGCGGATGTAATCGGCGTCGACGCGTCCGTGGCGTCCATCCCAAACTCCGGTGAAACCTTTTTCCGGAGTCGCGCGGGTGCAGGTGACGTGAAATTTGAAGTTCGGATTCGACCCCAATTTTTGAAATTCGTCGCGGAAGATGATGTCTTCGGGCACGCGCACGCTATAGAGAATCGTGATTTTTGTTTCCGGGCGCTTCACATTGCAAAATCGAACGAAGCCGCGGAAGGGGGTGATGCCGCTGCCGCCGGCGACGCAGATGATGTCCTTCTTCGGGTCTTCAGGCAGCGTGAATTTGCCGACGGGCGGGATGATCATCAGCTTCATGTTGTCCTGCGCGATCTCGTTCATTTTCGCGCCGAAGTTGCCCATCTTTTTGATTGTGATTTCGAAAAAGCCGCGATCGAGTTCGCACGATGAAAGCGAGTAGGCGCGTTTCGTCTTGGGATCGGCGGGGAGATAAATGGTGATGAACTGTCCGGTCTTGAAATCGTAATCGATGCCCGCGGGCCAATCGATGTGGAGGGTTTTCACGTCCGATGTTTCCTGGATCACTTTGGAAACCGTGCATTCAAGAATTTGTTTCGCCATGCGCGAGTGATAGCAGGGCATCGAAAAAGTAGCAACGGCTGCGTTGCGACGATTTGAATTTGCAGTCAGGCACTTTGAGAATGGCAACGGCCTTTTTTCGGCAAATCTTTAAGAACAGGAAAAATTTGTGTGAAACGTGAAAAAACCGCTCAATTTGCAACTGTAAAGACTTGTATTGCTCTGAGCATCAAGGATTTATATTCATCTTTCCAGATGGCTTCAAAATTGCTAGTAAAGTCTCATTTGAATCCAAAGCAGGCGCCATGTCGTTTCCGTTTCTAAAAACGAGTGCCATGATTTCACTTGGACTTCTTTTCCAGGGACAAATGGTTTGCGGACAAACGGTCGCGCCCATTTCGAGAACCGGAGTCGAAGCGGCCGACGCGTTGAAGGACGAACGGTTATTGCAAAAGAATGATTACAACCTGAAACTCGGAACCATGGAGTTCCGGTTCGACGGAGGATTACGACAGGAGTACAACGACAACATCGGCCTCACGGAAAACTCGAAACAGGATGATTTCATCACCTCGCCGCATGTGGGCATGGAGGTTGACTGGCCGCTCTCCCAGTTGAACGGCCTGAATCTGAAACTTGATCTGGCCTACGCGAAATATTGGAATCATCCGGAGTTGGATTCGACCACGATTCTCATCACGCCCGGTTCGCTTCTCGATTTTAATATTTTCGTGCACGACATCCATTTCAACGTTCACGACCGCCTTGCCATTCAGCAGGATCCCACCGCCGTGCCTCAACTCAGCAATCTGGCGACGTTTCGCAGGCTCACCAACACTGCGGGCGCGAGCATGGAATGGGACTTGAACAAGGTGCTCGTTCAGGGGGGATTTGATCACGACACCTTCACTTCCCTGGAGAGCCGGTTCGACACGCTCAACCACGCGACCGACACCGTTTACACGAAGGTGGGATGCCGGGTGTCCGAGCCGTGGGTGGTAGGCGTCACCGGGTCGTACACGATGACGGAGTACGACAAGGCTTTTCAAAACGGCAGCACCGGATACAGTGGCGGAGTTTTCGCGGACGTCGTCATCTCCGAATATTTGCGCGGCAGCGGGGACGTGCGATTTCAGCAGTCCAACTATGACCGCGGCGGCGCGATCCTCGACAATCAGGATTTCCAGTCAATGGTCTTTTCCTTTTCGCTTCAAAATCAATTGAATCGATTCATCAATCAGACCGCGGAAATTCATCGTTCCGCCGAGGCCGGCATCGGTTCCAATTTCACGGATGTGTACCAGGCGAATTACAAGATTGCCGGCGAGTTCATTCGCAATATTTCGAGTTCCCTCACTTTTTTCGTCGAGCATTTCGAGGATTCGCAATCGATCACCTCGGAGCGCGGCTTTCGTTACGGAATTTCACCGCAACTGGAATATCAGCTTTTTGAAAGGACGCGCCTTGCTCTGGGTTATCAGCGCACCGTCAAGGATTCGCAGCTCGCCCTGGATTACGAACAAAACCGGTTTTTCATCGATGTTTCCCACCGATTCTAAATTCCTCCGCATCTACGTTTCGGCGCTGCTCATCGCCTTTCAAACGCCGACGCTCCGGCCCGACCCCGCGACGGCGCCTGCCGCCTCCACGAACCTGGTCGCGCAGCCCGCCGAGATTCCGTCTGAAAATGACACTTATGTGATTTCGAATGGCGACAAATTGAACTATCGGGTCATCGAGGATCGGGACGATCCCCGCGTGCTGAGTGTTTCTCCGACGGGAGAGATCGAGGTGCCTTATTACGGGCGCTTCCAGGTCGCCGGGAAAACGCTGGCGCAGGCCGCCGCGGACATTCGCAAGGCGCTGGAGAAGGATCTTTATAACCGCGCCACTGTCCTGATTTCCGTCGAAGATACGGCGCGCCGCGCCGCTTCGCTCAAACCCAAGCAGATTTTTGTCGTGGGACAGGTGCGCTCACAGGGCGCGCAGGAACTGCCCGCGGATGAAAAATATATGCTCAGCCAGGCGATCGTGAAGGCGGGGGGCTTCAGTTCCTTCGCCAACGGCAAACGCGTGCAGGTGATTCGCAAGACGCCTGATGGCAAGGGAGAGCGGCTGACCGTGGACGTGCAGGCGGTTTTTCGCGATGGGAAAATCGAGAACGACATTCCGCTCAAACCCGAAGACATGATCATTGTGCCGGAAAAACTCGTTAATTTTTAATCGTTTTCGCATGTCGCACCCCATTCAACCGCCCGAACCGCCGCCGCAGTTGAGCACGCATCTCATGGACCGGCTCACCCTGGCGGTTCAGTTCGAGAAATATCGCGACATGATTTTGAAGCGCTGGTGGATCCTGGTGATCTGCCTTTCCTTGGCGCTCACCATCGCGGGTTACAAGGTTTACCGGCAGCCGGAGCTTTATGTCTCCATCGGAAAAATGATGGTGCGGCCCCGCGTGAACACGCAGATGGGCGAGGTTTATGGCGAGGATACGATTAATTTTTATGGCACGCAGGTGCAGTTGATGAAGGGCAGCCAGGTGCAGAACGCGGCGCGCCAAAAACTTCTCGAGCTGGAGCGCCAGCTTCCGCTTCCGCCGGAGCCCGTGCTGGATTCGCGGCAGGAGCGCAACACATCCATCTTCGCGCTTACCGTCACGAGCACCTCGCCCGAATATTCCCAGAGATATCTCGATCTGGTGATGCAGGAATATATCGCCTACAAAAAACGGCTGCGCGAAGAAACGTCCGAGTACACGGCCAACACGATTTTAAAGCAGGTGGATCAGCTCAATAAAGAGCGCCAGCAGACGGAGCAGGAACTCTTCGAGTTTCAGAAGCAAAATAACATGGCGTATTTCGAAGGGCAGGGAAACCTGGCCGCGCAATATCAGGTGGAACTCAAGCGCCGCCTCGCGGAGGTTCAGACGGAAATCGATCTGCTCGACACGGAAACCGCGGAGCAGGCGTGGTCCCGCGCTCCGACAGAGGCAGGTTCCTCGACGAATGTGGATGACGGAAGTTCGTCCATTTCGGTGAAGAATTTAAAAATATCGACGGAGGGCGCGTCGATCCGGCAGGCGATCACGATGTTGAGGCTCGAGCGCGAGGATCTTTCCCGTTTTTTAAAGCCGAAGCATCCGAAGATCCAGCGCATCGATGAAGAGCTGGAGCGCAAGGAACGTCTCCTGTTGATCGCGCGCGAGCAAACAAAGGAACAGATCATCATTTATCGTGAATCCTTGATCAAACAGAAGGAGGCGCTTCAAAAGAGCATCGCCCAATGGGAGAAGGAGGCGCTCGAGGCCGGGCAAAAAGCCGGACAGTTTGCTTTGTTGAAGGCCAATCTTTCGCGCACGAAGGAGCTGTATGATGTGTTGTCGAAGCAGATCCAAACGATCAACGTGGGCGCGAACATCGAGCCGGAGACGATTCAGATTCATGAGCCCGCCACGCCCGCCATGCTGATCGGGCCGGGCCGTTTGCGCGTGATGCTCATGGCCACGGTGCTCGGCCTTGGCCTCGCCTTCGCCCTGATGTTGCTCTTCGAGCGTTTTGACGACCGCGTGCGAAACATCGAGGAGTTGCAGGAAATGGTGCCGGAAAACGTTCTCGGGCAAATCCCCTTGCTGATGCGCGATGATGACGAGGGCCCGCTTCTCATGGCCAATCTGCCGCCACACAATATTTTTTCGGAATCATTCCGCAACGTGCGCTCATCGCTCATGTTCTCGCCTCATCGCGAACAGGCGCAGGTGATTGGCATCACGAGCGCACTTCCGGGTGACGGCAAAACGACATGCTCGGTCAATCTTTCGGTCTGTCTCGCGCAGATTGAAAAGGGGCGCACGCTGCTCATCGATGCCGACATGCGCAAAATGAATGTGCATCGTTATTTCAACATGGAGAATGGGCCCGGCCTTTCGGAGCTGCTCTCGGGACAGATTTCCACCGATTCGGCCATCGTGCAGACGGCGGTTCCGAATCTGGACCTGATTCGCGCGGGACAGGTGCCGCCCAACCCCGGGGAATTGATTTTAAGCGATCGCTTCAAGGAGGTGCTCGCGCAGCTTTGCCAGCGCTATCACCGCATCGTTCTCGACACGCCGCCGGTGCTGGCCACGGATGACACGCTTTCCCTGGCGCCCAACATTGGTGGCATGATCTTTATCGTGAAGGCCAACCACACGTCGCTGCGTTTCGTGAACCGTTCGCTCCATCTTCTCAAGCAGCGGGGCGCCCGCATCTTTGGCGTCGTTTTGAACCATATCGACACCACCTCCGCGCATTACTACTACTACAATTATTGTTCCGCCTATTATAACTATGCGGCACCCGGGAACACGGAAAAGGGCGGGGCTTCCGCAGCGATGTTGAAAGAGCCCGCGTAGATTCAGACGCGGCATGAGCCAGGTCATTACAGAAATCAGTTCGCGTTCCCGGACCTCGCCCGGCGAATTGCTCAAGGAGACGTGGGCGTATCGCGAGCTTTTTGGAACCTTTGTGGAGCGCGACCTGCGGGTGCGATACCGCCAGACATTTCTCGGTATCGCGTGGGTGCTGCTTTATCCGCTGCTCTTCAGCGGAATTTTCTCCGTGGTGTTCGGCAAGCTTTTTGGGGACGTGGCCGCCATTCCAAAAGGCAATGACCGGATCCTTTTCTTTCTCGCGGCGCTCGTGCCGTGGCAATGCTTCTCGGGAGGCATCTCCAATGCCGCCACCAGCCTTGAGGCCAATTCGGGTTTGCTTGGAAAAATTTATTTCCCGCGCATCCTGGTTCCAGCCTCAGTGCTTTGTTCGACGGTGATTGATTTCGCGGTCGGCTGGATTTTTTTCAATGTCGCCGCGATGGGGTGGGGATATTGGACCTGGAAATTCATCATCTTCACGCCGGTTCTTCTCATGCTGCAACTGGTCGCCGCGCTTGGGGCGGGGCTCGTGCTCGCCGCGCTGAACGCACAATACCGCGACACGCGTTATGTCGTGCCCTTTCTCATTCAGATGGGATTTTTCGTGACGCCCATTCTTTATCCGCTGAAAATGATTCCTTCGCGATGGCTCTGGGCCGCCTGGATCAATCCCATGGCGGGGGTGATTGAGACCTATCGCGCGCTGCTCGCGGGCACTTACATCCCCTACAAGCTTCTGGCGATGAACACGGGCGTGGCGGTGGCGCTCGCGATCTTTGGGGTCTGTTTTTTTCAACGGCGCGTGCAGCGGATCATCGATATTTTATAATTTCCCATGTCCTGGAGCATTCAAATTGAAAATCTTGGAAAGGCGTACAACGCGGGCGCGTCGCGCCGTTTATCCAACAGTTTTGCGGAATCCATGATGCAAGGCGTGCGCAGCGCCTTGCGTGGCGGGATCGATGGGTGGGAATCCTTCTGGGCGTTGAAGGACATTTCCCTCGAAGTTGCGGAAGGCGAAATCCTGGGAATCATGGGGCGGAATGGCGCGGGAAAATCCACCCTCCTCAAGATTCTTTCCCGCATCACGCTTCCGACCGAAGGGATTTTTCGATATCGCGGACGCCTTGCCAGCCTTCTCGAGATCGGTACGGGTTTTCACGGGCAGTTAACGGGACGCGAAAACGTTTTTTTAAATGGTTCGATTCTCGGGCTCACCCGTGCGGAAATTCGCGGCAAGTTCGACGAGATCGTTGCTTTTGCGGGAGTCGAATCGTTTCTCGACACGCCCGTGAAATATTATTCCAGCGGGATGTACATGCGTCTGGCATTCGCGGTCGCGGCGCATCTCGAGACGGACATCCTGCTTGTGGACGAAGTGCTCGCCGTGGGCGACGCGGAATTTCATCGCAAATGCCTGGGCCGGATGGATGAGGTGTCGCGGTCCGGCCGCAGCGTGGTGGTCGTCAGCCACAGCAGCAGCACCATCAAATCGCTCTGCAGTCGGGCTGTGCTGCTGGACCAGGGGAAATTGACGAAGGTGGGCGATGTCGACGCGGTGATCGGCGAGTACATGAACGTCAACAAGGTGGGGCGTTGTGAGAGGGAGATTGATGAGAGCGAACAAATGGGGGGAAGGGAGCGCATGCGGATCAAGCGCGTCCGGCTTCTCAATGGTTTCAAGGAGCGCTTTTCCGTTTTTTGGAAACAGGACATTCAGATCGCGGTGGAAATCGAATTTATGCAGTCCTTCAATGAGGTGGCCGTGGGTTGCGGAATTCGCACCGTGGAAGGGCTGCATGTCTTTACCGTGCATCATGATGACGGCGGGGATCATCCTTTGTGGAACGTGGAGGCGGGGCGTTATCTGTTTCGATTCACACTGCGGAATAATTTGCGTCCCGGCACGTATCAGGTGCATATCGGCGCCGATCAGCAGCATCTGATGATCAAGCATCTCGGGGCTGTGGAAAATATTCTGCTCGAAGTCATGGATCACGCGCAGGACGGCCCCACGCCGCTGGCTTCCCAGACGGGATTGGTCAATGGAAGTTCCATTTGGGAGAAGCCTCAACGGATATGAGTCGGACTGCATTGCGAGTCCTGTTTCTCGCGTTGGAATTTCCGCAATGGAAGGAGGCGCGTCACGTCTCCTATGCCGCGCAGCTTGGAATGGAGGAGGGCTTGCGGGAACTTGGAGTGGATTGTTTCACCATCACGACGCCATGGTTTTCCGAGGCGCGGGCGTTGTGCGCGGGACGCCGTTTTGATCAGGTTTGGATCGAAGTGGCGCGGCATGACGTCCTTGAAAATCCCTGGCTGGAATGGATGGCATCGCTTGCTCCCGTCCGCCTTGGGCTTCTCGCCGAGTCGCTTGAATATGGATCCGAAGAAACCGCGATTTTTCCGGAGCTTGCCGCGCGCAACGATGCCACACGTCGTCGTTTGCGCTACGTCACGCACGTCGCCGCATGCGACGAACATGACGCGGCGAACTTGAAGGCGTCGCGCATTCCGGCGATGTGGTGGCCGCAGGCTGTTCCCCTGCGATATCTTCGTTCCTGCACTGCTCATCTTCCCGGTCAAAAAGCGCTGTTTGCGGGGGCTGTATATCCGCCGCGGAATCAATGGCTCGAATTGCCGATGCTGCGGGAGCGAATGACGCGGCTTCCCGGGCCTATCGAAGGCAGTCAGCACGCTCCGCTTTTTGACGCGTTGCATTCCATCGCGCGTCTGTTGCTTCGCGTGCCTCGTCAGGGAGATGACATGCTGCGCAGGCTTTATTGTCATTTCGTGCGGACAGCGCGGGGAGCATTGGGAACGCTTGCGCTGGAGGAATATCTTTTTTTGCTGCGATCTTTGCGCGAGCACGCGTTTCGGAAGTGGATCAACGCAATTGGGGCGGGGATGGCGGTGGTGAATCTGCCGCATTTTGTGAAAACCTATTCCGGGCGGGTCGTGGAGGGAATGGCTGCGGGACGCCCGGTCATTTCCTGGAGAATTCCGAACCGGCCGCTCAATGAAGCGCTTTTTGAGGATCAGCGGGAAATTCTTCTCTTCGACCCTGATCGGCCCGAATCCCTGGTCGCGCAAATGGATCGACTGACGCGAGAGCCGAATGAGGCCCTGCGCATTGCGGAACGGGCGCAGCAAAAGGTGGCGGCGCATCACACCGTCGAAACGCGCATTCGACAGATTTTGAAATGGCTGGAGACCGCGGAAGAGCCGCGTTTTTAATTTTTTATGCCGCCCCGCGTTTCCATTATCATTCCCTGTTTCAATGCGGAAAGATGGCTGACCGAGGCGATGGAGTCGTGTCTGGAGCAAAGCTATTCGGATGTGGAGGTGATTGCGGTGGATGACGGCTCCACGGATCGAACACTCACCGTTCTTCGGCAACTGGCGGCGGCAAACTCTTCGCGTCTCACCGTTTTGGCGCAGTCGCACGCCGGGCTTTGCGCGGCGCGCAATGCGGGGGCAGGTCGCGCGCAAGGCGGCTATTTTCTTTTTTTGGATGCCGACGACTATCTGACTTGCGACGGAATCGCACGTGCAGTGGAGGCTTCCGAGGACGGCCGGATGGACGCTGTATTTGGAGATTGGATCAATTTTGACGAAAAGGGAGTTGAGACACGAATCTCCGGGGCCTGGTTTCATCCCGGGGACCCGCTTGCCAGCCTGTTAAGGCGTCCCCCCGTTTCCTCCAGTGTTCTCGTTCGACGCAACGCAAGCCTGTGGAGGGAGTCGATAGTTCCCTGGGATGTTTTCGATTATTTTTTAATGCTGGTTCTTTCAGGTTTTAGGGCGAAATATGTCCCGTATCCTCTTTCAAAAGTGCGGCAGCACGACAGTCCGGGACGACTTTCCATTTTGAAAAATCATTTTGATCCGCTTACCAAGGGACGCCTTTACGCGGATTTTAAAACCATGCTTCATTCAAAAGGAGAGCTCAATGAAGCGCGCGAAGAGGCGCTGGACATGGAAATTCTGGCGAATGCCTATTCTCTTTACCGCGCAAAGCGGAAAACCGAGGCCGTCGATTTACTTCAACACGTCCACGTGGCGCGCCTTCCTGCATATTCGGGGTACAAACGTTTTGGCCTGACGGGATTTCTTCACGCGATGGGAGCGGAACGCGGAATGAAATGGTTTTATGGAATGAATCGTCTGGTGGGACGGGCATGAAAAACACCATTTCCACTATTGTGGTCAGCTACGGACGTTCCGGGATTCTCGCGCAGACCATTTCCGACCTGCTCGAGCAGGCACGTCAGCCGGACGAAATCATTGTCGTCCATCAGTGTCCTGAGGCATCCGATGGCACGGAATGCCTGAGAACATGGGGAAAGGAAGGAAAAATCCTGCTCCACGAACCTGATTTACCCCATGCGGAAAAAGCGAGGAACTGGGCGATCTCGAAAGCCCGCGGCAAATATCTTCTGTTTTTGGACGATGACATTCGCGCGCCGCGCGATCTCGTGGAAAGGCATCTCGTAAATTATGAGCGCGACCCGACGCTGGATGGGGTGGTGGGCCAGATCCTCGAGCCCAACCAGCAGCCCACCATGGAGATTCCTTTTCATTGCAAATGGAAGCGCATCGGCTGGATGTTTTTTCCTCTCAATTACGCGGAGCGCATCCCCGTGGTGAACTGGCCCAGCACCAATTCCTCGCTGCGGCGCGATCTGGCGGTTCGATCGGGAGGATTTGACGAGCAGTTCGACCGTACCTGGTTTGACGATACGGATATTTCATGTCGCCTTCGCAAGCTGGGCGCCAAACTCGTGTTTGATCCAAGCGCGTCGATCATCCATCTCAAGCACCCGGGCGGGGGTAGGCGGAATGTCTCGTCATCCAATCTCTGGATGGACCGGCATGCCTGGGCGATTTATTTTTATTTCTGGCGGAAGAATTTTGGCCTATTCAAGGTCATGCCCGCGCTCTGGTGGAATGTGCGTTACATCATTTTGCGGCGTGCCGTCGTTTCACATCCTCTGCGGTTTGGCGAAAATGTGCGCCACTTGATTTCGGGTTATCACATGGCGTCCCAGCGGCTCAGGGAAGGGCCGCGTTACTTTTCTTTTTTATGAAAATCGTGCTCATTTCAGCTTGGTTTTTTCCAGAACAGACCGGCGGCACGGAAATTTATGTGCTTGAGCTTGCGCGCGGGCTGAAGGCGATGGGGCATGAAGTGCTCGTTGCGGTTCCCCACGCGGGCACCGACGGGCGCGATGATGTGTGGGAGGACGTTCCCATCCATCGCTATCCTGACGCGGCGACGGCGCCAAATCCCTCGATGTCGATCAATCATCTGGAGTTGTGGATTCGCCGCGAGCATCCTGATCTGGTCCATTTTCATTCGTGGACGCTGGACGCCGGCCTTCCTCAATGGCAGCGCATTGGCGACGCGGGATATCCGCTTGTTTTGACCCCGCATATCGCCGCGATGTTTTGCGCCCGCGGGACGATGTGGCGGTGGGGATCAGTTCCATGTGACGGGGAATTGCTGCCCGCGCGATGCGCGGCGTGTTATTTTCAAAAACGCGGACTGCCCGCCTCGCTGGGAATGCCGATCGCGGCGTTGGCGCATGACAATCCATCGTGGGCCAAAATGGCGGCCGGAAAATTTCGAACGCTTCTGGAATATCCTTCCGTATTGCAGGACCGCAAACGCGAGCTCGCCAGTGTTTGGGGTGGGGCGCGCAAAATCATTGCGGTGTCGCATTGGATGCGTGATGCGCTCATTCGCAACGGATGCGCGTCGCATAAGGTCGCGCTGGTTCGGCAGGGAGCTTCCCTGCCGCCGTCGCGGGCGACGGCACGCGTAAAATCCGAAACGCGTTTTGGCTTTTTAGGACGTCAGGATGCGGACAAGGGACTGGACCTTCTCCTTGAGGCGTTTCGGCGTTTGCCCAAGGACAAGCCCGTGACATTGGAGATCGCCACCGTGGGAAGCAGTCCCGCCGTGACGACGGATGACGATCGCATTCATTATCATACCCTGCCTGATCGACAGGTCGTTTCCGATTGGATGAGGTCCCTGGACGCTCTTGTGGTTCCATCGCGCACGATGGAAACAGGTCCTCTCGTGGTTTACGAAGCACTCGCGTCCGGAATTCCCGTTGTCGGCGCCGCGCATGGCGGCATTTCCGAGCTTGTTCAGGACGGTGTGAACGGCCGGCTCTTTAAACCGCATTCCTCCGAAGATCTGGAAAAGACGCTGCGCTCGATCGTGGAACACCCTGAAACCCTTCCGAAAGTGGATTCCGCCGGCGCCCGTACCATGCGTGACGTCGCGCGTGAAATGGAGTCGCTCTATCGTGAGATTTCATGAACTGGCTTTACGTCACGGCCGCGCATCATGAGCATGCGAGGCAGGTTGCTTTGGCTTTGCGGGAAGACGGGGCGTTGGGAGCGTGGCTGACGGGCCCTCTTGTGACGCGACATTCCATCCTCGCGTGTCTTCCGGGATTTCAACGTAGGGTGCTGGACGAGGATCTTCCGATTCACCCGTTTTATCTTTGGGAAGGCCTGCGGGCGGTTGCCGCAAAATGCGGAATGCAGGCATGGGCGGATGCGTGCTGGGAAAGGGGCGAATGGCAGATCGACCGTGCCGCCCGGCGAAAGCTGGAGGAACACGATGGTGTGATGGGATTTGAGCATGGCTGTTGCCTTTCCATCGAAACGGCAAATCGTCTCGGCAAGCGCTCCGCTGTTTGGTTCGCCAGTCCACATCACGCAATCCGCAAACGCTGGTTGAAAGACGCGGCCGCGCGCTGGCCGGAATGGGCGCACGGAATCGATCGGTCGGCGCCTCGCGATGAACGACGCGATCGGGAAATCCAACTGGCACAGTGCATTCTCTCCAATTCGGATTTTACGCGGGATTCGTTGGTGAGCGCCGGAGTATCGCCGTCGAAAATCCGCGCGATTCCACTGGGGTTGCCTCCGCCCGTGGATGCGCAAAAACGCCCCGTTTCGGATGTTTTGTGCGTGCTTTACGTGGGACACGTCACGCTGCACAAGGGCGTGCCTTATCTGCTCGAAGCTTTTCGAAATCTTGAAGGCGCCCGTCTGGACCTTTACGGGCAGATTTTCACGGGAACGAAACATTCATCCGATCGCATTCATTTTCATGGGGCGGTGGATCGCGACGTTCTGAGGAATATCTATGCCCAGGCGGACGTTCTGGTTTTTCCGAGTTTGGGGGATGGCTTTGGTCAGGTGGTGGGAGAGGCGCTGGCGCACGGTTTGCCGGTGATTTGCTCCACCAATGCGGGCGCGGCACAGTTCATTCGCGACGGGGAAAACGGTTTTCGAGTTTCGCCTGCGGACAGTGAAGCGATTCGCGCCGCGATTCAGCGCTGTCTCGACGACCGCGAAGGATTGGAAAAAATGCGCGGCGAGGCGCGCGCGACGGCGGCGCGCTGGAGCTGGAAGGATTTTCGTCGTGCAACCCGTGAAGCTCTTCACCATTTTGAATGGCGATGAAACAAGCGCGGATTTGTGTGATCACGGGAGGGCCTCTTTCTTCCAGCCCACGGGTGGTGAGGGAGGCAGATTGCCTCGCGCAAGCCGGCTATGAAACGCATGTGATTGGATTTCAAACCCTCGCGTGGCAGGACGCATGGGATGATGATTTGATGAAGCGGCGGCGCTGGCGTTCTCATTTGATCCGCGCGCATGCCTCGTCGTTGTTCTGTCGGTGGAAATGGAGAAGCCGGAGGAGGAGAGGGGTGTCCGCCATGCTTGCCGGTAAAAACGATACCATCCAATTTGCGGATGCATTCGCGCCCTGGCATGAGGAGGCGCTGGCGTATGTTCAAAAAATCCATCCCGATCTGGTGATCGCCCACACGCCGGCGGGAATGGCGCTGGCGCTTTGGATTCAGGAGAGGCTGGGCGTTCCGTTTGGAATCGACCTTGAGGATTTTCATTGCGGTGAACAATCGGAGAGATCCCGCCAAAATCATCTTCACACGCTTCTGATGCGGCGGGGGCTCGCGCAGGCGCGTTATGTCACCGCGTCCTCGCCTCCGATCATCGAGGAAACTCGAAAGCGTTTTGGACGAAGTGATTTTACCTCCATTCTGAATGCGTACGAACCCTCCGTGTCGCCCGGCGAAGATCCTTCCCTTTTTTCGATGTTTTGGGTTTCGCAAACGCTGGGGCCAAATCGCGGCCTTGAGGATGTGATTCGCGCGTGCGGCCGCTTGGAGGAACCCTTTTCCCTGGTCCTGCAAGGCCGGCTTTTGCCTTCTTATCAGCGCGCGCTTAAAGGATTGATCGTCTCGGCTGGAATTCAAGATCGAGTCACGCTCGAGCCATGGTGCGCGTCGGACGATCTGCCGACCGTCGCGAGGCGACATCATGTCGGTCTTGCCCTTGAGCCGGGTTCGAATGAGAACAGCCGGCTTTGCATCAGCAATAAGATCCTGCTTTATGCCGCGTCGGGCCTTGCCATCGTGGCGAGCCACACGCGCGGTCATGAGTGGGTTTTCAGGAACGCCCCAGGCATTGGATTTTTATATGCGCCTGGCAACGTGGACGAGCTGGCGGAAGGACTTCAACATTGGATGAATCATCGCGACGCGTTGCAGGCCGTGCGAGAACGCGCCCGAAGAGCCGCGCACGAAGTGCTTTCGTGGGAACGTCAGAGCGCTAAATTTCTCGATCTCATTCAGCAGGCGGTGAGCAAATGAAAATCCTGATCACGGTTGATCCTGAAATTCCAGTGCCGCCACGCGGTTATGGCGGGATCGAGCGCGTGGTCGACCTGCTGATCGATCAACTGATTCGCAAAGGTCATGACGTCACGCTTCTCGCGCATCCCGAATCGCGTACCCAGGCGACGCTGAGGCCGTGGAAAGGATTGCGCTCTCAGAATCTCCACGATTTGATTCAAAACATGCTTCATGTCCGCAAAGTGCTTCGTGAAGGGCAATCCCATGACGTGATTCATAGTTTCGCCAGGCTGGCTTATCTCGCTCCCATTCTCTCCTCAAGCATTCCCAAAATTCAAACGTATGAGCGGCGGGTCACGCCGCGCAGTGTGCGCTGGGGAAGCCGGCTTGCGGGAAGTTCGCTCACCTTTACGGCGTGCAGTCAGGCCCTCGTCGATTCCGCGCGTTGCGGGAAGGAACGCTGGGAGGCGATTCACAATGGGATCCGTCTCGAAAAATATCGTTTTGTTGCCCACGTGGCGCCGGACGCACCACTCGTCTTCCTGGGAAGGTTCGATCCGGAAAAAGGCGCGCATCACGCGATTGCGGCAGCCCGTCGGGCCGGCCGGAAATTGGTGCTGGCGGGAAGATTGCCCCAGGACACGAAGTCGCGCGACTATTTTGAGAAGGAGATCGTGACGCAAGTGAATGGAGATGAAATTCGATGCGTGGGAGAGTTGGACGATGCGGCGAAAAATGATTTGTTGGGCGGAGCTGCGGCGCTGCTTTTTCCTGTCGAATGGGAGGAGCCCTTTGGCATCGTGATGGCCGAAGCGCTCGCTTGTGGCACGCCGGTGATCGCGTTCGGACGCGGATCGATTCCGGAGGTGATTCGTCATGGGAAAACGGGCTGGATCGGACGGGATGTGAACGACCTGGTGGAAGGGGTTTCTTGTTTAAACCAACTCGATCGCAAGGCGTGCCGGACGGAAGCGGAGCAACGGTTTTCCGCGGAATACATCGCCGAAAAATATATCGCGTTGTATGAAAACGTGCGGAGGAGGCAGGTATGACTTCATCATTCGATGTGCCGCCCCCCAGGAAGCGTGTTTGGATCGTCGCGGCCCATTTTCCGCCTTCCAATCTGGCCTCCGTGCATCGGGCGCGGCTTTTCGCGAACTATCTGTCGGACCAGCAGTGGAGTGCCACGGTGCTGACAGCTCATCCTTCGTTTTATGAAGAGACGCTGGATGCGAATCTGGAGCAGTTGGTTCATCCTTCCGTGAACGTGGTGCGCACGCGCGCCATTCCCGCGGAATGGTCGCGTTTTTTTGGGATCGGCGACCTTGGTTTGCGTGTTCTTCCTTTTTTCATGGAAGCGCTCGACGTCGCGGTGAAGGCGGGGGAGGTGGATTTGTTGCATCTCACGATTCCGTCGAACTATCAGGCGTTGCTCGGGCGATGGATTTGGGAGCGGTATCGCATTCCCTATATTGTGGATTACATCGATCCGTGGATTTCGGAACGCGCGGACATCTACGATTTTCCGTCAAAGGAATGGTTTTCCAACAAAATCGCCGCGCTATTGGAACCTGTTGCGACCGCACGCGCCTCCGGTCTCATGGGCATTACGACATCTTATTACTCGAGTGTCATTCGCAGAAATCCAGGCATGGGGCGCGTGCCGCATTGCGCCCTTCAATATGGAATCTCGTGGAACGATTTCGACGCCGCGACCAAAATTCCGCCGAAGCATCTTTCACCCGGAGGCTCCCATCGCCAGCTTGTTTACGCCGGCGCCATGCTGCCCAGGGCGGATGTTCCCATGCGCGCCCTTCTTCGGGGGATTGCGGAGGTAAACCGTACTTCCTGCCGCGCGAAACCGATCCGCCTGGTTTGTCTCGGCACCGGATTTGCCGACAAGGGAGTCGGGAAGGTCAGTCGGATCGCGCAATCGATCGGGGCGGCGGATTGCGTCCGGGAATTTCCAGAGAGGCATTCGTATCTCGAAGTTTTGGCAACGCTGATGGCGTCCGATGGAGTGGTGATCGTGGGCTCGACGGAACCCCATTATTCGCCATCGAAGCTTTTTCAGGCCGTGCTGGCCCGACGACCCCTCCTGGCTCTGCTGCATGACGAGAGCGAGGCGGCCTCGATTTTGAAAAAAACCGATGCAGGTTGGTGTGTGACGTTCGGTTCCGAACCGGACGAGGCCTGGCTGGGCGCGCGATGCCGCGTGTTGCTCTCGTCTCTGCCCGTCCGGGCTTCGGAAGTGAACTGGGAGGCGTTCCAGCCTTATCTCGCGGAGTCGATTGCAGCCGAGCTTGTTTCTTTCTATGAAGAGGTGTTGAAATTCCATCAGGAGGAAAACGTTTGAGAACGCTGGCGATCGTCGCGACACACCCCATTCAATATTACGTGCCGATCTATCGCGCGCTCACCGCCATGGGAAAGATCGACGTCCGCGTATTTTATGGAAAAATACCGTCTCCCCAGGAGCAGGGACGCGATTTCAACACCGCCTTCCAGTGGGACATCGATTTGCAGTCGGGATACGCTTTTCAGGATGATGCTGCGGGATCGAAGGAGCTTTTCGAAGGCATCGAGCAGCGCCGGTGGACGGCGGTGATGGTTCATGGATGGGACGCGCCGCTCTATCGAAACGTCCTCCTGCGCGCGTGGTGGAACGAGGTGCCGATCCTCGTGCGCGGCGATTCGCATTTGCAGACGACCCGCGCGGACTGGAAACGCTGGGTCAAGCTTCCCCTTTATCGCCGTCTGCTGACAAAATTTTCCGCCTGTCTGGCCGTGGGAACGTGGAACGCGCAATATTACCGGCATTACCGTGTTTCCAGCCATCGCATCGTGATTTCGCCGCACGCCGTCGATAACCTGCGATTTCAAACGCAGGCGAGTGAATGGCGCGCCAACCGGCAGCAATTGCGGCGCGAATGGGGGATGGACGACGCGGATTTTGTGTTTTTATTCAGTGGAAAGCTGATGCGCGGAAAACATGTGGACGATTTGATTCAGGCGCTGGCGATGGTGAAGCAAAAGCGCCCCGATCTGCGTCCGCATTTATTGATCGTAGGCGAGGGCGTGGAACGCGAACGGTTGATGCGTCTCGCGCTGGAAAAGAATGTCGTCACCACGCTCGCGGGCTTTCTCAATCAATCTCAAATTCCCATGGCCTATGTCGCGGCGGATTGTCTGGTGCTGCCTTCGCACGATGAGACGTGGGGAATGGTCGTGAACGAAGCGCTCGCGTGCGGCACGCCCTGCATTGTTTCTGACAAGGTTGGTTGTGCGGTCGATATGATTCTGTCCGGCGTCAACGGTTTGGTTTACCCCTGCGGAAACATTCCCCGTCTTGCGGAGAGGTTGGAAGCGGTCGCGACGGGCGAATTGCGTTTTCATTGTGAAGACGAGCGCGTCGTGGAGTTGTTGCGAAAATTTTCCCCCGAACGCGCCGCGGCAGGCATCCTCCGGGGAATGGATCTATGCAGGAATTGACTCATCCGTTGCATCATGGCCTGGGCTCCTATCCCGTTCGACGCCGCGCCCTTGCTCCGCAACCCATTGATTTTTTCTCCATCCTGCTCTGGTGTCTTCTGGCGGTCTTCGCCATTCAAGCTGCGCTCTTCGCTTCCGTCTGGGGCTTTGCCTGGGTCGCGCTGGGTGTGGTGACACTGGTGGCGAGGCAAAGGCTGAAAATCCCCCTGATCGGCGTGATGGAAACGCCGATCTTCCTCGCCATGGTGAGTTATTCCGTGTCCACGCTTTATCTCGCGGGCGAAACCCAAGTGTTCGATCTTGCTCACGACGCGGCGTTGCACCGCGCCATGTGGCTGGCATGGTTCGGAATGGCCTGTTTTGTCACGGGCATGATCCTCGCGCTTCGATTCCGTCCGGGACGTCGTCTCAAAGACTCTGTGCCCCTCTGGATGACGGAGAAGGAGGCGATTCTTCTTTTTTTGACGGGCATGTTTTTCAGCGAAATTCTGGCACCTTTTGTGCCGCAATCCCTTTTCGCCACCTGTTTCATTTTTGGATATTGCGCGCCGATTGGAATTTTTGGCTTCCTGGCTCTCCAGACAAGATTGCGACCCGGATGGATGTCCTCCTGGAGATTTGGTGCGTGGATTCTCGCTCTGGCGGTCTGGAGTGTGCGTTCCGTTTTGGGCGGTATTTTTGGCAGTACGATTTTGATCCTTTTTATTTTTTTGCTTCAATACGCGCATCGTTCCAAGGCGGTTCTGCTGGGCCTTCTGGCTGTCGCCGTTTTTTTAGCCCCTCTGATGCAGGAAACGAAAAATGATTATCGCACCCGGATCTCGTTTGACGCGCGTGGGCGCGAACGGGCGTTGCGGGACATCCTGTTCGACAATTTTAACCGCGTGATTTTGCACGGCGACTGGAACAGCTATGAAAAAGGCATCGTCCAGCTCGCGGAACGTCTTTGCGCCTTCGATGTATGGTTTTCCGTAAAACGACACCTTGATGCGCAGCATGATTTCGCGCATGGGAAGACGATCGTGGACGCGCTGGTGACAACCTTTATTCCGCGCATCATCTGGTCCTCGAAGCCAATTACCGGCGGTTCCAGCGAGCTTGCGACAACCTACGCGGACATGATTGTTTCCGAGGACACCAGCGTGGGAGTGGGAAACATCAGCGAGTTTTATATCAACGGTGGCGAGTGGGCGGTGGTGTTTGGGATGCTCGCACTGGGAGCCCTGGGAGGAGCCATTTTAAGAATGGGATGGAGCGAACGCGTGCAGCCACTGGGCATTATTCTCTCCATCATTGCCTTTTCCCAAATGATGCGCCCTGAGGCCAATCTTTCAGACGTGCTGGGCGGCCTTTTGCGAACGTTGTTTTTATGGGCCGTGTTGCGAATCTGGCTCTGGCGGAGGCATCATCACCGGATCTTTCGAAATCCTGTCCTGCAGAAGATGCGCGTCTTCCCCGACGCTAAAAAATCATGAATCCGCCTTTCATTCTTCTGAGCGAAGGGCTCGATGGGCAACCCGGCGGCATTCAGCGTGTTTCGCGCCAGGTGGCGACGGCGCTGGTTCATTCGAAAGATCCCGCCTTCATTTGGTCCGCCAATGACAGGCTCGCGCAACGCCTGCCTTCGCCTCTGGAGGGCCGGGGATTTGGAAAAAACTATCCCGCGATGTTTTTTGCGGCATGCACGACGCAAAAATTACCCTCCAAAGGCTGTCCTGTTTCCTGCTGGCATATGGGGCTTCTGCCAGTGGCGGCCGCGCTGGCGGCACGTCTTGGGAGTCGCGCGGACCTTTTTCTTCATGGCATCGAAGCGTGGGGGGAAATTTCGTGGATGCGTTCCCTGGCGATGCGTCGCATTCGGCGCATTGGCGCAAACAGCCATTTTACCCTGGAACGTTTCCGTCAAAAACATCCGCAATACGCTTTGCTTCCCGGCGTGGTGCTTCCACTGGGATTAAGCCCTGAGTTTGTTCAGGCATCTGAAAACGCGAAGTCCAAAGCCGGATTTTCTTATATTCTCACGGTGACGCGCCAGTCCGAGCATTACAAGGGGGTGACGACGCTGCTGGATGCCTTTAAAAAAATCCGTGAAAAACATCCCGCGCTGAAACTTGTTTTTGTGGGGGAGGGAGCTCTGCTGGGAGAACATCGCGTTCGCGCCGCGGAAATGGGATTGGCGGATGCGGTGGTCTTTGCGGGAAACGTCACGGATCGCGAATTGGCGGAATGGTATGCCGGTTGCGAATTTTTTGTCCTTCTGAGCAAGGGAGAGGGATTTGGAATCGTATTTTTGGAGGCGATGTATCACGGCAAGCCGGTGGTGGCAACGCGCGCTGACGCGGCGGGAGAAGTGATCGCGGACGGCGCAACGGGCATGCTGGTTACGCCGCAAGACAGGGAGGCTGCGGCGGAGGCGATTCTGCGATTGCTGGCGGGAAAGGATGAAGCGCGCGCGATGGGAGAGAGGGGACGCCGGCGGGTCCTCGCGCAATTCATGCCGCAACATTTTGAAGCTCGTTTGAAGAAATATTGGAATGAATAACGCGCCCTCACTGGCGGTCTGGATTCTCGCGTTCAACGAAGAGAAAAATCTCGCGTCGTGTCTTGAAAGCATCGCGCCTCTTCAGGCGAAGATGGTGATCGTGGATTCCGGCAGCACCGATGCCACGCTGGCCATCGCGGCGAAGCACGGCGTCCAGGTGTTCCTGCATGCGTTTGAGAGCCACTCGAAGCAATGGAACTGGGCGCTTGAAAATCTGCCTCGTGAGAACGAATGGGTGCTTGCGCTTGATGCGGATCATCGACTGACGCCTGAACTGGCGCAGGAAATCCTGTCGGTTCTACGCCAGAATCCATCGTATGACGGCTTTTATCTCAACCGGCGTCAGATCTTTCGCTCAAAATGGATCCGCCACGGCGGTTATTATCCGAAATATATGATGAAGCTCTTCCGCCGTTCCAGCGCGACCTGCGATGAGAATGAGCTTCTGGATTTTCGATTCTACATTTCCGGACCCACGCAATGCCTGAAGCATGATTTGGTTGAGGACAATCGAAATGAGTCGGATCTGGATTTTTGGATCTCAAAGCATCAGCGTTTCGCGCGGATCCAGGCGCGCGAGGAATGGATGCGGCGAACGCGGCCCGTGAAATGGAAAGCGGCCCCGCGTTTGTTTGGCGCGCCCGATGAGCGCGTTCTCTGGCTCAAGCAGCGATGGTACGCATGTCCGCTTTTTATTCGCCCTCTGTTTTATTTCGTGTACCGTTATTTTTTAAGGCTGGGATTTCTCGC
>Ga0207095_10012_pt1 | contig 59509 bp, 48 predicted proteins | sample Alteio_BWMinHeat_88_FD_153529 | JGI IMG/M metagenome (GOLD analysis project Ga0207095, IMG submission 153529) | Enriched cells from forest soil in Barre Woods Harvard Forest LTER site, Petersham, Massachusetts, United States -... | ecosystem: Environmental > Terrestrial > Soil > Temperate forest >... | reverse complement strand
GCGATTGAGGAGTCTTTCCAAGAGGGGTTGGTACAGGTCCTGGCCGCGCAGGGCGGCGATCCAGCGGTTGGGAATGGCGTTAATCCCGTCGCGCAGGCCGGCGATGCCGCCGGCGACGCAAGCAGTGGTGTCGGTATCGTGACCGAGTTTAATGGCGGCTTTCACGGTATTTTCGTAGCCGCCGGCGGCGCCTGCAAGGCGGGCGGAATGGAGGCAATCGACGACGTAGCCAGAGCCGGCGCCGCTAGGAGGGCGATCCGGATGGATTTGTTGTTCCAGTTCTTGCGTGCTCGCGGGATCGGCGCGAAGAAGGGTCCGAAGCGTCTGAACTGCGTTGGTCCACGGTTTCGATGTTGAATCTAGAATGCGCCTCGCCCACAGGCAATAAAGCGCGCAACAGAGTTGGCTGCGCGGATGGCCGCGCGTGACCCGAGATTGCGCGCGGGCGTCGGCAACCAGTTCGGCGTCCGATCCCCGATGCCAAAGGGCCAGAGGCAAAACGCGCATCAACGCGCCGTTGCCGTTCGCGCCGGCATGGGTCGGTCCGGCCTCAAGTGCGGGGCACTTGGCTTGGAGGGCCTTCGACGCCTGGCCCGTTGTGATGCCGCAATCAAAGACTCGATTATCCACGGCGAGATAACCGTCCGACAGCCAACGGAGCAATCGAACGGCGAAATCTTCCGGGTCGAAGGAACCGCGGTCGAGAAGGGATGCGAGCAAACAGAGAGCTTGCGCTCCGTCGTCGGACCAGGTGCCGGGAGGTGTTCCGCGATGGGCACGAGCGAAATCTGGCGGCGGCACAAAGTCGATATCGGACTCAGGAGGTAACGCCTTGGGAGGGTGGAATTCGTAAGGGACCCCCAGAGCGTCGCCGACCAGCAAACCTACCAGGCCGCCTTCGAGGCGGGCGCGACGATTGGGCATGGGGCACCTGGGTTGGCTGAGGCAATATACGGGCCAGAAGGAATTAGGGACGATGCTACTCGCCCGGACGCCGATTTGCCAGAGCGTGGACCGGCCAAGGCCTAAACCTCCGAAGTCTTCAGAGACTCCGGAATCTCTTCCAGAGCGACCGAGGAAAACTCACGCGCGCTTCACGGAGCGCGTGCAATCGAAAAACCTTGCCAAGCCTGTTCTCCCTTCGTTTCCTTTTTCCCGCCCCCTGCTTTGGCAGACTACCGGGTTGATGGCCTTAACGGCTTGATTCGCATGCACTTCCGATGAAGAGGCGAATGCCGCGCGGCCGATACCTCAAGCAGACCTACCGGAGACAACGAGGGACAACCCACCGACCAGGCTTCCGCAAGCCGCGTTCGACCTTGCCCCGCCCAGCCTGCCATCCGGGACGGCGACCCCGCACGTAGTCGGCAAACCAGGAGGCGGACCCCCATGATCGGCCAGGATGTAATGGCCCCCAGTACGGAGACCGAGCAACTTCGCCGGCAGTTATTGCAAGCCCAACGCTTGAGCAGCGTCGGCGCTCTAGCGTCGAGCGTGGCCCACGAATTCAACAACATTCTTACCACGGTGATCAACTACGCCAAGCTGGCGCTGCGCGAGAAAGAGGACGAGGCGGCGCGAACGCAAGCGTTGGAGAAAATCCTCAAGGGAAGCCAGCGGGCGGCGCTCATCATTCACAGCATGCTCGGTTTCGCCCGCAACACCGCCTCCAACCATGAAATGACGGACATCGTCACGCTGGTCGAGGAAGTCCTACTCTTGGCCGAGAAGGACCTGAGCAAGCACCGCATCCAAATCGAGAAGAAATACCAGGGTCGACCCGAGGCCCCGGTAGTGCCGGCGCAGATCGAGCAAGTGCTGCTCAACCTCATCATTAATGCGCGTCAGGCGATGCCGCGCGGCGGGCGGCTCATCCTTGAGGTGCAAATCAATCCACGTTCTCAAATGGTGGAGATTCGCGTTTCCGACACCGGCGTCGGTATTCCGCCCGACCGGCTGCGGCTGATCTTCGAGCCGTTCTACACGACCAAGGAACCGGACGAACACGGCCACGGCGGCACGGGGCTGGGTTTGAGCGTGTGCCGGCAGATCATCGACCAGCACCACGGACGGATTCGAGTTGAGAGCCTGGTCGGCAAGGGGTCGACGTTTACGATCAAGCTGCCGCTTCAGAAACCGTCCGCGGAAACTTAGTATTTCTCGTTTTGTAGTGACCGCATTCATTCGGGTGCCGCTTGGCGCGACCGCATGAATGCGGTACTACGAGCTTCGGGCTCCCCCTATTGCGCCGGCACATCACCTCCCGCTCGCTCTATTCCGTTACTGTAAGTCACTGGAAAACCAAACCCAAACGCGGTAGAACTAGGAATCGGTCTCCATTCGCCGGCCTGTCCCCGGTGATCGGAGGTCGATCACGCTAGAACGGGGTACGTCATCATGCGTCGCCATCTTTGGGGCTATGGACTGGTCCTTTCCGTCGCGATCCTGAGTCCGCTGGGGGCGGAAAACCCGAGCCGTTTGCAGGACGCGCAGGCGTTGGAAAAGACGATGGAGGAGGCGATCGCCAAGGCTGAGCCGTCGATCGCGTGCGTCCTCGTGTCGCGCAGCGAGAAATACGGGCGGCAACGCAGTTCCAAGGAGGAACGTGAACGGGGCAAACTTGGGGGGTACGTCGCAGAAGCGCAAGTGCCCGCGGACGTCTTTCCGCAGCGTCCCCCGCGCCGCGGGCAGGAGCGCGATCCCCTTGACCTGAGCGATCCGAATAACGTGCCGGAGGCATACGGCAGCGGCGTGGTGATTGATGCGAACGGCCTGATTCTCACTAATTTCCACGTCGTGCGCGATGCCGAGAAGATTTACGTCCGGTTGCCGGGCGGCAAGGGGAGCTACGCGGACATTCATGCCGCCGATTCGCGGAGCGACTTCGCGGTATTGCGATTGATCGACAAACTGCCCGACCTGAAGCCGCTTAAGAAAGGAGATGCCTCAAATCTGAAGAAGGGGCAGTTCGTATTGTCGCTGGCCAATCCGTACGCGGCGGGATTTCGCGACGGCAGCCCGAGCGCGTCGTGGGGAATCGTCAGCAACATCCGCCGCCGGCCGCCCGGCAGCCCGAACGAGCAGGAGCGAACCAAGAACCTGCATCAATACGGTACGCTCTTGCAACTGGATGCCCGGCTGAACCTTGGTTGCAGCGGCGGGGCGGTGATTGATCTCAAGGGTGAGCTGATCGGGCTAACCACGGCCGAGGCGGCGCTGAGTGGCGTGGAAACGCCGGGCGGGTTCGCGGTGCCGATGGACGCCGGCATGTGGCGCATCGTGGAAAAGCTAAAGGAGGGCAAAGAGGTCGAGTATGGTTTTCTGGGGGTGAGCTTCGACAATGTCGAGGCAAAGGCCGGGGAGCAGCACGAGGGCGTCTTCATCGAGAAGGTCATCGCCGGCTCGCCCGCGGACCAGGCAGGGGACAAGGAAGGACCGCGGGCGATCCAGCCTCACGACATGATCCTATCGATCGACGGCGTGCGCGTGCATGAGATTGAGGACTTGTTTCTCGTGATCGGCGTGCAACTGGCGGGCCGTGAAGTGCAGCTTGAAATCAAGCCGGCGAGGGGCAGCGGCTTAGAGAAACGAACCGTCAAGCTGGCCAAGTTCAACTCGCCGGGAAAAACCATCGCCTCGAACGTGCCCGCGGCCATCGGCGGCCTGCGCGTCGACTATACCAGCTTGTTGGTGCAGAGGCAGGCGATCGATCCGCGCTTCGGAAGGATCTCCATCGTGGCAGGCGTGATGATTCGAGAGGTCATCGCCGGCAGCCCCGCCGACGCCGCACAGTTGCAACCCGACAAAGTCATAACCCAGGTCAATGATCAGAAGGTGACGACGCCCACCGAATTCTATTTGTACATGGAAGGCGCCCGAAAGAATGGCAACAAGGTAAACCTTCTCGTCGCTAATTCCGACGGCAACGGCTCCACGACCGTGACGCTAAACCTCCGCTGACAGGGCCGCCGCATGCGTTACGCGATTTGCAACGAGACGTTCGAGAGTTGGGACCATGAGCGCGTGTGTCGGTTCGTGGCTGGCGCGGGCTACACGGGCTTGGAAGTGGCCCCGTTCACGATTGCGCCGCGCGTAACCGATATCACTTCTTCAGAGCGACTTACGCTTCGGCGGCAGGCGGAGAACGCCGGTGTCCAGATCATTGGTCTGCACTGGCTGCTGGCCCGCACCGAGGGGTTGCATCTTACGTCCGCTGATCAAGCGATCCGCGCCAGAACGGCTGACTACTTAATTGAACTGGCGCGTTGTTGCCGTGATCTCGGCGGCGATTTGATGGTATTCGGATCTCCGGCCCAAAGGCGCATCCCTGCGGGAGCGACGCCGGAGCAGGCCGCGGACTACGCCGCGGACACGTTTCGACGCGCCCTGCCGGCGGTCGCGGAATGCGGCGTGCGCATTTGCTTGGAGCCGTTAACCCGTGCCGAGACCGATTTCCTGAACACCTGCGCCGAGGCCGTCGCGTTGCTCGACCGAGTCGCGCATCCCAATTTCGTCTTGCATCTGGACGTGAAGGCGATGTCTTCCGAGGAAACGCCGGCGCCGGAATTGATTCGGCGTCACGCCGGCCGGACCGGCCATTTCCACGCCAACGACCCGAATAAGCGCGGACCGGGGTTCGGCGACACGGATTTCGTGCCGATCTTTCGCGCCCTTCGAGAGAGCGGTTACGCGGGCTGGGTGTCGGTGGAGGTGTTTGATTATTCGCCCGACCCGGAGACGATTGCACGCGAAAGCATGCGGTACATGAGGGAATGCGAGAGTCGCGCGGCATCTTCATAGGAGGCTATCCCAAACTTCCGAGGTCTTGCAATCTCGCGGAGGACTCCATGCGTGGGACGCGTTTGGCTACGATCATCATCGCCGCACTTCTCACGTGTTTCATTCAAACAAGTATTCATGCCGCCGAGGACGTGCCGCTTCAGGCCGGTTTCGCCGAAGTGGAGATAACGCCCAAGATCGGCGAGAAGGATAAACCGGTATACTTGGCCGGATTCGGGCAGAACCGCAAGGCGACTGGGGTGCACGATCCGCTTATAGCGAGGGCCGTCGTTCTCAAGCAGGGCGAGCGCGCGATCGCACTGGTTTCGGTGGACCTTGTTGGCTTCTTCTATCCGAGCGTGCTGCGGGTCCGGGAGGAACTCAAGGGATTTCATTACGTCCTTGTGTCCAGCACGCACAATCACGAGGGGCCGGACACGGTCGGGATGTGGGGGCCAAATCCGTTCACTAGCGGCGTCGACACGAATTACATCAAAAGCGTTGAAGAACGAATTGTCGAGGCTGTCAAGAGCGCGGACAAGGCGGCCAAACCCGTGCAAGCGTCGCTTGGAACTGCCTCGGCTCCCGAGTTGTTGCACGACGGCCGAGAGCCGTATGTAAAGCATGACGAACTGGTGGCGTTGCGATTTGTGGATGCGAAGACGGACAGGACCGCCGGCTTGATTGTGCAGTGGAACTGTCACCCGGAAACGCTTGGCGACAAGAACACCGAGATTAGCGCCGATTTTGTGGGTTATACGGTCACTTATCTGAAAGACAAACATCGTTGTCCGGTCGTCTACCTGACGGGCACCGTCGGGGGGCTGATGACCTCGCTGCACGTAGAGATCAAGGACGCCAAAGGGAAGATGCTGGAAGATGGCACTCTGGAGAAAACGGAGGAATATGGCCGGCAAGTCGGGAAGCTAGCTGACCAGGCGTTGGAGAAAGCCAAGGCGGTGAAGCTGACGCCTCTGGAAGCGAAGAGTCGCGAGGTGTTTCTGCCGCTGGACAACAAACTCTATCAGCTTGGCCGGCGGCTCGGCGTGCTGGTTCGCGCGGGCTACCTGTGGAAAGGCGATTCGACCAAAGCGGAATCGGCCGACGCCGACGACTTCAAGAGTGCGCTTTGCGTGAGGACAGAGGTGGCTTGGTTGCGGTTGGGCAACCTCGACATTGCCGCGATTCCAGGGGAAATCTACCCGGAGCTGGTCCTGGACAAAGTGCAGGACCCCGCCGATCCCGGCGCGGATTTTCCCGAGGCCCCGATCGAGCCGGCGATCTACAAACAACTGCGCGGGCGGCATCGCATGATCATCGGACTGGCCAACGACGAATTGGGATACATCATTCCCAAACGGCAATGGGATGAAAAGCCGCCGTTCTGCTACGGTCGGAAGAAAGCCCAGTACGGCGAGGCGAACAGTTTGGGACCGGACACGGCGCCGATTCTGTGCAAGGCGTTCAAGGATCTGGTGGAAGAGAAGAAATCCGACGGAAAGCCGAAGCCGTGAAACGGCCGTTCGCGGCGGGCCTATTTCAACCCTTCGTTGCGCAGTTTACTCTTCGCGTCCTTGCCGATCTTCGAGCCCTTGGCCCGTTCAATGACCAGCTTGAGCATCTGGCCGCCGAATTGCTTTTCCTGTTTCTCTTTTTCCGCGAAGTGGAAGCCCAAGTAGAACAAGTCCGCTGGTTCCAGCCATTTCGCCTTGCGTAGGAACACGGCCAATTCGGCGGGGAAGCTGTGGACGAGGTTCGCGAATGAGTTCAGACAGGGATCGGTGGCCCGTGCCTCGGCATTCAGGTCGCGGGCGGAAAGCTTGAGGCCGCACGCCGCCAACTCCATCCGGATCGGCGCGCCGCAAGCCGGATCGCGGCCGAGAAGCCGGAAAAAGAGCATTGCTGTTTCATATTTCTTTTTCTTGCGCAACGCCAGCGCCCGTTCTGCCAGCGCGTCGCGCAGGCCGGCGGCATCGTCGGCACGCAGGACCGACAAGAGCGCGTCCGCCCTGCGATCGCCTTTTTCAAGATAAACACAGGCTCGGTCCAGGAGGCCTTTTCGCATGGCCGGCACGGAGTCGCGGATGAAGGATTCCTGCGCCCGCGCCAGCATCCAGGCATGATCGGGGGATTCCGCTTCCAACAGCGCTTCCACCAAGGCGCGGCGGCCATGGTCAAGCGGGGCCAGACGCGCGACGGCCTCGTCGTGAACGCCGCGGTCGCGATGCGTGAGTTGTTTCACGAGGGCGGCGGCGATCTCGGGACGATCGTGGTCTCCCACTTTTTCCATGCCCAAGCGACGGACCGCGACATCGGGCGCATCGAGAAGCGTCAACCATGCCGGCAGGAGAGCGGAGGTCACTGGCAAGGTCTTGAGGATCAGCATTGCGGGCGCGGCCACGCGGAAGTCGGAATCCAAGGCGCACGTGAGCAGGCGATTGAAATGGTCTTTCTTTTTCGCGTCGACGTCCGTGCCCAATGCTTGTAGGGCGGCGGCGCGGAGTTCAGACGGGTTCGGCGGCTGGACGCGATCCCAAAAGAGCGGGACGGCGCGGGCGTCTTGGAGGACTCCGAGCAGACGAACGATGGCGGCCTGCGAGGCAATCGGCAACGCGGGGCTCTTTCGGGCGGGTTTGAGCAGGTCAAGGAGGTGATCGGCAAGCGCCTTGCGATGGCCGGCGGATAGCGCTGGAATCTCCGCGCTGAGGGTGCGCGTGGCGGCGTCAACGACGCCTGGGTCGCCGTCGAGCAAAGAAACTACGGCGGAGGGGCTGTCCGTCATCGTGCCCGAGGCGGCCAGCGCGGCGGCAATACGAGGGCGGACGCCGGGGGCGACCTTACTCATCAGGTCGGACAACGCCCGGACCCCTTTCACACCTAGCTGGGCGGCGGCTTGCGCGGCGATATCGGAGTCGGGCCCGCCGTGCGCTACCCGATCGATCAGGTGCGGCAGGGCTTTATCGACGTGCAGTTTGCCGAGCGCTGCCATCGCTTGCCGGCGCGGCGCTTCCTCGGTGTCGTTGAGTAGATCGATCAGCAGGCGCGCCGACTCAGGGTCGCGCAGCCCGATGTCGCCGACCACAAGTGCCGCCGCTGCTCGAACCTCTGGGGAGTTGCCAGATTGAAGAAGCTTGAGCAGTTTCTTGCCGGTGGCGTCGAGCATGGCCGAATCGTGAGAATTCGCCGGGTTTCACGACGACCTGACCAGACGGTCCGATCCGGTTCGCCTGCCCGAAGATAGCCCGCCGCTGGCGGCACGCAACGCAAATCTCGAAAAAATGGTGAAGTGATCCGTTCCGGCGGCGAGAAGGGCGTTAGAAACGATGCTGGGAACCAAACTGCGCATGTCGAGGCTCGCGTCGGCCGGTAGGTTTGGAATTTGGGCCGCGCTAAAGTGTATCAAATCCGCGACAGGTCAGGTCCGAGTAACCAGTGGGTTCGGAGAGATGTCGCAAAGATTCATTCATTCCAAATTCGCCACACCCCCCTTTTGGTTCGAGTGTCAATGGATGACAAGAGCGACTAGCATCATTGTCGCCCATCGGCGCTGACTGGCAGCCATCGGCAAAGGATAAGACTGCCTATCGTTCATTGGAGGCGAAATGCGTTCCGCGAAAAGGCCGATTCGTTCACCTTGGATGGAACGCATTTGGAGGACAATGGAAGTCACAGCTGACGGGTGTTTGTCGCGGTAGTGTCGCGGTTTTGATTACAGTGGGGTGCAATTGGGGACGGGGAAAGAGCAGTCTGAGTCCGCAGCGCATGCAAGCGCGTCCTTGCTTGCGCTGCGGGCTCGGGAGCACAACCGGTGTACTTAGTAGCCGTTGCTTCCCGGCGGCGCGTAGGGCATTTCCGGCGGTTGCGGTCGGGGCACGAGGCGGGGCGGCGGACCGAGCGGGGGCATGCCCGGTTCGGGAACCACTGTCGAGTTAAGGCCATTGCCGTTGCCCGGCGGGCAGCACGAGCCGTTGTCCTCCAGAACGGGGCCGTCAACCGGCTGGCTGCAAGTCTCGCAGCATCCTCGATCCATTCTGCGGGCCAGACCCAAGCGATCAAGCAGCGGCCGGTCCCGGCCGCAGGTGCTGGTGCAGGAGCATCCCGCCACGAGCCCGAGGCCCGCGGCAATCACGGCGACGGCCAAACGTTGACGTACCATGGACAGATCCTTTGCGCGGAAAAGGCCGGTTAAGGACGACTTCCTCGAACGAGGAGAAGACGGGGCAACCGGCCGTCTTGAGAAAAAAAGGCGACTTGCCCACGAGAAATCATGCGCGCGGGAGAACGCCGGGTCAAACCGGCAGAGGCGACAAAAAAAGGCCCACGGGCGTCAACCCGTGGACCTGAGAAGCGTTTAACAGTCGTAGTGAACATTCCGGCGTGCGTTGGGAATCCGATCGTGACAGGGGCGAATTCCGTCAAGTTCGGTCAAGACTTCCGAAGTCTTTGGAGACTTCGGAAGTCTTTCGATCAGCCAGCCTTTTTGGCCGGGACGCGCGAGGCCGTCTTGATCTGGTCGCGCAAGTAGTCCAGGGCCTTATCGAGCTGGCGGTCCTTGAAGTCGGCCTTGGGGTCCTTGGTCTGTTTGTCCTTGCGCGGGATGATCTCGAGGTTGCGCTGGTATTCGCCAAGGTCGTCGCGCTCTTTACGTGTCATTTCGACCACAAACCCCTTATCGGGCGTGACACCCCATTCTTCGTCTTCCTTGCCGGAAGTGTTCGGCTTGTTGATGTTCTTGCCGCTGGGCCGCCAGTACGTAGCATTGGTGAACTTGAGCTGGCCGCCGTCGAAGCGTTGGATGCTTTGCACGCTGCCTTTGCCATAGCTGCGCTCGCCCAGAACGATCGCCCGATGGTGATCCTGCAAGCAGGCCGAGACGATTTCGCTGGCGCTGGCGCTCATGCCGTTGACCATGCAGACCATGGGGAAATCGAGGAGGCTGCCCTCGTGCCGTCCGCTGATTTTTTGTTCGCGGCCCACGCGCGGGCGGATCGTGACGATGAGGCCGTCGTCGATGAACAAGTCCGAGACTTCACACGCGGAATCGAGCAGGCCGCCCGGATTGAAGCGCAGGTCGAGTACGAAGCCCTTGACCCCTTGCTTCACCAAGTCCACCATCACTTTCTTCATGTCGTCGGACGAGTTCTCCTGGAACTGCGTCAACCGGATGTAGCCGATCTTGCTCTCCGGATCGACCCAATAGTCCCACGTGTCGTCGGCCTTGCGCTTGACGCCGAGGACCGTCTCGGTCTCGATGAGCGTTCGCGTCAGTTCAACCTCAAACGGCTTCTCCGCGGTATCGCGCTGGATCATGAGTTTCACTTTGGTCTTGGGCGGTCCCTTGATTTTCTTCACGGCGTCGTTGATCGGCATGCCCTTGGTGGAGAGGACCTCGGGCGGCGACAGCGGCTTGCCCTTGTCGTCGGTGATGCGAATGATCTCGGTGATCAGATCGCCTTCCTGAATGCCGGCCTTGTAGCTGGGGCTGCCAATAATGGGTGAGATGACCTGGAGCATGTCGGAGGCGATGTCCTTGCGAATTTGAATGCCCACGCCGACGAACTTGCCGCCGGTTTCGCTCTTGAACCGCTCGAGCGTCTCCGGATCGATGTAGGTCGTGTAGGGGTCGAGATGGCTGAGCATGCGCTGGAGGGCGTAATCTACATCCTTGTGGTTGTCCAGGTCTTCGCGTTTGCCGAGGCGTTGCCGAGCATCGGCGAGGAGGCCCTTCAATTCCTCTTCGTCGAGGTTCTTCACCTTATCGAGTTGCGCCTTGAGTTCGTCGGGGATCTTTTCATCGATGCGGCGATAGAGGCCGCGAATCGCCCAGTTGACCAACTCGCCCTCGGTATGGACTTTGACGTAACTGGTTTTCATCGTGTGGGCCACTTCATAGACCTTCTTGGCGAAGGCCTCGGCGGTATCGCGCGGCAGCTTGGTGTCTTCCAGGATCTTCTCGCGTTCCTCCAGGAACTTTTCGGCGGTGATGGTCCCGTCCACCAGCTGTTGATACTGCTTGCGGATGGAGCGTTGCGCTTCGAGGCGGGGCATGTGGCTGAGGTACGCTTCGCCTTCTTCGGCGATCTTACCGCCCAGCTTGTCGTTTTTCTTGGCAAGGGCCGCGAACTTGTCGAGGCGCTCCTGCACCTTGGCCGCCACGGCAGGATTATGAGTGAGCACAAAGTGAGTGCCGCGGCCGCCAAGCACGAAGTGCGCCTGCTCGCGCTCTTCCTTGGTCTTGCCGTGGGTGGCGGCCAGCTTCGGAAGTTCCTTATTCATGTAAACCGTCAGCTCGTCCACGGTCACAATGCCGTCCGGTTCGTAGCCTTCCACGTCGGCCTTGCCCTTGAGGCCTTCCACCAGGACCTCGGTAAACAAGCCGTGCTTTGCCAGGTCAAGCGATTGCGTCAAGCCGTTGGTCGCCAGGAACAGGGCGCGTCCCGGAACGGCCAGATGGTCCTCGGTGCCGTCGTCTCCCAGGAATTCGCGGAATGGAAGGTCGCCCAGCACCGGCTCCGGCGCGGAACCTTTCTCCGGAACAAAGCCCTTGAAGTTGACGTCCAGAAACGCGCAGAAATGCTGACTCTTGAGCTTGTCGAGTTCCTGGCCGATCTCGGCGGCGGCGACCGCATTCTTGTCGCGGTCCTTAACGGTCGAATCGCTGGCGAAATAGCAAAGGCGGTCTCCCTTTTCGCCGAGGGTTCCGCCCTGGCCGATTAGGGTGAAGATGACGAGGTCTTCGGGTTTGGCTTCCGTATCGAGCCACTTCACGGCCTTGAGGATGTTCTCCTTGGTGGCCGGTTCGCTCTTCCGCGCGGCATCGGCGTCGCCGCCGAGCAACAGACGAACGTTGGCCTTGCCGCCGGCGACGTATTCCTTGGCGGTAAACAGATCGTAGAGCGCCTTCACATCTTCTTCGGCATGTGGCCGCGGTTTGATCTGCTTATCCGCGTAGTTGCTGACGCCGACCAGCACCACGTAGGCCTTGGCGGACTTGGCCTCTTCGGCCGCGCGAACCGGAACGACGATAGCCGCCAGCGCCAGTAAGGCCGCCAACAGCACCGTTAACTTCACTCTAATCATGTAAATCGGTTCCTTTCGACTCGACTCGCGGTTTGGCGGCGGATAAGGCATCGCGCGCCGCGCCGGAAACTGGGAGGTACAACGGGTAAGGCAGCTCCAAATGCCAACCGCCTACTACCGTGGAAATGTGACCCAGCGGGGGACGCCGGCAGGCAAACACAATCCCACAAGGCGTGGCGCTCTCGGCTTGGGCGAGACTTCCGAAATCTTCAAAGACTTCGGAAGTTTGCCGACTCTCTCCTTGTATTGTTACCGACATCCTAAACCAGTCAACCCATTTACGTCGATTCCTTATACATGGGTATAGTTCGAGCGATCCGTGGCCCGAGGCCAGTCAATACTAGGAAAGGGGCTGCATGCGTCATTTCCTGGCGAGCTGACATAAGATATCAACACCTTGATCGATCGTTCGTTCCGGGGCAGCATAGCTGACGCGGAAATGGGTGTCGCGACGGCTGAAGACGTTGCCGGGGATAATGAGAAGGTTTCTCTGGATTGCCTCGGCCACGAATTCAGTCCCGGTCCCCCACGGCGCCTTGGCGAAAACGTAGAATGCGCCGCTCGGCGGGAACAGCTCGAAGCGGTCTCGCAACCCGTCGCGGACCCGGTCGCGTTTGCGTTGATACTCGGCGACGACGGCGGCCGTGTCGTGATCCGATGCCGCCAACGCGGCGTGCTGGACCATGCTCGGGGCGCAGACAAACGTAAACTGCTGCAACTTGATCATCTCGGCGACGAGCTTCTTCGGCCCGTGGAGGAAACCAAGCCGCCAGCCGGTCATGCCGTAGGTCTTGCTGAAGCCATCCACAACCAGAACGCTGTCGTTGAATTCGGCCGGGCTATGAAACGGCCCGTCGTGGCAGAAGGCGCGGTAGATTTCATCGCTGATGAGCAGAATGCCGCGCTGGTCCGCCAACCGTGCCAAGTCGCGGACGGTTTCCTGCGGATAGACAACACCGGTGGGATTGGCGGGACTGTTGAAGAGGATCGCCTTGGTGCGCGGAGTGAGCGCCGCCTTGACGCGGTCGAAATCGATCCGGCCGTCAGGGTACGTGTCCACGAACACCGTGGTCCCCCCCACCAGGGTGACAAGGTGGGGATAGCTGACGAAATACGGGTCGAAGACGATGACCTCGTCGCCCGGGTTGACGGTGGTCATGAGCGCCAAGACCAGACCGCCGCTGGTTCCGCTGGTGACAAACAACTCACGATCGGCGTGCCGATAAAGCCGGCGGACATCGACGTGGAGTTTTTCGCGGAGTTCAGCGATGCCCTGGGTGGGCGTGTAGCCGTTGAATCCCTGGTCGATGGCGGCGTGGGCGGCTACCTTGATCGGCTGCGGGACGTCGAAATCAGGTTGGCCGATGCTCAGGTTTAGCGGGTCCTTGAGGGAACTTGCCAGCTCGAACATCTTGCGGATGCCCGACATTTCAATGGACCGCATGCGGTCGGCGATCCAGCGGTCGGGGGTGGGGCCGGCGGGCATGAAACGGTCTCCGGGTGAGCGAGGATGCTAATGGTGATGACTTAGGGCTGATGAACTGTCGCGTTCGGTAGACCTCACGCTCCGCGTGAGGCAGCGTTTCGCGGAGTGAGACGCCCACCTTGCGCCGGACGGTCACACTCATTGAAATAATTGTCCCATGTGTCGGCGAGTCGTTCGAGAGCCTCATTCAGAGGAACGACTCGAAAACTGTCCCCTGTCTTTTCAACAAGCCGTAGCTTCTCCAACTTGGAAATCGCGTCACTGACAGCAAAGGACACTTGCAAGTGCGTCGCCTTGTCCAGGAACTGCTCCGCGAATTTCTCGGCCTCAAGGCGGGTCCAGCCTTCCGGGCCGGCGTTTCTCCACAGGAAGAAATATGCGAGGATCACCTGGCGTGATTCCTGTTCCTCGGCCTCGTTGAGCAGGCGAAACAGGACGCCCGCGTTGTTGTCGAGGTTTTGGAAGTAGAGGCTCTGGGTGAGGTTCAGCCGGTAGCGCTGCTTGGTTTGCATGTAGCCGTAAAACGACCGGTACCCGTAGCCGATGCCGCCAAGGGCAAGGGTCCAGACGGTTGTCGTCAAGCCGCCGCTCACGGTGAAGACGCGTTCGAAGGTTTCGCCGATGTCTTTCAGGATGCTCCACGCCGCCGCGGCCAGGCCGCTGAGGAGCGGGAAGCCGATCTTGCTCCGGTCGAAGAACGAAAGATGCACGCGCGCGCCGGGCAACAACATCTTGATGTCGAGTTTGGGGATGTCCTTGAATAGTTTCAGGTATACGCAGTTCTTGTCGACGCGCTCATCGATGCGGCGGTGGGGACGCAGCTTGAGGATGAGGACCAGCCGTTGGTAGACCGCCGCGTCGGCGACCTCGGCCCGGTAAAAGTTGCGCCAGCGCCGGCGCGTTCGCTTCTGCACGACGTCGCCGCGCGCGAAGAGGGCGACATGTTCAAACGCGCTGAAATCGACGTTCATGGGAATGCCCCAGGCGCTCACCTCCTGGTGGCACGGCTCAAAGTCGTCGCGGTTGAGGTGCCTGAAGTCCGCTCGATCCATCAGCCAGGCGAAATCGCTGTACAAATCATTCAGACTGCGTTGTTGATCCGCGGCGCATACCATCGCTAGTTCCCTGGTGTCAGCGTCGGGGTCGAACGGTGCGTAGGATGACTTGAGTTCCTCGAGGCGTTTTTCAAATTCGTAGTGGTGAATCGCGGTGACCAGCTGACAGAAGCGCTGGAATCGATGGCGCTCCTCGTCCGCGAGATCCTTGTCGCCGCAAAGGAAGTCAATCAGGGCGCTGCACCGCAACGGAATGTAGTGTTCACGGGCGGGAACGGTCATCGGCCATCGACCCTCATGATGACAAAGCGCACGGTGCCACGAGTTCGGCGCGCCCTGACTCTCCGGTGGGTTGCGAGCCCGTGGCCGGGCATGCCGGACCCGTGCTTGTTTCAGCGGATTCGCACGGGTTCGGGCCGCCGGTCCGGCAGGATTGGAAGGTCATCGCGTGGTTCCGGCGGCCCGAACCCGTGGCACCGCGCGCATTGGATTGCTTCCGATCAACAAACTCTGGCGCCAGCCTTCCGGTTCGAAGCGCGCCGCGCAGGCATGAGTTCCCTTGCTTGGGCGGCGGGCTGGGGAACAGGTTTTCGCGCGGCGGGCTTGGGCAAACTAATCGGCATTTCGATCTAATTCGTTATTCGTGGGCAGTTTTCGAGTCTTGAAAGTCGATCATTTCCAGTTTGTCCTCCGGGGACCGCACCAGTTCCTCGGCCAAGTGATCAAGCGCGCCCTGAATCTCACTCGCTCGTTCCGGCCTCTTGAGTGCATCGTATGACAGGCAGTGGTGGATCAGTTCGCACAGCGCGGCCGGCGCCTCGGCGTTGCATTCCTGCGCGGGCTTGAGCAAACGATGCCATGTCTTCGAGTCGAGCGCGATGGCGCCGCCCTCTTGCGAGCCGGCGGGCGGCGGATTGCGCCACGTCACCAAGCGGTACATGGTTGCGCCGAAATTGTAAATGTCGGTGCTCTCATTGACGAGACCATGTTTCAGGGACTCCGGCGCCATGAACTCGGGCGTGCCCTGCACCCGGCCCTTGTTCTCGCCCTTGATCCAGGCCAGGCCGTAGTCAATGATCTTCACGTCGCCCGTGCGGCTGAGAATCACGTTATTGGGCTTCAGGTCGCCGTGGTAGACGCCGCGGCGGTGCATGTGGACCAACCCGGCGGCGATACGCTCGAAGAGCTGGACAAGCTGCGGCATGGGGATGCGCGGCATGGTGTCCAGCGTTCTCCCGTTGACATACTCTAAGAGCAGGTGAGCCTTGCGAATGCGGAAGAGCCAATCCTTGGGCGTTTCCAGCGCGTAAATCTTGATCAAGTTGGGGTGATCGAGCATCTGGGCGACGCGGAACTCATACCGGGCCTGCTTGAGGTATTTCGCATCGTCCGGGCCGTCGATGGGCACGACCTTCAGGGCGTAATGGGTGGAATCCGTACTGCGTCGAATATGAAGGATCGTGCTGTGAGCGCCGGCGCCCAACGTTTCGATCACTTGAAACTTCCCGATGGTGATTTCGCTCATACGTCTGCCGATAAGGGGCCTGTGTCGCTTCCTCCGCGAAATGATAGCAGCGCCCAGGAGATACACAAAGGATGAAGGAAGATGCAAGTACCTTGGACGAGCCGAAATCGGCAGGATGTATTGGTGGGGCGTCAGCCGACGGGCAGAGGATCGAAGCGGCATGAAAACCGCCCGTGACCTGGAAGCGCTGACTCACGACTACGGCCGCGAGATCTTCGCGCGGGTGGACCGGAATGGCCCCGCACTGTTCACGCCGGGATGGTTTGACGAACGGATGATGGAATGGACGATGGGCAACCCCGCCCTGAAGGTCCAACTCTTCCGCTTTATCGACTGCTTGCCCTTGCTCCACTCGCCTTCCGAAATCAATCGGCACTTGCGCGAGTATTTCGAGGAGGCCGGGCCGCGCCTGCCGCCGTTCGTCCGTACCGGCGTGAAGTGGCTTCCGGAGAACGGATTGCTCGGCCGGGTTGTGGCAGCGGCCGCGCATCGGTCGGCGGAGCGGATGGCGCGGCGGTTCATCGCCGGTTCGAACGTGCCCGAAGTCCTCGCCGCGGTGGCCGCGCTGCGCCGCCGTTCGCTGGGGTTTACGGTCGATCTGCTGGGAGAGGCGACGATCACCGAGGTGGAGGCGGACCAGTGCCAGAGCGAGTATCTGCAACTCGTCGATGGCCTCGGCCGGAAGGTCAATGAATGGCCCGCGGTCGATCTCATCGACCATGACCAGGACGGGCCTTTGCCGCGGGTGAACGTGTCGGTCAAGCTGTCGGCACTCTACAGCCAATTCGACCCGATCGATCCTGAAGGGACCAGTAAAGCGGTTCGTGCGCGTCTCCGGCCGATTCTACGAGCCGCGCGCCGGCAGCGCGCCTTCGTCAACTTCGACATGGAGCAGTACGTCCACAAGGACTTGACGCTGCACATCTTTCGGCAGGTACTGGAAGAGGACGAGTTCCGCGACTGGCCCGACATCGGCATTGCCATTCAGGCGTATCTGAAAGAAACCGAGCGCGATCTGGAGGAGTTGGCGCGTTGGACGGAGCGGCGCGGAGTCGGGGTCGGCGTGCGGCTTGTGAAAGGGGCTTATTGGGACTACGAGACGATTTACGCGGCGCAGCAAGGGTGGCCGATCCCGGTGTTCACGCGGAAATCGGAGAGCGACGCCCAGTTCGAGAAGCTGACGCAATTCTTGATGGAACGCCACGACGTGTTGCGGCCGGCGCTGGGTAGCCACAACATTCGCAGCGTGGCACACGGCATGGCGGCCGCGGACGCGCTCGGTCTTTCGCCACGATCCTACGAAATCCAGATGCTTTACGGCATGGCCGATCCGATCAAGGATGTACTGGTCGCACTCGGCCGGCGCGTGCGCATTTACACGCCCTACGGCCGGTTGCTGCCCGGCATGGCTTACCTCGTTCGTCGTCTGCTGGAGAACACCGCTAACGAATCCTTCTTGCGGGCCTCCTTCAAGGAGAACGTCCCGGAGGAGCAATTGCTTATGAATCCAGAACAGCAGTCCGTCGTCATTGGTCCGTCGGCATCAGGCTATGGACATCGAGCGACCGCGAGCGACCAAGAACATGGGACGAAGGATGCGTTTGCCAACGAACCCGTTGCCGACTTTAGCAAACAAGCAAACCGCGACGCGATGCAGAGCGCGCTGACGGAAGCGGCCGGTCAGTTTGGCCGGACCTACCCGCTCGTGATCGGTGGAAAGGCCGTGGCGACGGAATCAAGTATCGAGGTGCGTAATCCGTCGCACACGAAGCAAGTTCTGGGCCGCTACGGTCGGGCGACCGTGGCCCATGCTCGCTCCGCCGTCGATGCGGCGAAGGCGGCATTCCCCGCCTGGCGCGACACTGGTGCGCGCGAACGGGCCGCTTGCCTCTTCAAGGCCGCAGAGATCATGCGCCGGCGGCGCTTCGAGCTGGCGGCGTGGGAGGTTTACGAATGCGGCAAACCCTGGCGCGAGGCCGACGCCGACGTTGCCGAGGCCATCGATTTTTGCGACTACTATGGCTACGAGATGCTCCGCCTATCCGTCCCGCATCGGCGCGACGTTCCCGGCGAGGAGAACGCGACGATCTATGAGCCGCGCGGCGTTACGGTCGTGATCGCTCCCTGGAACTTTCCTTTGGCGATTCTATGCGGCATGACGACGGCGGCGATTGTCACCGGAAATCCGGTCGTCATGAAGCCTGCCGAGCAGTCGTCGGTTGTCGGCGCGAAACTGATGGAGGTTCTGCAAGAAGCGGGCGTGCCGGCGGGCGTCGTCAACTTTCTTCCGGGCGTCGGCGAGGAAATCGGCCCGGAACTCGTGCGGCATCCCGACGTAGCCATGATCGCCTTTACCGGCTCGATGGGAGTGGGACTTCTCATCAACCGTGAGGCGGCCGAAACGTCGGCGGGGCAGGATCACGTTAAGCGCGTATTGGCCGAGATGGGCGGGAAGAACGCGATCATTGTGGACGCCGACGCCGACCTCGACGAAGCCGTGCTCGGGGTAATGCACAGCGCGTTTGGCTATCAGGGGCAGAAGTGCTCGGCCTGCTCGCGCGCCATCGTTCTGGAGTCGATCCACGACAAGTTCCTGCCGCGGCTGATCGAGGCCACGCACGGATTGAAGATTGCGCCCGCCGAGGATCCCGGATGCGTCGTAGGGCCGCTCATCGACGCGGACGCGAAAAAGCGCGTCTTGCAATACCTTGAGAAGGGCAAAGGCGAATCGCGCCTGGTCTACGCGGCGGAACTGGGAACGCAGGCGGACGAGGGGCATTACGTCGGACCGCATCTCTTTGCCGATGTGCCGGCCACCGCAGCGATTGCCCAGGAGGAAATCTTCGGCCCTGTCTTGGCCGTGATCAAAGTGAAGGACCTGACGGAAGCGCTGAACGTGGCCAACGGAGTGCCCTACGCGCTCACCGGCGGCCTTTACACGCGCAGTCCATACAGCATCGACCGTATCAAGCGCGAGTTCCGCGTCGGCAATCTCTACATCAATCGGAAGATCACCGGGGCGCTCGTCGACCGCCAGCCGTTCGGCGGCTTTAAGCGCTCCGGCATCGGCTCGAAGGCGGGCGGCCCGGATTATTTGTTGCAGTTCCTTCTGCCACGGACTATCACAGAGAACACGCTCCGCCGCGGATTCGCGCCGGAAGTGGAACCAGCCAAACCGTAGGTCTCGCACGCCGAGCGGGTCCTTTTTGATGGAGAATCCCCATGGTCCGCCATTTCGTGTTCACCACGCTTTCAGTCCTCCTTACCGCACCGTTCGTTTACGCGCAAGCGCCGACCGAGCTAAAAGGCCACACGGAAAAGGTCCACGGCCTGGCATTCAGTCCCGACGACAAACTGCTGGCCACTGCCGGCTTTGACAACAATGTGAAAATCTGGGAATACGGGACAACCAAGGAACCGCGCACGCTCACCGGACACACCGGGCCCGTCTACTCGGTCGCTTTCAATAACGATGGTACGATCCTGGCATCCGCGAGCCATGACGGGACGATTCGACTTTGGAACGTGGCCGACGGCAAGTTTCTGCGTGAAATCAAGGGCCATACCGGCATCGTCGATAGCGTCGTCTTCAGTCCCGACGGCAAGGCGCTCGCTTCTTGCGGCGCTGACAAAACCGTCCGCCTTTGGAACCCTGTCGACGCCAAGGAGGTCAAGAATCTCGGCGCGCACGCGAATTCGGTGTACACGGTCGCATTCAGTCCCGACGGCAAATACCTGGCTTCCGCGAGCGCCGACGGACTGATCAAGGTTTGGGATGTGATGGGCCAGAAGGAATTCAAGTCGATCAAGGGCCACGAAGGCCGCGTGATTGCCGCCGTCTTTACGCCGGACAACGCGAGCGTCGTGTCCATCGGCGAAGACAAGACCGTCCGAGTCTGGAACGTCGCCGAAGCCAAGGAAACCAAGAAGATGGGCCCGACGCCCGACGATCCGTATGGCATCGCCTTCTCAAAAGACGGCAAGCAACTGGCTACCAGCGGCTATAGCGGCGTGCTCACACTCTGGAACCTGGCCGAGGGAAAGCCGGCCGGATCGAAAAAGATCAAGTTCGGTGCTTACTGCATCGCCTTTTCGCCCGATGGCACGTCGCTGGTGACGGGACACGACAATCACATGGTGTACATCACGCCCGTTTCAAGTCTGGGCAAGTGAGACGAGCGTTAAGAAGGGTGAGACATGCCTGCGCCGAGGAAGACGCATCCGCGCCGTGGTGTTTTCGATGAATGGCGAACGCATAAGCAATAATTCATGCCAGCCACCGGGGCCACCCCACCCATTTCTCGACATGGGCGCAGATGGGTGACAGGCCGTCATTCATCGTCCTCCATCGGCAGCATCGATTAAGGACAATCAGACGGTGGCACTGATTGACTGCGAAATGCCCGCCACGTAAGGCCGGATTCCCGCCACCTGAAAGTCCGCGAATGTCAGCGATTGCCGGGGTCCAGCTGAGCGAGATCGCAGGACGATGCGGGAAGCGGGGGACGGGCGGGGACGGGCGGCGCTCACCAGAGACACGACGTTTCCACTGCGACCAACTCTTCTCCGCCAATCGCTTTGCGCGGAATGCTTTTCGTTTGAATGCGCGAACATGAAACACAGCCCGCCCGAATCGTGCCGTGCGCCTACCATGGCGCAGCTGGAGCGTCAGCAAGTTGAGGACCGGAGCGTATCCGAGAGTACCCGCTTGACGTAACCCGCGCCGTCTTGCTATGATCGGTCGTTCCAAACGGATGCCAAAACATTCGGGAAACAAGGGCAATCCCCGCTCTTGTTTCCCTCGCCCCGCCAATGCTCACAAGGATGTGCCGCCATGCTCACTTTCTTCTCCTCTCCCTACATCCGATTCGTAATGTGGCGTTTCACTGGCAGCCGGCGCGCGTGACCGGCGGCGCTGGTTTCCCTTTCGCCTCCCAGGAGCACGATGCTCATGCCTTCCCAGCTCGATCAAGAAGACCGCGCGGCGCCGGACATGACGGTAGAGGAGATCAAGAACGAAATCTGCCGCGCGGCTACGTTGCGCTACAGCGCCTTGCCGCTGGGCGAACTTCAGGAACTGGAAGCGCTCCTCAGTCATCACCGGGATGTTCTTCATCTCGCACTACTGCCGACAGGGTCGAGCCTGCTCCATCGGATGAAGGGCGGCTTCAAGAAAGTTCTCGCTCGTTGGTCCCGCTGGCTTTGGCGGCGGCAAGTGGAGTTCAACATCGCGGTCGCCGAGAACGCTTCGGAGACGACGAGGTTGCTCGGCACTATGGACGGCAATGTACTGGAACTCGTCGGTGCTCTAGCCGCGTTGCAGCGGGAAGTCGAGCAACTGCGCGCCCGCCAGGCGAGGTCCGACCGCAAGATCGCGACCATGAACGCCGCCCTCATGGCTCAGCGCTGGCGGCAATCCCGCACCAACGTGGCGCAAGTTTCCAACTTGCCGGAAAGCCCCGTCTCCGGTCCAACCGTCGATACCTTCTTGCTCGAAAACGAGCTCCGCGGCCCGCGTGAGGTCCTTCTCCAGCGACAAAAGGCCTACCTCGACTACTTCCGCGACGCCGACAAAGTGGTGGACATCGGCTGCGGGCGCGGGGAATTTGTCGAGCTCCTGGAAGCAGAAGGCATTCCGGTCTGGGGCGTCGATGTCGATCCCGACATGGCGGACTGTTGCCGCGAGTTGGGCCTGCCCGTGACGAGGGCCGACGGCGTGGACTATCTCGCGGACCTCGAGGATGAATCTCTCGGCGGCGTCTTTCTCGCGCGCGTGGTGGAGCACCTTTCGCCCGAAGAGGCGGCGTGTCTGTTTCAACACTGCTGGGCCAAGCTTCGCGCCGGCGGTGTCTTCATCGTGGAAACGATCAATCCGGAGTGCCCCGCTGCTCTGGCCGCGTTCCACGATAATCCCACGCGCCTTCGCCCGGTTCCCGCAGAACTATTGCGCTTTCTTTTCGAGACCCACGGCTTCGATGTGCAAACGACCGTGTACACCGCCCCCACTTCAAAGGGATCGCCGCCCTGTGTTCGCTTTCGGGAAGGCGTAGTTGGTGACGCGGCGCTCTATCACGACTATGCCCTGGTGGGCCGGAAATGAGCTTGCCGCGCATTCATCTGTTGACCCCCCACCTGCTTCCGGGCGACGCTGTCTCCCGCGACGTGCTGGCCATGCTTTCATGGTTCCGGAAGCGTGGTCACGCAGCCGAGGCTTACGCCGAATGGGTGCATCCCACACTCGTACACACCGCGCGGCCCATCGGCGCCTACGAATCGTACGTTTCCTCGCGCGATGATATCGTGATTTGTCACCATTCCGGCGGTTGGCCGCTCGGCTTGACGTTTTGGCGGCTGACCCGAAACCGCCGTGTGCTTCGGTATCACAACGTCACTCCGCCCAGGTTCTTTCAGGCATATTGCCCGTCGACCGCCGACTCCTGCCGCATAGGTGAGGAGCAAACTCAGTTCATGCTTCGCTTCGACACGGCATTATTGCTTCCGGATTCGGAGTTCAACGCTCGCGCTCTGGAACAGATCGCGCCGCGGCGGAGATGTCGCGTCGTCCCTCCCTTTCACGCGGTGGACGAACTAGAACGGGAACCTCTCGACCTCGAGTTGGCCGAACGGATGCGCGGGGCCGTCAACCTGCTGTTCGTTGGCCGGGTCGCACCGAATAAGGGGTTTCAGCACCTCATTCGGGTTTTCGCTCTGCTCCAGCGCTCGTGGGACCGCCCGATGCGCCTATTTGCGGTGGGCGGGCTCGATCCGAAATTGCAGTCCTACCACGACGAGCTCCGCCGTGAAATCGCGGCGCGTGGCCTTGTGAGGCATGTGCAATTCACGGGGAAGGTTTCGTCGGGGCAACTTGCGACGTATTATCGCTGTACCAACTTCTTCTTGTGTATGAGTGAGCACGAAGGATTCTGCGTGCCTCTTGTCGAGGCGATGGCCTTGCGCCTGCCGATTGTGGCGTATGCCGGCGGCGCGGTCCCGTCGACGCTAGGCCGATATGGTCTTCATTGGGAGGCGCTCGATCCGGTGTTGATCGCCAAGAGCATTCGCCAGATTCAAGAAAAACCGCGCTTGCGCGAATCCCTGATCCGGCGGCAACGAGAACACTACGAACAGCACTATGCCCCGCAGGCCATCGAGCGGCTTTTTGCGGAAGCGATGGGCGAGCTGCTAGGTCATCCACCAACCCGAGAACCGACGGCGTCACGTCAACAATCATTACGGAAGCAAACGGATTTGCTCGCGGCGGCGACGGTGCGATAGGAAGGAGCCTTTCGCGTGGCCATCATCGACTCATTGAACAAAGACGATTCCCTACCCACGTTACCGATTACAAGCGAAGCGCTGGGTGATCGGCATCAGATAGAAGCGACCGCGCTGGAGGATCGCCGTCTCGCCGAGATCGCGGCTTTGGAAGATCGGCATCAAGAGGACCTTCTGGAGCTTCGCGCTCAGATGGAGGAGCACCGGGCCGAGGCGCGCGAATGGCGGCGGCAATTCCAGCTCAATTACTCGTTTTTGCATTCGCTGTTTCGCGCGCCGCTCTGGAAGGCGCTGCGTCCTGTGCGCGGATTGGTTCGGTTTTTCCGGGCCCGCGAGTTCGACACTACGGCCCTGCTGCCCTGGTCTGAACTGGACGAAGGCCGCGACCATGGGCCGGGTTCGTGGGTCGCAACTGGACCGAACGCTTATTTCGTCGCGCCGTTCGTGCTGCCCGTCGGTTGGCTGTGCGTCGAAATCAAGATGTTGGCGCCAATGCCTTGTCAGGCAGTCCTTTATGCCGACGGCGGACATGGGCCGGACGACCTGGAATGTCTGCATCGTTTCGAGGTGAGCGGCGAACTAAACTGGCGAGGATTCGTCCATGTTTCACGACCGGCGCTGGGTATCCGCTTTGACCCCTGCAACGTCGGTGGACGCTTTCAGCTCGATTCACTGCGGGTGGCCGCGCTTCCTCCGCCACAAGTGTTCTTTTACGCCTTTCGCAAAAAGGCGGCGGCGCTCAGGAAACGTGGCCTGTTGTCGCGTTCCCTGTGGCGTGGCGTTCGACTGTTGCTCAGGGGACGGGGCGGGGAGTTCGTGCGGAAGATCTACGCGGGGCTGCAATTGCCGTGGGAACCGACACGCCTTTCCGCGCCAGATGAGCCGGCGAATGTCGAGGGCGAATTCAACGAACGGCCGCATGCCGTTCAATGGGACGGGCCGCGCGACGGCGGAAGGAAACTGAATATTGTTTATGTCCTCCGCACGGCCGGGTTATGCGGAGGCGTCAAAGTTGTCATGGAGCACTGCGCAGGTCTGCGCGCACGCGGCCATAACGTCGGTGTATATCACGTGGATGGCAATCATGACTGGTTCAAGCCTCGCTTCCCATGCCGCCGCTTCGAGAGTCTGCCCGCGCTGAAGGAAGCGCTCGCCCGCTTCCGCGGCATCAAGGTGGCGACCTTGTGGGAGACTGCGCCCTGGGTCGCCGACAGCCTACGGGAGGGCGACCGCGGCTACTATCTCGTTCAAGACATCGAAGAGAGTTACTGTTCCACACCTAAGGCCACTGCCGAGGCGCTGGCGACCTATCGGCTCGCGCTGCAACCCATCACCGAGGGGGTATGGACGCGGGAGCAAATGCGGCATCGGTTTGGACGCGACTCCGTATTCGTCAGTATCGGGCTCGATCACAGGATCTTCCAACCGCAACCGGTGGCGCGCGATCCGCAACGCATCTTTACCCAGGCACGTACTTGGTCGGGCGGGGGGCTGAAAGGCTGGGATACGGCACGAAAGGCGATCCTGCGCGCTCACCGTCGCAACCCGAACATGACGCTGACGACGTTTAGCGTGGAACCGACGCCGGAATTTCCACGCGAACTTGCGCACGCGCATTTCCGCGCGCCATCCGACGAGACCCTGTCCAGACTCTACAGCCAGGCCGGCGTCTATCTCCTGGCCAGCACCCACGAAGGCTTCGGACTCACCGCCGCCGAGGCGATGGCCTGCCGCTGCCCGGTGGTGGCGACCCGCGCTCAGGGTAACGAGGAATTCTGCATCGACGGCCACACCGCATTGGTGGCCGCGGTGAACGATGCGGAAGGGCTGGCCCAATGCTGCCTGCGCCTACAATCCGACCCCGTCCTCGCGGAGGAACTGGCGACCAACGCACAACGGCTCATCGCCGCGTATACATGGAAACGCGTCATCGACCGGCTCGAAGGTGAATTCCTCCAGCGGCCGGGACCGGAGATCATCGTTGAACCGCCCCCTTCAGTTCTGGCACGGTCTCCCGATCCTACCGTGGCACAGCCTTTTGATCGTTCCACAACGCGCGGGTCAGACGGAGAGTACCCCGATCTGTACTTACCGCCCGAGGCCGGCGCTGATGTATCCGTTGTGATCCCGACGGTCAACAGTGTCGATTGGGTTGTGCGGTGCATCCAGTCATGCCGCCAGCAGCTGCCGCGCGATCGCTCGTGCGAATTCCTTGTGGTGGACGACGGAACGCGCGACACCGCCGTTCTTGAGGCGCTAGACCAGGCCGCATGCGATCACGAATTCCAATTGATACTCAACCACCAGAACCTAGGGTTCAGCGCGACCGTGAATCAAGGAATGCGGCACGCGCGCGGCCGGTTGATCGTGCTGTGCAACAACGACATTGAGTTCTTTCAGCCTTGGTTGAAACCGCTGGACGCGGCCTTCGCGGCCGAGCCGGACCTGGGCATCGCAGGAGCGCGGCTGCTTTATCCCGACGGCACGCTTCAGCACGCGGGCATGGATAAGGTACAGGGACATCTGCGCTGGCATCACCGATTCGGCAATTGGCCGGGTGACCATCCCCAGGCGAATCAAGCCCGCGATGTCTGGTCTGTAACAGGAGCGCTATTTGCGGTGCGGCGTGAAGTATTGCGACGACTGGGTGGGTTTAGCATAGCGTACAGCACGGCGTACGAGGATCTGGATTATTGTCTGCGCGCGTGGACGCACGGCGTTCGGGTCGGCTATCGTCCGGAGGTGGCGGCGTACCACTTGGAAGGCGGGACGCGCGGCGCGCGGCCCGCCGAGCGCGTCGGTAAGCCGCTATGGTGGACGGAACGCGAACGCGCGGGCGCCGCGTATTTCGAGAAGAAATGGGCGGCGCTCCGGCACGTCGAAAGTTTCGACGGGTTGCGGATTCCAGCGTTTCGCGACGTGCCGAATACGGTGCGGGAATTCGCGACGACGTAAAACCGCGTTCGGCCGGTCATTTGGTTGCTATTGCGGTCGCTGTTCGAGCCGAATCGTGTGAATGCGGTAGGTTCGGAAACGGTTCCACGGCGAGGACTCCGCTCCCACCTTCGTGGGCAAGAGTTCGCCTTCGATCCAAACGATGTCGCCGTCGCGGTAGCTCGCCAGGCGTGGATCGTCCTTAAGCTCAAACTTGCCGCCGTGGGGATCCTCCTCGGAAAGATCGCAGTAGCGGATGTTCATGGCGCCGCGATAAGTCTTTTCGAGCACGCCGCGAATCCAGGAGTAATTCGCGGCGTGGCCATACATCATCGAGGAGGCCGCGGAGGTTTCGGAAGCCGGCTTGCGGTCGGCCGGCGGTTTGGACCGTGAAACGGGCGTCGCAGGGACGAATTGATCATCGGCGTTTTTCCGAACTTGCGTATTCGCGTCCGGGCCATGAGCCTTGTCTACGTTGCCGGCAAGCGCGGTCGTCGGCACGGCCGGAGGCGTAGGAGCTTCCGCAACCGCTTGATTCGGAGGTTTGGCGTCGAATTTCCCGGGGACGGGGCGTTTGCTCAGGAAGAGTGGGTCGGGTGCGGAATTACGGGAAGCGGATGTCTGCCCGCAACCCAGCGCCAATCCACCTGCTACCAACGCCACCAGCCAGATACGATTCCTCTTCCTTAACATCGCGCGCCTCCCTGTCCAACCGGGACGCACCCGGCCTCGGGCTGACCATCGCTCACTTGCTTATTCCTTTGGGGTCGGCGGTTGCGAGGTGCGACTTGAACGATTCTGCCGAGCGCGCGTGCGCGCTTATCTACGAGATCGCTCCAGCTCCTCGCCCATGCGTTCAAGGGCTTCGCGCGCGTGAAGAGAGATTTCAAGGTCCTCCGAGTCGGCAAGGAGGTCGAGATCGGGCCATAACAAGGTTAGCCCTTCCGTGGCGACCCCTTGGATGGTTTCCATCATGCGTTGGGGTTCCTCGCTGATCAGGCCGTGGCGGAACCATTGCAGGGCTTGGCGTTCACCCAGGCGGGCAAGGGCGGCGCGGGCGGCTTGCCGGACCTCCGCGTTCGCGTCGCGGCGGCCTTCCTGTAAGCAGAGCAACACCTCGGCACGCTCCAGCGGCTCCCACCAACCGAGGCTGCTCAGCGCCGCCGCGCGAACCAGCGGATCCCAGTCGCGCGATCCCAACACCAGGAACGATTCAGTGCGATCCGAGGGATGGCCGCGCAGCGCATGAAGAATGGCCTTATAGGGCATGTCCGGCGGCAGCGACGATCGCCGCGGCACCGCGGTCCTTCGACGATGTTGCGCGCGCTGGACCATGGGAATCCGACGAATCGCCCATTCGATCAGCGATGGGCCGACGCGGGCATCGCGCGACCAGGTCAGGACCTCCAGGGCCAACTCGGCGTGGGCGAAGCGCGGCGCGGCGAGCAACGGGAGAACGGCCTCCGCGGCTTCCGCCCGCAGGTCGCTCAGGGCCAAGAGAATCTCGCGTTGCTTGGCCGAACTCGCTGCGGCCAGTGATTGTCCCAGCGCAGCCGGCGCCTCGCGTAGAAACTCGGTTACTCCCGTTTCGAGGGCCGCCAGGTGCGACATCTGCCAGCTGAACGCCTCCTGCTCGGACGCCTCGATTCCGAGCGATAATTCGGCGTGCGGGGCTCTTCGCAAGAAGCGGACCGATTCGAGAAAGACCCGCACGGCCAATGGATCCGGCGTCGCCGGCCGGTTGTCCCAAAGACCTTCAATCAACTCGCCCAATCGCGCTTCGGTAACAAGTTGTGGGGGAACGCCGCAACGCAGCCCTTGCAAGGCGCGGAGCAGGACGCGCAACGCAGACTGGCCCAACGAAGTGTCGAGCCGTCGCAAGTAACCGGCGAATTCGAGGAAACAGACGGTCTCTGCGGCGAAGAAATGACCCAAGGGCAGTTCGCTGGCCGCCTCGGAGCAGCGCAGCAAGTGCGGCAAGCTCTGCGACCGGTTCAGGCTGCGCAGGCCGTTGGCGAGGTCGAACCAGTACCACGATTGCTCGATCTGGTCGTCGGTGAGCCGGCGCTGCAATTGGCGCTCGAGGATGCGTCCGGCGTCATCGGTGCCGAGTTCCGCCAACGCGCGGACGTGGACGACGAATTGGGTGCCGGGCCGCAGGCTGGTTTCAACGGCTCCCACTTCGCCCCGTTCGAGCAGGTCGCGGAAGCGGTCCTTGGCTGACTCCACCGCGGCCTCGTTCAGTTGGCCCCCCTGGAACAAGTCGATGTGTTGGCGGCTGACCGGCGACAATTCGTCGCCGAGCGTTTGCCGCCGGTTCATGTGCCTGCCCAGCAGGAACGCCGCACCGAGCATTAGGGGCAGCAATACCGCCAAGACCACGAGTATGGACGCCATGTCCATGATTTCCCGTTCATCACGACCGAATGTGTCCGTTGCCAAATACAACGTATTTGTAGCTGCACAATTCCCGCAAACCGCATGGGCCGCGAGCGTGAACCTTGTCGGTGCTGATGCCGATCTCCGCGCCGAGGCCGAATTCGAAACCGTCGTGGAAGCGGGTGCTGGCGTTGACCATCACCGCCGCCGAGTCCACCGCGGCCGTAAAACGTCGGGCGGCGTCCAGTTCTTTTGTAATAATAGCATCCGTATGACCGGAGCCGTATCGATTGATGTGCGCGATCGCTTCTTCCAGTCCTTCGATGACCTTGATGGAGAGGATGAGGTCGAGGTACTCCGTGGCGAAATCCACGTCCGATGCGGGTCGAACGTCCGGGACCAGGCGGCGCGTTTCGGAGCAGCCGCGTAACTCAACGCCTTGTTGGCGAAGGGCGGCCGCCGCGGTTGGGAGAAAAGCGGCCGCAACGTCTTTGTGGACAAGGAGGCTCTCGACGGCATTGCAAACGCCGGGACGCTGGCACTTGGCGTTGAGCAGAATGCGCAAGGCCATGTCGAGATCGGCGGCGCGATCGACGTAGACATGGCAATTGCCCTGGTAGTGTTTGAGCACGGGCATGCGGGCCTCTTCGACCACGCGGCGAATCAGGCTTTCGCCGCCGCGCGGGATGACGAGGTCGATTAGAGTGTCAAGGCGCAGGAGATGGCCGACGGCGGCGCGGTCCGGGGTCGTCACGAGTTGTATCGCGTCGACCGGCAGGCCGCAGGGTTCCAGGCTTTCGCGCAAAACGCGGCAGAGAGCTTGGTTGGAATGCAACGCTTCCTTGCCGCCGCGGAGGATTACGCTGTTGCCGCTCTTGATGCACAGAGCCGCCGCATCGACGGTTACGTTGGGCCGCGACTCGTAGATGAACAGAATGACGCCAAGGGGTACGCTGACTTTCACGATTTGAAGGCCGTTGGGCCGGACGCCTCCTTCTAGTACTTGGCCGACGGGGTCGGGCAGCGCCGCGACTTCGCGGAGGTTGGAGACGATTCCCTCCAGGCGTTGGGGCGTCAGGCGCAAGCGGTCGATCTGCGCCGCCGTCAAACCTTCCGACTCGGCGGCGGCCACGTCGTGGGCATTCGCCTCCAGGATTTCCTCGGAAGCGCTGTTTAATCGGTCGATCGTACGCAGTAACCATTGGTTTTTCGCGGCGCTCGAAATGGTCGCCAGCACGCGCGCGGCGTTCTTGGCTCGGAGCGCCAAGTCCTCGCAGGAGGCGACCAGATCGGCCGCGATCTTCGTAACTTCCGGGTTTGACATTGTACTTTGCTTCATTGCCGCTCGCGGATGGACCCCGCCGTAATTGTAGGCGCATCCGCCAATGTGAGGATCGGCATTTGCAAGGAACGACCACCCATTGGCGCGCGTTATGCCGCCTGCCGGGGGCGCGGCGCTGCGTCGAGCAGGTTCGCGAGCCGCCGCGCTAGGTCTTCGCGAGGCACCGTTTCCAGCTTGCCCGCGACTGCCAGGGATATGCGCCCCGTTTCCTCACTCACCACCAGAAGCACGGCGTCGGTTTCTTCGCTTAAGCACAATGCGGCCCGGTGACGCATGCCGTGAAGGCTATTCATTTTCGCCGGCGGCTGTCCGAGCGGCAGTTGACACGCTGCCGCTAGAATACGGCCGTTTTGAACCACGACCGCCCCGTCATGCAGCGGGCTGCGGGGGTTGAACAGCGTTCGGATGAGTGGGGACGAAACCTCGGCGTCGATGCGTTCGCCGGTCTCGGCGTACTGATCGAGGGCCGTTCCGCGTTGGACCGCGACCAGCGCGCCGACGCCGTTGAACGACAATGCCTCGGCCGCGTCGGCCAGTTTGTCGGCGATGGTCACTTCTTCCCGGGTAAGGACGCGCATGATGCGGTAGCGCCCAAGGAGGAGCAGCCCGCGTCGGAGCTCGGGTTGAAAAATGACCAGCAAGCCGACGAGAAGGGTTGTATGCAAGTAGTTCAGGATTTTGCCCAGGATGGTCAAGTCGAAGGCGGCGATCACGACGTGCGCAATCAGCAGCATGGCGAGCAAGACGAGTACCAACCCGCGTAAAATTCCCGAGACACGCGTCTTGCCAAGGAAGCAAACAATCGCGACCAGGACGACCACCAGGATGACGATTTCCACCACCGCGGGGATACCGAGCGCTTCGCCAAGTGAAGCCAGCCGTTCGCCCACGATTCTTCACTCCGAATGGTTTGCGATGGCTTCCCACATCAAGACGGCATCGCGGGTTTCCTTCACGTCATGGACGCGAATGATTTGCACGGCACCCTGACAGAGGGCATGGCACAAAATAGTTAGTGAGCCAATGAGTCGGCCCTGCACGTCGCGTCCCAGCGTCTGACCGATGAAGCCCTTGCGCGAAACGCCGAGACAGACCGGCCGGCCCAAGCGCTGAAGGCTCGCCAGTTGGGCCACGAGTTGAAGATTTTGGGCCGTGCTCTTGCCAAAGCCGATCCCCGGATCGAGCGCCACGCGCTGGGCCGCTATACCCAACTTTCCCATGGCCTGCAACCGCTGTTCGAGGAACCGGCTTACCTCGGCGGTCACGTCGCTGTAATACGGGGCGAGCTGCATCGTTCGGGGTGTACCGGGCATGTGCATGAGAATGACGCCGGCCTTCGCCGCCGCGGCGACATCGCCCATTGCCGCGTCGCCGGTAAGGGCGGTGACATCGTTGAGAATGCTCGCGCCGGCCGAAAGACAGACGCGGGCGACCTCCGCCTTGGATGTATCGATGGACAGGGGGAGGGTGACTTGCTTTGCCAACCGCGTCACTACCGGAACGACGCGGCGAAGTTCCTCATCCAACGAGACCGCATCCGCGCCGGGCCGGGTGGATTCGCCGCCGATGTCAAGAAGATCCGCCCCTTCCTCGATCAGGCGTAGTGCGTGTGTGACCGCGGCGTCTACATCGGCGTGGAGACCGCCATCGGAAAAACTGTCGGGGGTTGCATTGACAATACCCATGACGAGCGGCCGGCGGCCGATGGCCAGAACGCGATCGGGAAGGTGCCATTCGCAAGCGGTCATGGGAGGTCGTTCTAGGCGGAGGTTTCGGTCGTTAGATGGATGACCTCGTAGCGGAATTCGCCAGAATTCCGGGGCGGACCGGAATTCTGGCGAATTCCGCTACCTTAATCCAGGAGTGACGCAGCATTAGGTTACCAAGGAGTCTCCATCTTGGAAACGATCTCCACGGCCATGTTGTTCACGGCCTGCTGCCGCGAGGTGGTCGTGGTTTGGCCGAGTTCGGGAATAAAGTCGCCCTTGGCGAATACGAGAGTGGGAGGATCCTTTGGCGGCGGCATGCCCGGAGGCGGCGGTGGCGCCGGCGTGGTGCGGTGCGGAGTCGACAGAAGTTCTCCGGTCCTTAGATCACGCCACTCAATGGCCACCACCAGGTCGTTCTCCTCCTCGCGTACCTCGTTCAGTTGATTGCGATTGAGTAGGACCTTGGCGTAGCTGGTGATTGTACCCGTCAATTCCGTGTCGGCGTTCTCGTTCGGACCGACCACTTTGTACGGGGTCTTCAGCTCGATTTCGCGGACCACGGCCTGGGTTAACTGGAATTCAATTCCTCGCGTGACCGAGTCGCCCATCATGTTGTTCTTGAAGATCGGGATGCGGACCGTGTGAATCGAGCAGTCGTAGTTCGGCTTCGTCGTGTACCCTAAGACGCACCAGTTCCTGTCTTCCTGGCACGACGGCAGCACGAGGCAGACGACGGCCAGCAGTCCCAGCCCGGTTCTCTTGAGTGACATGGCCTTTCCTCCCTGCCGTAGACGATCGAGCGCGCACGGCCTCAATTGCCGACCGGCGCCGGCGGCGGTTGCGATCGTCCAGGCGACGTCTGCAATTCGGGCGGGCCTTCGAGTCGTTCCAGCGGCTGGCCAGGTTTGGCCGCCGGCGGGACCGACGGGACCTTCGGCGCGTCGGACTCATTTTGTTCCTTCTCCACCTCATCGTGAATTTCGTGCATGCGCTGGGTGGCGAGGTCGGCGAACCGGGTGCCGGGGTAACGGCGGCGAACGATTTCATAGTAGAAGTACGCCGAAGGGGCCTTGCCCTTCCTGCGGTAAAACTCGCCGATCTCGTAATCCTTTTCAGCTTGTTGGAGCGTGATGCCGACCAGCTGCCGTTCCATGAACTCGCGCTTTTTCCCGTTCGCCAATTCGGGATAGTTCCGCAGGGCCTTGTCTACCAGGATGCGGGCCTCGGCGACCTTGCGGCCGTCGTATTTCGCACCGCCCGTGCCCATATGTTTGCAGATGATGCCCAACTCCACCGCGCGCGTGGCGAATGGACTGTCGGGGTAGTTCTCGACGATCTGCGTGAAGTAGTCGTCCGCCTCGCGGTAATCCTCGTTAAAGAACTTGACGTTGCCGGCGAGGAAGAGCGCCTTGTCCGCCAACCTGCCGTCGGTCTTGGTCGAGAGGATGTCGTTGATGCGAACGGTGTCGAGCGCCTCGAGCGCGCGGCCCTCCTTGTCGAGGAACGGGCTTTCCTTATCGACATGGACGTAATGCGGCGTGGTGAGCCAGCGTTTGCCTTCGCGGACCTCGCGCGTCTCCTCCATCTCCTTACGCGTATCGTCGAGCCACTTGTCGGCGATGGCGAAAAGATGCTGGTTCGCTTGTTCGCGGAACGCACCGGACGGGAAGTCGTTCAGCATCTTCGTGTACAGGTCGGCGGCCTTGGGTAAGTCATCTTGCAGCCGGTGGCAATCGGCTTCGTAATAACGAGCTTCTTCGCCGATGGTGGCAGCGTTGTGCGTGTTGTCGGCGATGTCGTGGAAGACGCGTTCAGCCTTCGTGTACTCGGCAAGGCGGTAGAGTTCCTTGGCGCCGGCGAGCTTGGCTTCGACCGTACCTTCAGCGGGCTGCTCCTTTGTTTCCAGGCCGCCGGTGCGAAGGATGAGGCTGTCAACAGGCGGCGGGGGCGGAGGCGGCGGCGTCAAAACGTGCCACCGGTCCCAGGTTTCCATTTTGTCCCAGGTGCAGCCACCGGCCAGAGCCACGCTTCCCGCTCCCGCGAGCAAAAGCCGGCCGGCAGTGCCCAGCATGCGACGCCAGCGTGGATGTCGGTTGTTCACGGCGATCAACTCCCCAAGTAAGGCAACAGCTTCGGCCGCCGGCCCAGCAAATAGGTAATGTAGTGGCCCAGAAGTTGGCGAATCTCCGACCTCACCGCGGCGTCCCAGGGCCGCCTCCACGCGTCCGCCGATGCATTCAATTCCTTCAGCATCTCCCAAGCGGCCAATGACAACTGCCGTCGATCCCGCTGGCCCGGCGAGCACTGCGGGCAAAGGATGCCGCCCGCTGCCGCGCCGAAGAAAACTTGCCGCCCGAGCAGAAACGTCGCGCCGCAAACCGCACAGGCTTCGAGCTTCGGGCTGTAGCCCAGTTCACGCAGCAGCACCAGTTCAAATCGGGCGAGGCGCGGGCCAGTCGTCGCTGGCGATTCGCCCAGTTCCCCAAGCGTGATCAGCGCCTCGTCGTAAAGCGTGGGATGAGGGTCGTAGTCCTCCGTCCAGTCGGCCAGCAACTCGGCGATGTAGTAGGCCGCGTATAGTGCCGCCAGGTTGGTGCGCAACCGCGGAAATCGTTGAACCACCTGGGCTTCCGTCAACAGATCAAGACTTCCCGATGATTTGCGGAGCAGGACTATACTGCAAACGGTTAGGAGGTCAAGCGCACTTTCAAAGTTGGATTTGAGCCGCCGGCCCCCCTTGGCCAGCACGCGCACCTTCCCTAGCTCGCGCGTCCAAAGCGTGGCTATGCGGCTGGATTCACTCCAGTCGGTGGTGCGCAGGACCAGAGCTTGGGCTTTCTCAGCGGCCATGTCGTTTCATCGAAAGCCAACCCATTGCAATGCGTGGCTTCGCCAGTTTGTCGATCAAGATAGTAAACGTTCCTTCCGTTCAACTTAGTTGTTTCGTTGAATCGGGGGGGGGGTAAACGAAACGTTTCGTTTAACATCATGCCCTGGCCATTCCTGGAGTTACGGACGCTCTTCTATGTGTGTTAAACGAATTAAACGAAACGAAAGCCGCGCCTTTAGGTGGGTGCAATATCCGACAGTCCGAGTTGTTTCAAGTAATGCCGCTCGCGCTCGCGCATCCGGGCCGCGCCGGTCGTGTCGTGGTCGTCGTGGCCGCAGAGGTGCAGGAGGCCGTGAATCACGTAAAGCGATAATTCCGCCTGAACGTCGTGACCGCGTTCGTTCGCTTGTGCCTGCGCGACTTCCGCGCCGATCACCAGTTCGCCGGCCAGCTTCTTCGCGATCGGGTCGCTGAGAGGGAAACTGAGCACATCGGTCGGCTCGTCGTGTTGGAGGTAACGTTGGTTGAGCCGGTGAATGGTAGGATTATCCACGAATGCCAGGCTGATCTCGGCGTCGGCGACTCCTTCACCCTCCAGAACGGCTCGCGCGACCTCGCGCATGCGGGCGCGATCAACGGAGACGATATCCTGCGGCGTGGCGACGGAGATGCGGCCCATGAAAACTCGATTCAATCATGGTCCGTTTAGCCGCGCCGCGGAGTCTTCGGAGCGGAGCGCGGGCCCGCGCTCCGCTTCGAAGACTCCGCGGCGCAGCTAAACTGTGATTCGTTACTTCTTTCGTACCTGCTCAAATAGGAACACGCCTTTCTTGTTCGACACGATCACGTCCGGCAGCTTGTCGCCGTTGAAATCATCGACGACGAATTGGGTGCCGATGCCGGAGTCGTTGTCGATCTCGTGCGGCGTGAACGTGGTGATGCCGTCCTTGTCCTTCTTGGCTTCGAACCAGTAGATCATGGCGGGCTTGTCGGAGCCGGGTTCGCTCGTGCCATGCGACCACCAGCGCTTGCCGGTGACTATGTCTTTCAGGCCGTCGCCGTTGATGTCCACGAAATGCATCGCGTGTGTCTCGGAAAGCAGGTCCTTGAACAGGTCCTGGCGCACGAAGGTGGGGTGTTCCTTGCCCGGTTTCTGCTGGTGCCACCAGATGCCGAATTTGTGGGCGGAACTGCTGAGGATGTCCGCCTTGCCGTCGCCGTCCATGTCGAACGCGAACATGTCGGCGCAATCGGGTCCGAGGTCGGCCGGATGGAATGTCCACGGCTTGTCATCCAGTTTCTCGGGCTGCTCCCACCAGCCGCCGGTGCAGATCACGTCAAGCCGGCCGTCGCCGTTCACGTCGCCGACGCCGAGGCCGTGGGAGAAGCGGTTCGTGCCTGGAATCACTTTGCCTTCCTTGCTCGGCTCGCTGATGGGGTGCATTTCCCATAACGCCGTCGGGTCCTTGCCCGGCGTGAAATAGGCCATCTGGCCCTCGTTCGCGTCTTCACCTTTGCCTTTGGGTTGGAAGCCCATGATCAGGACGCGCTTGCCGTTCTTGAACAAGTCCACGTACTGCGGCGTCTCGTTGCAGGCGCTGTGCCAGAGTTCGTGTTCCTTCCACAGCTCGTCCTTGCCCTTGGGGTTTTCGTACCAGAACATCTTTTTGCCGGGGAATGGAACGACGATGAGGTCAACCCATCCGTCGCCGTTAAGGTCTTCCGCCCAGCAACAGAAGCTGGTGCTGTAGGCTTTGGGGTCGAAGCCGTCCTTGGCGGCGGAGGGGCGAATTTCATGGCGCTTCCAATCCGGGGCTTCGTACCAAAAGTCGCCCACCAAAATGTCCATCTTGCCGTCCTTGTTCACATCGGCGATGGCGACGCCCTCGGAGCGGAAGACCGGGTCGATTACGGTTTTCTTCCAGGTAATCTTGTCCGCGGCGACACCTGGTGCGGGATTGGGCACTGCTTGAACGAAGGGCAACATGAGGGCCGGCAAGAACAGCAGGCCAGGCAGGAAATAGCGTACGCGCATCGGAAATCCTCAGTCGAGTAGTGCCACAAGAGTTCCCGTCCGCGAAAAGCCGTGGACGGGTGTTTCCATTAAGGGGTGATTATGGAGCGCGCTCCGCGCCGCTGCAACCTTTCGCCATGTTTTCTTCGCACTCGGCTTTGCCCCAACCGGCCTTATTGCGTAGAATTCACTAATCATCCAAACGCCGCCCACGATCGGACTGCTTTCAACCCTCGCCCTCCCCTCCCATAGGGCATGCAAGCGGTCAGAAAGGCCGACGATGGACAAAGAGTTGATGGAAATGGTCCTGCCCCGCCTGGCCCGCCGGCTGCACCGCCAACTGCGGCGCTTTCACTCCGGCGAACTCGATCACAAGCAATTCTCGAAGAAATTCGAGTCGCTGCTGCAAAACCAGTATGCGTGGCTGTCGGAGCAGGGGGTGCCCGAAGCCGAGGCGGCCGTGGCGATTCACGCAGGCGTGCTGATTCTGAGCAGTCCCGGTTTGCGTGCGGAAGCCGAGCAGCTGGGCGTGCCGCTGGAAGTGGTTGAATTCAAGGCCGTGAAAGACGCCGCCGAGGACGTGGCCCGCAGCTATGCCATCAGCCAACCGCGCGCTACGCGGCAAATCTCCTCCCTCATGGCCCAATACGCGGATTAATTACCGTTCCCGAGCCAATCCGCATGCTTCGCGCTCAAGCGGCGTGGCTTCAGTTTCGCTCTCGCAATTACCGAGACTTGTCTCCGTAATGCCTGTCGCACGCACACCGCCCATTCGCACCAAGGCCACCCCCGCCAGAATGATGGCCATGCCGCCTAAGATCCACGGCGAAAGCTCTTCCTTGCCCAGCTGCCAGCCTACCAGGATCGCTACAACCGGATTAACGTAGGCGTAGGTTCCGACCATCGCGCCCGCGACGTGGCCCAAGAGCCAGTTGTATGCCACATAGCCGACCAGCGAGCCAACCACCAACAGATATATGAACGAGCTGATCGCGGGGGTGGTAAACGCGGCGGCATTGAGTTCCCGTGTTTCACCCGAAATGAGGCCCACCAACGTCAGGATGCCGCCGCCGATCATCAACTGATACGCCGCGGAAAGTAAGTGAGAACTCGCGTCGCGCCGGCGTCGCCGCAACACAAACGAACCAACCGCCCAAGAGAACGCGGAACCCAGGACCAGCAGAGGCCCGGCATCTGTGAAGAAGTTGTCATTCTCCAGCAATCGCGGCGCACACAGAACGAGGACTCCCGCAAGTCCCAACCCCAATCCGAGCCAGCCGGCAATGGTAAGGCGTTCACCGCCCGGCCAGAGCGATTCGAGAAGAGCGAACCAGATCGGCGTTGTCGCCACCAGTACGGCCGCCGAGATCGAGGATTCCGATTTCTCGGCGAGGTTCACTAATCCGTTGCCGACCACGAACATGGTCACGCCCACAAACACTGCGCTGGGCAGTTCGCGCCAAGGCATCCACAAGCGTTGACGCCGCGCCGCGAGGTAGGCGAACAGAACCAATCCTGCCAGCGCCAACCGCGACCCCGCGAAGAGGGCCGGCGGCAACGTCGCCACGCCCACCTTGATGGCGTAGTAGGTTGTTCCCCAGGAGATGTATAAACAAGTGAACGCGAGGATTACCGACCAAACGGCCGGGCGTTTGGGAAAGGCAGCGTGGGTCATACGTGTCTCATTCGTGATCCGTGGCCGCGCGAACGGCGCGATGTCCACGGCGCTTCGAGCGTCTTTCATTGTTGTATGATTTCACTCTAGGCCCGCCGATGTCCGCGACGCCGGATACGCGGAGGATGACAATTCAGCGCCTCAACGGGTTCGGGAAACTTGACGTTGAGGTTACATTCGGTCACGATCGGTGAGAATGAAGAAGTGGGAGTCGGTGTTCGCCCGAGGTTTCCCGGTATACGAGGGCGCTATGATTCGACTGCTTTCTTGGATCTGTGTCGGCCTGCTGGCAACGTGTTTCATTTCTGCGACGCGCGCCGCCGACCCGCCTGAGATCAAAGTCACCGACGCCGACGAAGCCATCCAGATCGAAACCGACGCCCTTCAGGCCCGTATCCGCAAGAAGGGTTACGTCAGCGGCACCGAACGCGAATCCTTCGTCGACAAGAAAACCGGTGCCCATGACCTCGGCTTCGGGTTGCACATCATGGACTTTCTGCTCGCCCCCGGCTGGAAGGACGACGGCTATCCGCGCGATCCGAAGCTTCACGGCGACTTGCCCAAGCACTACATCGAAGGGCCGCAAATTTGCACTAAAGCGAAAGAGTTGAAGCCGGAGATCATTCGCGGTAAAGGGTTCGTCGCCGTGCGGCAGAGCTTCAAGTACACCGAGGCCGCCGAGGGCCTCAAGGCCGAATCGACCTGGGAGCAAACGCTCGTGTTCCAGCCCGGCGTGCGCTACATTCTGTCCAGCGAACGCATCACCAGCGTCAACGACGTGGACGACCTCTTCTACCGGATCGATATGCCGGGCCATATCCGCCACAAGGCCGGCGACAACTTCACGCAGATCTATCTCAGCTATCAAGAGAAGATGATTCCGTCCGAGGCGTTCAAGGAAGACTTCGCGCCTGATGCCAAGTACCTCTACCTGCGCAAGGATAAAATCCCCGAACGCATGATTCGCGCCTATCAAGTGAAACTCGACGGCAAGCCCGGTCCGTGGCTGGCCGGCATGACCCTCGACCCCGCCGAAGTCTGCGAGGCCTGGTGTCACCAACGCGGCTATGTCTGCTTCATCGAGGAACTGCACCGCAAGAGAGTGAAAGCCGGCGACAGCTTTGGCGCGACCTATGTCGTCGGCTGGTTCGACGACGTGAAGGAAATGGAAAAGGTCTACGATCAGTTCAAGGGCAAGAAGGCGATTGTCATCAAGGATGGGGCGTTCCGGTTGGAGTGATCTGCCCAATTACGGATGATCACTCCATCGCAAGACTACTCTCGGGTTGTTCCACGTCGTGACCCGTAGTCATTTGTCTTTCGGGGGATCCTTCGGCGGGTCCTTCGGCACCTCTCCCAATACCACGTTCACGTCTTCAGTCCGGCCGTCCCGCGAGAATTGCAGCTTTACTTTATCTCCCGCTTTGCGGGCGGCGATCACCTTCACGAACTCTGGGGCGGTTCCCACCGCCTCTCCTTCAAACTGCATGATCACGTCCCCCGCCTTAAGTCCCGCCTTGTCCGCGGCCGCGCCCTCTACCACGCGCACGACCTCCAGGCCGCCGCCGTTTGGACCTTGGCGAATCTGCACGCCAAGAAACCCTGGGCCCGGTTTTTCAATGGCCGGCGCGGCGATTACCAACGCCGATATCAATGCTGGCGCCGCCAACAGTTGTGTCGCAGACATGGCCATGCCTCCTTTGCGGCAGAAAAAGACAACTGGCGGAAAAAGGCAACGGCGATTGTACCACCGCGGAAGTGCCATGCGAATACTCCTTCCAGTCGCGAAAAGGTTTCATCCTGCCTAAAGGCGGGAGTGTAGTTTCCCTTGCTAAACGCCAAACCAAGCAGGATCATGTTTGGACTTTGGCCTGTTCCTTCATTCGAGAAGTACTGCCATGGTCAAAACCCAAGCCGCCACCGTTGAAGCCTACCTCGACGAACTTCCCGAAGACCGCCGCGCCGCCATCTCCGCCGTGCGGGACGTGATCCTCAAGAACCTACCCAAGGGTTACGAGGAGGCCATGAACTACGGCATGATTACCTACCAGATTCCGCTCGAACGCTACCCCAACACCTACAACGGCCAGCCGCTTTGCTACGCCGCCCTTGCCTCCCAGAAGAACCACATGGCGGTTTACCTGATGTGCGTCTATGGAAGCAAGGAGAACGACGCCTGGTTCCGCGAGGAGTTCAAGAAGGCCGGCAAGAAGCTGGACATGGGCAAGTCGTGCGTTCGCTTCAAGAAACTGGAAGACCTGCCTCTCCCCGTGATTGGCAAGGCGATCAGGAAGGTCTCGCCGAAAGCGTACATTGCGCATTACGAAGCCAGCCGGAAACGGTGAGTGCGGGCTGGCCTCACTGGGTTGAAGCGGACCTCCGAATCAGTTGCCGCTTGACGCACCTCCGCTCTCGCGGGAACATGGCCCCATCGTCCGACACCCTCCCGGAGACCCCGCCATGTCTCGTGCCGTACTTTTCCTCACGTTCGTTCTACTCCCCTGCCCTGCCTTCGCGGGCGATCCGCTGCCTGGCACCAAGCCGCTGACCGCCGAAGGCGACTTGGCCGCGCAAATGGTGACGGGTATTGACAAATACCTCATGCTTGAACTTGAAGCATCAGTCAAGAAGCGGCAGGAGTACTGGAAGCCTGACTACTCTTCGCAGGAAGCGTACACGAAATCGGTAGAGCCGAACCGGGAACGACTGCGGAAGATTCTTGGCGTCGTGGACAAGCGGCTGCCGGTGACGGAGCTGGAATACGTTTCGACAACAACGCAGCCGGCGCTGGTGGCGGAAACGGATTCGTACAAGGTCTTCGCCGTTCGATGGCCCGTCTTCGAGGGCGTTGATGGCGAAGGTCTGTTGCTGGAGCCGAAAGAGAAACCCATCGCGAATGTCATCGCCATCCCGGATGCCGATTGGACGCCGGAGATGCTGGTCGGCCTCGCGCCAGGCGTACCGAAGGAATCACAGTACGCGCGGCGCCTCGCCGAAAACGGCTGCCGAGTCATTGTGCCGGTTCTAATCGACCGTAAAGATACATGGTCAGGCAATTCCAAGCTCGGCCGTATGACCAACCAGCCGCATCGCGAATTCGTCTACCGCATGGCGTTCGAAATGGGGCGGCACGTAATCGGTTACGAAGTCCAGAAGGTGCTGGCAGTAGCTGATTGGTTTTGCCGCGAGAACGGTCACGCACGCGTTGGCATTTTTGGCTATGCCGAAGGGGGGCTTCTTGCGATCCATGCCGCGGCGCTGGATCAGCGCGTTGACTGTTCAGTCGTGAGCGGCTATTTCGGACCGAGAGAAGGTGTCTGGAGCGAGCCTATCTACCGGAATATATGGAGCTATCTGCGAGAATATGGTGATACCGACCTTATGCGGCTCACGATTCCGCAAAGACTCATTATCGAGCCAGCAGAATTCGAATTAGGCGGCCCACCAGCTTCCGGCGCCAATCGGACCGGTGCCGCGCCTGGCAAGATTGGTGCTCTAGACGTGACAAAGTGTGCCGCCGAGTGGCGGCGAGATCCACAATTCTTTCCGGACGCCGAGAAGGGCTTCTGGAAAGGCAGGACCTTTCTTCTTGCCAAATTCAATATCAATGCCAACAGGTTTGAGAGTGTTAGTCATCCCGGCGACGCGGCCTCGGGTCCCTTTCTTGAGGAGTTATGCGGAAAAGATCGCTTGACGAAAGAAGGGAGAATTGGGAGTGACGCGCGCAAGAACTTCGACCCCGCCCCGCGCCAGAAGCGCCAGTTCGACCAACTCGTCAACTTCACCCAAAAACTCCTCCGCGACTCCGGCGATCGCCGCGAGGAGACGTTCTGGTCCAAGCTCGACAAATCCTCGCTCGACAAATACCAGGCATCAACGCAACCCTTCCGCAACCAGCTCTGGGAAGAAGTCATCGGCAAACTTCCCAAGCCGACCGAGCCGATGAACCCGCGGTCGCGTCCGATCTACGACGAACCGAAATGGAAAGGCTACGAAGTCACGCTCGACCTCTACCCCGATGTGTTCGCGTACGGCATCCTCCTTCTGCCCAAGGATCTGAAGGAAGGCGAAAAACGTCCCGTCGTCGTTTGCCAGCACGGCCTCGAAGGCCGGCCCACTGATGTCTGCAACCCCAAGGAAAAGTCGAAGTACTACAATTCGTTCGGCGCGCACCTGGCCGACAAGGGATACATCGTGTTCGCCCCGCAGAATCCGTACATCGGCCAGGACAAATTCCGCGTCCTCCAGCGCAAGGCCAATCCGCTCGGGCTGTCGCTGTTCTCGTTCATCATCCGGCAGCACGAACGCATCCTCGACTGGCTGGCCGAGCAGCCGTTCGTCGATCCCGACCGCATGGCGTTCTACGGACTCTCCTACGGCGGCAAAACGGCCATGCGCGTCCCCGCCGTGCTGCCGCGCTATTGCCTGTCGATCTGCGCCGGCGACTTCAACGAGTGGGTGTACAAGAACGCGACCGTCGATTACAAGGGCAGCTACATGTTTTCCGGCGAATACGAAATGCCCGAATTCAACCTCGGCCACACCTTCAACTACGCCGAAATGGCAGCCCTCATTGCGCCGCGCCCCTTCATGGTCGAACGCGGGCATGACGACGGCGTCGGCATTGATGAGCAGGTTGCGTTTGAATACGCCAAGGTGCGTCGACTATACTCCAAGCTGAAGATCCCGGAACGCACCGCCATTGAGTTCTTCGACGGGGGACACGAAATACATGGCAAGGGGACGTTTGAGTTTTTGGAGAAGCATTTAAAGTGGCCCGCTGTTAAATCCCAAAATCCAAGCACCAAATCACAAACAAATGCCAATCCCAAATGACCAAAACCGGCGCCCCGGCGCCGTTTGGGCAATTGGGATTTGGTATTTTGAGATTGAATGAGAATTGGTGCTTGGGATTTGGAGCTTGGCAATGTCCGAACTCGAACGCTGGGACAACCGCTACGTCATCGCCGACACCCCCTGGGACACCGGTAATCCGTCCACGGAACTCCAGCGCGTGATCGTCGAGGACAAGATTCAGCCCTGCACCGCTATCGACCTCGGGTGCGGCACCGGCACCAACGCTGTCTGGCTTGCTGAACTCGGCTTCGATGTGACCGCCCTCGACTTCAGTCCTACCGCCATCGACCTGGCCCGGCAAAGGAAAGCCCGTGCGGCGGCGCACATTCGCTTCCTTACCGCCGATGTGCTCGACCCGCCGGACGACATCGGCGGGCCCTACCGCTTCTTCTTTGATCGGGGCTGTTATCACGTCGTGCGTGAGATCGACGTTGGCCGCTACCTGGGCACCCTGGAACGCATTACGGAGCTGGGATCGGTCGGCCTGGTGCTAGCGGGTAACAGCAACGAGCCGCGCACCGGCCCGCCCGTGGTCTCCGAGGCGGAGATTCGTGCGGAGTTGGGATCGCTCTTCGAGATTGTGCGCTTACGTGAATTCCGATTCGATCCGACGAAGGGAATGGAAGGCTGTCCGTTGGCGTGGTCGTGCCTGCTGAGACGTAATTCTTGAGAGGCCACTGTTCGTAGTTCCGCATTTATGCGGTCACGGCAGCCGGCGTCCGCATGAATGTGGAACCACAAGCGCGCTAATACTCCACTTCCCGCGCCGGTTGAAGCGCCCGGCCGTAATCGTCGTAAAACGCCTCATGCAGCAAGAACACCTGCTCGACTTGCAGACCCTGTCCATTCAACTGGCTGCGCAGACTTTGATAGGCGCGCGGGTTGAGCTTCCTGCTGATGAGGGACCGGAAATGCTCGGCGCATAGCTCCATCTCGACGCGCGTGCCCGGAACCAAAGGAAACGTGAGCAGGCGTATTACGCCGATCCGGCCGCAGATGTTGCACGGCTTCTTTTCCGTCCGCGCGATCAAGGGTTCGCCGCGGCCCTGGGCCAGGGCTTCCTGGCAATCGGGGCAAATCGGCGTGCCTGCGATCTGGTCCCAGTGGCATCCCGTGGCTTGGCAGCGGCTGCAAGGAAGATGGGCGGACAAAGTAATTGGCGAGATTTTGCGCAGGCCGGCCATGCGGTTTGCCTCACAGGGAGTGAGCCGCCTGGCACATGCACCGGCGGGGAGCAAAAACGCTCCCCTTTTTCATCGGCAGACGCGGGGCCGTCGCGTGATGGTTTTTTCGGGCCAGGACGCCTTGGGGAATGGGTGGGCCTCGACGTGTTTCAGCGTTGCGAAGCTGCCCACTCGCGCCAGCGCTTATCGAGCGTGTCGGCGGCTATTCCGGCGGTTTCGAGGGCCTGCGCAGGCGTCTTGGCCGCGAGGTTCTCATCCGGTTTGAAGCCCGTGACAAACTTGGGGAACTTGGCGGACGGCGGCCCGTACGCCAGGAAGTCCGCCAGACTCGCTTCGAGGATCGGCGCCTCGTCAGAATCGAGTTTGCCGCCCCAGACGTCCGCAGCCGTGCGGTTCGGCGACCACTTGGCGGCCCAGGCGCGTTCTTTCTTCACCGTGGCGTCCTTGGGCGCAATGCGGTACGAGGTCGCCCGGCCGAACCCGCGCAACACCCAGGCCGGAACCTCGACTCCCTTCCCCGCCTTCCGCTGCAACAACGCGGCGGCCACCTGCTCCGCGGCGCGCTCCTCGACGCTGGCGTCTGTCTTTTTCTTCGACGGACCGGCTGCAACGTGCGGCTGATCGCCGTCCACGTCGAGACTCGACACATCTTCCGTCTCCAGGCGCTTCTTCTCCACCCGGCGAACGAACGCTGCGAATGTGTCGCGCTCCGAAAACAAATACACGGTCAACTTGCCCGGCCACGGCTCGCTCTTTTCCTCATAGCCGAGCGCCTTGCGCGCCAGGTCGTTGTATTTCTCCAGGCTCACGCCCAGGGCCTTGATCTGCCGATCCATCGCCTTGGGCCCGTATATGAGAAAGTGGGCGGTTTCCTGCACCGTCGCCTCGCCGGCCTCAAGTTGGCCCCAGTTGTCCTGAGCGGCCTTCTTCTGCGCGGCAAGTTTGTCCGCGGCGTCGTCCGCGAGAACCGGGCTGCCGAGGCAGAATAGGATCGTTGTCAGGATGGTAATGCTCCGCGTCCGCATGGTTGGCCCTCATCGGAGAGAATGCGATTCATGAATTGATTATAGACCGGAGGAGCGCGGGAATCGCCTACTAATCGTCGGGTGCATCTCCCATCGCGGCGGTAGGCACACTCCGTGTGCCGTTTGTCGTCGATGCCACGGCACACGGAGTGTGCCTATTACAACAACGCAAGGGAGGTTCTATTCTCGTGGAAGGCTCTACTTGCCAGGCTGATAATCCACCCACATGGGCGACCCCCACGCGATCGCGCTGTCGGTCTGTTGCACGCGAATGTAGTAGTAATGCTCCCCGGCCGCCGGTTTGGGATCCTTCCATTCCCCCTTATACTCGCGTTTGCCGGGCTTGATCGTCTCGACCACATCGCTATCCTTCAAGATGTCAATGCGGTCCAGGTCTTTGGTGCCGATGACGGTCATTTGCAGCGCCGGGGCTGCCTCCGTCTTGAACGCGTCGCCCATGACGTGGTTGCCGCCGCGCACGTCCACGATAATGTTGTCGGTGGCAGCGTAACAGTGCCGTTTCTTGAGCGCCGCCACGATACCCTCACGGCTGTGCTCCTCTGCCAGCACGATGCAGTAAGAAATGTGCGTTGACCAGTGATCGCTCGATGCCTCGAAGCCGAATTTGTAACCCTTGTCCAGCGCCAGATTGATGAAGCCCTTGGGATACCAGCCGCCGATGTTCGCGGGCAGTTTCTCCGATTTCGGATCGTAGCCGGCGCGCGGGGCGTCCTCTTTCTCATACGACATGCGGTCGCCTTGGTAGATTTCAACGACTGGTTCCAGGGCGTCGTCATGGTCACGCCAGTCGGTGCCCATGCCGGTGGCGCTAGTGTGGCTGGCGCAGATGCCGTCCATTTCTTTGAGGTAGCGGTACAGCATCTTGGTGTCGTCCGCATGGACACCGCCGACGCGCTTGTCCATGTCCTCTTCAGCCAGGCGCGGCAACGTGCGCACGCCGCGCTTCACGAAAACGCAGTTTCGATGGCCATGCGGATAATTCACGCTGCGTTCGTAGCTGTAAACGGGCGTGAAGTGCTTGTTCACGGTGTAGGCCGTCGTGAGTTTCTGCGTCAGCCACCACGGGTACTCGCGCCCGGCGCCGTTGTCGTGGTCGGCGTTGCCGATCCAGTCCAGCCCGGCCGCGTCGATGGCGTAACGGAACATGTCCTCCAGCGAACCGTCCGGGCCGCCATCCCAGGAAACCTCCGTGTGCCGGTGGAACTCGCCCCGCAGGAGTTGGTATTTCGTCCCCGCCTCGATTCTGTACTCGCGAATCCGCTTGATGTCCGCCCGCTCCGCGTCGCCCTGCTTGCCCGGCTTGGTCCCCGGTTCTTGCGGCGGCCCTAACTCCGGATCGACCGGATCGCCGGGCAAATCGACCACGCTGGCATAAATCTGATTGTGGATGACTTCGGGGGTTGTGTACCGGCCGTCGGTGTTGTGGATGACGAGCAACCCCCCGCTCGCGTGCGGCAGCATGACCGGCCGGCTGTCGAGCAGACCGTCGGAGTGATGCACCTCGATCGGCTCGCTCCAGTGATCGCCGTCGAGCCGGCGCGCGTAAGTCAGCCAGTAGGAGCCGGGGTGCGAAGTGTAGCGCGTGCCGAACTTCACGCGGTAGGTCAACCACAACCGTCCCTTGCCGTCGAGGCCGAGTTTCGGATTACTGTAGCGCAGCGCGATTTCGTATTTCCGGCTGGCGCCGCCATCCAGATAGGGAATCTTGGCTTTTGAGTCCTCGGAGGCGGGCAGTTTGGCGACGAGGCTGCGCACCTTGCCGTCCACGATGCAGACGACTTTCACCGAGCGATGGTTGTACAGCGGGTTGCCGTTGTCCGGGTCCAGCGCGCCGTAGTCCTTGCCCCACTTTTCCGGGCCTTCTTCATAGGCGATCCAGAGACGGCCTTCGGCGTCATAAACGGCGGACGGTCGCGCCTCGAAGCGGGCGGAACTGGCCGCGAAATACACACTCCCGAAGTTCCCTTCTCTTTCTCGGCAGATGACGTCGTAATCGCCGTCGTGATAAGTATCGAAAAGAGCTGCCCGTCTATCACCGGGGCCAGCCGCGACTGCCGGGTGCCAGGCATTTCCGTTCAACGGTACCTCGGTCACATTTGCGCCAGTCCACTCGCCTTCGTGACACAGCAGGCTCTTGATCACGGCCGGTTCCTTGTCGGTCCAGCACTGGTAAGCCAACAGCAAGTCGCCGTTCTCGAGCGTCGTCAGCACAGGGCCGAGATCGGGGCCCTGTTGCGTCGACAGCCGTTGTTCCGGACCGAGCTTGGGCGCGGCGTCCTTCTTGGCGCAGCGCCCGTAGATGTCGAGATTCCCCTCGCGATTGGCACTGTACACGACCCACGCATCGCCGTTGCCTTCCACGGCAATGGCGCAACGGACCAGGTCCTGGTTCTCGTCGGTCACCGGCAGCGGCTCGCTCCACTTGCCGGCGCGCAGGTATTTGACGAAGAGTTGATCGCCGAACTTCGGCGCGTAATACGCCTTGAAGTCGGCCGGCTGCTGCTTGAGCGGCTCCTGTTCAATCCGCCGTGATTCGTCTTTCAAAGTGTAACTGATGTACGCGACCCAGAGCGTGCCGTCGGGGCCGTAGGCGGCGGCAGGGAAATCGTTCTCGGTTTTCGTCGTGATCAGCGGCGTCGCCGTCGAAACGCGGCGCACTTGCGCCTTGCCGTCCCAAAGACCATGCGGCTTGCCGGCCAAGACATCCGTGAGCTTCACCACGGCCTTGGGCATGTCCTTGTCATCCGGCTCGATCGTCAGCGTCGCGTCCGCCCCGGTCTCTGCCAGTTGCAGAACGACGCCGACCGGCGCAATTCCTTCCGATTTCAGGACCCCAGGATTCCTCGGCGGCACCCGCAGTCCGTGGTGCGACGACGCCACCCAACCATCCGGCTCGACCAGCTTGTCCTCCTTGCGAAATCGATAGCCCTCACGTTTCACAACCTTTGCCCCGGAAGCCACAGCCTTGCCGGACCAGGTTACGGGCTTGTCGTCCTTTAGACCCAGTTCAATCAGGACCGAGACCGCCGGCGTCTCCATCTTCGCCTTGGCCGACCAGTCGAGGACCAGCAGGCTCTTCTTCTTCCCCGCCGCCAGCATGGCGACACCGGACATCACCACGGCGGCCAGAAGGATGAGGAGCAGGCGCTTCATCGCAGACTCCCGGTGCGAAGGGGTGTGGGAAGTTGACCGGACGTCGGCTTCGATTAGTGCGATGACAGAAAGGGCTGTCAAGAAGATTCGCGGGCGGGTCGGGCGCAGGCTCGGGTGACCGTATCCGAGAACCTTTCGTCATCACTTATGACGACCCTTGACATTCATCGTTTCATCTGATGCGTCTAGCAACACAGCGGTCAACCACGCTTTGACCATCTGCTCTCCTCGCATCACCGCAACACCGACGCGCGCGATTCCGTGTTGGGGCCCGTCGCACCACGGGCGTAACACATTGCCCGGCTGCATAGTCCCCTCGATGAGCTTCTGGTCTGCTGCTATTGCGGCCTCATACGTTGCCCGCCCGTTAGGTTGAACATAGGTCTCGGCGTTGCGAACGAAAGGGGAGAAGAACTCGGCCACTGTCACAGCCGGTTTCAGCCAAGCGGCGTCAACTGTGCCCGTATAGTCCGCCAATAACGATTTAATAACCCATGCCATCCGCAGGTTTCCGCCGCCTAGCGACACCGCTCAGCACCCAGGCATCATTCCGCGGCCTACCCATGGCCCACACCTGCCAACACTTCCGCCCTCTTATACGTCTTCGATTTCGCATGCGTTGCATCCTCGCGGACAACCCACTCTTTGGCGACAAAGTGGGAGTCGAGCAACGCCTGAAGGATCTCGCTGTCGGGCGACGGCCTGATCGTCACCGAGTCCTTGCCAGGGAGGAACGGATAGGCTTGCGTATGGCCCCGGATGCGGGCGAAGAACAAACCCTTCCCGCGCCGGCTTTCGGGCAGGAAGACGGGCCCTTCCCAGCCCTCCTCCCCACAACGCGTCGGCTGTCTACCCAGCCCGGACGCGTCGGTGTGCATCTCCGCCCGGAAAACGACCTCGCCCTTTTTAACGAGGTGAATGGAAGCGGGCAACGAAGCCGACACGCGAACGTCCCCGTGGCAATAGGGCGTCGAGAAGAACACCCGCTCACAAAAGGCGAAGAACCGGCACGAGTTGAACGCTCGCACCAAGTAGGCCGCGTCTTGCCTACGTCCGTTTTCCACCTGGCAGACCAGGACAGAGAAGCTCAGCTCTCGGAACCGCACTCCCATGTATTTCGAGTCGGCGGCGACTATCATGAGCTGGGCTTCCCCATCGCTTTCGGCAGGGAGCAGGTCCTCCTCCCTCAACCGGTCCTTCCAGAAACCCAGGTCTGCCGTGCCCAGGAGCGAGATCTCCCGCACGTGCGGCAGCTCCGCGGCCCATTTGATAGTGGTGTTCATGATGCGGACGCCCAAAGGCGTTCCTTCGCGCTTTCTTCCCTGGCGAACGACCACGGTGACCTGCCGGGGCCACCCACAAGATCTTGATGCCGCGCGAAACCGTGATGCGGGCCTGTTCAGATGCAGCTCCTGGTCCGTCGGCGTGGTGCGATCAGAAGCACGCCTGGACCACGCCCCCGTCCACCCGGAGTGCGGCCCCGGTCGTCGCGGACGCGAGCGGGCTGCACACATAGGCCACCAAACTCGCGACTTCCTCGGTATGGATGAACCGTTTGAGCAGCGACGTCGGCCGCACCGTCTTGAAAAACTCCTTCTCGAATTCCGCGAACGGTTTGCCCCCGCTTAGTTGATTGACGAACTCGTCGACGCCTGGCGAGTGCGTCGGTCCCGGCAGCACGGCGTTGACGGTCACCGCCGTCCCGGCACACGACTCGGCCAACCCGCGCGACACCGCCAATTGCGCCGTCTTGGTCATGCCGTAGTGGATCATGCCGCCTGGAGTGTTGATCGCGCTCTCGCTGCTGATGAACACGATCCTGCCCCAGCCGCGGTCCTTCATGCCGGACAGGTACATGCGGCTGAGCCGAATGCCGCTGAGCACATTCACCTCGAAAAACCTCCGCCAGTCGTCGTCGGGGATTTGCTCGAACGGCTTCGGCTCAAAGATGCCCAGGTTGTTCACCAGGATATCCACCGCCGGGACCTTTGTGCCCAGCAACTCGGCCACTTGCGACGTAGCAAGGTCGCCGGCGAATCCCTCGATGGCCGCGTTGGGCATCGACCCACGAATCTCGGACATGGCCGCCGATACGGACGCTTCCGTCCTGCCGTTGATGACGACCCGAGCCCCCTCCCGCGCAAGAGCCGTGGCGATGGCTAAACCGATCCCTTTCGTGGAACCGGAGACCAGTGCGCGTTTGCCCGTTAGTTTCAAATCCATTGTGACCTCCTCTGGGGCGTTGCTCCGGGAACCAACACCACAACCCACATGCCGCGGCGGCCCGTGAGACGTTGAACTCGGAAGACGCTAGTACTACAGCGCTGGGTGTTAAGCTGGGCAACCTACCATACCGCCGCCTCGTGCTCCCTGTAGCGCGTCTCCTCGCGTTTCTGTGCAAATTGCTGTGCAAACCACACACCCCACTTGTTGCACAGAAACACAGAACTTGCACAGAATGCACAGAAACGCGCAACTGCATAGAAACGGACAACTTGCACAGAAACGCATAACTTGCACAGAAACGCACAAACTTGCACAGAATGCACAGCTTGCACAGAAACGGCCTACTCTGGAAAAATCGCCCGACGCTGAACCCAGCGCTGTAGTACTAGGTGCCGCCGCGGTCAGGGGCAGCCTCGGGTTCGGCGCGGCTCTTCTCTTTCAGCGTGATAAACCGGAGTTGATTGCCGTCGGGATCAACGACGGTCATGTCGCGCATCCCGTCCATACTCTCGTTCGGTGGCTCCCGCACGGCAATCTGTTTTTTCAGAAACTCGGCGTACCACGCATCCACATCCGGTACGTAAAAATGGACCAGCCCACCCACTTGGCAATCCCCGGTATGTTCCGAGAGGAAGATTTCCATGCCATCGCGCCTGATGGACATGAAGACCGGGAAATGCGGCTCAAAGCGGTGTTCCCACTCGACGCGGAAGCCTAGGCCGTCGATGTAAAAGGCTTTGCTTCGGGCATAGTTTGTGATCCGCAGCGCCGGAACGACACGTTGTTTCCGCACCGACATCTGCAATCTCCTCGTCCGACGGCGAATGATCAGGCTAAACTGCCGGGGCCGACTGCACCACCTTCATGCCGCGCGAATCCGGAATGGCGGCCCCGGTCATGTGCTGTGCCTGGTTCCGTCCGGACTGCTTGCTACAAACATGCGAATTCGAGCGCGCAAATCCTCATCTTCATTGCCGAGTTCTGCCGCCGCCCGTTCAGCTACCATTAAGATGCGATTCAGCAATTCAGGATGCGCTCGCAACAAATCACCGCATTCAATCACACTCGCAAGCAGGTCGCCAGGATAATAGTCGCCTTGCGCGAGTGGCTCGCGCTCCAATTCATCGACAGCCCGCGCCAACAAATGTTGGAGGCCAATCTTCTGGCCAATCATTATCCGCAAGTCCTCGACAGTGAACTCATCGATGGGCTTCTTGCGGAGCCGATGAGAGGTGGCGACGAGGTACGAATCAAAAGTTGGTTCGGCCCAGGCGAAACATTCGAGTTCATCAAGAGCCTTACCTGCCATCGATGCCTCGCAAAAGTGGCGAACATGGATCACCAGCCGCAGCGGTTGTGCTGAGCGACAGTGAACTCCGCGAAACCGTTGAACGCGGCGGCCGTCGGCTTTCGCGGATGGTTCGGCGGCCAATACCTATCCCGAACCCGCGCTCGCCGTTGCTCGCTTCGATCACGCCGTCGGCGCGCCTCGCTCGCGAAGGTACTCGGCGATCGCTGTCCGTCCGCCGTGGATCGCCCAACCGAGCGGCGTGCCGTGATAAACCGTGTCCCGGATGTCCAACCGCGCGCCTCGTTCGACAAGGAGCCGCACCACGTCCGCGTGGTCGGACCACACCGCCTGATGCAGCGGCGTTGAATGCGAGTGGTATCCGTCAGGGTTGTACCGGCTCGGATCCTCACCGGCATCGAGGAGCAACCGCACAACGTCTGCGTGGCCGTGCTGGGCGGCGAGGGCGAGGGCGATGTGTCGGCTCGGGCCATCGGAGACCGGAAGCAGCCGAGCGGTGGCTTCGAGCCGACCCAGTCCGGCCACCGCTGCGAAGCGGTTCAGTGGCGCACCGCGCCGGGCAAGCGCCTCCGCGGTGCTCAAGTACCCGAACGCCAGCGCGGTCATAAGAGCCGATTGCCACGCCGAGCCGGGTCCGTCGAATCCCGCGCCGAAATCGAGCAACGTTTCCGCGAGCGCGGCTTGCAGACCGGCCTTGGACGGGTGACAACTCGACACCAGCATGCTCATGGTGGTGCACTTGGCATCATACATATCCGCCAGGGCGTCGACCTCGGCGCCGGCGTCCAACAGTATCTTCGCAACTTCGACGGCATTCTCCGGTGTCTTCTGTCGCCCGCCCTCGACGCCGTTGGCGCTGACATAGTGCAGCAGCGTGGCACGGTGTCGACGCGTCGAGCGCGCGCGTACCAGTTCCGGGTTCTCGCGCAACATAGACCGAAGCGCTGCGACGTCGCCCAAGACGACCGCCTCCACAGCGGCCTCGAATCGCTCGACGGGCCCGTCGCGGCTGACCGCATCGGTGAACTCCGCGAGATCGGCCCAACTCCCGAAGCCATATTCGTGCGCGACGACCACTTGCGCGTCAGCCACATCGAGCGTTGCGGCTCTCACGTCGGTCACGGACTGGCCACGGAAGCGCGGATGGTTCCACTTGAAGCGCCACTCCGCGGCTTCGTCGGCCGACTTCAACGCGTCCAGCAGCGCTTCCGCTTGTTGCTGGTATTCCGCCAAGGTGGCGCGATAGGGAAGAGGAACGGCGCTGTTCATGGGAACGCCTTCCTGAGAAAGAAAAAGCGTTGGGGAGTCTTTTTGGAGCAAGAATGGCCGAAAAGCCAACCGAACCCGTTTTCATCTCTAATTGGTCTCAGCGATATCCCGCATGCTCACCAGCTTCAATCGTCCGAAGGGATTGTGCATGGGACTTCCCTCGAATTGGTCAGGACCATCCTGCGTGAAAGCCTGAAATCGCGGTCCGCCCAGGTCGGCTAACACCTGACCGTTGTCGATTTGCTTTTCGCCCCGTGCCAAGTAGCGGATCACCTCGACGATGTCAAACCCGTCCTCTTCGACGTCGGCCCGTTTCATCACGACGTCGCGCAAACCCAGCACATGCATGCCCATCGTCCACACTTCCGCTTTACCGCGGATAATGGCGACGAAGGCGAAGCTCAGGGCGTCCGGGCCTCCGTCTTCGGTCATCTCGAGCCAGTGTCCCCCGCCATGAGCAAGCGTACTGTTATCGATGAACACGCCCGCGCCGCCGGCGCGCACCAGGACCGCCGCGGCCTGCATCATCGTCCGGGCTGCCTGCATCGAGCCGCCGGGACCGCTCAAGAAAACGTTCACGGTGTAGCCGGCGACCGTCGCCAATTCCTCTTCGGTCGCCGGATGCCGGCAGGAGGATCGAAAGATCTGGGCAAACTGATCATCCGCCCCCATGGCGCCAAATCCGACCTGCGTTGCGTCCGGCAAGGTCAGCGTCTCCGGCGTCAAGCGGCAGCCGGCAGGCAGGCGCTCGACGAGTTCCTTGGGATGCGACCACTTACCAGGTATGCGAAGGGCGATTTCGACCGGAGCGGCTGGTTTATTCATCTTGAAATTTCTCCCACGTTGCATTAACGCATCCACACGCAGAAGCAGTGAAGCCGCTAGGCTAGCCGCAGGAACGTTGATACTCGCAGTAATTCTCCTTCGCACCGTCGCCGAACGCTCTAGCACATCTGCCGCGGCGGCGCATGGTCCGTTGAATGCGGAAAACGCTACGTGTCGCCGCGGCCTGGTGAAGCGGTCGGTTCGCCGGCATTGTCCGACAGTATATCGCGTATCCAACCGCTCCTGGCACAATCCAGCACGGATTTGCCTTTGCCGTCTCTGAGTGCCCTGCTTACGCCAAACGAAAGAAACTCCTTGATGATCTGTCGCTGCGCGGCTCTTGCCTCATCCGCGCCGCTCCCACCACGGCCCGTGTCTTGCACCGCAAGGTGAAACGGCGTTGACCCGGGTTTGTTTTTCAAGGTCGGATCGCCGCCTGCCTTGAGAAGGCATCTAACGGCAGCGGCACATCGCGTGCGAACGGCTCGGTGCAAGGGGGCAGCACCATTCTTGTCCTGGGCATTGATGTCGGCCCCAGCACCGAGCAGGACTCCGATGGTTTTGACTTGCCGTTTCGCATCCCACGCGGGGCCGTTAATGTAGCCGTCCGCCGCATAGTGCAATGGTCCGCTTCGGCGATGGTTCCTTGCCGCGTTTGGGTCGGCCCCGGCGGCGAGCAACCGTCGAACGATTTCAACGCGATAACCGGCAGCGGCCAAATGCAGTGCGGTATCTCCAACGTAAATCCAGTGAAAGATCGTTGACTGGTACAGTTTGGCCTCATCGATGAGGCGGGTCGCGATCTTGGGATCCGCCCTTAGCAGTTCCTCGACCCTCGGGCGGTCACCATCAAGGATCGCTTCGAGAAGCGCGTCCATCGAGGTTCGTACCTGAGTAAAGGCCACTGGACCCGCCGAAAGCTCAGGCTAAGCTGCCGCGGCCGGCTGCAAAATCGTTGACGCCCGGAAATCCAGAATAGCGGCCCCCGGTCAGCTCTGGCCCTTGGTTCGGGCGCTCATGAAGCGCCCGACGAATTCCTCGACAACTACGCGAAGACGCTGATCCAGCAAACCAAGGGTTCGAACCCGAATGTCTTCGGGAACACCGCCGTAAAAAGCTTCGGCGATCCCGCCGGCGATGCAGGCCATGGTATCCGCGTCACCGCCTAGCGAAATCGCGTTGCGAACGGCATCTTCGTAGCTGTTCGATTCGAGGAACGCGATGATCGACTGTGGCACCGACCCCTGGCAAGATACATCGAAACTATACGTAGGTCGAAGGTCAGCCAACGTCTCATCCAAAAAATAGTCGAACGTCTCCTCGGTAAATCGACGGATGTGGTCCTTGCTACTTCCCGTCCGAGCAAGGAAAATCGCGGCTGCGGTCGCTTGGGCCCCACGAATCCCGTGCTCGTGATTGTGGGTCACTTCGGCGCTGCGCTTGGCCTCTTCGAGAACGTCATCAAGTGTGTCACGCGCGTACGCCACGGCGCTGACTCGCATAGCCGAACCGTTTCCCCAGCTATTGTAAGGCTCTCGGCCTTTAGCGATGCACCAGCGAAGAAACGTGAAACCGTAACCAACATTCGGATAGGCGTGAAAGTAGTCGTGGAGTGCATCCACATAGTCGCGCGGACGCAGCAGCGACTCGGCGACGGCAACAGTAAGGACTGTATCGTCGGTGAACGTGCTCTCAGGAACGAAGAGTGGAAATTCCTTCGTCTTGGTGCCCGCTCCTTCATGGACGGAGCCGATCACATCGCCCGCAATTGCGCCGAGCATACTCGCACCCCTCCCGGCTTCATAGTCGACATGGCTCACTTGCCCCGGCGGATGGAGAGCGGTAACTACTACCAAGCCGGGCTGTCTCCGGGTCAGGCGCAGCTCCTTGTTCGGCGAGGCTAGCGCACCTCGCCGAGCTTGAAGTGCGGGTTCTCGATGATGCTGAACAAGTTGCCGAACGGATCTCGCACCGACGCCACTTTGATGCCGCTGCCCACGTCCTTCAAGGGCTCGTGGACCTCGGCGCCCAAGGCCGTCAGGCGGGCCAGCTCAGCCGCGGCATCCGGCACCCCCCAGAACACCTGCACTCCCGCGACGCCAGGCTCGCCGTCGGGAATCAACCCCAACTCGAAGCCGCCGGCCGAGAAGCCAACGTAGAACGGCTCGTCGAAGTACGGGTCGCGCCCGAGCACCTGGCGATACCACTCCTTGCCTCGGGCGAGGTCCGGTGTGGGATAGAGGGCAGTCCGTAAGCCTTGAATCATGGCAGTCCCTTCCGCCCGTCGAACGACTAGGCTAACCTGCCGGGGCCGCCTGCAAAAACCTTGACGCCCGGAAAACCAGAATAGCAGCCCCGGTCAGCTTCAGCCGCTGTTTCGGGGAGACCAGTCTATGTCCGCTTTTGCGATTTGTTCGGCATGCCCCACTCACTCAGACGATTCCGCACCAAACTCTTCGTGGTCAGACCGCATGCACTCGGCCACCCAAGTTTCGAAGCTTGGGTACAAACAAGTGATCGGCCACGGTGGCTTCTCGGGCGGACTGTGCGTCCAAGTCAGATGGACCACTGCGACGCGCCCGCTGCCATCGTCGACGACGAAAAGAACATCATCGCAGTCCTGTCGGCGTGCCAGAGTCCGCACTCGTAGGCCGAACAAAGGATGGCTGGCCGACAGTTCGCGCGCGAGCTCTTGCTGCATGGCGGCCACCTGTGCGCCATTGTCGGCAACAGAGTGCCAAGGCACAAGCCATTCCACGCCCACTCTCCTCCGCCGCCGAACGCTCAGGCTAAGTTGCCGGGGCGGCCTACACGAATGTTGACGCCTGGAAAACCAGAATGGCGGCCCCTAGTCAGCTTCAACCGATGGTTCGGCCAAACACGCTTACTGTTTCGATTTCCTGCCGTTCCTGCGAGCGATTTGTGCCAGCGCGCGCAGGGCGTCGTTGACGGACTCCGCGTCGGGAAATAGGGCCGCTACATCCGGGGCGAGCACGACCACGTTGGTACCCTCGGCGTAACGCTTGGCGTACTTGCCCCGAACGCCCGAACTGAAATCGTACTCATCCAGCATTTCTGCGTCGCGCTTACTTTTTGCTGCCTTCTTCATAGTCCTTCCTCTCGCGGCGGGACGCCACCCGCGCGCTGATAATGCGGGTTTTGTCCACGCGGTCAGTGGTGCACACTACCAAAAGCTGGCGGCGATGGGACTCACCCAGCGTGATAAAGCGATCTGCTTCTTCCGAATGTAACGGGTCGGGAATAGTTAGGGCAAGTGGATCGCCCCCAGGGACGGCATACCATCGAAGATGGGTACTTGCGTAAGCTGGGCCAATCTCCACCCATCTCCATCTCCCCCTTGCGTGGGACAATGTCGAATCCTTGCCGATTATGCGGGTTGTGCCAGGCGCCCGGGCGCCTGCGCAATCGATCCCCTTGGCGCATTTGTCAAAACCGGTACCTTCGCCGCCCGATATCTAGCAAAGCGGGATGGGCGCTTCGCTGGGTCCAAACGATCCCGGACCAAGTCGCGGGAGGCGTGAGATGCGGCGAGGCCTGATGGCGGCATGGCTGCTCGGATTGCTGGGAGCGATGCCCCTGTCTGCTCAGGAAACCGCGTTCCCGGCCGCCGCCGCTTCCCCGTACTGTCAACTCGGTGCCTTCCCCGATTCCGGTCCGGCCGCGCCGCCCCAGGCCCCGACTCCCGACGAGGTTGCCCCGGTCGAGGCCTTGCCGTGGCAGACGGTTTGGGGGCTGGCCGGGCTCCGCGCCATTCCTGCGGGCCGCAAGGAGGCGCCCAACGGACAGGAGTACCACCCGAACTTCAGCCTCGATGTGGACCTCAATGGCTGGCTTTGGCGCAGTCAGGGTCTCTACTTATTCAGCGACCTGCGCCTGTGGGGTGAGAAGGGCGAGTTCAGCGTGACCAACGGCCGCGATGGGTTTATGGGTACCAGCAAACGACAGTTCGACCTGTCCGGAGGGGCCGCGTGGAACTACGCAGGGCCCTGGGAAGCACGCGCCTTTGGCTACACGCTGAACAACCTCAATCGTGGTAAGAGTCTGGTGGCGCCCTATGGCTTCAACGACGGTTTTGGGCTGGAAAACCGCTACTACCTCTCGCCGGAGTATGCCAAGCTGGGCCAGACCGGGTTCGATGTGGCCCGCGCGAACTTTCTGAGCATTGGCTACTACCCGAGCAAGAACATGGTGGGCAACGACGGCCGGTCATTCAAACCCGGCATGCTCCTCCGTGCCTACTTGACTTGCGATCTGTGGGACTGGCCCTGTTATCTATTCGGCGATGCCACCTACCTCAGCGAACGCTCTCTCCATCCTAAACTCCTGCTCTTCGACCTCGGAATGGCCGCTCGGCCGTTGCCTTCCTGCCCACACTTGGAACTTCGCCTTGGGGCGGAGAACACCGCGGACTTCCATGAGGACAACGTCCAGAATCTTTGGTATGTATCGCTTCGCTTCATCTTCTGAGTCGAGCGCCGGGCGCCACCGACTTCACGTCTTCGCCGCGCAAGAAATCAGGAACGCCCAACGTGGATCCATCGCCATCGGCGCACGGTGGAATCCTCTCGCCGGCCGTTCGGCATGATTTCGCGCTGATGTTTCAGGGTTGCCGGTCGCCGCGAGCGATCCGCCAAAGCATGGCGCCCCGCGCCGCCTGCTACATTGTCTCATACGAAATCCACTCAGGAGTCTGCTTGCCGCACGCAGCACACTTGATCGCCATGCTGAACCACCCAAATCCATCGGGCCACCGGTTCTCATCAAATGCATCGTCACTCTCCGAGACGAAGTCCGCTTTGCCCTCCGTCTGAATTTGAACGGACGCCTCGTGCTCGGTCGCGCTGCATGCTAAACATTTCCACGGGACGAGCGGTGGCCGAGGAAGCGCTGCTTGCTTCCGATCGTGGCACACGAATCCATTCCAACCATGAAAATCACCGTCGAGCAAGAGATGCTCTTTGCAGCAGCCTGCACAACGGGCCTTGATCAGGAAGAAGAACTTCCCGTCGATTTGCGCCGTACACGGAATGGTCTCACCCTGGTATTCGTGCGTCTCGCCGGGAAAGAGCAGATCAAAGCGACTTGAGCCGCACGGACAGCGAACATCAGCATCAAGCGGGCCTTCATCGATTGCCACATCTTTGGGAACGACGCAGCCAACGAGGTGAGAAGGCACGGGCATCATGAAAGCATTCCCCCGAGGGCATAACTAGTGATTCGACAACCGGTGCCGGTTACCTATCGCAGCGCCAATGCGCGAATTCGGTTGCGCCGGCAGCTTAGCGGTGTGACGGCGCGCGAATGGGTTCGCGCCGCCAGGGTCTCCGCGTGACGCTACGCCCTGATTGGACTCCTCGCGACGAGACGTGTCAAGCAGCCCATGGGCGGCATACCTGATTTCTATCGTTCCCACGTTCTGCGTGGGGTCATCGCCCCGGAGCCAATGAATGCCAATTACGCCCGTTGGAAGTCCATCGCTGCCTTTTGCAGCCAATGCGACAATAGGACGTCCGCCGCGCGTAGACAAAGTCCGCAA